>Ga0210409_10007254_pt1 | contig 11422 bp, 12 predicted proteins | sample IncBWH17MmetaG_FD_161649 | JGI IMG/M metagenome (GOLD analysis project Ga0210409, IMG submission 161649) | Forest soil microbial communities from Barre Woods Harvard Forest LTER site, Petersham, Massachusetts, United States - Inc-BW-H-17-M | ecosystem: Environmental > Terrestrial > Soil >...
CAAGGTTGGCGACCACCTGTCCGTGGAACGCGTGACCAGCACGATCAAAGACCCGGCCACCGGCGCGGTTCTTCGCAAGATGACCACCAAGCTGGGAGAGCTGGAAGTCACCGACGTGGATGAAATATCCGCGGTCTGCAAGGTTGTTACAGGCGTCGGCTTCAAGGTCGGCGACGAGGCCAGAACCGTAGTCCAGTGACGAAAAGAGGGCACGCGAAACAAATGCGGTTTAACGGCCGGCGCGAAACGCTCCGCGTCCAAACCCGCGCGGCTGCAACATAGAGAAAAAGAACGGATTGCCGATTCGCGCCAGTGGAAGCATCGGAATGTCCCATTCCCTGCCCAGTCTGCCATTCATCCAGTAATAATCTCCGTAAGTACCGTACCCTCCATAAGCGCCGGCAATGGCCGGCACGGCGGCTCTCCGAGCCGCCTCGATTTCCCTGTCCCGCTTCCCGGTTAGAATATCGACGTCTGCGGGATCAAGTGGATGTCCGGAACGGAGCTCAGGGGGCAAATTGTCCTGCGCATTCGGATTCTGCGCGGCCGCTTGAGGCGCTGCCTGTTGCGCTGGCTGCGACTCGCTCTGTGGCGGACTGACACTCGTTTCAGACTGCTGCGCGCGCATTGCTGGAACAAGCAAGAAGAGCGCGATCGCGAACACCAATTTGTTCATGGGGTCCTCCAGCTAAACCACAGCCTGCGTAACAATTATCCCGCGTTGTCATTCCGAGCGAAGCGAGGAACCTCTCTTCGATTTGAACAAAAGAAGGAGAGATTCCTCGCTTCGCTCGGAATGACAACTTCTTGGAGTTTCCGTAAACTCTAATGCCAACCCTATTCTACTACCGTTTTAAAGGGGGATATTGCCGTGTTTCTTTTTGGGGTTGGTGTCGCGCTTGGTTTCGAGAGAGCGCAGTGCGGTGATGAGTTTCGCGCGGGTTTGCGATGGTTCGATTACGGCGTCGATGTAACCGCGTTCGGCAGCCACATAGGGATTGGCGAAGCGCTCGCGGAACTCGGCGACCTTTTCGCGGCGCAGGCGCACACGGTCGTCTTCGGCCACGCGTGCAAGTTCGCGTTTGTAGACAATGTCGACCGCGCCTTCGGGTCCCATCACCGCAATTTCGGCCGTGGGCCAGGCGAAATTCGCGTCGGTGCGAATGTGCTTGCTGGACATGACGCAGTAGGCGCCGCCGTACGCCTTCCGCGTAATCACAGTTAATTTCGGGACAGTTGCTTCGGCGAACGCATACAAAAGCTTCGCGCCGTGCTTGATGATGCCGTTCCATTCCTGCTGCGTGCCGGGCAAAAAGCCGGGCACGTCTTCGAGCGTGATGAGCGGGATGTTGAACGCGTCGCAGAAGCGCACGAATCGCGCGCCCTTCACCGATGCGTTGATGTCCAGCACGCCCGCGAGCACCGCCGGCTGATTCGCGACGACGCCTACGGGCTGCCCGCCAAGCCGCGCGAAACCCACTACGATATTTTTCGCGAAATGCTCGTGCACCTCGAAGAAATACTTGTCATCGGCGATGGACTGGATCACGTCCTTGATGTCGTACGGCTGCATTGGATCGGCGGGAACCATGGAATCGAGCGCGGCATCCGCGCGGTCAATAGGATCGGAAGTGGGCCGGCGCGGCGCATCGTCCAGATTGTTGAGCGGAAGAAAACTCAGGAGCTCGCAAATCATGGCGAGGCATTCGGCGTCATCGCGGGCAATGAAATGGGCGACGCCGCTCGTCGCGTTGTGCGTCATCGCGCCGCCGAGGTCCTGCTTGGAAACGTCTTCGTGCGTCACCGTTTTGATGACGTCCGGCCCGGTGATGAACATGTACGAAGTTTCGCGCGTCATGAAAATAAAATCGGTGATTGCGGGAGAGTACACGGCGCCGCCGGCGCACGGCCCCATGATCGCGCTGATCTGTGGAACGACGCCGCTCGCCAGCGTGTTGCGCAGGAAAATATCGGCGTAACCCGCGAGCGAGCGCACGCCCTCCTGGATGCGCGCGCCCCCCGAATCATTCAGGCCGATTACGGGCGCGCCGTTGCGCATCGCCAGGTCCATGATCTTGCAGATTTTCAGCGCATTGGTTTCGGAGAGCGAGCCGCCGAATACCGTAAAATCCTGCGCGAACACGTAGGTCAGACGCCCGGCGATTCGTCCGAAGCCGGTGATAAATCCGTCGCCGGGCGGCCGCTGCTCCTGCATCCCAAAATCTTCCGAGCGGTGCGCGACGAATTTATCGAGCTCTTCAAACGTGCCTTCGTCAAGGAGCAGCGCCACGCGCTCGCGCGCCGTGAGCTTCCCGGCCTTGTGCTCGCGCTCGCGCCGTTCCGCCCCGCCTCCGGCTTCCGCTTCCGTGTTTCGGCGGCGCAGCTCCCCGATCAGATCGCTCGATTTCGTTTCGTTGTTCATAGCTTGATGTCAGTGCGCAGCAATACGGCGCACGGCCTTCGAGACTTTCGCACAAGCCCGAAGCACTATGCCACTAAATTTTGGCGGAATCGCCGGAACGCACGTCTTTGGAATATTCGTCTACCGGGAGCGCTGGAAATTCGGCATTCCCCACGCCCAGAATGCGAACGGCCAGATGGGTTGCCAGGTAGATACACGCGAGGAGGAGGAGGGTTCCGAAGACAAGGTCCACGGCGACGGCGAGGACACGCAGAGGGATTTGATCGATGGAGACTGCCCGGATCGTGCCTCGCACCAGGGCAATCATGCAGGCCAGCGTCAACGCGGCGGCCCCTAGTACTGCCGTCACGGAGGCGAGAATTCTCATGCCCATGCGCGGACTCCCGCGGCGAATGCCCGCTGAAACGCTGCACGGGATGAAAGGAAACTCGGCATTGGTATCTGAGCCTGGGAACGCCAATCACCCGATTGGCGGATTCCGTAACGCCAATCGGGAGATTGGCGTTCCCGGGGATTTAATGCAGACCCGACCAGTCGTCGGCCACAAGAATCGAATTGCTGGGATTGGCCGGATCGTACTTCACGCTGGCAGGCTGGCCGGAAGCGATGCGCTCGAGACATAAGCGCTCTTCGAGTCCGGTAACGTCTTGCGCGGTTTCGTAAGTGACTCCCGCGATGGAATAGCTATACCGGACCAGGCGACGCAACCCGTTTCCGCCAGGTCGGGGAGCCGCAACCTTGCGGCGGGAAAACATAGCCGGATCGGGCGGCGGCGCAGCCGACCCTTGCGATTCGACCAGCTCGACCACCAGTCCTTCCACGATGCGCCCGACTTGATTCAGTTGAGAACGGCGCCGGCGCTCTTCGTCTTCCGGGTCTTCCGGTTTCCGGAAAAGTTGGCGCAGAGCCGCAGCCGTCACGGCCACCACAAACGCCGCCCCTCCCGCTGCGATTCGCCAGTCGATTGCCACGTGCGTCAACGCCCCGCATTGCGCGCGCGCGCCGTCTCGAACACGTCGCCCAGGGTCTCGCGCGCTTTCTCCCAGTCTTTCAGGAATCCTTCGAGCCCCTTGTCAGTCAGCGGATGCTTGAAGAGTTGCTCGAATACTTTGTAAGGCATGGTGCCGATATGCGCGCCCATCCGCGCCGCCGCTAGAACGTGCAGCGGGTGGCGCAAACTCGCGGCCAGAACTTGAGTCGGATAGTTATAAGCCTGATAGATGTCCATGATTTCGCGCAGCAGAGTCAGGCCGTCGGAGGAAATATCGTCCAGGCGGCCGAGAAACGGGCTGACGAAATACGCGCCGGCCTTGGCCACGATCAGGGCCTGCGGCGCGGAAAATACCAGCGTCATGTTGACGCGAATGTGCTCCTTCGAGAGGATGCTCAGCGCTCGCACCCCGTCGGGGATCGTGGGAATTTTGACGATGACGTTGGGATGCCACGTGGCGATCTCGCGCGCTTCGCGCAGGATGCCGTCTGTATCGGTGGACACAACTTCGGCGCTGACCACGCCGTCCTTCAGGATATTGGCAATCTCCAGAATGTGTTCGCGAAAGGGCCGCTTTTCCTTGGCCACCAGCGTGGGATTGGTAGTGACGCCGTCAATCACCCCCAGAGACATGCCCTGCCGGATCTCTTCCAGGTTCGCTGTATCGAGAAAGAATTTCATGTTTGTTGCCTCCTTGAACCGATCCGCGGCCTGCACGTCGGGGAGGGCGCCGTAAGGGTCAGTCCGCGCGATTCACTGTAGGGTTCCGCAACGCGCCAATTCCGGGAATCACCACTTCCACCACGTCCCCGGCCTTCATGGGGCCGACGCCTGCCGGCGTGCCCGTCGCAATCACGTCGCCCGGCAGCAGCGTCATGACGCGAGAAACCCAGGGAATTATAACATCAATGGGGAAGAGCATTGCGGTGAACGGAGCGTACTGTTTCCTGACGCCATTCAACAAGGTTTCAATCGTGCCCCGAGTAACGTCAAACTCCGTCTCCAGGACCGGGCCCAACGGACAAAACGTGTCAAAGGCCTTGGCACGTGTCCACTGTTTGTCGAGAGCCTGGTAATCGCGCGCGCTGACGTCATTCAGAAGCGTGTACCCTGCAATGTAGGGGCGGAGATCGGCGCCGTCGCGCAACCGGTGACACTCGCGCGAAATAATCACGGCCAGTTCGCCCTCATAATCAATTCGCTGCACCTCGGGCAGCAGGACGATTGGATCGTCAGGCGCCAGAAGCGACGACGGAGGCTTGAGGAAGATCAAGGGTTCCTTCGGAGGAGCGTTATTGAATTCCGCGGCGTGGTCGGCGTAATTTCTGCCGAGCGCAACGATCTTGCTTGGCGCGACCGGCGGCAGGAGTTTCACGTCCGCAAGCGGCCAGGACCGGCTGGTCACCTCCCACTTTCCCACTATATCGCCGGAAACTTGGCGCACGGTCTCGCCTGATATGACGCCCTGCAAAACTTCCGGTTGCGTAGCGGCGCCTGCTTTCCCTTTTACTTGAAAACGGCAGAGTTTCATCGAGTGATTTTTCCTTCGTGAGGGATTTGGGAAATTAGTGCGTGCGATGCCTGCCGGCGGGGAACGTGGATTCCCGGGATTGAGCCATGTGCTCGTGGCGAACCACCGCGCACATCAGGTACACCCAATCGAGCACGGCAACGAAACCGTAGGAAATCGCGCCAAGCATGAAAAAGTGCAGGCCTCCCATGCGGCTTTCGAGCAGTTTGAAATGCAGTCCCGCTACAAGATATGTCATGGTCATGAGCGACCATGCCGTCAGGCCCGCTACGAAAAGCTTTCCGGGCTGATGACGGAAGCGCAGCACGGGAATCCCGAGGACCATGATGAGAATCGCGCCGGCCAGGAGGTTGCGTGCTTCGGCATAAGGCTCCAGTTCGGCGACGCGATTGGCAATTTCCAGCCACGCGACGAGGACACAGGACAGATAGATCCCCGTCAAGACGCCGGTGCGCAACGACGCGATGCGCATCCACAAAAAATAATGCATGCCCGGGAGCTGGGGTCGGGCTGCCATGCCATCCTTCCTCAAACTTCCATTTAGGGAACGTCAGCCACCATTGGGGAACTCTTGGGGCTTTCGTTGCCTGCGCGGTCCAGGGCTGAAACTCGATAGTAATATCGCCTGCCAGGCAGTACGGAGATATCACGAAACGTCGGGCTGGGCAACATTTCCGTGCTGGCCCGCTCGCCGGGCGCGCCTTCCGCATCGCTCCGGTAAACGAAGTACCCTGCCAGGTCGCCCTCTGGACTAATCGCCCACGATAGTTCGACGTAGGCAGGGGCCTGCTGGGTTGCCGGGGCAATTGTGATTTCAAGGTCCGTGGGCGCGGCAGGGGGAAAGACATCACGAGGCGTGACGATGGCCGGCGCCGAGTCTGCGGATTCGACAAAATCCGCCCCGAATTGTGCCATGGTGCGCACGGTGTATACATACGGCGTTCCGAACTCGAAGTGCGCATCGTGAAATTCGGTCGAAGGCGAAGGCCCCACAAGTTCCAGCGCTGTTTTCAGCTTTGCCTGTGAAACGTCCTGCGCAGGATTCTCCTGACCGGATTCAAGCACTCCGCGGTAGACGCGGTAGCTATGGGAAGAAGCTCCCGGCGGCAAGGCAGTTTCCGCCCAGGTTACGACCAATGCGGATTCCGTAACCTCAACATGGATGTCACGTGGCGCTTCCGGCGCAGGGTAAACGCGCGCCAGGACGACATTCGAATCCCTCGAGGCGCGCGCTTTCGCAGCCCTGGTACGAACCATGTAAGCCACTGATAAATCGGCCGCATGGGCGAAATCGTCCGCGGTGAGGGGATCGCGAAACTCGATTCGTTCTCCCCTCAGATAATGTTCCACCTGCTCGGAGGGGATGGTATATGCCAGTCGCCAAGGCGTCTTTTTGTCTGGGATAGCGCCGGGCGGAAGGGCGGCGCGGTAGATTTCAATCGTCGGGTGTTCGGGAAGGTTTTCGCGGTCGATCGATCTCGCCGGCAATGTGAACGTGAGGGCGAACGCGTTGCCGTATTGCCGCGCGGCGAGGTCCGTGACCGCTACGGGAACCAGCGGATGCCTTGCCGTAGGTTCGCCGGGTGCAGCGCACCCGGCTGCAAGAGCGCACGCGAGGAGGCAAAACGCGAGGGCGAGAAGCGCGGCGGCGCGGGTCATCTCTTCACCATCGGCTTCACCATCGCGTCAGAGGATGTACCGGCTGAGGTCCTGATTCTTTACGATGTCGGCAAGCTGCTTGGTGACGTATGCGCCGTCCACCTTCACGTTCTTTTTCTTCAGGTCCGGCGCCTCGAAGGAAATCTCGTCCAGGACTTTTTCGAGGATGGTGTGGAGGCGTCGCGCGCCGATGTTTTCCGTCTGCTCGTTGACCATGACGGCGTAGCGGGCGAGGGTGGCGATTGCATCCTCAGTAAAATTCAGCTTGAGGCCTTCCGTGTCCAGCAACGCTATATACTGTTTGATTAATGCATTCTTGGGTTCCGTGAGAATGCGCACGAAATCGCCTTCGGTGAGTGCCGTGAGCTCGACGCGGATCGGCAGCCGGCCCTGCAGTTCCGGGATCAGGTCGGAAGGCTTGCTGATGTGAAACGCTCCCGCGGCGATGAACAGAATGTGATCCGTGCGGATCATGCCGTAGCGCGTGTTCACCGTAGTGCCTTCGACGATCGGCAGAATGTCGCGCTGCACGCCTTCGCGGGAGACGTCCGGGCCGTGGCCGGACTCGCGCCCGGCGATCTTGTCAATCTCGTCAATAAAAATGATGCCCATCTGCTCGGCGCGCTCGACGGCCAGGCGCGTCACCTGATCCATGTCGATCAATTTGTTTTCTTCTTCCTGGATCAGGTAATCGAAGGCCTCGGCGACGGTCATCCTGCGCCGCCGCTTTTGCTGGCCGAAAATTCCCGAGAGCATGTCCTTGACGTTGATGTCCATTTCCTCGACGCCCTGGCTCGAGACAATTTCAAACGCGGGCGTCGAACGCTCGCGCACCTCGACCTCCACCAGGCGCTGGTCGAGCTTGCCGTCGCGCAACTGCGCGCGAAGTTTTTCCCTGGTGCGGTCCATCTGGTCGCGCCGGGGCGCTTCGATTTGCGTGGTGGTGGAATTGAGCGACTCGGGCGGAGGAGGAGGTGAAGCGGGGAGCAGCAGATCGAGGACGCGCTCTTCCGCGGCGTGTTCGGCGCGCTCGGCCACTTCATCCAGTTTTTCCTCGCGCACCATATCGATGGACGTCTCGACCAGATCGCGCACCATGGACTCCACGTCACGGCCGACGTAGCCGACTTCGGTGTACTTGGAAGCCTCCACCTTGATAAACGGGCAACCGGCGAGCCGCGCGAGTCGCCGCGCGATTTCCGTCTTCCCCACCCCCGTGGGGCCGATCATCAGAATATTTTTGGGGAGCACATCTTCCGCCATTTCGGGCGTGAGCTTCTGCCGGCGCACGCGGTTGCGCAGCGCGACGGCCACCGCGCGCTTCGCGGCGGCCTGTCCGACGATATACTTATCCAACTCGATGACAATTTCGCGCGGAGTGAGCTCGTCAAACGAAGGCTCAACCGCGGGTTCTGGTTCGTGCTGCTCGCCGGGAAGATAGATCACCATAATTTACGTTCCACCTTTACAGAATCCTCGCGACGTCATTGTACCGCCCGCCTTCCGGCGGGCGATTGCTCGATTTCAAGATGCCCGCCTGAAGGCGGGCGCTACAGTTCTTCAATCGTGAAATTCGCATTCGTGAAAATACAAATTTCGCTGGCAATTCGCATGGACTCCTGCGCGATCTCCTTCGCGGACATCTTGGTATGTCCAGCGAGCGCCCGGGCAGCGGCAAGCGCGTACGGCCCGCCGGAGCCGATGGCGCACATGCCGTCGTCCGGTTCGATCACGTCGCCGTTTCCGGAAACGAGAAACGTGGACTTGGAATCCGCAACGATCAGCAGCGCTTCGAGATGCCGCAGCGCGCGGTCCTTGCGCCATTCCTTCGCCAGTTCGACCGCCGACTTCGCCAGGTTCCCTTGATGCTCCTGCAGCTTCCCCTCAAACCGCTCGAACAGGGAAAGCGCGTCCGCCGTCGACCCCGCAAATCCCGCCAGAATTTTTTCGTTGAACAGGCGCCGCGTCTTTCGCGCCGTGTGCTTCATCACGTGCTCGCCCATGGTGACCTGCCCGTCCGCGGCGATCACCACTTTGTTGTCGCGGCGCACGCACAATACCGTCGTGCCGTGCATCCGCGGTGAATTCTGGCTCATTGGCATCAGGGGATTATACCGCGAGCGGCGTTCGCGACCAACGCAGGGTTCAAAAATGGCTCGCGGGCCGTTTCAATTGTCCGCTTGTTTGCAGCGGCGGATTTTGAGTGGATTGTTTGGTCGTTTGTGAGGAACTGTACGGCGTCACCCGGTCAGAATCGCAATCAAGTTACAAAAAGGTCTTCCACTCCCCCAATCGGAGTGCTGACGGTGAGGCATCGTAAACAGGGAAGAATTTTTCGATCAGCTTGGACGGAAATCGACGGCTTCATACCTGGAGTTGGGGTTGTAATGCGCCGCGAACCATCTGACTGAGACTTAAAAGACTGTATGGTTTACGCAGAACCGCTGCACCTTTTTCGACCATTGAAACAAGAGCCATTGCTTCAGGCGTGTAGCCGGTCGTAAATAGCACAGGGACGCCGGGTCGCATCGCTGACATTTTCAAATAGGCCTGTGGACCGCTCAGCAAAGGCATCACAACATCCAAAACGATCAAATCGATCTGATCGGCGTTCAGTTTGAAGAGTTCGAGAGCCTTCGTGCCATCGGACGCGGCAAGAATACGATAGCCTAGCCCCTGTAACATTTCCTGCGCCGTATCTCGAAGTCCATCGTGATCCTCGGCCAATAAGATTGTTTCGGTGCCCCTCAAAGGCTGATTTTCGCAGGGGATATCGTCGGGTTCGCGACCCCCACAGTCGGCCGGGAGATAAACTTGGAACGACGTCCCTTTTCCGGGTTCACTGCTTGCGACGATGAAACCGCCGTGCTGCCTCACAATGCCGTGTACGGTAGCCAGGCCAAGGCCAGTTCCTTTTCCCGTCTCTTTGGTCGTGAAGAAGGGTTCAAACATGTTTTCCATCGTCGCAGTGTCCATACCGACGCCGGTGTCAGTTATCGATAACAAGACGTAACTCCCTGGCAGGCCATAAGCGTGGTCGCGGCAGAACTCCGCTCCAAGTTCGACATTTTGAGTTTCAATGAGCAGAAGTCCTCCTTCCGCCATGGCATCCCGCGCGTTGAGACAGAGGTTCATTATTACTTGTTCGATCTGCGTAGGATCGGCAAGGGTGACGCGGAGGTCCGGAGCGACAAGAACTCTGACCTCGATATCCTCCCCGATGATCCTGCTAAGTAGACTCATTTCTTCTTGGACGAGGATGTTTAGATCGATCGTTCGAGTTTGCAGGTTTTGCCCTCCAGCAAACGCGAGAAGTTGGGAAGTCAGTTTTCCAGCCCGCACGGCTTGGTCGCGGATTTTCTCAAAACGAGTGTGCAAACGATTCTCTGGTTGCGTTTCTTCACAGCCCATTTCCGCCCAGCCGAGAATCGCGCCGATCATATTGTTGAAATCGTGCGCTATCCCCCCGACCAGTTTTCCAAGCGCTTCAAACTTCTGCAATTGCCGGACACGCCGGTCCAGACGCTTGCGCTCCCTGCGCTCCTCCGCATCACGGAGCTCGCGCTGAACGGCGGGAACCAGGCGTTTGAGATTCGTCTTCATCACGTAATCCTGAGCGCCGGTTCTCATGGCGTCCGTGGCCACTTCTTCTCCAATCGTGCCAGAAACGAAAATAAAAGGAACGTTGGCATCTTTTGCTCTTACAGATTTCAGCGCCTCGGTCCCCGAGAAGCGAGGCATGGAATGGTCCGAGATGATGATGTCCCAGGATTTATTGAGAGCTTGCTCCAGAGCGCCGGCAGAGTCCACGCGCTCCGAGTTGATTTCGAACCCGGCCTGCCGAAGAAGCAGGAGAAGGAGTGCGGCGTCGTCTTCCGAATCCTCAACGATCAGCAATCGAATGGAGTTTTGCATCTAGATTCTCCTTGGCGGCGGCTGGTTCAGAACCAGCCAATATAAACCGAGCTGGGTGGCCGCGACGACGAACTGGTCGAAGTCCACCGGTTTGCGCACATAACTGTTTGCGCCCAGACCGTAACTGCTCATGCGATCCTGCTCCTCGTTCGACGAAGTGAGAATGACGACCGGGAGCAGCTTTGTTCTGTCATCGCCTCGAAGGCGGCGAAGCACTCCCAGCCCGTCAAGCTTGGGCAGCTTTAAATCAAGCAGAACAACCTGGGGCAATTCGCGCGTGTCGCGGCCCGTATGGATGCCTTCGCCAAACAGGTAATCCAATGCCTCCACACCGTCGCGCGCAACCACGACTTCGTTCACCACCTTGTTTTTCTTCAACGCTCGTACCGTCAGGGCTTCGTCGTCGGGGTTGTCTTCTACCAGCATAATCACGTTGTTTTTCATCACTGCTCCTCAGGAAGCCGCTCGGCTCAGCGTGAAATAAAAAGTCGCGCCACGGTCAACCGCGCTTTCCGCCCAGATGCGCCCGCCGTGGCGGTGCACGATGCGTTGCACGGTGGCCAAACCTACCCCCGTGCCGGCAAACTCACTCATCGAGTGAAGCCGCTGGAACGCGCCGAATAGCCGGTCTGAATAGGCTGGATCAAATCCCGCGCCGTCGTCCCGGACGAAATAGGCCGGCGTCCCGTTTTCGCGCGTCACGCCAAACTCGATATGCGCGGATGCACGCTTGGATGTGAATTTCCAGGCGTTGCTCAGCAGATTCTCCAGCACGGCCCGCAACAAACCCGGGTCCGCGGTTGTCTTAAGGCCATCTTCGATCCGCAGTTCAATCTGACGTTCGGGCTGGCTCTTCTGAATCTCGTCCGCCACGGAGAAGGCCATCGCACTGATATCGACACTT
>Ga0210409_10007255_pt1 | contig 11420 bp, 7 predicted proteins | sample IncBWH17MmetaG_FD_161649 | JGI IMG/M metagenome (GOLD analysis project Ga0210409, IMG submission 161649) | Forest soil microbial communities from Barre Woods Harvard Forest LTER site, Petersham, Massachusetts, United States - Inc-BW-H-17-M | ecosystem: Environmental > Terrestrial > Soil >...
TCCTGTCGTCTCGTTTGAGGCATCGGTGGAGGCTCTGGCTCAGCTGCGAAACGAAGGCAAGATTCGCCTGGTCGCGCTGTCCAACGTCACGCAGGAGCACATCGAGAGAGCGCGCAAAATTGTCCCCATCGTTTCCGTGCAGAACCGCTATAGCTTTGCGGACCGCGAATGGGACTATGTGGCGGATTACTGTGAACGGAATGGAATTGCCTTCATTCCTTGGTTCCCACTGGGAGCAGGTAAAGTTGCCGGCCAAGTGCTTGACCGGATCGCCCAGGCGCACAAGGCGAGCCCCACGCAGGTAGCGTTGGCCTGGCTCCTCCGTCGATCTCCTATCATGCTGCCCATTCCAGGGACTTCCTCGATCGAACATCTCGAGCAGAATGTCGCGGCGGCTTCGCTGCGCTTAGCTGACGAAGACTACCAAACGCTTTCGAGGGTTCCCGCGCTGGTCGCATCGCGGTGAAAGGGTTCTCACTGCTCACAGGTTTGCCGAGTTTCCGCCCGACAGAGGCAATGGCCCCGTTCTTACAGCGCGTTCGGCATACTCATTTCTTTTCGTGAAGGTGATAACTCGCTCGGTCTTTTAACGCATCTCGGCGTGGCATTTTCGAGGCGTCTCCGTGCACATGATTTAATTCGTGTCTCAAAAGCGTTGGGTTTCCGCCCGGCTGGCCGCGCAGACTCTCCGCAGGAGCCCGGGGTTCACTGTCTTACGTAACCTTCGGCGTCCGTGAAAAATGCGCGCTTTCACAGCGCTGATCGAGCTGCCTAGAATCTGAGCGGTTTCTTTAACAGACCGTTCCTCGATTCCGCTGAGCATCATCGTCCTTCGAACTGTTGGACGTAAGCGATTGATCGCTGCGGTCAACAGTTCCGTACGCTCACGGCGCCAGCAAGACTCTTCAGGGCTGGGGCGCTGGTCAACGAAGGCCTCCGAGGCGGACTTCACACCGTCGTCGTCTCTCTCAGGCAAAACCTCAAGAAATCCCCGCCTTCGACGCAGCAACATCAAGGCTTCGTTCATGGCGATGCGCGTGAGCCAGGTAGAAAACCGCGCCTTTTCTTGAAAGGCGTGGAGATGAAGGAAAGCTTTGTGAAAAGTCTCCTGCGCAACATCCTCGGCGTCCTCCCTGTTATTTGTTATCCGTTGCGCTGCGGCCAGGACTCTCGCTTGGTAACGCAAAAACAATTCCTCAAATGCCCGCGCCTCTCCACACTTTGCGGCTGCCACCAGCGCGCCGTCCACATCACTTGCATGAAAGGCTTCCATAATTCTGTACCTCCTCGCCGTTTGCTCAAGCCGCAGCCAACGCTGAATAAAGCAATAGTCGCGCCAGAGGCAGCAGATGAATGCCGCGGCTTGGAAGTGAGTGACAACATGGAGGATAGGTCGATTCCGCATATTTTGGGCATCGCGGGTTACTACGCTAGTCTGTCGGGATGTTGGCAGTCTATCTATTCGGCTGGAAGACAAGGGTGCTGCCCAACTAACCCAACTGAGGCCTAAAACAGAGAAATGATTGCAACAAAACTTGGGCAATTCCATTCAAACGGGGAGGATTGCGTGAATCCACGATCTCGCCAAGTTTGGCGGGCAGATCGTCCTTGAGGTCATGTGGACCAGCCCGATGATCATCAACGGCGGTATCATGGAGCGATCGTATCGTCCTTGACCCTCTTGTGAGAGGAAAACCTTCGAAATGCTGATGGAATTTCAAAGAGGGTTCGCACAGGGAATTTGTGCTCTCTCCGCTCGATGGTCAAATTTCGGCAAGATGGCACGCCCTATTTGCACTGTGTTGCTTTCTTTGGTTCTCGAATGTTGTACGAAGCCGCCTGTTCATGAGCCGGTCACGTTAACTCTTTTGGAGGAGTGGTCGAACAAGACGTTCAGCGAGGCGCGCCAGCAGGAGTTGCAGCAATTCACTCGGGAAACGGGAATTCGAGTCAATCTCCTTCCGTCTCCGGAGTCGGCGCGGCAAAAGCTAGTTTTGTGGCGAGAGTTACTCGGGACAGACGCCTCGGGTCCGGACGTATACGGCCTCGATGTGATCTGGCCTGGGATGTTGTCCGAATATTTCCTAGACTTAAAGCCATATTTCGCCAACGAAGTCTCCCTCCAATTTCCGGCCATAACCGCCGGCTTCACCGTGGACAACAAGCTGGTGGCCGTGGCGTTTCGTGCCGACATCGGACTTCTGTACTATCGCACCGACCTTCTACGACAGTATGGATACCGTGACCCACCGAGGACATGGGATGAGCTGGGGATTATGGCGGCTCGAATTCAGGCTGGCGAACGAGCCAAAGGTAAGAAACAGTTTTGGGGCTTTGTATGGCAGGGGGCGGCCGACGAAGTTTTGACCTGCGACGCACTGGAATGGCAGGCGGCCGAAGGCGGCGGGCGGATCATCGAAGAGGACCGGACAATCAGCGTGAATAATCCGCAGGCGATCAGAGCGTGGCAAAGGGCGGCTCATTGGGTTGGTTCCATCTCGCCCCCAAGCGTAGTTGGATATAGAGAGTGGGATTCGCTAAACGTTTGGGTCGCAGGCGACGCGGCATTCATGCGGAGTTGGCCGTCAGCCTACGTCGACAGCCAGGCGGCAGGGTCGCCAATCCGAAACAAGTTCGATGTAGCCCTGCTGCCCGGCGGTAAGGCGGGCCAAGTGGGTACCTTGGGAGGATGGGGCTTGGCTGTTTCCCGGTTTTCGGCTCATCCCCGGGAAGCCTTGGAGTTGGTCCGGTATCTCAGCCGTAGAGACGTGCAGGTGAAGCGGTCCCGCATACTTTCGCAGCCACCCACTCTACTGGAACTTTACAACCTTCCTGAGCTAGTTGAACCAAATCCCCGTTTTGCGCTATTGCGTCAAGCGTTCCAGACCGGCTTGGTTTCCCGTCCTTCGAATGTCACCGGCAAGAAATATCAGGACGTGAGCGACGCTTACATACAGGCAGTGCACTCCGTACTGACTGGCGAGAAGAGTGCCCAAGAAGCGGCCGGAGCACTAGAGAATAAGTTGGTTCGCATAACCGGTTTCAAGACGGGACCGCCCCCAGCAGGCATCAGCGGTGGAACGGCGAAGGGAAGTTCTGAATCAGTCGATTAGGCTCGCCTCAGCTGCTTCAGGTTTTTTTTTGGCAAACAGTGAGAGGCATGGCGTGAGTTCGAGGCCAGCGACAGCGCGATAGGAACAAGCAATGGGGCTTCATACCGCAACCGCATTGAACCGCTGGGCGAAGAGCGCTGAAGCGAAAATTCTTCACGCTGGTCGATTCAACATCGGCCCCCGTTTGATACTGGGCTTCGTATTCATCATTTTGTCGATGCTAGCCGCGGATGCCGTCGTCCTGTGGCAATTCCACTTGGTCCGGACCCAGGCGGAGCGCCTGAACGGTATCGACCAGAAACTGGTTGCTGTCCTGCGCGTCCATACCAGTCTGTTGGCGTTTCACGATCGACTGGAAGAACTGGCCGACTCCCAAGACGTCGGTCGACTCGTGACAGAAGGCGGACCGCTTCGAACCACGGTCATGGAGGACACCCGTCGCGCAATGAGCGCCCTTAGTCTCCCACCTTTCGACCCCCGGCGAGATCCGACCATCCTGCCTACCCTTCACGTCATTCAGAGCGCGCTGCCATCGCAGCTTGAGGCCATCACCACACTGGCCCAGTCCGGCGACTGGCGGGCTGTGCACCTGCGCCTGGCGAACCAAATAACGCCGCTGGAATCCCTGACCTCGGCGCTCGTCGAGAACGTCGACCGCGAGGTCGGTGAAGAGCAGGCCCAAACGGTGCTGAATATCAAACGCGTGCAACGTCTTGTTTTTCTGGTTGTGCCGCTGACCGTTATCTTCACCTTGCTGATTGCTGCTACCCTCGGCGTGGCCATTACCCGCAGCATCACGCATCCCCTGGCGCGATTGGTTGAAGGTTCCCAGGCGCTGGCGCGCGGCGAGTTTCAACATCAAGTGCCTGTAACCGGGAATGATGAACTCGCTCACGTCGGGCGGGTATTCAACGACACGGCGCGGCGACTGCGCGATCTCTACGCGACTCTGCAGAGCAACGAAGATCGGCTCCGCCTTGTCATCGACACGATTCCGGCGCACGCCTGGAGCGCTCGGCCCGACGGCTCCATTGATTTCATCAATCAGCGTCTCCTGGACTTTTTCGGTCGATCTATGAAGGACGTACAGGGCTGGAGTTGGGGTCCCTTACTTCATCCCGATGACCTCACGAGGATCCTGGGCGAGTGGCAGGCAGCCATCGCAACAGGGGAACCGATGGAGAGCGAAGTACGGTTACGGCGAAGGAACGGGGATTATCTCTGGTTTCTGATCCGCAACGTGCCGCTGCGCGATGAGTTGGGAAACATTGTGAATTGGTATGGAACCGCTATCGACATCGAGGAACGCAAACGTGCGGAAGAAGCGCTGCGCGAGGCGCAATCGGATCTGGCACGGGTCAGCCGGGCGACCACCATGGGAGAGTTGACCGCTTCCCTGGCGCACGAGGTGAATCAACCGATTGCCGCTGCTGTCACCAGCGCCAATAGTTGCATCTACTGGCTGGCTGCCGACGTCCCAAATCTTGACAAGGCCCGTGCGGCCGCCGAAAGGATTGTCAAAGACGGAACGCGGGCGGCGGAAATCATCAGCAGGATTCGCCTCCTCTTCCAGAAAGGTGCCCTACAACAAGAGCTGGTCGATGTAAACGAAATCATAGGAGAGATGATTGTCCTGCTGCGTGGTGAGGCTACGCGATACTCGATGTCCGTCCGGACGGAACTGGCGGCAGATCTTCCGCCGGTCATGGGGGATCGCGTGCAACTGCAGCAGGTCATGATGAACCTCATGGTAAACGGCATCGATGCGATGAAGGCTGTGGAGGGAACGCGGGAGCTCGTCATTCAGTCGCAGCGAGTTGAAAACGAGCAAGTTCTTGTGTCCGTCAGTGATACCGGCGTAGGACTTTCCCAGCAGCATGCGGACCAGATCTTCAATGCGTTTTTTACAACCAAGCCTCACGGTACCGGCATGGGACTTCGGATCTGCCGCTCCATCGTTGAATCACATGGCGGCCGGTTGTGGGCTGCCAGCAACTCTCCGCGCGGCGCAAGTTTTCATTTCGCTCTATCCACCAAAATCGAGGCAAAAGAATGAGACCCGACGGTCAATTCCTAATTGAAGCGCGGCGCGACTGTTCCGCGTGGCAACCGGATGGAGTCCGATGGCTGCCGTGAACTTGATTGGCTCGTACAACTACGCACTCGTGGCGCTTTCGGTGTTGATCGCCATGTTCGCGTCGTACGCTGCTCTGGATCTCGCAGGTCGCGTGACAGCGGCGGGCGGCTGGACTCGCGCGGCTTGGTTGCTGGGCGGGGCTGGTGCGATGGGGACGGGCATTTGGTCCATGCACTACATTGGGATGCTGGCGTTCATCCTGCCGATTCCCGTGGCCTACCATTGGCCGACCGTTCTGCTATCACTGTTTGCGGCCATTCTCGCTTCGGCAGTTGCCCTGGGCGTGGTCAGCCGGCAGAAAATGGGTGCGTTCCAAGCGCTCGCCGGAAGTGTGCTGATGGGTGCGGGTATTGCAAGCATGCATTACATCGGCATGGCGGCCATGCGTTTACCTGCCGTATGCCAGCTTAATTCTTTTCTCGTCATCCTGTCCGTTCTGTTCGCGATTCTAATTTCTCTCGCTGCGCTATGGATTACCTTTCACTTCCGAGATGAGAAAACGGGGATCGGCTGGAAAAAGTTAACCGGAGCCGTCGTGATGGGTGCCGCGATCCCCGTCATGCATTACACCGGCATGGCCGCCGCCAGTTTCACGTCCTCCGGCATGCCGGTGGACCCATCTCATGCCGTAAGTATCTCCACACTCGGCACCGCCGGAATTGCCGCCGTCACCTTTACCGTCCTCGGGCTGGCTCTGCTGACGTCCTGGATGGACAGGCGATTCGCTGCCCAGATCTTGGAACTGCAAGAAGAGAAGCTGCACCAAAGCGAGGCCTATTTATCCGAAGCACAGCGATTAAGCCACACCGGTAGCTTTGGCTGGAAGCCGTCCACCGGCCAGATCATCTGGTCAGAGGAAACCTTTCGAATCTTCCAATACGACCCATCGACGATACCGACCGTGGAACTTATTCTCCAACGAGTTCATCCGGAAGACGCGGCCTTGGTGAAAGAGACCATTGAACGCGCGTCACAGGATGGAAAGAATTTTGAGCATGAATATCGTTTGCTGATGCCGGATGGTGCGGTCAAGCATGTCCACGTTGTGGCTCATGCCTTAAACGATGAATCGGGTGAACTCGAGTTTATTGGAGCGGTGATGGACGTCACTGAAAGCAAGCGGGCGGAGAAAAAGCTGCGCCGCAGTGAAGAATCTTTGCTTGAGGCGCAGAAACTAAGCCACACGGGCAGTTGGCGACATGATGTTGCATCGGGGGCAGTCACAGTCTCGCCGGAAATCTATCGGATACACGACATCAAGCCAGATGAGGACGCATCGAACACGGGATTCTTCTTTAGTAAGTTCCATCCCGAGGACCGGAAACGCATTGTGGACCTTTTTGAAAAAGCCGAAAGCGAGAAAACCGAGTTTCAAGTGGACTACCGCATTGTTCTTCCGGATGGAACGATCAAGCACCTCTACACGACTGGCCATCCTGTCCTGAACGAATCCGGCGACCTCGTGGAATTTGTCGGCACCGCGATGGACGTGACCGCTGCAAAGCAGGCGGAAGAAACGCTCCGGCGAAGCGAGGGTTATTTAGCGCAAGGGCAAAGGCTGACTCACAGTGGAAGTTGGGCTTGGAATGTGCGTACTGGCGTGCGCTTCTGGTCGCAAGAAACCTTTCGCATCTTTGGCTGTGACCCAGAAAAAGTGAAGCCCACATGGGAGGACATCCTCGAACGAACTCACCCTGACGATCGAGCAGCAATCGTGCAGAAGGCGCAAGAGGAGACCACACTAAACGAGGATTCTGAGTTTGATTGGAGAATTGTTCTTCCGGACGGAAGAATAAGACACCTTCACTCCATCGCTCACCCTGTGCTGGATGAGTCAGGCGAAATCACTGAGATCGTCGGCACCTTGATGGACGTCACCGAGCGCAAACAAGCTGAGGAGACGTTACGGCAGAGCGAAGCATACTTAGCGGAAGCGCAGCGGCTTAGTCATTCAGGAAGTTGGGCCTGGAACCTCGGCACCACTCAGCAGTTCTGGTCGGTCGAAACTTTTCAAATTTATGGCTTCGATCCAAATGCTACAACGCCAACCAGAGAAAGCTTCCTGGAGAGAGTGCATCCGGACGATCGAGCCTCTATCGAACTGGTCGAAACTGAGCTTTACAAGGGAAACGACGCCGAATACAACTACCGCATCGTTCTTCCAGACGGCTCGATAAAATATATTACGAGTGTCGCCCACCCCCTCTGCAACGACTCGGGCCAGGTGATCGAGTTCGTGGGTACCGTGATGGATGTCACCGAGCGCAAGCTGGCGGAGACGCTGCGTGACGAAGAGAACCGTATTTTGGAGATGATAGCCCGCGATGCTCGGCTGGAGGAAATACTGGAGAAGCTGGTCCTGGCCGTGGAAGCCCAATTTGCCGGGTTGCTTTGTTCTGTCCTGCTCCTCGATGAGGACGGGCAGCATGTGAGGCATGGTGCCGCCCCAAGCCTTCCCGGCGCCTACACCAAGGCCATCGACGGCCTTTCGATCGGGCCAAAGGCGGGGTCATGCGGCACGGCCATGTACCGAAGAGAACCTGTCGTCGTCACCGACATTCTCCATGATCCACTCTGGGAGCCATATCGAGGCGTGGCCGAGCCCTATGGGCTGCGCGCCTGCTGGTCCACCCCCATACTTGCGCATTCGAGCCAGACTCTGGGTTCGTTTGCCATGTATTACCGCGAACCGCGAAGTCCGGGCCCTGCTGAAACCCGCGCCCTGGAAATGGCCACCCACCTTGCCGGCATTGCCATTGAACGCAAGCTGGCGCGTGAAGAGCGCGAACGATTGCGTCAGGCGCAGGTTGAGCTCGCACACGTTAACCGGGTAACCACCATGGGGGAGCTGACCGCTTCGCTGGCACACGAAGTAAATCAACCGATTGCCGCTGCTGTCACCAGCGCCAATAGTTGCCTCCACTGGCTGGCCGGCGACGTCCCAAATCTTGACAAGGCCCGCGCGGCCGCCGAAAGGATCGTGAAAGACGGAACACGCGCGGCGGAAATCATCAGCCGAATTCGCCTCCTCTTCCAAAAAGGCATTCCGCAGTTGGAATTGGTCGACGTAAACGAAGTGATTGAAGAGATGATCGTCTTGCTACGCGGCGAGGCAACACGATACTCGATCTCAGTCCGCACGGAACTAGCTACAGATTTTCCGCCGGTCATGGGGGATCGCGTGCAATTGCAGCAGGTCATGATGAACCTGATGGTAAACGGCATCGATGCGATGAAGGCTGTGGAGGGAGCGCGGGAGCTCACCATCAAGTCACAGCGAACGGAAAACGAGCAAGTTCTGGTGTCTGTCAGCGATACTGGGGTTGGGCTGCCACCACGGGCGGACGAGATATTCAATGCATTCTTTACCACCAAACCCCACGGCACCGGCATGGGACTTCGGATCTGCCGTTCCATCGTTGAATCGCATGGCGGCCGGTTGTGGGCTGCAAGCAACTCTCCGCGTGGCGCAAACTTTTGCCTCACCCTCCCCGCCAAAGTCGAGGCGCGTGCATGACTCCCGCTGGCGCTCCCACCGTGTTCATCATTGATGACGATGCCTCTGTGCGCGCGGCCATTCAAGACCTGCTGGAGTCGTTGGGGTTGCGTTCCGAATCTTTCGGGACTGCGGAAGAGTTTCTGCGAAGAAAACGGCCGGACGGGCCAAGCTGCCTGGTTCTGGACGTGAGACTGCCCGGAGTCAACGGTCTGGACTTTCAGCGCCGATTGGTCGACGCCGGTTTCCAAATCCCAATCATCTTCATTACCGGCCACGCAGACATTCCGATGACGGTGAAGGCCATGAAATCCGGTGCCGTGGAGTTCCTCACCAAGCCCTTCCAGGACCGTGACTTACTGGGTGCAATCCACCAGGCTTTAGATCGTGACCGGGCGACGCGCGAACAAGAAAGTAACCTTGTCGAATTGCGAGCCCGCTACAAGGCGCTGACTGCACGCGAGCGCGAGGTCATGAGCCTGGTGGTTTCAGGCATGCTCAATAAGCAAATCGCTGCTGAGCTCGGGACCAGCGAAGTTACCGTGAAGATCCAACGCGGCCGCGCGATGAAGAAGATGAAAGCCGGATCTCTGGCGGAATTGGTGAAAATGGCGGGGTTATTGGAGCTTCGACCCGGCGCGAAATAGCATAATACCCATAATACCAACGTGTGATTGCGCCGCTTTTGGCGTAGCTGGTAAATTTCACCCATGACAACTCGTGGGAAGACCAAATTGGTAGCCATAGTTGATGATGATGATTCGATGCGCACCGCAGTGCAGGACCTGCTGGAAGCGGTAGGCTTGGCAGCGCAAGGCTTTGCGTCGGCAGAGGAATTCCTTAACTCCGGCAAACAACACGGCACCGCTTGTCTGATCGCGGATATCCGTATGCCTGGAATGTCTGGCCTCGAACTGCAGGCGCACCTGAACGCGGAACGTTGCAGGGTGCCGATCATCTTCATCACAGCGCATGGCGACGAAAAAATGCGATTGCAGGCGCGGAGAGAAGGCGCTGTGGAATTTCTGTCAAAACCGTTCGACAACGAAGTCCTGCTCGATAGTGTTCGAGCGGCTCTGGAAAGCCAATCCCCCAGCTAAGAGTGAGCATCAGGTTGCGCAAGGAGGTTTTCCGTGGGAGCTGTTGCAAGATTCGGATCCCCCGACCGGGACGGTAATCCGCACAGATTCGAGCAGATTATAGGCAACAGCCCTGCCCTGGAATCGGTGCTCGAACAAGTCCAACGCGTCGCGCCCACGGGTTCCACCGCTCTTATCCAGGGAGAAACTGGTACTGGCAAGGAACTTATCGCCCACGCTATTCACGACTTGAGTTCACGGGTCGGGCGTCCGTTCATAAAGCTGAATTGCGCTGCCATTCCGTTCGACCTTCTGGAAAGCGAGCTTTTTGGCCATGAGAAAGGCGCTTTTACTGGCGCCGTCGCCCAAAAGGTTGGTCGTTTCGAATTGGCCGACAAGGGAACACTCTTCCTGGACGAGGTGGGAGATATTCCGTTGGCGCTTCAGCCCAAATTGCTGCGAGTCCTGCAGGAGCAGGAGTTTGAACGCTTGGGCGGAACTCGGACTCATCGAGTGGACGTTCGTCTGGTAGCTGCCACCCATCGAAATTTGGTCGAAATGGTGAAGAGGAACGAATTTCGCAGCGACCTTTACTACCGGCTGAATGTGTTTCCGATCCCGCTGCCACCGTTGCGAGAGCGCCGGGAAGACATTCCGGCGCTGGTCAAACATTATGTCGAGATTTATGCCGGCCGGATGAACAAGCAAATTGAACGCATTCCCCCTGAAACGATGTCTGCCCTCGTCTCGTATCCGTGGCCGGGGAACATTCGCGAGCTACAGAATTTCATCGAGCGCAGCGTAATCGTCACTTCTGGCGACATCCTGCAACCTCCTCTCGCGAGCTTGACGAATGCCGCCGAAGTGCAATCCGTCGGGGCGATTACGCTCGAAGACGCGGAGCGAGACCATATTCGCAAGGCTCTGGAGAAAACCCGCTGGGTTGTTGCCGGCCCGAATGGGGCGGCCGCACGTTTGGGAATCAAGAGGTCTACGCTTTACTTCCGCATGCAAAAGCTCGGCATCTCACGCACCAACAAGGATCCCCTTTCGGCATAACAGATCTGGCGTCTCGCGAACAAGGCCAGGGGCGGGCCGGAAATAGAGATTACTGAAACCCGCTGTCAGCCGCTTGGATCGATTTCTGGATGAATGACAGTCGCTCTGACAGGCAAATCTGATTCTTCGGACGTCCCGGCCGAGAACGAAGACGCCATGTTTGAAAACCTGTTCAATACACAATCAAACAAATAGCTTCCTCTCGCTGTCGGCATTGAGACATTGCGTCTAGCATGCTGGCATTCCACACCTCACCTTCGCTTGCAGTCGGCTTTTATTCCCCGTCACTTACACACTCAATATGGTTGGCAACTGTGTTGCATTCTCCAGTTGTGCTGTTGGGGGCACCGAACTCTTTTTGACGGCACAGATAGGGAGGAATCACTATGGTTATTGAAACCATCGACAAGGATGATGTGAATCAGCAGGGGACCAAACGGCACCACTGGCTGTCGTTATTGATCGCCGTACTTTTTGCACTGATGGTTTGTCCGAACAAAGCATCCGCGCAAATCATCGGAAATCTTGAAGTCAAC
>Ga0210409_10007257_pt1 | contig 11419 bp, 12 predicted proteins | sample IncBWH17MmetaG_FD_161649 | JGI IMG/M metagenome (GOLD analysis project Ga0210409, IMG submission 161649) | Forest soil microbial communities from Barre Woods Harvard Forest LTER site, Petersham, Massachusetts, United States - Inc-BW-H-17-M | ecosystem: Environmental > Terrestrial > Soil >...
AGGGCAAGTGCCAAGGCCGCCGCTGCGGCGCGGCGCCTCAGCAGCGCGGCGAGACCGCCGCCAAGCAGCGCGACGATGATCGCGTCGATCAGGAACAGGGCCAGCGAGGCCGACAACAGGATGCCCCTGAGATCGCGCGGCTCGGCATTGGTATAGCTGGCGTGCCGCGCTTTAAGCGGCGAGATATCGAGCGGCGCGATGCGATCGGCCGCCGCCAATGCATTCACGGCCAGCGGTCCGTCCGCCGGGCCGTAGAATCCGGGCGGATGGTCCGGCGTTGCCCGGTCGCGGAAATCAGCCGGCAACGGCCTTGCGGTCGCAGGCGGCGGGCCGAACGCGCCAAAACCGTCGAGGATGTGCAGCGGTGCCACGGTTTCCGCAGCCGCGCCGGTCGCGACGCCCGCACCGGGATTCGAGGTATAGCCGGACATATCGACGATCCGCCGCAGCATCTCGACGAAGGTGCCCGACATCGGCAGATCCGACCAGCGCATATCGGCGCTGACATGAAACAGGCTTACCATTCCCTTGCCGCGATGCTCGCCGGTTACCAGCGGCGTTCCATCTTCCAGCGAGGCCCAGCTCTTGGTCGCGAGCACGGCATCCGGCTCGGCGAGCACTTGCCGGTTGACGGTGACGTCCTTTGGCACCGCGAGGCCGGCGAAAGGACCATCGGCCGTGAACGCGGCCAGATGCTGCGGCTTTTCCCAGGTCAGGCTGCCACCGAGGCTGCGTCCGCCGCGCCTGAGTTTGACCGGCACCAGATCGTCGTCGGCCTGTGCCAGGCGCGGGCCGGCAAAGCGCACCAGCACCCCGCCTTGCTCGATCCAGACGGTGAGACGTTCGCGGATTTCCGGCGACAGCGTGCCGACGTCGGCCAATACGATCATCGGTAATTTCTGGTCGAGGAATTGCGTGATCGCCTGTTGCGGCGCTACGCCGCGATCGCCCAGCCGCACATCGGCGAACGGTCCGAGCGCGCGGGCGAGATAGAAGGTCGGCGCCAATAGCGGCTGAGCGGTGTCGCTGGTCGATCCCGTGGCGATCCCGATCGCGCGCCGGCGCCATCTTTTGTCAAGCAACTGCACCGCGCCCGCGGATCGCTCGCCTGCGATCTCAAGGCGCGCGATGTCGTTGCGCAGCTCGACTGGAAGGTCGAACGCGGCTTCCGCCTCCTGGGCCTGCGGTGCGAAGGCGTAATGGGCTTCCGCGATCGGCGAGCCCTTGGCATCGATCGCGCGCACGATTCCGGCGGCAATGCCGGTATCGGTGCGCAGCACCTTCACCGTCATTTTTGCGGCGGCATTTTCCGCCGCGACCAGCGCCAGCGGCGACGAGGTGCCGCCTTCAAAAACCGTCAGGGCGCGATCCCCGATCGTCTTGCCCAGCGCTTCAATGAACTCCGGACCGCGTCCGGTATCGACGCCGTCCGACAGCCAGACGATCTCGCAATCGCCGGTCGCTTTCAGGAAACGCTCGATGGCAGGAACGGTCTCTATTCGCTCGACCGCATAGGGCTTCGGCGCGAGCTGGCGCAACGCCACCCTTGCTGCGCCCGCCGGCATCACGGTGACGTCACGCGTCGCTTCCGAAAGCGGCACAATCGCGACCCCGCGCCGGTCGCTGTCGGCGTTCGCAATCAATTCATCCGCGGTGCGCAGGCGCGTGTCCCAGCTCGAGGCAGAGCTCCAGCCGTCATCGAGCAGGATCAAAAGCGGCGTGGTCTTGCCGGCGAGCCCGGTCTGCGGATTCCAGACCGGTCCCGCGGCCGCCAGGATGACAAGCGCCGCCGCCATCAAGCGCAACGCCGTCAGCCACCACGGCGTGCGGGAGGGCGTCTCTTCCTTGGGCGCGATGTCGAACAAAAGACGGGTCGGCGGAAATTCGATGCGCCGCGGCCGCGGCGGCATCACCCGCAACAGCCACCACAACACCGGCAGGCTGAGAAGGCCGAGCAGCAGCAGCGGTTCCGCGAAGCTTAGGGGGAGACCCGCGATCATGCGCTGCGCCCCGCTTTGACGGTTACGCCCCCGCCGACGCCGGTCTTGCTTACCATCATGCCGCCATGCAGGAACAGCAGCAGTTCGGCCGCCGAACGGCTCGTGGTGTGGGTCGAGAACAGCCAGTCGAGCTTGTTGGTCTCTTCGCGGATCTGGTCGCGATGAAGTGCTACGCGGGCGATATAGTCGTCGGCCCAGCGTTCCGCGCGGCCCGCGGTGACGATGCCAAGGCCTTCCGGTTCGACGAATTCGATCCGGCCGGAATAGGGGAATTCCTCTTCGGCGGGATCGACGACCTGCACCAGCGCGCCATGCGCGCCCGATGCCGACAGGCCCGCCAGCATGCTTCTGATTTCGAGAATCGGCGACCAGAAATCCGACAGCACCACGATTTCGGCAAGCGCCGAGGGGACGAAGGACGGCGGCAGGCTCAATCGGTCGGCATCGTCATGCAGCATCGCCTGCGCCATCTTGTCGATGACGCTGCGGCTTGCGGTCGGGCTCATCAGGCCGGGAATGCCGACGCGCTCGCCGCCCGCGACCAAAAGTTCGGCCAACGCAAAGGTCACGATCAGCGCGCGTTCGAGCTTGCTGTCGCGTGCCCCTTTCGATGCGAAAGCCATCGACGGCGAACGGTCCGGCCACAGCCACACCGTGTGCGCGGCCTCCCATTCCTGCTCGCGGACGTAGAGATGATCGTCGCGCGCCGAACGCCGCCAGTCGACGCTCTGCGACGGCTCGCCAGATACGAAGCGGCGGTATTGCCAGAAACTTTCGCCGGCGCCGGCGCGGCGGCGGCCGTGCAGGCCGTGAATGACGTTGGCGGCAATGCGGCGGGCCTCTAGCACGAGACGCGGCAGCGATGCGGCGAGCGTTCGGCTCTCGCCATCGGCACGTCGGATTGCTGTTATCTCCTTGTTGAGGTGCTTGGTCTCCGCGGCCATCAACCGATCCGCGTCTTCAATTGCCGGATCACGTCTGGAATGGTGCGGCCTTCGGCGCGCGCGGAGAATGTCAGCGCCATGCGGTGCTTGAGAATCGGTTCGGCCAGATCGAGCACGTCGTCGATCGACGGCGCAAGGCGACCGTCGAGCAGCGCCCGCGCGCGCACCGCGAGCGTCAGCGACTGGCTGGCGCGGGGTCCTGGACCCCAGGCGATCAGCTTGCCGGCATCACCGCCCTCGGGGCCGGGGCGCGCGGAGCGCACCAGCGAGAGGATCGCCTCGACCACGGAATCGCCGACCGGCAGGCGCCGCACCAGGCGCTGCGCGGTGATGAGGGCCTCGGCGTTCATGGCGCCCTTGGCGAGCGTCTCCTCGGCGCCGGTGGTTTCGAACAGGATGCGGCGCTCGGCGTCGCGATCCGGATAATCGACATCGATTTCCATCAGGAAGCGGTCGAGCTGCGCCTCAGGGAGCGGATAGGTGCCTTCCTGCTCCAGCGGATTTTGCGTCGCGAGCACATGGAACGGCTTTGGCAGATCGTGCCGGGCGCCGGCGACCGTGATGTGCTGCTCCTGCATCGCCTGCAACAGCGCCGACTGGGTGCGGGGGCTGGCGCGATTGATCTCGTCGGCCATCAGAAGCTGTGCGAATACCGGCCCCGAGATGAAGCGGAACGAGCGCTTGCCGGAACTGCTCTCGTCCAGCACCTCGGCGCCGAGAATGTCTGACGGCATCAGATCGGGTGTGAACTGGATGCGTTTAGCGTCAAGGCCAAGGGTGATGCCAAGCGTCTCCACGAGCTTGGTCTTGGCAAGGCCCGGCACGCCGATCAGAAGAGCGTGACCGCCGGACAGGATCGTCACCAGCGTATTTTCGATCACCCGTTCCTGGCCGAAGATAACGGTCGCAATCGCTTCCTTGGCCGCGCGGACCTGACCCGAGACCTGTTCGGCCGAGCGGACGATCACATCCTCGAGTTTTTCTACGCTGTCCGCCATCTGGTGCTCCTTGCCTGCAACGCCCGATTGCGTCGTCATGCCATGAAAGCCATGCTAAACTTATGCGAAGGCCATGTATTCGTTGAGTTAAACTATCCCCACTTTATCGGATTTCGGGATATGAGGCATATGAACTGCATCACGATGTGGCGACCTGACCCGGTTTTTCGCGGGGAACTCCGCAGCGATCTACAGAGCAGGTCTTGCAGCAATCGTGCCAAATCCAGGCAATCAAGCGTTAAGGCAAACAATGGCGAAGCAAGGGCAGATCACCACTAACCTTGAAGGCCTGACGGTAGCTGCACGGGAAGCGACAAACGCTACGCCTGCCGGAAAGGGCTTGCCTCCGGTGCACCTGTGGAATCCGCCGTTTTGCGGCGACCTCGACATGCGAATCGCCAGCGATGGTACGTGGTTTTACATGGGTACGCCAATCGGCCGGCCGGCGCTGGTCAGGCTTTTTTCGACCATCTTGAAGCGCGAGGACGGCAAGCACTTTCTCGTGACGCCGGTCGAGAAGGTCGGCATTCGCGTCGACGACGCTCCGTTTCTTGCGGTCGAGATGCTTGAAGAGAGCGACGCAAGCGGCCGGCTATTGCGTTTCCGGACCAATGTCGACGACTGGGTGAGTTGCGATGCGGCGCATCGGCTGCGGTTCGAGGCTGCCGCCGACGGGGGTCTTACGCCCTATCTCCACGTCCGCGCCGATCTGTGGGCCAAGGTGACGCGCCCGCTCTATTACGATCTGGTTGACATCGGTGAGGAGCGGGTGGTCGATGGTCGACAGATGTTCGGGGTCGCGTCGTCAGGCGAATTCTTTGCGATGGCGGATGCGGAGCAGGTGAGGGCCGCGCTTTGAACGAACCGCTGGTGAAGACCGTCCCCGCCAAGACCGGCTCAGTGGAGTTTTTCGAACGGGCCCGCGCGAGGCTGCGCTTCGACGTTCCGCCCGGCCTCTCCGATCCCAACATCGTTCCGCCAAGCGGCGATCCCGGCACCGATCGAATGCTTCAGATCATCGCCCGGGAACAGCCGGTCCGCCCCGCGGCCGTCCTGATTCCGGTGGTGGACCACCCGCAGCCGACGGTGCTCTTGACGCAGCGCTCGGCGCATCTCAACGATCACGCCGGCCAGATTTCCTTTCCAGGCGGCAAGATCGATGCCACCGATGCTTCGCCGCTCGATGCCGCGCTGCGCGAGGCCTATGAGGAGGTCGGCTTGAAGCGCGAATTCGTCGATCCGATCGGTTATCTCGATCTCTACGGCACCGGCTTCGGATTTCGCATCCTGCCGACGGTTGCGCGGGTAAGGCCCGGCTTCAAACTTGCCGTCAACCATTCGGAAGTCGACGACACCTTCGAGGTGCCGCTCGCCTTCCTGATGGACCCCGCCAACCATCAGGTGCACAGCAAGGAATTCCGCGGCATGACGCGCTCGTATTACGCCATGCCATTCGCGGAGCGTTACATCTGGGGCGCGACCGCGGGTATCCTGCGGGTGCTTTACGAGCGGATCTATCTGTCATGATCCGCCCGGCGCTGACCGAAATCGGAATTTTCGCAATTCCATTTGCGGTCTATGTGTTGTTCCTGATCGCGACGCGCTCCGGGCTCTTGGTGCAATCTTCCTGGCCGATCCAGCTCGTCGCCAAGCTCGTGCTCGGCTCGCTGCTCCTGGTGCTCGCAAGCTTCATCCTGCTCGCGCATTTTTCCGGCGCTTCGCCGAATTCGACCTACATTCCCGCCCATATCGAGAACGGCAGGCTGGTTCCCGGAGTCGAGAAATGACCAATGCGCGCGTGCTGGGCAGTGCCGCCGATTTGAAGTTCCTGCACCGGCTGCCGCGAGTTCGCCTCGGGAACTTCAAATCGAAAAGCGGCACTGCCATTATAGATTTTACCAGTGCCCTGATTCCGAAGTTCGCATAAGAGGTTGCCGCACATGCCTGCGAACTTCGGAATCAGAGCACTGGACGCGCCCTGGCTCAGATCCGGCCCGGCCGCCCGCGTGCTTGAACTGCTGAATAGCGACGGCGAGGAGGCGCGGGTGGTCGGCGGCGCGGTGCGCAACACGCTGATGAAAATTCCGACCGGCGATATCGATATCGCGACATCAGCGCTGCCCGTTGAAGTGATCCGGCGCGCCGCTGCCGCCGGCATCAAGAGCGTGCCGACCGGTATCGCGCACGGCACCGTGACGCTGGTCGTCGACGCCCAGCCGTTCGAGGTCACGACGCTTCGCGAGGACGCCGAGACATTCGGCCGCAAGGCCAAGGTCGCATTCGGCCGCGACTGGGCCGCGGACGCCGCGCGGCGCGACTTCACCGTCAACGGCTTGTCGGTCGATGCCGACGGCGTCGTCTATGATTACGTCGGCGGTCTCGACGACATCGCCGCAAGGCGCGTGCGTTTTATCGGCGATCCCGACAAACGGATCGCGGAGGACTACCTGCGCATCCTCCGCTTCTTCCGCATTCACGCCGCCTACGGCTCGGGCGAGCCCGACCGCGCCGGATATCTGGCCTGCATCGCCGGACGCGCCGGCCTTGCGGCTTTGTCGGCCGAGCGCGTGCGCATGGAGATGCTGAAGCTCCTGGTCGCCGACGGTGCTGCGGCTGCCGTATCGGCGATGACTGACGCAGGATTGTTGCTGCCGATTTTCGGCGGCGTCGCCTACATCGGGCCGTTTTCCGGCATGATAGCGGCCGAGCGCCTGCTCGGATTGAAGCCGGACCCGATCCGCCGCCTCGCGGCCCTGGCGGTCGCCGTCACCGAAGATGCCAGGCGGGTCGCGGCGCGGTTGCGGCTCACCAATGCGGAAGCAAGGGCGCTCGATTCCATGGGACACCGCTGGTGGCGGCTCGACGGCATGGACGAGGCGAGGGCGCGGCGGCGGCTCTATCGGCTGGGCGAGGATTTCTATCGCAACCGCTTGCTGCTGGCGTGGGCGCGCTCAGGAGGCAATACCGACGATGGGCGCTGGACCGGGCTTGCGACGCTCCCGCAACGCTGGAGCGCGCCAAAATTTCCGCTGAAGGCGGCCGATTTCATCGCGCGCGGAATGGCGGAGGGCCCGGCGCTCGGCCAGGCGCTTGCGCTCGCCGAAGACGCCTGGCTCGCCGCGGATTTCCCGCGCGAGGCGACAGCACTCAAGGCGATCGCCGATCAAGCGGTGGCACGGCTTAACCAGCGATAGCAGGCCGTGAGCATTCTTTCAGGTCTTCTTGCAGGCATTGCCGACATCTCGCCGTTGCAACTGCTGTTGGTCGCCGGCGTGGCGCTATTTGCCGCCGTGGTCGGAGGGCTCGCCGGCTACGGCACCGGCGCGCTGATGCCGCTGGTATTGGTGCCGCTGATCGGTGCCGAACCGGTCGTGCCGATCATCGCGATCTCCGCCATCTTCACCAATCTCAGCCGCGCGACCGCCTATTTCCGTTACGCCGACCGCCGCCGTGCGCTGATCGTGGTTCTGGCCGCCGCGTTCACGACCGCGCTCGGCGCTTACGGCTATACGCGGCTGAGCAACGCGGGTGCCGCGCTGGTGATCGGCTCGATGTTGATCCTGAGCGTGCCGCTGCGCCGCCTGCTTCGGCGTCGCGACGTCAGGATCGGCGACACCGGACTTGGCCTTGGCGCGGTGGGCTACGGTGTTGTCGTCGGCGGCACTTCGGGCTCGGGCGTGATCCTGCTGTCGTTGTTGATGGCGGCGGGGCTGGAAGGCGCCGCCGTGATCGCGACCGACGCCATCATCTCGGTGGTCACCAGCCTGATCAAGATCTCGGTGTTCGGGCTTGCCGGCGTCGTCACCACGCAGGTGCTCGCCTTTGCGCTTCTGATCGGCGCGGTCGCGCTGCCCGGCGCGTTCCTCGCCAAGGCGTTCGTCGAGCGCATGCCGGTTCATATCCATACCGCGATCCTCGATGTCGCGGTGATCGCGGGCGGGGTGGTGATGATTCTTTCGTCATTGCGAGGGGCCAACGGGTCCGGTCTTTGGCCGGCCCGATGATAAACTCCGCGACGAAGCAATCCAGACCCCGTCATTCCGGGGCGATGCGCCAGCATCGAGCCCGGAATCTCGAGATTCCGGGTCTGGTGCTAACGCACCATCCCGGAATGACGGATTGCTCTACGGCCACTTCACTTCCGGCGGCAGCGACGACAGGATCGAGTCGATGTTGCCGCCGGTCTTCAGCCCGAACAGGGTGCCGCGGTCATGCAACAAATTGAATTCGACGTAGCGGCCGCGCCGCACCAGTTGTTCCTCGCGTTCTGCCGCAGTCCAGGGCGTATTGAAATTGGCGCGCACCAGTTCAGGATAGACGCTCACGAAGGCGCGGCCGACGTCTTGGGTGAAAGCGAAATCGGCATCCCAGTCGCCGGAATTGTGGTGGTCGTAGAAGATGCCGCCGATGCCGCGGGTTTCCTTGCGATGCGGCAGATAGAAATATTCGTCGCACCATTTCTTGTATTTCTCGTACGGGGCGACTGCGGAATGTGCGTCGCACGCCTTTTTCATCGCGGCGTGAAACGCCAGCGTGTCGCTATCCTGCTGCGTGCGGCGCCGATCCAGAAGCGGCGTCAAATCCGAGCCGCCGCCAAACCACGTCTTCGTCGTCACAATGAAACGGGTATTCATGTGCACGGCGGGGATATGCGGACTGCGCATATGCGCGATCAGCGAGATACCCGCGGCCCAGAAGCGGGGATCGTCCGATGCCCCAAGCATCTGCGCGCGAAACTCCGGCGCGAATTCGCCGTGGACCGCGACCGTATGGACACCAACCTTCTCGAACAGCCTCCCGCGCATCATCGACATCACCCCCCCGCCGCCGGGCGCGCCGCTGGGATCGATGCGATCCCACGGCGTGCGCGCGAAACGCCCGGCGCTGCCGGGATAGAGCGATACCGGCGCGTCGTCTTCGAGCTTCTCGAAGCTTGCGCAAATCTCGTCCCGCAGCGCCTCGAACCAGCTCTGCGCCCGCGCCTTGCGATCTTCGATGATGGTCGTGTCCATTTGCGATCCGCTGTTGGGTCGATTGAACCGTGCGCTTTCTCACTTAAGCATCGAATGCGACGCCAAAAGATCGGCCAATCGTTCGAGTGAGCCAATTCTTCGATGATTTTGCGAAGGCATATCCTTTGGCGACAACCAGACCGTGTCCATTCCCAGTCGCTTTGCCGCGTCGAGGTTCCTGACGCGGTCGTCGACAAAGAGAACTCGCTCGGCAGGCACACCTAGGCTGTTCAGCGCAAAACGGTACATGTGTTCGTCGGGTTTGCGCGATCCGATGTCGCCGCTGATAAACCAATCCTTGATACGGTCCTCCAACGCGAACCGCTTCCGCAGTTTTTCCGACCACTCGCGGACATCGTTCGAAATGCAACAGATCGAACAAGACATGGAAACCGCGAGACCAAGTATTGCGTCCACATCCTGCATCAATTCGTGCATGGACAAGTATCGGTCTTCCAGGCCGGGGTTGACGCCAACGTCCTTCCAGAACTGTGCGGCCGTCATGTTGCCGAGACTGGCTTCAATATATTTCTCTTCGACGTGCCAGGCGTCGGCCGTTCCACCGTTTTGCCTGACAAAGGGAATCAACAATTCGGCGACATCGTCACCCGCGGCATAAAGAACCCCCATGGCGTCCAGCGCCAGGATCTGGTGAGATTTCATCGTCCGTTGGATCAAATCAGGGCATCCCGGTTGGGTTGTTTGTCTGCCGCAGCGCCTCGCCGACCGCCATCGCGGCTGCGACAGCCACATTGAGCGACCGCAGGCTCGGCTTGATCGGGATCACCAACGTTGCGTCCGCGGCCGCCATGGCCTCGTCGGTGACGCCTGCGCTCTCGCGCCCGAACAACAGGATGTCCGACGTGTTGTAACGGAAATCAAGATAGGGCATGGCGCCCTTGGTGGTGAACAGGATCAGCCGGTCACCGCCCGCCGAGCGCCATTCCTCGAATTTTGCAAAGGAATCGTGGCGCATCAACATCACTTCGTCGAGATAGTCCATGCCCGCCCGGCGGAATTGCCGGTCCGAGGCCGCAAAACCCGCAGGCTCGATGATGTGGGCCGCCACATTGAGGCAGGCGCAGAGCCTGAGGATCGTCCCGGTGTTTTGGGGGATGTCGGGCTGGAAAAGCGCGATCTGCATTTTTGTGACAGCCCCGAAAATCATGCTCTGCGCGGAATGAGTGCATTGCACGCTTGGCTGCCGATAGCGGGCTTGCGCTCTTCCGGCAAGGGTGCCAATAGAACGATTCTGGACTGCTGGGGATCGCCGGACTGGCGGGAAAAGGCGGTCATTCTGCCGCCGCGGGGGCCGCGGGCGCCGGCAGCCTCCCGGTGGCGTTCTCTAGCGTCTTTCGGGGCGGTTCCACCGGCTGCAGATTAAGAAAGGGCTTGGAATCGTGACGACAGCGTCTTCGGCGGAACATCCGACACGCCGTGATTTCCTCTTTGTTGCAACGGGAGCCTGGGCTGCGATTGGTGGCGCGGCCACGCTCTGGCCGTTCGTTTCCCAGATGAATCCGGACGCCTCGACGATCGCGGCCGGCGCGCCGATCGAGGTCGATCTGGCACCGATTGCGTCAGGCCAGGACATCAAGGTGTTCTGGCGCGGAAAACCGATCTACATCATGAACCGCACCAAGAAGCAGATCGACGAGGCGCGCCAGGTCCCGGTCGCAAGCCTTCCCGATCCGGCGAGCGACCAGTCCCGGGTCAAGGAAGGTCACGACCAGTGGCTGGTCGTGATCGGCATCTGCACCCATCTCGGCTGCATCCCGATCGCGCATGAGGGCAATTACGACGGCTTCTTCTGCCCCTGCCACGGCTCGCAATACGACTCCTCCGGTCGCATTCGCCAGGGGCCCGCGCCGGCCAACCTGCCGGTGCCGCCCTATCAGTTCACTTCCGATACCAAGATCCAGATCGGCTGAGCCTCGGATCGATATCCGAGGCATCACGCCGTCGCGCCGTCTAATTTCCCCAGGGATCGCATCATGAGCGGACCATCCGACTACCAGCCGACCAATCCCGTCTTGCAATGGATTGAACGGCGCCTGCCGATCTTAGGATTGATGCACTCCTCGTTCGTCGCCTATCCGACCCCGCGCAATTTGAACTACTGGTGGACCTTCGGCGCCATCCTCTCATTGATGCTCGGCGTGCAGATCCTGACCGGCGTTATCCTGGCGATGCACTACACGCCGGAGGCCACCATGGCCTTCCACTCGGTCGAAAGCATCATGCGCGACGTCAACTACGGCTGGCTGATGCGCTACATGCATGCGAGCGGCGCGTCGATGTTCTTCATTGCGGTCTACATCCACATGTTCCGCGGCCTCTATTACGGCTCGTACAAGGAGCCGCGCGAAATCCTCTGGATTCTCGGCGTCATCATCTATCTTTTGATGATGGCGACCGGCTTCATGGGCTACGTGCTGCCCTGGGGCCAGATGAGTTTTTGGGGC
>Ga0210409_10007258_pt1 | contig 11419 bp, 5 predicted proteins | sample IncBWH17MmetaG_FD_161649 | JGI IMG/M metagenome (GOLD analysis project Ga0210409, IMG submission 161649) | Forest soil microbial communities from Barre Woods Harvard Forest LTER site, Petersham, Massachusetts, United States - Inc-BW-H-17-M | ecosystem: Environmental > Terrestrial > Soil >...
TGGACGTATAGTCGGATTACCGGACAAGTGCTCGCCAGCGTGCTGGCAGTTTGCGATCGGCTCGATTGTGACTAAACTACGTTTTTGCGTGATGGAGAAATCCCTAATGCTCATAATTCGTGCTGCCGCTATCAGCGATGTGCCGATGCTGTTGAGATTCTTCCGCGAATTCACGGAGTTCGAGCGCCAACCCGATGCGGTGGTCATTAAGGAAGAGACGCTAATCAGGGACGGCTTTGGATCTCAACCAAAGTTCCGCAGCCTGATTGCGGAATGGGACGGAGAAGCGATTGGCTATGCGCTCTTCTTTGGCATTTATTCAAGCTTGAAAGGCTCCGGTATCTTCCTGGAGGACCTCTTCGTACGGGAAGCGTTCCGCGGTCGAGGGATAGGAAGAGCGCTTCTGTGTCAGGTCGCTCGTATTGCACGCCAGGAAGGCTCCTATGGCATGCGTTGGGAAGTGCTGGATTGGAATGAGTCTGCAATTAAATTCTACAAGTCTTTGGGGGGCGAGTTTTTCGATGAATGGAGACAGGTCCTCTTAGTAGCAGACGCACTGAATCGGCTCGCCGACGGATAATCGTCCAAGGAATCCATTCGCACATCAGCAGTGGCGGCCTAACTCCCGATAAGTCGGATTACCGGACATCTGCCCTGCCCCTTATAGGTAAAAACTGTTTCTCGCTATGTGTGAGATGATCCCCGGACCTCGATCAGGGGGCGGGTGGCGCAGGCTTCGTGCACCAGGACGATCTTGGGTGCCCCATTCATGCGCAGTGCGTTTTCCGCAGCCCGGTCCGTATTTTGGACTCCGGTGAAGTCCTGTGGACTTCTGTTACCGGAGACGATCCTGCGGGACATGAGTGGGGTTTTTCTGTTCTAACTTTTCTGATTTGAGTTTTCTCCGTTCGAACGTTTTTCCTCAATTTTCCACTGCTCATTCGAATCACTAGTAAGTACATGTTTGACAGACTGTCATATATCTGTTAATATGCCTTGTGACTTTAAGACATCCATCTCCGTGCTCCCAAGCAGCAATCGGGGAACGGCCCCTCCTCTTCTGCACTTCCCCTCGATCCTCAGGTTCTTTTCTCGCCACTCGCCGCTCACCACTAAGTCTTTTCTTTGCCACAGATCCGCAAATTCCACCCGTAACTCCTTTCCTTGCCACACTTCCAAAAACACACGAGTTAAAGTCCTTTGTTTGCCACACATCCAAAAAATGGCGGGGGTGGGGGGTATTTTGTTAACTAGAAATCACGGGAAGGAATGGGGGGGTGTCCCCCTTTCAGAGAACTTCTCCTCTCTCAATCCCCGGCGTCTGCCCGTCGTGGCAGGCGAATCGCCGCTTCTTACTTCCCCCCGTGCTATCATCTCTCCCGCCGCAACAAAGTTGCCGCCCATCCCTGCCTGCCGGAGGTCAATATGAGTCGCGCAGTTCGTATCATCCTCATCGTCGTCGGCGTTTTGGTTGTGCTTGTTCTCGTCGCGCCGTTTCTCATCCCCGTGAATCAATTCCGTCCTGCCATCGAGCAAGACGCTTCCGAAGCGCTTGGCCGCAAAGTGCAGCTCGGCAATCTCAGCCTTTCGCTCATTAGCGGTTCGCTCGCCGCGGAAAATCTTTCCATCGGCGACGATCCCAAGTTCAGCTCGTCGCCCTTCCTCACGGCGAAGTCCCTCAAGGTTGGCGTCGAGCTGATTCCGCTCGCTCTCTCCCGCACGCTCAATGTCACCGGCATCACCATCGAGAATCCCGAAATTACCCTCATCCGCGGCCCAGCGGCCCAGTGGAACTACTCTTCTCTGGGCGCGGCTGCGGCAAAGGCGCAGTCGAAATCCAAATCCTCCGGTTCCACAAGCTCCGTTTCGGGTCTCACCATCGGCAAACTCGAGTTGAAGAACGGTCGCCTCATTGTCGGATCGACGAGCTCGAAAAAACTCAACACCTACGATCACGTTTCCGTCACTGCCTCGAATTTCTCCATGACTTCCAAATTTCCTGTGAGTGTCACCGCGCAGCTTCCCGATGGCGGAAACCTGAAGCTGGAGGGCGACGTTGGTCCGATTGACGAAGCCGATGCCGCGCTTACGCCGCTCGACGCTAAGCTCAATGTTACTTCCTTGAATCTCGCTTCCACCGGTTTCCTTGATCCTTCTCTGGGACTTGGCGGGCTGCTGGATCTCGCGGCAACCATCGCTTCCCACAACGGCGAAGCCGAGACAAAAGGCGACGCAAAACTTTCTAAAGCGCTTCTTGTCGCCGGCGGCTCGCCCGCGGGCGTTCCGGCCGACGTCAATTTCAATACGAAATACGATCTTCGCAAAAACGCCGGCGTCCTCAATCCTTCCACGTTGAAAATCGGCGCTGCCGCGGCCCACCTTTCCGGCACGTATCAGACGCCCGGGGATGAGCTAATCGTGAACATCAGGATCGAAGGCGATAGCATGCCCGCGCGCGATCTCGAGGCTTTTCTCCCCTCGCTTGGAATCCATCTTCCGAAAGGTGCTTCGCTCGCCGCCGGCACAATGAGCACCAACCTCAACGTCACCGGGCCGACCAACAAACTGGTCACCAATGGCACCGTCGGGCTCTTCAACGCGAAAATCGCCAACTTCGATCTCGGCTCGAAGATGTCCACGATCAGCATGCTGACCGGCCTTAAGACTGGCCAGGATCTCCAAATCGAAAAACTCACCACAAATTTGCGCATGGCTACCAATGGCCTCCAGGCCGACAATTTCCTGGCTGTTATTCCCGCGCTGGGCAACCTCGTCGGAGCCGGCACCGTCGATTCCAAGAACAATCTTGACTTCAAAATGGCAGCAACCCTGGCCAATTCGGCCACCTCTTCTTCAACAAGCGGCGCGCCGGCGTCGGGCATCGGAGGCTTGTTGGGCGCGATTGGGGGAGGGAAGGGCAGTTGCAAGGGCGCCACGATTCCTTTTCTGATCCATGGCACGACGGCGGATCCCAAATTCGTTCCGGACGTCGGCGGCATCGCCGCGAGCATGCTCAAGTCGCAGCTCGGCTGCGTGGGCGGCGCTCTTCCTGGAAAATCGCTGCAGGCAAACCCCAACAATCCGATGGACGCGCTCGGCGGCCTCTTCAAAAAGAAGCCCTGAGAGTTCCACGCAACAGTTCCAAAATTTTGCGCCGGTCTTTGTTGGAATCACTCGTAGCGCAGCGCGACCATGGGATCGACACGCATGGCTCGTCGCGCCGGAATCCAGCAGGCCGCACATCCAACGATCAGGATTAGCGCGACAGCTCCGCAAAAACTCCACGGGTCGCTGGGCTTCACGCCGTACAATTCGCTGGCGATCGCGCGCGTAGCGGCGAGTGCTCCAGCCGCTCCGATCACTGCTCCGGATGTCACCAGAGTCAATCCCTGGCGCATGACCATGCGCAGCACATCCTTTTGCCCGGCGCCCAATGCCATCCGCACACCGATCTCCCGCGTGCGGCGCGCCACCGAATACGAGACGACTCCATAGACTCCCAGCAGCGCCAGCGCCAATCCTACACCCGCAAATACTCCGAGCAGCACCGTGTGCATGCGCTGGTCGCCCACGGATTCGGCAATTGTCTTCGTCAGGGTCATCACGTGCGTCAAAGGCTGGTCGGGATAACTCGCCCAGATTTGCCGAGAAATCGCGCTCGCCAGCATATCGGGATTTGTCTGCGTACGTACGATCAGGTGGTGCGACCCCACGCCCCACTGATACATAGCAAGATAATATTCCGGGCCGGCGTCCTCCTGTATGCTCACATCCCGCACATCTTTTACCACGCCGACGATTTCACACCATTCCTGGGATTCCTTCCCGTCGCTGGATTCGCTCAGCCGTTTTCCAACGACATCGAGCGTGCCCCAAAATCTTCGAGCCATCGATTCATTCACGAGGACCACTTTGTGGGTTCCTCGGACGTCCTGCTCTTCGAACTCGCGGCCTCGCACCAGGGGAACGCCCAGCATCCGAAAATAGCCCGGCGAAATGAAGCGCACGATGACACCCTCAGTTACTGCCGAGTTTTCGGGTAACGCGCCTTCCAGCTTCAAGCCAGAATGTTCAAAGTACATACCATTCAAGATGCCGTGATCGGATGCCACGACCTCCTCAACTCTCGGCAGGCGGCGCACCAGCGCCTGCATATCTTTCAAACGGATTATCTGGCCGGCCGTACTTGCCTCCGAATCTTTTGCGTTCCCCTGCGGCGGCTGCGGCAAGTCAAATGTCAGCAGACGTTCCGTCCGAAAGCCGGGATTCTGGTGCAGTAAATGAGCGAGTGTCTGCACCATGAGCGTCGAGCCGATCAGCAGAATGAAAGCAAGGGCGACTTCCACAACAACGAGGGCATTGCCGAATCGCGACGTGCCTCCGATGTTTCCTCCGGCGCCTTCTTTCAGAGCGTCGTTTGGATCCAATCGCGCCGCGCGGCGCGCGGGCGCCAGACCGAAAACCAAACCGGACACCAGCGAACTCCCGAGCGCGAACCACAACAGCGGCCAATCAGCCGATATTTCGTCCAGCCGCGGTGTGTCGCCCGGTGCAAGCACGCGAAAAACTTGCACAACACCGGCAGCCACCGCAATTCCAACGGCGCCACCCAGCAATGCCAATAAGCAACTTTCCGCCAAAACCTGCCGCTGCAATCTCCCCGGCGAGGCGCCCAGCGCGGCCCGAACCGCCATCTCACGATGCCTACCCCAGCCGCGCGCCAACAATAGACTCGTTAAATTTGCGCACGCGATCAACAATACGAAAGTGGCCGCCGCCAATAAGACCAGATAACCTTCCCGCGCGTCTTGCACGCGGCTCTCAAGAAGCGGCTGCACCGAGAGTTTAAAGTCCTTTCCTAGATCCGGGTTTTCCTTGGCGAGACGCTGCCCCATTGCCCCGAGCAGCGCTTGCAGAGTTTCGAGTTTTTCTCCTTTCCGCAATTTACCGAGGACTTCAAACCTAAAGAACTTCTGATTCCGTTCAATTTCCGGCGTCAGCGAGAGCGGCAGCCAAACTTCGGAACCTTCAGGAAACGCAAATCCATTCACCGCCACGCCGATGATGGTGTACACCTGGTGATCCAGAATCAGGTGTTGTCCAAGCACCGCCGGATCTTTTGCGAAACGTGCGCGCCAGAGCGAATCGCTGATGACTGCGACGCGATCCTGCCCAGAATTGTGATCCTGTTCGGATAGGGCGCGCCCTAGCGCCGCGCGTGCTCCCAGCTCTTCAAAGAATCCGGTGGAGACGCCCGTTACGCCCAGCACTTCCGGTTGGTCCCGTCCGGTCAGCGTCCTATCCGTTTCCCAACAAGCCGCTACCTCCTCCAAGGGAGTGGCCTGACCGCGAATTTCCTGGAAAGCCGGCCACGATAAAGGGAGTGTAAAGCTTGGAAACATCGATGTTTTGGTATGAAACGTCACAATGCGCGACGAGTCTTTGTACGGCAGAGGCCGCAGAATCACCGCATTCACAATGCTGAAAATAGCGGTGTTCGCCCCGATTCCCAGCGCGAGCGTGAGGACAGCGACCAGGGTGAAACCTGGATTCTTGCGCAGCATGCGAGAGCCGAAGCGGAGGTCCTGCCACAGTGTTTCCAGAAGTGAAAGGGAGCGGCGGTCGCGGTAAATTTCTTTGGTTTGCTCAATGCCACCGAGTTTGATCAGTGCGTTGCGACGCGCTTCTTGCGGGCTTATGCCTGCGCGCAAATCGTCTTCAATGTGCATACGGAGATGACTTTCGATTTCTGCAGCCAGCTCACGGTCACGTCGGTCCTTGCGGAACATTCCGCCGAGACGCAAGAGCCAGGCGCGAAGTTGTCTCATTCCCGAGCTCCTTTTTGTACCCGCAAATCTTGAACCTCGAACATGCAGCACTCATTCATATCGCAGCGCCACCATGGGATCGACGCGCGTAGCACGCCGCGCGGGAATATACGTTGCTAACATCGCTACCACGAAGATCGCCGCCGGCACGATCAAGTAGAGTCGCGGCTCGCGAAGGTGGAGGCCATAGAACATGGTGTCAAAGATTTTCGGCAGAGGCAGCGCCATGGTAAGTCCAATGGTCGCTCCGGCCGCAGTCATTTTCATGCCCTCCCACAAAATCATTCGCAGCACGTCCGGGCTCTTGGCACCCAGGGCCATGCGTATGCCGAATTCGTGTGTTCTCAGGCCCACCGAATACGCGATTAGCCCGTAAATCCCGATTGCCGCGAGGACCAGCGCGAGGATGGCGAAGCTGCCCAGCACACGGACGAAAAATGGGTCTCCGCCTTTCTGGCGTTCGATCAGGGCAGGCATGCTGATCATACGATCCAGAGGAAGCTCGGCATCTACCTGCGCAACGGCGCTGCGCAGAGCCGAGGCAAGGCTGTTCGGATCCGAAGTCGCCCGAACCATGAGGGAGAAGGAAGATACGGGCCGCTGAAGGAACGGCTCGTAGACTTGCGGGTCGTCGCTAGTTCCTTCGGAATAGGTTTTTACGTTGCCGACAACTCCGACGATCTCGCTCCAGTCCGGCGTGGCACCGCTCACATCCAAGCGAACCTGTTGTCCGATCGGGTTGCGGTCCTGCAGATGGCGATGCGCGAATTCTTGGTTTACCAGAACTACGGATGGTGCGGTGGCGTTATCCGTCTCTGTGAATGTCCGGCCACGCAGCAGCGGGATGCCCGCAGCCCGGAAGTAATCGACGGTCACGACAACGTCGAGTGCGCTGAGCCGTTGGTTCGCCGGCATATCCGGCTGACCTTTGATCCGCAGAGTCACGGCGCTGGGTCCGGTTGCTGGCAAGTCGGACGTAAGGGCGACGGCTTCCGCGCCCGGAATGTGTTGGAGGCAGGGGATCAGATCTCGGACGAAGAGGGTTTGCTGGTAGGCGTCCTTGTAACGTGCGTTGTCCAGCGTCACGCCGGCGGTAAGAAGATGGTCTGCCCGAAAGCCCAGATTCTGATGCTCAATAAGGAAAATTCCGCGGAAAAGTAACCCGGTTCCAACCAGGAGAAACAAGGCCATTGCGATCTCGCCGGTGACCATCACGGTCCGGAGACGGCTCTGCGAACGGCTCGGCGAGGCCGCGCGACTTTCGTCCTTCAGGTTCGTGTTGATGCCGGTTCGCGACGCCTTCAGTGCGGGCACGAGGCCGCAGAGCACGGCGCAAACCAGCGAGACACCCACAGCGAAGTGCAGAACGTTCCAGTCGAGGCTTAACGGCACAACGCTAATTGCTTCGTTGAAGGTTATGCTCGCGCGGACAAAATTGATGCCCCAATAGGTAAGCAGAAGACCAATACCGCCGCCGAGAAAGGCAATCACGAGGCTTTCGGTCAGCAATTGCCGGATAATGCGCAGGCGGCCGGCTCCGAGGGCGATGCGAATGGCCAGCTCCTTGCGGCGTCCCGCCGCGCGCGCCAACAGCAGGCCGGCGACATTGGCGCAGGCAATCATCAGCACAAACCCTACCGTGGTCATCAGCACCGCTAAGGCGCTCCGAATACTGAAAGTGTAGATCAGAAAATCGGGCAGCGTGCGCACTACAGCGCCCCAGCCTTTCTCGGTGTCGGGGAAGCTCTCCTCGGCGCGGCGGACCAGTGTGAGCAACTCGGCGCGAGCCTGGTCGAGGGTCACGCCGGGTTTGAGCCGAGCGAACAGGTACAAAGAACGGTCTTTGCGTGCGGCAGCGGTTTGATCGGCGGCGGTCAACACCAGCGGGGTCCACAGTTGCGGCGTGAAGCCCAGCAAACGGAAACTCGCGGGCATTACGCCAATAACCGTGTAGTTTTCCCGGTTTAGGCGGATGGTGCGGCCGATGAGCGAGGTGTCAGAACCGAAGCGGCGCTCCCAGAGTTCGTGACTGAGGATCGCGACGTGGTCGCGCCCGGGCTGGTCTTCGCCAGGTTCGAAGGTGCGCCCGAGTCGCGGTGTCACACCCAGCACGCTGAGATAATTGGGAGACACGGCCGCGGAGCGGATGGCCTCGGTCTGGCCCTGTGAGGTCAAACTGACGGTGCGATATTCATCCGCCGCGGCCATGTCCGCGAAAACGTGGTTTGCTTCGCGCCAGGCGAGGTAATTGGGCGCGGAGACCGGATTGGCGTCGGATTGGAAACCCGACACTGGGTTGACGGAAGTAACCACTGCCACACGCTCGGGTTGGCGGCCCGGGGGGCGCCGCAGCAGGAAAGCGCTCACCATACTAAACATCGTGGCGTTCACGGCGATGCCCAGTGCCAATGTGAGAACGGCGATAGCCGTGAATCCCTTGTTTTTCCTCAGCGTCCGCATCGCAAAACGCAAGTCCTGCAGCAACACTTCAAGCCAAGGAAGACCGCGGCGGTCGCGATAATTTTCTTTGGTTTGTTCGAGGCCGCCGAGCTTGATGAGCGCGTTGCGGTGGGCTTCTTCTGCGCTCATGCCGGCGCGGAGATTGTTCTCGATGTGCATGCGGAGATGGCTTTCGATCTCGGCAGCCAGCTCGCGCTCGCTCCGGTCCTTGCGGAACAATCCGCCCAAGCGAATCAGGAACGCACGAAGTGTTCTCATCATCGAGACTCCTTAGGAATAGAATTCTGTATAGTTCCTCGCGGCCACGCCCTATTCGAACGCTGCACGCAGCGCCGCGCGAAACTGCGAGCGCGTCTAAATTTAGCCGGTACTGACGAGCGTGAAGACCTCTGGAACGTAGAGAGTCACTCCGCCCGCAACGCCCGCATCGGATCGGTTCGCGTTGCGCGCCAAGCGGGCAAGAAACACGCTGCAGCCGACGCAAGGGTCATCACCGCAAATGCCGCGGCGAAAGCCAGCGGGTCTCGCGGGCTTACCCGATACAGGAGGTTGCCGAGCAGGCGCATTAGAAGGAGTGCCAGGGCGATCCCGATGACTATGCCCGTCGTTGTCAGTAGCAAACCGCGTGACAGCACCAGACGCAGCACGTTCGATGCGCCGGCGCCAAGGGCCATACGCAGCCCCAACTCTCGGGTGCTCTGCGACACGGTGTACGACATCACGCCATAAAGGCCGATGCTGGCAAGCAGCAGGGCCAAGCCTCCCAGCAGGGCGACCAAAGCTACGGCCACGAGTTGATGGGACGTAGAACGATTCACTTGTTCCTGCAGGGTAATCATTTCGTATAAAGCGAGGTTCGGATCGAGCGCGCGCACGTCGCGAATCAGAGCCGCTTGGATGGTTTGCATAGGCTGCGTCGTACGAATGTGGATGTCAGGTTCTATGGCGAAATACTGGCGGAGCGGAACATAGAAAAACGGCCGGGGCGCTTCATCCATGCTGTAGTATTTCGAATCTTTGACGACGCCGACCACTTGCACCCAATTGTCTTTCACCTTCAGACGCTGGCCGACGGGATTCTGCCCGCGCCAATACCGCGCGACCATGGTCTGGTTTACGATGGCGACCCGCTGCGCCTTTTCGTCGTCCGCGCGAGCGAATTCGCGCCCCGAGATGAGAGGAATGCCCATAGTGGCGAAGTAGCCGGGACCGACCTCGTTGTAGTCGACGTCGAGCGGTTCGTTGGGTTGCGGTTCGTAGCCGTCGACGGCAATCGGCGTCGAAGAATACGAGATATAGCCGAGCGGAACAACGCGGGCGTAAGCGGCCGCTTCGACACCGGGCAGCGCGCGGACACGCTGGATCAATTCATCCTGAAAAGTTTTGGCGCGCGGCGCGTCATAGCCGGCGGCGATCAAGGGTATCGAGGTATCGAACACGCGCGTTGTGGAGAAGCCCGGACTGGTAGTTCGAATCTTGCGCAGGCTTTGCATCAGCAAGGTCGCGCCCACCAATAAGATGAAGCTGAGAGTAACTTGGAGGACCACGAGGCTCGAGCGAAACCATGCTCGGCCACGGGCGCCCATAACGGCGGAGGCCTCGGTTTTGAGCGTGTCGGCGATGGCAAGGTCGCGCGTCTGTAACACGGGGACCAACCCAACAGCCAGCGTAACGACGAGGCAAATGGCCGCGCTCAGCCCGAGCACACGGCCGTCGATCTGTCCGGGCAGGTACATCACATCTCCCGGGAAAAGCAGAACAAGCGCGTGACGGCACCAGTACGCCACTAGTATGCCGCCCGCTGCGCCACAGGCTGACAACAGCAAGCCTTCCGTAACGAGTTGCCTCAACAAGCGGCCGCGGCCGGCTCCTAGGGCGAGGCGAACCGTCATCTCGTGCCGGCGCGCGAAGGACCGCACGAGAAGCAAGTTGCCGACGTTGGCGCAGACGATGAGCAGAACAAACATCACGACAACAACCATGATCTCGAGGGTCGGTAGCAGATGACTGGCGTGGTTGAAAGGCGTTTGCCAGAGCGGCCAGACCTTGATGCCCCGGCCGCGGTTGGTGGCGGGATATTCCGCTTCGAGCCGCGCGGCAATGGCGGAAATTTCTTGCTGAGCTTGATTGCGGGTCACGCCGGGCTTGAGTCGCACATACGCCTCCGCCCATCGCGCGCCGCGATCTTCCAGCTTGTCGCCGCCGCCGTAGAAAGCTTCCAGCATCGAGACAGGCACCCAATACTCCATGCCCCGGCCGACGAAAGTCCCGTAGAAGCCCTCGGGCGCGACCCCGATGATGGTGTGCACGGTGTTATCGAAACGCTGCGTCTTGCCGATGATTTCCGGATCGCCCTTGAAGCGCGTCTGCCAAAGGTGGTAGCTGATCACCACGACGGGATGCGCCTTGCGGCTGGTGTCTTCGACTGGCTCAAAGCCACGGCCCAAAATGGGATGGACTCCAATCGCGTCAAAATAGTTTGCGGAGACGATGCTTCCGGTCATGACCTGGGCGCGCTCGCCAATGCTTAGGGCAGCGCCCGTGATATTGCTGACAAAGAGGGTCTCACACAGGGTGCAGCTTCTTTGCACGTCGAGGAGATCGAGCCACGACGTTTCGTCTCTCTCGTCACGCACCGTCCCGGACAGCGCGACCAGGCGCTCCTGGTGAGAAACGAGCGGATAAGGACGGAGAAGAATGCCTTCGACCCAGCTGAAAACGGCGGCGTTGGCGCCGATGCCGAACGTAAGGCAGAGAATCGCTAAAACGGTAAATCCCGGGCTGCGGCGCAGCATGCGCAGCCCGAAGCGCAAATCTTGGAGCGTCGTTTCGATCATGGGCAGCCCTCTCTGGTCGCGGTAATTTTCCTTGGTTTGCTCGATGCCGCCGAGTTTCATGAGGGCCTCCCGCCGCGCCTTTTCCGGGCTCAATCCGGCGCGAAGATTGTCTTCGACGTGCAACTGGAGATGGCTTTCGATCTCTGCTGCCATCTCGCGCTCGATGCGATCCTTGCGGAAAAATCCGGCGAGCCGCAAGAAAAATGAGTGGAGCCACCTCATGACTGCTCCTCGCCCGGCGCAAGGAAGCGCGCAAGAATCGCGGTGGCCTGCTCCCAATCACGCGCTTCTTTT
>Ga0210409_10007259_pt1 | contig 11419 bp, 1 predicted proteins | sample IncBWH17MmetaG_FD_161649 | JGI IMG/M metagenome (GOLD analysis project Ga0210409, IMG submission 161649) | Forest soil microbial communities from Barre Woods Harvard Forest LTER site, Petersham, Massachusetts, United States - Inc-BW-H-17-M | ecosystem: Environmental > Terrestrial > Soil >...
CGCGGTCGGCAATGGCAGCTGCGCGATAGGCGCGCTCAAGACCAATATCGGCCATCTCGACGCGGCGTCGGGCGTGGCCGGTCTCATCAAGACGGCCTTGGCGCTGCACCATCGCACGCTGCCGGCAACGCTGCATTTCCAGGCCCCCAACCCGAAGCTCGATCTCGACAACACACCGTTCGTCGTGAACACGCGATGCCGGCCGTGGGACGCCGGCGGCCATCCTCTCCGCGCTGGTGTGAGCTCTTTCGGCGTCGGCGGGACCAACGCCCACGTCGTGCTCGAGGAGGCCCCCGCGGCCGCGCCTTCCGAAGCCGGGCGCTCCAGCCACCTCATTGTCCTTTCAAGCCGGACTGCGGCCGGTCTCGAGGAACAGCGACGCCGCCTGGCGGCCCACCTGGCGAGCGAGCCGGGGCTCGATCTGGCCGACGCAGCGTGCACCCTGCAGACCGGACGGCGCGCGTTCGACTACCGCCAGGCCTTCACTTGCAGCGATCATGACGGCGCGCGCAAGGCTCTGTCTGCATCGCCTACCAAGACCAAGGCACCGCGGTCCGCGGCAGCATTCGAAGGCGTTGCCTTCATGTTTCCGGGCCAGGGCGCGCAGCACGTCGACATGGGCCGGTCCCTCTACGACGAGGAGCCGCTCTTCCGGCGCGAGGTCGACGAGGCTTGCGACGTGCTCGCCCCCCTCGTCGGCCGAGACCTGAGGCAGATCATCTACCCGGCGTCCGACCGCGCGCCCGCTGCGGCGGAGGAGCTGAAGCAGACCTGCTTCACCCAGCCGACCTTGTTCGTCGTCGAGTACGCACTCGCCCGTTTGTGGATGTCGTGGGGCGTGCAGCCGGCGGCGTTGATCGGACACAGCCTCGGCGAATATGTGTCAGCAACGATTGCCGGCACCTTCGATCGCGATGCTGCCCTGATGCTTGTCGCGAAACGCGCTGCTCTGATGCAGGCTGTGCCGTCCGGCTCCATGCTCGCCGTGAAGGCGCAGCCGGCGCGTCTTGCGGGTCTTCTCACCGAGGGTGTGTGTGTCGCTGCCTATAACACGCCTGGGCTGGTGGTTGTCGCCGGCGCTCATGATGCCATCCATCGGTTTGAACGTGAATTGTCCGCACACTCGATCGCCCATCGTCGGCTCGAAACGTCGCACGCGTTCCATTCGCCTGCGATGGATGCGATCGTTGAGCCTTTCCAACAGATCGTCCGCGCAGCCCGTCCCAAAGCACCCCGCCAGCCTTGGATATCCAGCCTCACCGGAGCGGCGATCGCGAGCGCGGACGCTATCGATCCCGCCTATTGGGCGCGCCAGATGCGCCAGCCCGTTCGCTTCTCGGAAGGCGTGCGGCATTTGCACGAGCGCGCGCTGGTGCTGCTCGAAGTGGGGCCGGGCCGCACGCTCGAGACGTTCGCTCGGCAACACGGTGCGCGCGCCTCCGGAGCGCCGCAGCTCACGTCGCTGCCGGCCGAGCACGGAGAGGCGGGCGAGCTCGATCATACACTGCAGACGCTCGGCGAGTTATGGTGCGCAGGCTGTCCGATCGACTGGGAGGCCTTTAACACAGGTCACCGCCGCCGCCGCATCTCGCTGCCAACCTACGCCTTCGAACGAACGAGGTTCTGGATCGAGGCGCCAGCCGCCGGCCCTCTATCGAGCGCACCCACAACCATGGCCTGGCAGAACGTTCCTCAGAGCGTGGCGCCTCTCCAACCGAACACCCAATCCGTCAACCAGACTGCAATGTCAACCAACACGTCGAGCACTCCCATGTACAGCTCAGGGTCGCATGTTGCGAGCCTTCGTCAGTTATTCGCCGATCTGTCCGGATTGGAGGCCGAGAGCCTTGATCCAACGGTTCCGCTTGTCGAACTCGGACTCGATTCGCTCGCGCTCACGCAGGCGGCAGGCGCGCTGAACAAGCGGTTCGGGGTCAAAATAAAGTTCCGCGAGCTGCTTGATGAGCACGCGACCATAGCCGCGCTCGCGGACCGTATGGCGCCGCTTGCGCCTTCCGCAGCAGCGACTGCCGCGCCGCCGCCGCCGGCCGCGGCGATGACAGCCATGGCTATAACTGCTCCCCTTGCGCTGACAATGACCAATACCAAACTGCCCGACGCGGGCCCGATGATGGATGCGCCCGCACTCGTTCAGCTGCTTAGTCAGAACGCGCAACTGATGGCGCGCCAGCTCGATATCCTACAACAGCTCGCCCTCCAACAAGTCGTGCCGCCCCCGACACCTGCTGCGCCCACATTGCCTACCACGCTTGCGAACTCCGCCGCGCCGCCCCAGGCCATCACCGCGGCGAAGCGGACCGAGACCCCGTCACCCGTCCAAGCGTTCGGGCCCTACCGGCCGCCGACCACTGGCGCCAAGGGCGCGCTCAGCATCGAACAACACCGCAATCTCGACGCCTTCACTCAACTCTATGGCCGTCGCACGAGGCAATCGAAGGAGCTGGTTTCGCAGCATCGTAAGCATCTCTCCGATCCTCGCTCGAATGCGGGCTTCCGGCAGCACTGGAAGGAGATCGTTTATCCGATCGTGACCGAACGCTCGCTGGGCTCGCGCTTGTGGGACGTCGACGGCAACGAGTATGTGGATCTCGTAAACGGTTTCGGATCGATCTTTTTCGGGCACAATCCGGAATTCATCCGTTCTGCGCTAAAGACTCAACTCGACGCCGGCATCGAGATCGGCCCCCAGTCTCCGATTGCCGGCGAGGTCGCGCAGCTCGTGTGCGACACCGTCGGGATGCAGCGGGCGGCGTTCTGCAATACCGGGTCGGAGGCCGTCACCGCCGCGATCAGAACTGCGCGCACGGTGACTGGCCGCGACAAGATCGCCATGTTCGCCGGCGCCTATCACGGCATCTTCGACGAGGTTCTCGCTCGCCCGATAGTACGCGACGGCGTGCCGCGAGCGCAACCGATCGCGCCGGGCATTCCTCAAGCGATGACAGATAACATTATCGTCCTCGACTATGGACAGGACTCTGCACTAGACATTGTCAGGGCCCAGGCCGACGAGCTTGCCGCCGTGCTGGTTGAGCCGGTGCAGAGCAGGCGGCCGGACCTGCAGCCTCGGGATTTCCTGCACGAGCTTCGGGCCATCACGGCTCAATCCGGCACCGCATTGGTATTCGACGAGGTCGTAACGGGTTTCCGCGTGCATCCGGGCGGGATGCAATCCGTGTTCGGCGTGAAGGCTGACCTCGCCACCTACGGCAAAGTGCTCGGCGGCGGCCTGCCGATCGGAATCGTGGCCGGCGAGGCGCGCTTCCTCGACGCGCTCGACGGCGGAGCGTGGCGGTTCGGCGACGAGTCCGGGCCCGAGGTTGGCGTTACCTTTTTCGCGGGCACCTTCGTGCGTCATCCGCTGGCGCTCGCGGCGGCTCGCGCCGTGCTCGAGCGCTTGCGCCAGGACGGCCCAGAGCTGCAGCGCGGGCTGAACCTGCGCACCGCCCAGTTCGTCAAGCGCCTCAACGACATTGCCGGGGAGGCGCAGGCGCCGGTGCGCCTGCGGCACTTCGCGTCCTGGTTCATGTTCGAGCTTCCCAACGATGCACCGCTGGCAACACTGTTGTTCGCCTACATGCGTCATCATGGCGTGCACATCTGGGAGGGCCGGCCGGGATTCCTGACGCTGGCCCACTCGGACGGCGATCTCGATCGTGTTGCGGAGGCCTTCAGCCGATCCCTTGAGGAAATGCAGCGGGCCGGCTTCCTTTCGCGTGTTGGAGAGACGCCGTCGATCGCGGGCGCGCGGCTGGGTCGCGACGCCCAGGGAAATAAAGCTTGGTTCGTGCCCGATCCCGAGCGGCCGGGCAAATTCTTGCAACTCAATCTTCGGAGTGGCGCTGATGCCTAAGGTCAAGGGAGCGGATCGCGTACCCGTCGACTTCGATCCGTTCGTCGACACGTCAATTGTTGCGCTCCCCCTTACAGCGCAGCAAAGCGAGGTGTGGGTCGAGTCGCAGATGGGGCCCGAGGCGAGCTGCGCTTTCAACCAGTGTTTTGTGCTGCATCTTCAAGGACCACTGTCGGTGGGCTCGATGCAGAACGCGCTCGACCAGGTGGTGCGCCGGCATGCCGCGCTGCGTGCATGCTTTGACGAGGAAGGGAACAAGCAGCGAATTCTGCCGCAAGGCGAGGTCAAGCTTGCGTTCGAGGACGTGAGCGACATCGGAGAAAAGCAACGCCAAGACGCGATCGAACGGATCCTGGACCGCGAAACCGGCGAGCCGTTCGACCTCGCCAATGGCCCGCTCCTCCGGGCGAAGGTGGTCCGAGAGGCTGCGGATTTATATCGTCTGATCCTGACGGTGCATCATCTTGTATGCGACGGCTGGTCCTCATCGGTGCTCTTCTCTGATCTTGCAGCAAGCTATGCCGCAGATCGTTTCGGGCTGGAGGCACGGCTGGCAGAGCCGATGAGCTATCAGGAGTACGTAACAGGCGTCCTCGGCCGAAGCGACACCGCGGCTGACGAAGCCTACTGGCTCGAACGGCTCACCGGCAAGTTGCCCAACCTCGACCTCCCATTGGATCGTAAGCGGCCGGCAACGCGAACGCGCAATGGTGCCCGACAGAACCTGCGCATCGAGCCCGATGTCTACAAGCAGATCAAAACGGTCGGCGCGGGCCGAGGCGCAACCCTGTTCCACACGCTGCTGGCGGCATTCGAGGTCTTGATGTTCCGGCTATCCGGCCAGAAAGATCTCATACTTGGAGTCCCGATCGCGGGCCAATCGGAGCTAGAGAACGGCCATCTCGTTGCGCACTGCGTTGCAACGCTGCCGCTGCGCTGCCGGGTGGATCCGAATGCGACCTTCACGCAGTTTCTCAAGGACCTGCGCGCAACCTTCCTCGAAGGCCAAGCGCACCCAAATGTCACGTTCGGCAGTCTTTTGTCCAAGCTGACGATCAAGCGCGATATGAGCCGCCCAGCGCTGGTCTCCGTCGTATTCAACATCGACAGGATTGGCGCGGCTTTCGATTTCGGTGATCTTTCCCTGAAGCGCGTGGAGACGCCCAAGCGCTTCGTCACATTCGATCTCAACGTCAATGTCGTCGACTCGGGGCACGACCTGCTCGTCGAGTGCGACTACAACAGCGACATCCTGGAAGCGGACACGATCCGGCGTTGGTTGGGGCATATGTCGACGCTGCTCGGCGCGTTGGTGCGCGATGCAGAGCAGACCATTGGCCGCATCGATATCCTGGGCACCGAGGAGCGCCACCACCTGGTGAGCGTCCCTGCCGTCGTGGCGGCGGCGTACGAAGTTGCTCCGCTGCATGGGCTGTTTGAGGCTCGGGTGCGGGAGACCCCGGACATGGAAGCGGTGGTGGCGGGCGAGGAGAGGCTGAGCTATCGCGAGCTCAATGCCAGGGCCAACCGCCTGGCCCACGCGCTGCGCCAGAGGGGCGTTCAACGCAACGACATCGTCGGTCTCGCGGTCGAGCGCAACGCCGACGTTGCCATCGGCATTCTCGCTATCCTCAAGGCTGGCGCCGCCTACCTTCCGCTCGATCCAGACTATCCCCGAGACCGCCTCGCCTTCATCGTCGACGACGCAAAGGCCCGCCTCGTGCTCGCAAGCAGCAACGTCACAGCATCGCTGCAACTGGAAGCCGCCGAGTGCCTCGACATCGCCACCGCAGGCAGCGGCCTGCCGGACACCGATCCCGATGCCGCATCGGCCCCCGATGACCTCGCCTACGTGATCTACACCTCAGGCTCCACAGGCAAGCCAAAGGGCGTCCTCGTCACCCACGCCAACGTCACGCGCCTGTTCAGCGCGACCGACCCATGGTTCGGCTTCGGCCCACACGACACCTGGACCCTGTTCCACTCCTACGCCTTCGACTTCTCCGTCTGGGAGCTGTGGGGGGCCCTGCTCTACGGAGGGCGCCTGGTCATCGTCCCCTACTGGGTCAGCCGAGATCCTGCCGCATTCCGCAAGCTCCTCGTCGACGAGCGCGTCACCATCCTCAACCAGACCCCCTCCGCTTTCCGCCAGCTGATCCAGGCCGACCTCACTGAGGCCCCCGCCTCCTACGCCCTGCGCGAGATCATCTTTGGCGGCGAGGCGCTGGAGCTGCAGTCCCTCAAGCCCTGGATCGAGCGCTACGGCGATGCCAAGCCCCGCCTCGTCAACATGTACGGCATCACCGAGACCACCGTGCATGTCACCTACCGGCCCATCACACGCGCCGACGTCGAGGCTGGCCGCGGCAGCGTGATCGGCAGACCCATCCCAGACCTCTACATCCGCCTGCTCGACGAGCGCGGAGAGCCGGTCCCTACAGGCGTCCCGGGCGAGATCTGGGTCGGAGGCGCCGGCGTCGCCAACGGCTATCTCAACCGAGCCGAACTCACCGCCCAGCGCTTCGTCACAGACCCCTTCGATGCTTCCCGCTCAGCCCGCCTCTACCGCGCCGGCGATCTGGCCCGCAGGCTGCCGGATGGCGACATCGAGTTCCTCGGCCGCATCGACGCCCAGGTCAAAATCCGCGGCTTCCGCATCGAGCTCGGCGAAATCGAGGCGGCGCTAGCGGCCTGCCCGGGCGTGGCGGACGCTGCCGTCATCGCCCGAGAGGACACACCAGGCGACAAGCGCCTCGTCGCCTACCTCGTCGGCGAGAACGCGCGCGCGCCCAACACCGAAGAGCTGCGCACCGCGCTCGCCGAGCACCTCCCCGCATACATGATCCCCGCGCACTTCATCACGCTGCCTGCCTTCCCCCTCAACGCAAACGGCAAGCTCGATACATCCAAACTCCCCAAGCCCCAGTCAAGCAAAGTCGAATTTCAAGATGTGCACCGCGCCTTCGCCGAGCCGCGCTCAGAGAACGAGCGGAAGATTGCAGCGGTCTGGGCCGCCGTCCTGCGAGTCGAACGCGTGGGCGTAGACGACAACTTCTTTGTCCTCGGCGGCGACTCGATTCTTAGCATCCAGGTGGTTGCCAATTGCCGCCGCGCCGGGATTCTCAACATCGCCACCCGCGACCTGTTTGAGCACCCGACCGTCGCGGCGCTGGCGCGCTGCGTGGACGGACGCGCACAAACGGCTGTCCTGCCTGCGGCGCGCTCATCCGGCATGGTTGCCCTCACGCCCATCCAGCACTGGTTCTTCGAGCAAAATTTCAGCGAGCAGAACCACTGGAACCAGGCATTTCTGTTCGAGATTCCGGGCGATCTCGACGGTCCCCTCCTGGAGCAGGCGCTCACCACCGTCTGCGCGCAACACGACGCCTTCCGCCTCCGATTCCGCAGGGATGGCGACCGGTGGCAGGCACTGCTTGCAGACGCTACCGAAGCGATCAACATCGCCCACCACGACCTGTCGTCTCTGCCCACCAGCACATGGGTGGAGGCGATCCAGGCGCGGTGCGCTTCAGAGCAGGCGGCGCTGGACATCGAGCGGGGCCCATTGCTGCGCGCGGCGGTCTTCCGCCTCGGCAGCGGGCGGCCCGGTCGATTGCTGCTCGCCGTGCATCATCTCGCCATCGACGGCGTGTCATGGCGCGTACTGATGGAAGACCTGCAGACCGCATACGACCGTCTGCATGAAGGACGGCCGGTCGAGCTTCCAGAGAGGAGCACAACCTACCAGGCGTGGGCCGCACGGCTTTCCCAACACGCCGGAGACGCGGGCGTCGCGGCCGCTGCGCAGACTTGGCAGGCGATTCTCGCAGCGCCGGTCGCGCGGCTGCCAGTGTCGTCTCCGGAAAATCTGGAGGGCGATGCCAATTCCGTCTCGGTCGAACTCACGGCGGACGAGACCACCGCTCTGCTCCAGGAGGTGCCCGCCGCGTACCGAACGCAGATCAACGATGTGCTGCTAACGGCGCTCGCCATGACCCTGCAGCGGAGCACAGGCCGCGGCTCGTTCCTGATCGAACTGGAAGGCCACGGCCGCGAGGATATTGGCGACAATCTCGACCTGTCGCGTACCATCGGCTGGTTCACATCGCTGTTTCCGTTGCGCCTCGAACTGGCGCCGGGCGCCGGAACAGAGGCGGCGCTGAAGTCCATTAAAGAGCAGATTCGAAGGGTGCCGGATCGCGGTCTGAGCTACGGCCTGCTGCGATATTGTGCTGAAGATCCGGGCCTGCGCGCCAACCTCGCATACGGCGAACGGCCGCAATTGCTCTTCAACTATCTTGGTCAATTCGATCAGGTCACGCGCGGCTCCAAGCTCTTTGCATTTGCTCCCGAGCCGACCGGGCCCTGGCACGCTGCGAGTGGGCGCCGGACGCATGCGCTGGAGGTGCTGGCGCAGATACGCGACGGCAAATTGCGGGCCGACTGGATCTTCAGCAAGAAGCAGATGGCTTGCGCCGACATCGAACGGCTGGCGACCGATTTCATCGCAGCGTTGCGCACCATCATCGGCCATTGCCGGGGAGCAGATGCGGGCGGCCGCACGCCGTCCGATCTGCCGCTCCTCGCGCTCAGTCAGGCCGAGGTCGATCGTCTCTGGCGAGTCTATCCGGGCTTCGTGGATGCCTATCCGCTCACCCCCATGCAACGGCTGTTCTACGTGATGGAGCAGGCAGGCTCGTCGGTCGGACTAGAGCAGTGGCAATTCCGAATCGAGGGGCGGCTCGATCCTGCGCTGCTGCGCGCGGCTTTCGAGCAAGCGATCGCGCGCCACAGCATTCTGCGCACCGGCTTCGTGGCTTCCGAAAGCGGAGAGCCGGTACAGGTCGTGATGCCGAACGCGGTTCTGCCCTGGCGCGAGCAGGATTGGCGGCACCTCGACACGAACGCGCACCGGAGTGCCTTGCAACGTGAGCTCGAGCAGGATGCACGAACGAAGCTTGATCTGTTGCGGCCGCCTCTGATGCGCGTCAACCTGCTGCAGCTTGCGGACGACGAGTGGCAGCTGCTGTGGACGACACATCATCTGTGCATCGACGGCTGGTCTTGGCCGCGCCTGTTCAATGAGATTACAGAGATCTACGCAGCTTCAAGCGCGGGGCGGCCGGCCGCGCTCGAGAGCGCCCTGGGATACGGCCACTATGTCAGATGGCTGGCGCGCAAGGCGCCGGCCTCGTCTGCCTATTGGAAGGAGGCACTGGCCGGTTTCGCGGCACCGACGCCCATCGCCCTCGGTCCCATCACAGCGACTTCCGCCCGCAAGGCAGAAGGCCCGCTGCAGCAGTCCGAGACAGCGGTGCGCCTCTCGCGGGAGGCCACGCATGGTCTGCGATTGCTGGCTCAATCGGCCAAGATCACGCTCAGCACCGTCGTGCAAGGTGCCTGGGCTTTGCTGCTCAGCCACTATGCGGAGGCACGCGACGTGGTGTTCGGCGCTGCGTTCTCCGGTCGTCCAGAACAGATCGACGGCATTGAGACGATGATCGGACCGTGCGTCACCAATGTACCGGTGCGCGCGAAGTTTATTCCGGGCGAGTCGCTGCAACTCGGGCTGGCGCGTCTCCAGGCACAACAGCTCGATCTTAACCAGCATCAGTTCATGCCCCTCGACGCAATCCAGGGCGTAAGCGAAATAGCCTGGCACCATCGGCTGTTCGATTCTCTTCTGGTGTTTCAGAATTATCAGGTCGATGCCTCCATCGGACAGCTGGGCCAGAGCCTGAGGCTGATCCCGGTACAGGCTCCGGAAGCTACCAACTACGCATTGACAATAGCCGTAAGCCCCGCTGAGGAGCTGAACTTGAGGCTGATCTACAATGCAAGTCGCATCGACCGCGACACGGTCGAGGCGATAGCGGACGATCTCCCCGCCATGATGGCGGCATTGGCGACGAGCCAGCCGACCGCGACGGTCGCCGATATCCTGGCGCACATGCCGGTCGAGAGGCGAGGCAAAGCCGCTGCGGCCGCCGACGCGGCTCGTATCTTGCGTTTGCAGGCCACCACCTCGGCAGCCCCGAAGGGAGAGACGGAGCAAAAGCTCGTCGAGATCTGGAGCGAGTTGCTGGGAAGATCGGACATCGGAGTCGATGACAACTTCTTCGACGCCGGCGGTCAGTCGCTCCTGCTCCTGCGTATGCACCGTCTCATCGAGAGCGCTTTCGGCGTGCACCTGCCGATCGTCAAGCTGCTGGAATACCCGACGATCCGAACGCTGGCCGCCAACCTGAACTCGTCCGATGGCCCCGAGCAGGCCGTACGTCACGCGGAGCTGGCTGCCGAACGCGCCTTGAAGCAGCGCGCCGCCCTTGCCAGGCAGCGCGTGAAAGCCAAGCTGGGCTGACAATGTCTTACGCGCAGAACTACGACCCAAACGATGGGATCGCCATCATAGGCATGGCAGGCCGGTTTCCCGGTGCGCGCACGCCGGGCGAGCTGTGGCGCAACCTGTTGGAAGCCCGCGAGACGATCACCCGTTTCGGCGCCGACGAACTCGAGCCGGCGGACGCCGAGGAGATGGCCGCGCGCTCGGATCCCGCATATGTCGCCGCGCGCGGCATCATCGAGGATGTGGACAAGTTCGATGCCGGCTTCTTCGGCATTACACCGCGGGAAGCCGAGGTGCTCGACCCCCAGCAGCGGCTGTTCCTGGAAGCCGCGTGGGAGGCGCTGGAGGACGCAGGGCATGACCCGCGCTCCTTCCCCGGCTCCATTGGCGTCTATGCGGGCGCGAGCAACAACACCTACTTCGCCAGGAACCTGCTCGAGCGCAAGGATGTGACCGATCTCGTGGGCTGGCTGACCACCATGATGGGCAACGAGAAGGACTACTTGGCCACGCGCGTGGCCTACAAGCTCGATCTCAAGGGCCCCGCGCTCAACATCGTCACGGCCTGCTCGACCTCCCTGGTGGCGGTAGCCACGGCCGTCCAGAGCCTGTCCACATGGCAGTGCGACATGGCTCTCGCCGGCGGCGTCTCGATCACATTGCCGCAAAAACGCGGCTACCTCTCGCAAGAAGGCGCGATCACGTCACCGGACGGGCACTGCCGCGCGTTCGATGTGCACGCCGAGGGCACCGTGTTCAGCAACGGTCTCGGCATTGTGGTGCTGCGCCGGCTGGCGGATGCCATCGCGGCCAACGATCGCATCTATGCCGTCATCAAGGGCGCCGCCCTCAACAACGATGGCAGCGCAAAGCTCAGCTTCACCGCGCCGAGCGTCGAGGGCCACGCACAAGTCATCGCGACCGCGCAGGCGCTTGCCGGCATCGACCCCGATACAATCTCCTACATCGAAGCCCATGGCACCGGCACGAGCCTCGGCGATCCGGTCGAGATCGCCGGCCTGACGCAGGCGTTCCGGGCCGGAGGCGCGGTCGGCAATGGCAGCTGCGCGATAGGCGCGCTCAAGACCAATATCGGCCATCTCGACGCGGCGTCGGGCGTGGCCGGTCTCATCAAGACGGCCTTGGCGCTGCACCATCGCACGCTGCCGGCGACGCTGCATTTCCAGGCCCCCAACCCG
>Ga0210409_10007260_pt1 | contig 11417 bp, 18 predicted proteins | sample IncBWH17MmetaG_FD_161649 | JGI IMG/M metagenome (GOLD analysis project Ga0210409, IMG submission 161649) | Forest soil microbial communities from Barre Woods Harvard Forest LTER site, Petersham, Massachusetts, United States - Inc-BW-H-17-M | ecosystem: Environmental > Terrestrial > Soil >...
GCAAGACTCAGCCGAACAGCCCCGCTACATCGAAACCTTGCCGCGCAAAGGCTACCGATTCATCGGCCCCCTGGGGGTTGCCGCAGTAGCCATTCCCTCGGGAGCGCACCAGGCACCTTCGGCGACCCACCCCGAAACCTCGAGCAAACGCTGGCCATTTTCCGCCAAGGCACTGACTGCGGCCGGCGTATTCGCTTTGGCGCTCTTCGGATTCGTCCTCGCGAAGCGAGTCTCCCCGGGCCAGAGTTCTCCTCCCCACCACATTGGATCTCTTGCCGTTCTGCCCCTGGAAAATCTGTCGGGAGATCCCTCGCAGGAATATATCGCCGATGGCATGACCGATCAGTTGATCACCGACCTGGGAAAGCTCCCTTCCTTACGCGTGATCTCGCGAACCTCGGTGATGCAATACCAAAACGTTCACAAACCCCTGCCGCAGATTGCGCGCGAACTGAAAGTGGACGCGGTCGTGGAAGGCACAGCGTCGCGATCCGCCTCTCAAGTACGAATCACAGCTCAGCTCATTGAAGCCGCCACCGACCGGCATTTGTGGGCGCAAAGCTATGAGGGCGACGTGCGAGACGTGCTGGGACTGCAGAGCCAGGTCGCGCGCGCCATCGCGGATGAAATCCGCGTCAACCTGACGCCACAGCAGCAAGCCTCCCTGAAAACCGGCAAGGTGGTGGATCCGGAAGCTTACGAAGACTATCTCAAGGGCCGCTACTTCTGGAACAAACGAACCGAAGCTGGCCTGGACAAAAGCCTCGAGTACTTTCAGCGAGCCATCCGAAAAGATCCCGACTACGCCTTGGCTTACGCTGGACTGGCCGACTCATACACGATGTTAGCCGCGGGGGAGTACGCGGTCCTTTCTCCCGCGGAGGCTGTGCCCAAAGCCAAAGCGGCCGCCGAGAAGGCACTCCAACTCGACAATGCGCTCGCAGAGGCCCACTCAACGCTGGGATATTTGAAATGGAGTTTCGACTGGGATTGGCAACGCGCCGAGAGTGAATACCAGCAAGCCATCGCGCTCAATCCAAGTTATGCCACCGCGCACCACTGGTACTCCATTTACCTGGTGGAGGTGGGACATTTTGATGAAGCAGTCGCGGAAATCCGAAAAGCCGAAGCGCTCGACCCTCTTTCGCTCATTATCAACGCCGACGACGGGTGGATTTTGTACAACGCTCGCCGATATGACGAGGCAATCCAAGAGGTATCCAGAGCGCTCGAACTCGATCCGACCTTCGCCTCCGCGCACTGGACTCTGGGCTTGGCATATGGGGGGAAGGGCATGTCACGGAAGGCCATTGCGGAATTTCAAAAGGCGGTTAAACTCTCGGGCGGCGGGACAGTATCGCTGGCGGCCTTGGGGAGAGAGTACGCGGCACAGGGCGAGCGCCAGAAGGCACTGGCGATCTTACAGCGGTTGAACGAGCAATCGAAGTATCGTTATGTACTGCCCGACGGCCCCGCTTACATCTACACAGCACTGGGTGATCACGATCGGGCTCTGGAGTTGCTCGCACAAGCCTACTCCCAGCACACCGATGCTATGACCTTGCTTAAGGTAGAACCCCGCTTTGATGCCCTGCGCTCGGACCCTCGGTTCATGGAATTGCTCCGTCGCCTCAGTTTTCCCCCGTGAGCGGCCGAGTTCAGTTTGTACGTTCGTGTGGCAAATCCACGTTATCCGCTTGTCGAAATTCCGGCGAGGGTTCAACCAGCCAGTGCGAACGACTCCAGTTCCGGCGACCGGCTGGCCGCCACAGCGCTTTCTTGCGTCGCAGTCCTTCGTTGAGGGCCACGACGTGCAACTGATTCATCACCCGCGTGCAGCATCTGCACCATTCGATGCCGATGCCACAGCAGCTGGCGAAGATCGCGGTTCTCCGAATCCGGTACCCAGATCCGCGGAAGGCGGTCTTCGATCAGGAGCCGCAACAACAATTGCGCGTCCTGGCGATCGGTCTTCTGTTTGCGTACCCGCTTGGTGCGGATCTCGGCGGCGTTCCCGATCCACAGCTCGAACTGCAGGCTCGCCGAGCAAGCGCTCGAACCAGCGCGCGTATCCGCTGGCTTCCATGCCTACACGTACTTGCAGGCCTTGCTCTCTGAGTTTGCCGTAGAACTGCTCGGCTTCTTCGCGATGCGCTAACCGTCGTTCGCTCAGTTCACCGCTGTCGTTCGTCAAAACGCTCCGAGTACAACTAAAAGGTTTCTCGCGTTGCAGTAGGCTTTCGCGACCCTATCGACGTGGTTTTTGATCTGCTGGTTATCGAGGTTGATCGGTTGATCCCAACCCACATAAACCAGGTAAAAGACAACCGCGGGCTCTGGGAGAGTGGAGTTAATCGAGAAGGCACAATCGTCGATCTATGCGGTCGCTGTGTAACGATGGTGCAGTCCGCCAAGTCGTGAGAACGATCGAATGTTGCTTCCGACTGAGGAACGGATCTCAATCGGCCGACCCGCTGGCGTGTCCTTCGCGAGCCCCAAATGCGTGCGGTCCGCATGGTAGTAGCCTACGTATTCAGAGATCAGCCGCTTCAGATGCCGTTCATTCAGGACGATGACATGGTCGAGCAAGTCTCGTCGGCAACTTCCTACCCAGCGTTCCGCAACCCCGTTCTGCCATGGGCTGCGAAATGCGGTGCGGATCGGCTGGGCTCCGATTGCCCTTGCGGCGGAGAGCACTTCGTAGCCAAACTTCGAATCGCGATCGAACCGCAAGAACGTGCGAGCGGTGGCGTAGGGCGACGCTTCTCGCACCTGCTGCACGATCCAAAGGGCGCTAGGATTGCGGGTCACGTCGAAGCGCAGAATCTTGCGCCGGTCGTGGCCGATGACGAAAAAGCAGAACAGTAAGCCAAACGTGATCGTGGGTACCGTAAAGAAGTCCATGGCGGCGATTGCCTCGCGATGATTCCGCAGGAACGTTAGCCAATGCTTGGCCGGATCCAGGTTTCTCGGAGCTTGCCGGAGCCAACGCGAGACCGTTGGCTCCGAGATGTCGAAGCCGAGCTTTAGCAATTCGCCGTGGATACGCGGTGCTCCCCAGGTCGGATTCTCGGCCGCCATGCGAAAGATTAGCGCTCGGACCTCCTTGGTCACTGGTTTTCGACCGCCCAGTTGTTTAGCTCTTGAGAGCCACTTCCAATACAGGCGGAAGCCAGCCCGATGCCAACCAATCACCGTTCTAGGGGTGACCAGAATGAGCGGCCTTTTCCATCCAGACCAAAGCCTTCGCAACACGACCCAGAACAGCTTGTGCATTGCAGTCAGCCGACGGCGAGGTCGTTTGGTACGCAGAGCTAATAGTTGCTGACGGAGAGCCAGATTTTCGAGGATGAGGCCCTCTCGGGACCAAAAGCAGAGACAATCCAGCCGAGGAGATGCCGGAGCGGTGCGATCATGGCGAGAATCTTACCCGAACACTCCGCATCGACCTTATCGCCAAAGCGTTGATTCTGCGAATGCACAAAGTTTTGACGAATGACAGCTCTTTCATCCCCTACAACATGCCGGTTTATCCCGGCGCACTCCGACTTGCCGACAATTCGTTCAGAACCTTGTTCTTCCCTTCCCAAAGTGCCGTTTCTGGACCGCGAACGAAGAAGGCAGGGGCTATTGATCGTCCGAGAAGCCGCGGAAATTTCTTGATTTATATATCGCCATACGGCAATATAGTCGCATGGCGATGGAGCAACCAGCCGACCGTTTGAGCTTGGTCTTTGCAGCGCTGGCAGACCCCACGCGGCGGGCGATGCTTACTCGCCTTGCTTCCGGGGACGCCGACGTTTCGGAGCTCATGAAACCGTTCGTCTTGCGTCAGCCGACGATCTCCAAGCACCTCAGCGTCCTCGAACGCGCCGGCCTCGTTATGCGCAAGCGTGATGCACAGAGGCGCCCGCGCACACTCGTGGCGGTCCCACTGAAGGACGTTGCCGACTGGATTGCGCCCTTTCGCTGCTTCTGGGAGCAGAGATTTGCCAGCCTGGACGGGTACCTGAAGGAAATGCAAAAGAAGGAGAGAGCACGTGGACGGAAGAAGCGATAGAGGAAGCGCGCCACTGAAGAACATCGGGCCAGTCACAATTACGACTCCCGGCGACCGGCAGATCGTGGTCACTCGCATCTTCGATGCGCCGCGCGCAGTTGTTTTCGAGGCTTGGACCAAGGCCGAACACGTTGCACATTGGTGGGACCCGAGCGGTGTGCCGCTCGCGGTTTGCGAAATCGATCTGCGGCCGAACGGAGCCTTTCGCTGGGTGAACCGCGCTCCTGACGGTGGGGAGGGACACTCGTTCACTGGCAACTATCGAGAAATCGCCCCGCCGGGAAAGCTCGTCTTTGGGACGCCAGGCGGCGAAGCGAATGGCGAATGCCGACTGGTCTTCACCGAGGATGGGAAGAAAACGAAGCTGACGATGACGATTGAGTGCGCGACCAAGAAGGATCGCGACGCCTTGCTCCAGATGCGCGTCGATGCCGGCACGGCGCAAACCCTGGAAAACCTCGCGGCATACCTTCCCACGATCGCGTAAAGCGCGATGTTGAGTGCGCGAATTGTGCAAGCAGGGGAGAGACAAGACAGGAGACTCTATGCGACGACTTACGTTCGTCGTATTTCTCGCGATCGTGGCGTTCGGTGTGCTTGTAATCCGCTATTCAGGAGGGCGAACGGTGACATTGACAGGTGAGAATCGAACGACGACTTCTCGCGATGGCACGACCATCGCCTTTACGAAGAGGGGATCTGGGCCGCCGTTAATCATCGTGGACGGTGCTTTCTGCTATCGCGAAAACGGACCGGCTACGGAGTTGGCTTCCCGGCTTGCGCAACACTTCACCGTGTTCACTTATGATCGTCGAGGCCGAGGGGAGAGTGGTGACACAGCGCTATATACGGCCGAGCGCGAAATCGATGATCTCCGGGCCCTGGCGAGGGAGGCGGGAACTGCTCCATTTGTCGTAGGGATCTCTTCCGGTGGAGCGCTCATCCTGCAGGCAGTGGCAAGCGGCGTGAGCGTGAAAAAAATAGCCCTGTATGAGCCACCTTACCTCGCAGGCGGCAATGGCCGTCGATCGTTCGAAGACGCCAAGAATCGCTTGCAGTCGTTGGTTTCGGCCGGCGACCGTGGCGGTGCGGTCAGGTTCTTCATGACCGAAGTCTACGGTGCACCGCGTGCGTTTGTGTTCGCGATGCCATTCCTGATGCCAAACGCGTGGAAAAGGAACAAGCTGGTCGCCCATACTGTGCCTTACGACCTCACGATTCTTGAGGACAGGTCGGTGTTGAACGAGCGGAGTTCTTCGATCTCCGTTCCGACGCTGGTGATCGGTGGGGAGAAGAGCCCCAAAGAACTCCACGATGCGGTCACAGCCGTGGCGAACGCCCTTCCAAATGGGCATAGCCGATACCTCTCTGGCCAGGATCACAACATTTCCAGTGGCGCCCTCGCCCCGGTCCTCTTTGAGTATTTCGGTACGAGCTAGGTTCACTCTTGCGTCGTAAACCGATTCTCACAAAATCGCGGCTATGCCGAAATCGGGTTGGGTGACGGGCAAGTCAGAAGCAATACATACTGAGGGATCCTTGGTCAGGAGGCAAATCATGCAGGGAATGAAGGCTGGCGCAATCGTAATGAAGGGAATCGCACTGGGTTTACTGCTTGGCACGGCGTGGCAAGCCATTGCACAGGGTGCCAAAACACCATATCCGAACATGGCCCCGGTTGACCAATACCTGATGGAGGATCGGGAGGCTGAAATCGCGCTGGCGCGAAGTGCGGCGCCGGAGTCCATCTCACGCGACGCCGAGGTCATGGTTCTTGGACGTCACGGCAGCGACTCTCTTGCGGGCGGCTGGCGTAACGCTGTTAGCGTAAAGTCACAATGGCAGGATGAAGCTCCCACAAGGTCGCTGCGTGCCCACGATCGTGCTCAAAATCTTCGAATGCCATCCCGACAACATCCACTGGCAAGGCCTGCGGAATTTCCCCTCCGTGCTGCGAGTCGAGGAGAAATCCATGCTGCTTGAGTTGTGCTTGCAGATTTTGGCGAGCAGCACAATATTCGCTATCAACCGGGGTTTCCACGATCATGCGCGAAGCACTCTTGTCCGCAGTGTGCGAAATCTCCATGGAAACGTCACAGTCTAGCGCATTCACACTCGCGCTCTGCACATAAGCGTTCGCAATGTGAAAAGCCTCCTGCTCGCGCCCGGTTCGTGGCGCATCGGGAGGTATCACCGGATCTTGAGGCCAAGTAAGAATGATCTCGACGGAGACTTCTTGTATAGGGATGTTCGGGATTGGGACGTGCTTAGCGAGATGCCGATAATCGGAGATATCTGGCTCAATGGGCAGGCATTTGCAAAGGTCTTTGGGAGTGGGTTGCAAAAAACCGAAGTCTTGCCCGCTGCAACTCACGATGACCAAGGCTATGAGAATCGTGAACCAGGTCAGATAGTTCTGGCCAAGCCTTTTGAGTTGCGGGCTCATCGAAGAAGGACCGAGATGTATCTAAGCCCAATTTCTCGGCTAATGATATCCAGTTAAACCCTGATGTGCTATGAACCTTGCGGCGGTGTTTTGCGACCGACCGCGCCCGCTGAGATCCATCTTCAAATTCAGAACGGCACCTGCTGGTGCTTGCGGTTGATTAGTCTTGTGCGTCCACAGTGTCGCGGACCTTTAACGAAACGAGCGACGAAATTCCAGGCGACATGGCCGCACGGGGCTCTGGACGAGGGAAAAGGTTGTAGGCGGCGCCCCTGGCGGTGACGGACAATGCCACGCGAATGTAGAAAAGCGTTGGCTGGAGAACCCTAAGAAAAATCGCTGGCTAATTGGCTTCGGCCTGTTCGAAGAACCGGAGCAGTGGCGATGCACGGCGTGGCAGAAGACATCGATCGCGGGGTTTTGTTTGAACGCGATTTGTTGCTGCCGACGACGCGACTCTATTTCTACCGGCGCCCCTCGAAAATGGGCACCTGGCCATACTCCCGAGGCCCCACGCGCCCGGCCCTGGGAACCTTTGAACCGAGAGCCGGGCGCTATTGGTGTTTGCGATTGGGATAGTACTTGGACAAACACTAAGCCTTAGCTCGCGGCATTGCCATCGAGTTGAGACCTGATTCGCCGCCGCACAGTGCCGCGGCGCTAACAAAAACGCGTCCGGCCTGGAACTGTTAGGGACCGGACGCAGGATGTGTGGGTAAAACTGAAACCACATTAAGCCTAGACTTCGGGGATTGAAATCGGGTTCAAACCTGACGCGGTAACGTTTGCTCTCCGGCGCGTTCGAGCACTAGTTTTGCTGACTCTTCCAGTGCCAGACATCTTCCTCCAACAACCGCAGGCCCTGGAGAGCATTGGCCATCGCGTCTCTTTCTTCCAACGAGCCTCCGTGGTCTACGAAGAGTCCGCGCTGCCGATCGTGTATCGCCGATTCCGCTGCCTGAATTTGTCCCTTAAGCCTCGTCCAATTGGTTTCAAGCACAGCCGCGTTGTACTTCTCGAACCAAGCAGATTCTGTTTTCATTACTCACCGTAAAAATGTCGACGGGGGAGGCACCTGCTGGAAAATAGTGTCCGATTTCAAAGACTCAAGACTGTTCACTTTTGAACACATCCTGTCCGGCACGCTATAGTGGGGTGAATTTTGTACGGACCCAGACGGGGCTTTTCATCATCAGGAATCTAGCCAATTTCGTGACCTCGTGAGAAACTTTTCGACCGATGGCTAGAGAACTTGTCTGGCTGGAAAATAGCACCTTTGCTGCTTGGGGCTGCACGGAATGCGATTGGATCATACCCAATCCAGGTCGCGCGGTTTCAGACGAGCCGTCTGCAAAAGTTAAAGAAGCGTTTCACCAGCACAAATGTGCCGAATTTCCTCGCGTGCGCACGGCGGAGAAGCGCAAGGCTCAAAGAGAATAATTCTGTTGGCCTTGTGCAATATTGCTCAGCTCGGCTCGCGCCTGCGGCGTAGCTTGAGGACTCCTAGAACAGGAGATCTTCTATGGCTACAGAGTGCGAAGATTGGATTTCCGTTGCACAACAGGTCACTGCAGAAACAGACTCCGCGAAGCTTATTGCTTTGGTCGATCAGCTCTGCACCGCGCTTGACGCGAGAGAGAGAACTAGCCGCGCCACGCCCTGTCCGAAATGGGCATTGCCAACAAGCAGCTGAGGCTCAGGAGCGTATACACGAAGCGCCCCAGAATTGCGTACATCTGGGACGCATCGCCCGAACGGCACCTTCCCCCGAATGACCGTTCAGCAGCGCTACGCCGCTCGGTTCCACGACGTCGTAGCGCTTTGCTTTTAGTTGACGCGGGGGAGCGTACACCTGACAACTACCGACGGCAAACGCCAAATTGCGTGTAAACGGAAATTAACAGCTCCTCTACATGATCCAGTTCGGCGTCGGAGATTACAACGAGATTCTTGCAAGCTGCAACTAGGGCTGCGTCCATCACACACCCCCTGTCGGGCATTGCCGGTAACAATGGAACGATCATCGCCGCTAAACGGCGTTGCTTCTGTGATCTAAATCATACGAGTTAATACAGGGTCGAATGTATACCGCGGTCGAATTCTATTCTGTAGTTTAGGCGACGAATGACCGCGGGCATAAAAGAAGCTTTCACCGCGCTCTGCCGCAAGATGGCGGAGGAGACGGACACCAAAAAGCTCAAGATATTGAAACGACAAATGCGACTGTTGCTAGAGAGAGAAGGCATAGGGGAGGGAGAGACGCGGATAGGCCGCAGATCGGACGGTCACTCGCGAATTGAATGACACGCCAGGAAATCGCGCATAAGAAATTTTGGCGTACCGTCCTCAGCGTCATCATTACTCTTATTGTCACGGCGTTCGCCATATGGCTAGTTGTGCGGTCTTCGTGATTGAAGCGGGCCGGTTAAGGCTTATTCATCCGCTTCACTACAACCGTCCCGATCCAAAGAGCTACAACAATCAACGCGAACACAAGTAGTCCTTCCATGACGCGAGAGGCTAACGGGGATAGAGTGGACGCTGCAACGTCCGAATGAATGGCGAGGACATTCATGAGACCCGCAGCTGCGTGTCAGCGTCGAACGGCACGAGCCGCGATTCCGTCTTGTATTCGTCACGGCCAAGCCTCGTGTAAACTTCTGCAGCGGCCACGACGATCAAATTCAGGAGGATGTAACCATGCCAGTCAAAGCGATTCCCGAAGGCTACCATTCCGTGACGCCCTACCTGATCATCAAAGGCGCCGCTGCCGCGATCGATTTCTACAAGAACGCCTTCGGAGCATCAGAAGTCTTTCGCATGCCGGATGCTAGGGGCAAACTGATCGGCCACGCCGAAATCAAAATCGGTGATTCCCACATCATGCTTGCGGATGAATACCCCGACATGGGTTATCGCAGTCCGCAATCACTAGGTGGGACACCGGTGAGTATCCTGCTCTATGTCGACGACGTTGACACAACCATCCCCCGCGCCGTGGCCGCTGGTGCGAAACTGGTCCAGCCCATCAAAGACCAGTTCTACGGTGATCGCTCCGGGACTTTACACGACCCGTTCGGTCACGTCTGGACCGTGGCAACACACAAAAAAGACGTCTCACCGGACGAGATGATGGAGCACACAGGCGGCGCCGTCCAAAGCTAGCCCCTGGATCCAATCATCCGCGAAGGAGCGGAAATGCGTCGCAGGTTATCTTCACTTCTAATGATGGTGTTCATCGTTCTTGTCGCCAACGCTGTGTGGGGCCAAGCTCCTGCCAAGTCTGGAATCGCCCGTATCCCCACAGAGACCGATGACTTCGCCACGGCTATCACGACACTCCGTAACTGCTGGGTGCAGGAGTTTAACGCCGGGCACGCCGACAAGGTCGCGGCCTTATACGCGCCCGAGGCGGTGCTAATGCGCAGGAACGGCTCGGTGCATAGCCGTGACTCCATTCAGGCCGAGCTGCAGCGCTCCATCACTGCGGAGGCGCAAAACTACACCGTTCACAGCTTGCACGCGGAGAGCTCCGGGGACCTTGGCTACGACACCGGGATATATAACGAAACTCTTCGTCACCATGTCGCAGAAGGCAATTACCTCATGGTTGTAAAAAGAATAGGAGGAGAATGGAAGATCGTGGCGCATGCCGCAGTTCCGAACCCTCGGCAGAAGTAATGCGCAGATGGGAGATTTTCCGGATCGCTTAATGAGTTGTTGGCCAGATTTGGCAGCTTCTTCGAAGATGTAGAAATCCCGCTACTGCCTGTCGTACACGGAAGTGCTGCTGATCCTCTTTCCGTTGGAGTCGGTTCCGCTCGAAGTAACCGTTCGGCTCATGCCATCGTCGGACACAACAATACGACCGCTAGTGATCACCCTGCCAGCTTTCTTGATGTTGAACCCCAACGCGTGATCATCGATCTTCGTGTACGACCGGGCGTCTGAATTCGCATCGCCGATCACAGGATAGTCCTTTCCGTCGAACTTGCCCTTCCACTCGTTATGCGTCGGCTTGCCGTCCTTGTCGACACCATCGATCGTGACTTTCACGTCATCGCCCGCAGTCTCGTATGTCACCGTGATGTTCTTAGGCGCCCCTGGACCGATCGACGACTTTGCCTCGTTTAGCTTCCAGGTCCTCCTGTTCACGTCCTGGCCGAGGCAGACCGACGCTCCGACAAGGTCGAGCATCAGAATTACTGCAATAATTTTCGCCTTCATAACTCTTCCTGCTCGAGAAGCAAAACTGGAGCTGATTTACGAGAAATTCTAGTGTTGGATAGAGGATTCATCAACCCGCGATTGAAAACGGCCGCGCCCTTTCTATTGGGTTGGGTGTTCATTCTGACTGTCGATGGACGCTTGGGCGAATCCGACTCTGCGCGTGTCGCATTGTCCCCAAGTTCCGATGGTCTCTAAACGGAGTATTGGCTGTTAAAAGCCGCGTCCATCGTTATAATGTTCGCTCGATGGGTATATCTGATCGCGCAGCATCGCATCTGCCGTCTATCGTGGAGCACCCTTAAACACCCGCCGACTTTCCTCACGCCTCTTTCGTCGCAGAGCTGAATCCACACTCCAGCTGATCTTTCAGGAAGAGCACTTGGATGTCTACCAGCTTGCGCAGATTCGTCAAGTCAGCTCTCGTTAGCACCACTGGTTCTTCGCCGGACGTTGCCCCAGCCAGCCGCGCGCTCAGCTTTTCGAAATAGTCGACGTTGGCGAGAACGACCTGTGCTCCGCAAGAAGTCCATACGCACATAAATAGGTGCAACTTTCGCGAGTGACGCAGACGTTACACTGTTACCTTCGAGCCGCAACTTGAAGGTTTCGTCGCCAACCGTTTATGCGCAGGACCGCACAGCTCCTCCGATCACTGCTTTCTATCCCCAATTGGCAGGGCGA
>Ga0210409_10007264_pt1 | contig 11414 bp, 12 predicted proteins | sample IncBWH17MmetaG_FD_161649 | JGI IMG/M metagenome (GOLD analysis project Ga0210409, IMG submission 161649) | Forest soil microbial communities from Barre Woods Harvard Forest LTER site, Petersham, Massachusetts, United States - Inc-BW-H-17-M | ecosystem: Environmental > Terrestrial > Soil >...
CGGTGGTCATCGCCACGGGCGAGAGGAAGACGTCCACGGATTCGAAATATCTCTGCCACAGGGCGCGGTACCTGAGGCGGCTCAGGTTGCGCATCTGCCATTCGGCGAAGGTTGCCAGCGAGCCTCGAGCGGTGGGGTCCGAGCGTTGCGCGAATTCCTCGCGCAGACGCTGCTGGCGGTCCGGCGGCGTAAGGCTGAAATCAAATGCAGCCAGCATGAAGAAATATGTGTCGAGCAGCTCGGCGAAGCGAAAACTTTCGGGCCATCCTGGTTTCATGGTCGCGCCGGCGCGTTCGCAAGCGCGGACGGCAGATTCGAGGACAGATTTGGTTTCCGCCGAGACCGGAACGGCCGGATCCTCGAGAAGGTAGCCGACGCGGAAGTCCGCGAGGCGATCGTGGCGCGCGTCCGGCAAAGTCCAGCGATAGGCTTTGGTGTCCGGAGGCTCGGGCCCGGCGAGGATGCGCAGACCGGCCTCCAAATCCTCGGCGCTGCGGGCCATTGGGCCGGCTACCGCCAAGAGCGTTGAGAATCCAGGATTATCGTGGAGGCCTCCGGGCGCTTGGCCGATGGTGCTGACGATGTCGATCGTCGGCTTGTGGCCGTAAATTCCGCAGAGTGCGCTCGGCGTGCGAATGCTGCCTCCGATATCCGAACCAACGCTGAAAAATGCCAGGCCCGCGGCAAGCGTGGCTGCGGAGCCGCCGGAGGAGCCTCCGGGCGTTCTGGCGAGATCCCAGGGATTGTTGGTTGTGCCATAGACGTCGTTGAAACTTTGCACGTCCATGAGGGCCAGCGGGACGTTCGTCGCGCCGAGCAAAATCGATCCGGCATTTAACAGGCGGCGAACAACAACGGCGTTCTGCGACGCCCTGGCGTCGCGGAAGCCGGGGATGCCCCAGGTGCAGGGCTGTCCGGCGACGCCGAAGCTTTCTTTGATGTTTACGGGGACGCCGTGAAACGGGCTGGTGGGCTGGTTTCGCGCGATCGCATCATCGGCTTTTTTCGCGTCGGCCAGCGCGCTTTCGCGGAGCTGGTAGACGTAGGCGTTGAGCCTGGGTTGGAAGGCGTCGATCCTGCGGAAAATGTGTTCGGTCAATTCGCGGGACGAAATTTTTCCGGCGCGAATCGCGGCGGCAGCGTCAACAGCCGACCCAAAATCCAGATCAAAGTCCTGCGTTGCAAGCCGAGTGGAAGCTTCCATTCCGATCTCCTGATTTCGGCGGAGTATACACCCGGTCGGCGATGCGTAGGCGATTCATGCGAGACCTGAGCGGGAGGCGCGCGAGCGCCCGAGGGCCGCAGAAATGCTAGTAGGGAACTTTGTTGGGATGGCGCTGCCAGGTGCGAAAGGCTTCGAGGGCTTCGTCGCGCATCATTTGAATCATGGGAATTTTGCGCTGGGCATGCGGCTGCGGGATTTCATTGTAGATGAAGGAGTCGTCGAAGCCGGCGTTCGTCGCATCGGCGGCGGTGCTGCCAAAATAAACACGGGCCGGGCGCGCCCAATAGATTGCGCCGAGGCACATCGGGCAGGGCTCGCACGAGGTGTACATCTCGCAGTCCTTCAGCTCGAAGACGCCGAGTTTCTTGCAGGCCTCGCGGATGGCGACGACTTCGGCGTGGGCGGTGGGGTCGTTGACGGCGGTGACGCAGTTCACGCCCTCGGCGATGATTTTGCCGCCGCGGACGACGACCGCGCCGAAAGGGCCGCCGCGTCGGCTGCGGACATTTTCAATCGAGAGCTCGATGGCGCGAGCCATGAACGCGTTGCTCATTGCTGAAGTATAAGCCGGATGACAAAGTTAGCTTGCGTCAAAGATGCCGCCATGTTGAAAGACTCACACTCCTGAGATACGCTCGCGCATGAGCGAAAATCGTTCGCGGGCGCAGCGATTGGTGCGATGACACTACAAGCTTTTGTTTCTCGTCGCGTGGTGACGCCGGAAGGAATCCGGCCGGCGGCCGTTCTGGTCGAGGGCGAGCGCATTACGGCCGTTGTTGCGGTGGGCCGCGTTCCGGCCGAGGCGCAGGTCCGCGATTTCGGCGAAGCGGCGATTCTTCCCGGGCTGGTGGATTCCCACGTGCACATCAACGAACCGGGAAGGACGGAGTGGGAGGGATTCGAGACCGCAACGCGTGCCGCGGCAGCGGGCGGTTACACGATGCTTGTGGACATGCCGCTGAATTGTCTGCCGGCGACAACGAGTTTGGGGGCGCTCGAAGCAAAGCGGGCGGCGGCGCGAGGCAAATGCCGCGTGGATTGGGCGGCGTGGGGCGGAGTGGTGAGCGACAATCAAGCGCGCATCGAGGCGCTCGCGGCGGCAGGCGTGCGGGGATTTAAATGCTTCCTGGTGCATCCGGGGATCGACGGGTTTACGATGGTCACCGAGCAGGAACTGAGAGCGGCGCTGCCCCACGTGGCACAGACGAAGCTGCCGCTGCTGGTGCACGCGGAGCTGCCGGGTCCCGTGGAGGCGGCCACAGCTACGCTGGCGGACGCCGACTGGAAATCTTACTCGACGTATCTGAAGTCGAGGCCGGACGAGGCCGAGCTATCGGCGATTCGATTGATGCTTGCGCTGTGCAAGGAATTCAAATTCAAGCTGCACATCGTTCATTTGGCGACCTGCCACGCGCTGCCGATGCTGGGAGCGGCGCGAGCGCAGGGCCTTCCGGTGACCGTGGAGACCTGCCCGCACTACCTGCATTTTGCCGGGGAGACGATCGGAGACGGAGCGACGCTGTGCAAGTGCGCGCCGCCGATTCGCAGCCGCGAAAACCGCGAGCAGCTCTGGCAGGCACTGAAGGAGGGGCTGATCGATTTTGTGGCGACCGATCATTCGCCGTGTCCGCCGGCGATGAAGAGGCTGGAGGAGGGAAGTTTCAAAACGGCGTGGGGCGGGATCGCGAGCCTGTCGGTGGCGCTCCCGGTGATGTGGACCGAGGCCAGCGCGCGGGGACTTACGCTGGTGGAAATTGCGCGGTGGATGGCCGAGGGCCCGGCGAGGCTTGCGGGTTGCGATGCGCGCAAGGGGTGGATTGCGGCGGGATATGATGCGGATTTCGCGGTGTTCGACCCGGATGCCGAATTCGAGGTGACGAAGGAAAAGCTTCATTACCGGCACGCGATTTCGCCTTATCTCGGCGAGAAATTGCGAGGAGCGGTGAAGGCGACGTACTTGCGCGGCAGGGCCATTTACGCGGACGGAATATTCCCCGGCGAGCCGTTAGGAAGGGAATACCGGAAATAATCAACGAGCATCTTGAACTTTAGCCGCCGGGGCGGTAGATGCGCGCATAGATTCTTCGAATTCGTGCGCGATTTCGGACGAACAAGAGATAACCACGCGAAGAATCGCGTCGTCGGTAAAGCGGATCGTGGTTAGCTCAGCGCAACCGTCCTTAGGGGGGAACGCGACAACGCCCCTTTTTTCAGAAGCAGCGTGGTCGCGTTTGTCAGGTTTTAGCTGGCCGCCGCTTTTGATGTCATCCGCAACTTCGTCGTCGAATTCCTTCTTCGCTGCGTCAGCCGACCGAAGGTAGACGTTGTAGCGCCACACCGTCATTCCACTTTTTTCTTCAACGAATATCGTGCCTCCAAAGTGTGCGCCACTTTTCATAAAGCCATCCGACATCAGGGTGATTCTGAATTTGGGTTTCTTCTGCGGATCAGTGCTTTGCTGACTGGCGGGCTGATCGGATTTGTCGGCTTGCGTCGAGTTACCGAACTTGGCGGATGCAGAGGCTGCCGACAGTGCCAGACTAACGCCGATGAGCAACGAGATGGCGGACCGCATTTGAGCCATATTAACAGGAGCACCGATCCAGACCGATAACTACCGTTGATGCCCATAGGAACCGCCGAGATGTATTCACAATAGGCGGCAAACTGGCATACAAATATCGCGGGTTTTCGTTCACAATAGCTTCAGCGAACAATGAAATCGCCCGCCACCATAGGCCTGTCGGCGCAGCGCAAGGAAGGGCTCGGCAAAGTCACCGGACAGGCGCGGTACGTTGACGATATCACCCTCCCGGACATGCTCCACGGCGCGACGGTGCGCAGCCGGATTCCGCGCGGCAAGATCAAAAAGATTATCTTTGGACGGGGAATCCCGTGGGATGAGTACGTGATTGTGTCCGCGAAAGACATTCCCGGGAAAAACTACATCGCGCTGATCGAAAACGACCAACCATGCCTGGCCGATGGCGTGGTGAACCATCCGGAAGAAGCGATTCTCCTGCTGGCGCATCCGGACCGGCACGCGCTGCCGAAAGCGGTGGCCGCCGTTTCCATCGAGTACGATCGTCTGCCGCCGGTGTTCACAATCGAGGAGAGCGAGCGGCAATCGGAGATTATCTGGGGCACGGACAACGTCTTCAAGAGATTCCTGGTTCAGAAAGGCGACGTGGACGCAGTCTGGGAAAAGGCCGACCACGTCGTGGAGGGCGAGTATTTCACGGGGGCGCAGGAGCAGCTCTATATCGAAACGAACGGGATGATTGCGGCGTTCGATGCGAAAAAGGGCGTCACCGTATGGGGCTCGCTGCAATGTCCTTTCTACGTGCACAAGGCACTGATGGCGCTGTTCAACCTGCCCGAGGATAAAATCCGCGTGGTGCAAACGGAGACCGGCGGCGGTTTCGGGGGAAAAGAGGAATATCCGTCGATGATCGCGGCGCACGCGGCGCTATTGGCAATGAAATCGGGACAGCCGGTGAAAATCATCTACGACCGGCTGGAAGATATGGCGGCGACGACGAAGCGGCACCCTTCGCGGACGCGCCATCGCACGGCGGTGAGCAAGGACGGGAAAATTCTGGGCGGCGAGATCGACTTTACGATTGATGGCGGCGCTTATGAAACGCTTTCACCGGTCGTTCTTTCGCGGGGCACGATTCACGCCGGCGGCCCATATTACTGGCCGAGTGTGCGCATTCGCGGGAAAGCCGTGGCCACGACCGCGCCGCCGCATGGGGCTTTTCGGGGATTCGGCGCGCCGCAGAGCCTGTTTGCGATGGAGCGGCACATGGATCGCATCGCGCAGGTTGTCGGTGTGACGCCGGTGGAAATCCGGCGGCGAAATTTCCTGAAGCAGGGTCAGACAACGACGACCGAGCAGATCGTCCGCGATCCGATCGACCTGGAGAAGCTTTTCGGCCGGGCGCTGGAACTGGCCGATTACGACGCCAAGAAAAAGAGATTCGCATACGAGAACGAGCGTGGCCCCAAGAAAAAAGGGATGGGCTTAGCGGCGTTTCTGCACGGCGCCGGGTTTACGGGATCGGGCGAGCGCTATCTCAGCTCTGTGGTCGGCGTGGAAGGGCGCGCAGATGGCGGCGTGCGCGTGGTTGTTTCGAGCACCGAGATTGGGCAGGGAACGAACACCGTTCTTTGCCAGATCGCAGCAGAGACTCTGTGCCTGCCTTATGAAGATGTCGAGATCGCGCAGCCGGACACGATGGACGTGCCCAACAGCGGTCCCACGGTTGCTTCGCGCACGGCCATGGTGGTGGGAAAACTGGTGGAGTCCGCCGCGCGAGGGTTGGAGCAGACGCTCGTTGGGTGCGGAATGCTGGCCGAGCGGCATACAGCGGAGGAATTTCGCGCCGCGTGCCGAAATTATGTGGCCGCGCGCGGGACCTTTCGATCGCTGGCGCGTTACGAACCGCCGAGCGACGTTTTTTGGGACGATGAACACTACCGCGGGGAAGCGTACGCGACTTTCGCGTGGGCGGTGTACGTGGCGGAAGTGACCGTGGATCTGACGACGTACGGCGTAACGGTGGACGATTTCGTGGCGCTGCAGGAAGTCGGCAAGGTTTTGAATCCGGTGCTGGCGAGAGGGCAAATCACCGGCGGCGTGGCGCAGGGAATCGGATTCGCGCTGTACGAAAGGGTGGAATGGCGGGACGGGCGCATGCAGAACAGCCAGATGACGAATTACATTATGCCCACGTCCGCGGATTTGCCTCCCATCCGCGTGTTTTTCGAAGAACTGGGAAATGCGCATGGCGCGTACGGCGCAAAAGGGATCGGTGAACTGCCGATGGACGGACCGGCACCGGCGGTTGTCAACGCGATCGAGGACGCGCTGGGAGTTGCGTTCGATTCGATTCCGCTGCTGCCGGAAAACATTTTCGATGCCGTCACCGTGGACGCACAACCCCAATCACGATGAGCGACAGCGTCTCCCAATGTGAATTTTCCCTGCGAGTCAACGGCGTGCAAACGTTCGTGCGCGCGTGTTCGATGGAACGATTGCTTGATGTGCTGCGCGAGAAGCTCGGACTGACCGGGACAAAAGAAGGCTGCGGAGAAGGGGAGTGCGGCGCGTGCGCAGTGTTGATGGATGGGGAGCTGGTAGATAGCTGTCTGGTGCCGGTGGTACAAGCAGCCGGATCGAGTATTGTGACCATCGAGGGGCTGGCCGTGGACTCGCGGTTTCGCGCACTTCGGGAGACGTTTCTGGAGTACGGCGGGGCGCAGTGCGGAATTTGCACGCCGGGGATGATGCTAGCGGCGGTGAATCTCCTGGACAAGAAGCCCGCGCCGACGATGGACGATATACGCGAGGGGCTTTCGGGCAATCTCTGCCGCTGCACGGGGTACGCGCAGATTCTCGAAGCGGTCGCCGAAGCGGCCCGGCGCGGAGCCGCGCGATGAGATCCGATCCCGCCGATTACGAAATCGTGGCGCCGGGTAATTTGCAGGATGTGGTGATGCTTATGGGAGACAATCCAGGCGCGCTGCTTCCCATTGCCGGCGGAACCGATGTGATGGTGCAGTATGCGGCGGGCACACTGCGTGCGAGGAAGCTCGTCAACATCTGGAATCTTCCAGATTTGCGGCGCGTCGAGGTCCTCGCCGCGGAGATTCAGATTGGCGCGGGTAGCACGTACACGGACCTGCGCGAGCATGCGGTGGTGAAGAGCGAATTCCCGTTGCTCTCGCGAGCGGCGAGCTGGATTGGCGGAATCTCGAACCAGAATCGAGGCACGCTCGGCGGGAATATCGCCAACGCGTCGCCGGCGGGCGATTCTTTGCCGGCGCTGCTGGCGTATGGCGCGGAACTGATACTTGTTTCGGTTCGGGGAGAGCGCCGCGTGGCGTACCGGGATTTTCACAAGGACTATAAGAAGATGGATCTGGCAGCGGACGAATTAATCCGAGCCATATGCCTGGCGAGAGAGTTCAAGCCTTACATTTCGTATACGCGCAAGGTCGGAACGCGCAACGCGCAAGCGATTTCGAAAGTCTGCATGGCGGCATTGGGGCGAATGGAGCACGGCGTGATTGCGGATGCACGGATTGCAGTGGGAAGCGTAGCGCCGGTGCCGTTGCGTCTGATGGAAACGGAACGCGTATTGAACGGGAAGCGCCTGGAGTCGTCGATTGCGCTGCTGGCACGAAAGACCGCGGCAGAGGAGATACGCCCGATAGACGATATTCGCTCGACGGCGAGGTATCGCTCGGCCGTGGTGGGCAATCTGGTTGCGGAATTCCTGGAGCGGCTGGGCGCGCCGGCCGCGGGCCATGAGTGACGTGCTGATGCGTTGGAACGAAGCGCCGGTTGCGGAAGCGGAGAATGAGATTCTGGCGTGCTGCGGCTCGAGAGCATGGGCTCGGGGGATGGCGACGCGCAGACCGCTGACGGACGAGTTAGCTTTGCTGAAGGCGTCGGACGAAACATGGAGGAATTTGAACCAAGCCGATTGGACCGAAGCGTTCCGCAGCCATCCGCGGATCGGAGAATCACGCGCGGAGGGGCCTTCGCACGCTCGCAGCGCGGCGTGGTCCGCGACGGAGCAACGGGAGGTTGCCGCCGCGGATGAGGCGGTCAAGACCGCATTGGCTGACGCGAATCGAGAATACGAGCGGCGGTTCGGCAGAAACTTTATCGTATGCGCCACGGGGAAGCCGGCTGCGGAAATTCTGGAGATCGTCCGGCGGCGGATGCAGCATGATCCCCGGGCGGAGCTCTACGAGGCGGCGGAACAGCAGCGGGAGATAACACAATTGCGGCTGAAGAAATGGCTTGCGGGATGAGACGCATTTCCACTCACGTGCTAGACACAGCGCAGGGCGCGCCGGCGAGAAACGTGCCGGTGCGGCTCGAGCGGCAAGAACCGTCCGGCGATTGGCGGCTGGTTGGATCAGCGCGCACCGACCAAGACGGGCGATGCGGCCAGCTGCTGCCGGAGGGAGAAGCTGCGGCCGGGGGGATTTACCGCATGACATTCGATGCGGCAAGTTATTATGCGGCGCAGAAGATCGAGGGATTGTATCCACTGGTACAGATCACGTTTGCGGCGAAACAGGGCGAGGAGCATTTTCACATTCCGCTGCTGCTGAGTCCGTACGGCTACACGACGTACCGAGGAAGCTGAATTTATGGCGGCGCTGGCTGAAAACCGGTACGGCAAATCGCGCGTGCGAGTGGTGCGCGTGAAGCGGCATGCGGACCGCCACGACTTCTGCGAATGGACGGTGCAGATTCTGCTGCAAGGAGATTTCGAGAGCTGCTTCACGGACGGGGACAACAGCAAAATCCTGCCGACGGACACGATGAAGAATACGGTGTACTCGCTGGCGCGAAAATCGTCGGCCGCCTGCATGGAAGATTTTGCGAAAGAACTGGTCGATTTTCTGCTGGGGCGCAATCCACAAGTGTCGGAAGCGGAAGTGAGCATATCGGAAAAGACGTGGAGGCATTTGACGACGGACGGAAAGGCGCATCCGACGACGTTTGAGCAATCCAGCGGCGAGCGGCAAACGACCAGGGTTGCACGCGCGCAGGAACGGAAGTTCTCGGTCAGGTCGGGGCTGGAAAATCTGGTGATCATGAAGACGGCGGGATCGGGATTTGAAGGCTACATTCAAGATTCGCTTACGACCCTGCCGCCGACGGCGGATCGCCTGTTCGGCACGGCGCTCACGGCCAGCTGGAAATATACGGCGTCCGATTTGCCGTTCGCGCCATTGCGCGTGAAGATCCGGGAAATCCTGCTGGGTGTTTTCGCGGCGCATGACAGCAAATCGGTGCAGCACACTCTGCATGCGATGGGTGAGGCCGTTCTGGCGGGTGTGGTGGACGTGGAAGAAATTGAGCTGATCATGCCGAACATTCACTGCCTGCTGGTGGATCTTTCGAGGTTCGGGCAGGACAATCCCAACGAAATCTTCGTGCCGATCGACGAGCCCCACGGCTACATCGAGGCGCGCATCCGCCGCCGATGAGCGACTCGTACCGAGAGCTGGCGCAGCGGGTGGTGGACCGGTGCAAATTGCTGGCGGGATTCAGCGAAGATCCGGATTCGACGCGCAGGACGTTTCTTTCGTCGCCGATGCGCGATTGCCATCGGGAAATCACGGGATGGCTCGAGGCGCTCGGCGCTGCAGTGAGAATCGACGCGGCCGGGAATTTGCGAGCGTGGTATTCCGGCGTGGAGACGAGCGCGCCGAGGCTGCTGCTGGGGTCGCACCTCGACACGGTTCCCAATGCGGGCGCGTATGATGGCGTGCTCGGCGTCGTTCTCGCGGTCGCGCTGCTGGAAGGGCAGCGCGGGCGGAAGCTGCCGTTCGGGATCGAAGTGCTCGGCCTCTCCGAAGAGGAGGGCGTTCGCTTCGGCGCGCCCTTCATCGGCAGCCGGGCGCTGGTGGGCAGGCTCGACGAAGAATTGCTGCGGCGCAAGGACGCGCATGGCGTCTCCGTGCGCGAAGCCATTGAAGACTTTGGTTTGGCGCCGAATGAGATTCCCGAGGCTTGCGTGAAAAGAGAAGAAACGCTGGGTTACGTGGAGTTTCATATCGAGCAGGGGCCGGTGCTGGAGCAGGCGGGCCGGGCGTGGAATCCATCGCCGGGCAGAGCCGGGTACAGTTCACGTTTGTGGGCCGCGCGAACCACGCGGGCACTACGCCGATGGATCTCCGATTCGACGCTCTGGCCGCCGCCGCGGAGTGGATCGGCGAAGTGGAACGCGAGGGGCAGCGCACTCCCGGCCTGACGGCGACGGTGGGCACGCTTGAGGCAAAACCGGGAGCGACAAACGTGATTGCGGGAGAAGCTCGAGCGACTCTCGATGTGCGCCACAGCTCAAACGATGTGCGGTCCGCCGCGGTGGAAAATCTGATCGGCAAAGCGGAAGCAATCGCGAAGCGGCGAGGACTCTCGGTGCGGCACAACACGCAATTAAACCAGCCGGCGGTGGCGCTGGATACCTTTCTCGTGGAGCAGGCCGACGAGGCGATCCGGCGAGCGGGCTGCGAGCCGTTTCGGATGGTTAGCGGCGCGGGCCACGATGCCATGATCCTGGCCGAAAAAATTCCTTCGGCGATGATTTTCCTGCGAACGCCCGGCGGAATCAGCCACAACCCGGCAGAGAGTGTCGCGATCGAGGACGTCGCCAAGGCGCTCGAGGCCGGCTCGCATCTGCTCGATCTGCTCGCCTCTTCGCCCGCATCTCAAAGGAGAATGCATCGTGCATAATCTCGGCCATACCCGCAGTTCCCGGCGCGCAGATCATCTGCTGCTGACGGCCGACACTTTCGTGCGAACGCCGCTGCCGGGGATGAAGAAATGCACGGCCGTGGTTCACGTGGGCCCGGCTTTGGGCGCGGCGTTCACGCAGTACACGGCTGAATTCGAATCGGGCGGCGAACTGGGGGGCACATCCGCGCAGCGTTTCTTCTACGTGCTGGAGGGCGGCGTCAGGGTCGAAGCCAAAGGTAAACGCAGCGAACTCGGCCCGCTCGGCTACGCCTATTTGCCCGAGGGTGCGGCGCATCGAGTGGTGGCGACAAAAGCGACCCGGGTTGCTGTTGTCGAGAAGGCATACGTAGGGCTTGCGTCGGTGAAGCCGCCAAGCGTAATTCTGTCGAGCGAAGATGAGGTCACGTCGCATGCGCTGGGCGATGACCCGGACTTGCAGGTGAAATGCCTGATTCCGGATACGATGAACTTCGACTTTGCGGTGAATACGATGGTGTACCAGCCCGGCGCTGCGCTGAGCATGGTTGAAATGCACGTGATGGAACACGGGCTGCTGATGCTGGAAGGCGGCGGAATTTACCGGCTGGGAGACTCCTGGTATCCGGTCACGGCGGGCGATTTTATCTGGATGGGGCCGTGGTGCCCGCAATGGTTCGGCGCAATCGGCAAAGTGCCGGCAAAGTATCTCATCTACAAGGACTGGAACCGGCACCCGCTGGATGGCGGACGCTGAGAGGCGAACAACGGTGAACCTGACCATCGATTCCGATCGCCTGAGCGCCGAAATCGACGCGCTTGCCCTGATTTCGGAAGCCGAGCCGCCGGTGGTGACACGAATCGTTTTCACGCCGGCGGATATGCGCGCGCGGAAGTGGATGATCGAGCGCTGTGAAGCTGCGGGACTTCAGGTGCGGCAGG
>Ga0210409_10007265_pt1 | contig 11413 bp, 5 predicted proteins | sample IncBWH17MmetaG_FD_161649 | JGI IMG/M metagenome (GOLD analysis project Ga0210409, IMG submission 161649) | Forest soil microbial communities from Barre Woods Harvard Forest LTER site, Petersham, Massachusetts, United States - Inc-BW-H-17-M | ecosystem: Environmental > Terrestrial > Soil >...
TCACCGCCTACGAAAAGACCCACGCCGCCACCGCCACAATGTACGAGCCGGTCGACATAAAAAACTACAGCAACGGCCGCTGACGCGAAGATTGAGGGCGGCAACCGAGACAAATCATCTGGTTTGAATCCGAGGGCCGCTGACCGAGATGGCCGGAAAAACCGACACGTCTTTTTGACAACGAATCGCGAGGTAGGCACTGCACGCAGATAAAAAATCCGCGAGGCCCTTGCGGGCCTCGCGGATGAACTGGTTAGTGGTTATTGTGGTGTCTAGAAATCGACAGTAAGGCCGAGCTGCAGACGGCGGGCAGTATTGCTCTGCACGTTTCCGCCGCAGCCTAGGACGCCCCAGTCACCTGGGTCGAAGGCGTTGAAGCAAGGATCATTCGGCTGCATGTGGTTGAGCACGTTGGTGAAATCAAAGTGCGCGGAAGCGCTGATCCGTTCCGTAAACCGGATTCTCTTGCTGATGCCCAAGTCCAGGTTCCAGAACGGCAGACCGCGGGCCGCAAAGCCGCCCATCTGTCCATCCAATCCGAGGATGGGGTTGCGGACCGGGTCGCCGAATATGCCACCGAGGACCGGGCAGGATGCGTCGGGGTTGGCCAAAATGTTTTGACCGGCCCCACCGGTACCACAGTTAGTGCCGAACACGTTCTGATGGCGGGTAGCGGAGTAGTTCAGGGCTTTGCCCACGATCATATTCTCGTTAGCGCCCACATAATTAGTATTGCACTCGCCGAAGGTTCCGCAGTCGCCGTTTGCGGTGCCAACCTCAACCGGGAAGCCACTTCCGTAAACGAAGAGCGGGGAGATACTCCAGCCACCGAGTACACGGCCGAGCACTCCCTTTTGGCCTTCGAAGAACGGCGGGGAGTAGTTGAAGAATAGATTGAAATTAAACTTCTCGTCGTAGGACTGCACACCGTAGTTGTTGCGTATATTAAATGGATCGACGGTAGAGAATGCGCTACTCGCCTGGACCGTGTTTCCGGTTCCCAAGGCCTTAGACATGGTGAAGTTGGTCTTCATGGTCAGACCGTGCCAGTTCGTGACCGTCAACTGCAGGTAGCCGGCATTGTAGTTGCCGTAGCCGTTGCTGATGGTGGTGGCAAGGGACGGCGTTTGGCCACTTTTTCCGAAAGGGGTGTTGAAGGGATCGCTCGTGAAACTCCTGCCGAAGTTGAAGGAGCCGCCATTGGAGACGCTCGCCCAGGCATCGAACGGGTCGGACGCTAACATAAGGCCGCTCCCGTTGTTGCTGTTGGCTTGGACGAAGGCGTTTGTGCAATTGCCGACGCCACCGCAGTAGGCTGGCTTGAGCGCAGCCTCAAAGAAGGGCTGGGAGGCAAAGCAGTTTGTGGTTACACCCCCGCCGCATTGGACCAAGTTAGTCGTGCCGTAGTTGGTGGCCACCATGATGTTCTTCCAGGCATTGGCAAAGCTCTGCCCGCCCAGGGTCATCATATAAGGTACCGACGTAAAGCTGTAATATTCCATTTCGTTTTTAATGCGACGGCCAATATAGCCGGCCTCCGCAAGGATTTTCGGACCAAACTGGTGCTGGACGCTGAGAGTGAATTCATCCGATTGGTTCGGTTTATAATTCGGGTCGAAGGTTTCGCCCGCGCCCGTGGGGACGTCGTTGACGCCGGGATACCACGGCAGAGGCAGGTTCTGAGACGGCGATGGCAGCGGCGCGTTTACGCCATCCACACCGACTCGGAAGGCCGTCAACGGAGTGGTCAGGTTAGCGGCAGTGCCGCAGCCCCCGGTCCTGGTAGGACCGCTGCACGTAGCCGGTTGCAGCAATCCGGGGGTGAGGAGCGGAACCAGCAGGGGACTGACGCCGTTGATGCGCCCAAAGATACGCGCATAGCCACCGCGAACAACGGTATCCTTCATGAGGTTCCAGGCGGCTCCGATGCGCGGGCTAATCCCGCCATAGAACGGGTCATAGGGATATTTGGAGTGGCCGTCGACGTTGCGAATGGTGTTAAAACCGAGCACCGGAGCGTAGGCTTGGCCTGTGAGCGCAGCCTGCTCCACATTCTTAAAGTATTGCTCGCCGCTCACGATATGGTTTTGTTGATCCACCATAACGGTCTGGAAACCCCCGGTGGTCTCGTAGGGAGGCATTTCGAGGGTATAGCCGATGCCGTAGTTCAAGGTGAACTTCGGCTTCATACGCCAGGAGTCTGTCCAATAGACGCTGTAGGTAGGTATGACGCTGCTGGCGCTGACCGGTGGCGATGATAGGCAGCCGGACGTAGCAGCGACACCGGAGATAGCACACGACTTGATGGCGTTGAGGGGCAAGCCGGTAGTGAGCGAGCCCAAGCCGCGGCTGAAAAGGCCCTGGGTCGAATCCACCATGCCGAGAACCATGGAGTAGAGATTGCCATACTTGGAACTGCTCAACCCGCCAGGGTTGTAGCCCGCCAGGCTAATGTTTTGGCCGAGGAGAGGAGTCGCACCGCCCAACCCGACCAGGTACTGCTCGTAGGTGTTGATGCTTGTGCCATTATCATTCCGCTTGTGGGTGTCAAAGTTGCGCTGATAGGAGCCGCCAAACTGGAAAAGGTGGGTACCTTTCAACCAAGAGACATCGTCGCGGTACATGCTGTCGTGGCCATTCCAGTAGCGGGTGCGCACATTCTGGTTATTGGTGTTATAGGGCCCAAACAGCGGGTTGGTGTTGGACGGGCTGCCGCCGGATCCGCCCGCGTTCTCGCCGCCGATTTCCAGGGCCGCGGGGTACCCGGCAATGTTGGGCACGCCGCTGGGATCCGCATAGGCCCACCAGTTGCGGGTAAAGCTGAAGTGGAAGTCGTTTGTAACGCCGGGCTTAATGTCCTTGGTGAGACCCGCGGTGTACATCCAAGAATTCTGGGGCTTCGAGCGGATTGCGGCATATTGGCCCTTGGTGTCGCCAGGGAAGAAGCCACCGACATCCCACTGGTCGAGGACCGTGTTGGTCAACTTGTAGTAGTGGTAGGTGCCGTTGAAGTGCCAGCCTTTGGGGAAGTCGTGGTCGATACGGCCAACTCCGAAGTTGCTGGACTGGGGAGTTTGGATGGAGCCTGTATAACCACAGAAGTTCAATTTGTCTCCCTTGCTGCAGTCGTTGGGCAAGGGCAAATAGGTGTTCCAGAGAGTGATGACGGGGTTCAGCGGCCCGTTTGGCTGCCCGTTCATGGTGGTGCCAAGGCCACGTGGATCGCAGGGACCTGCGGGGCATACCGTCGGTTGAATGGTTTGGCCCGTGGTCGCGACATTGCACGGAGAGATATTCCCACAGCCAGGGTCAACCACGGGGAAAGGATTCAAGTTTATAGCTTGTCCGGCGGTTGTGTGGATAATGCCGGCACGCAGAGAGGGGAGTGGCATGTTTCTCGTGAAAGTCGTACCCTGCGGCCAACGGAAACCTTCGTAAAGGCCGAAGATATACCAGTCTCCCCCGAGATAGTTTGAGTGGGGGATTTTTCCGCCGGCATCCGCCCCGAAGCGGCTGAAATGCGAGCTGATCAGTGGCTTACCTGCAGTGTTGTTATCCCAGCTGTTGGCGCCGCCGAAAGTCGTGTCCTGGTAGTAATCGTAAACACCGCCATGCAAGGTGTTCGTGCCGCGCTTGGTCAAGATTTGGACCTGGCTGCCCGCGCCGCCGGTGAAATCCGCAGTCTGGTTGGCCGTGGAAACCTTGAATTCCTCAACGCTGGCGACAGGGATAGGAACAACCGCGGAGGGTGCCTGGTTGTTGCCAGCGCTGTGCATGGCGCCTGTTCCTCCGGCGGTGTCCGAACCAAAGCTCTTGATGTAAGTGTTATTGTCGCCGCTCATATCGTCGGTGGCAAATCCACCGTCCAGCTGGAAGGTGTTTTGGTCGCTTGCGTTGCCGCCGACGTTGCCATTGATGTTCTGGCCAGGCTGAAGAATGGCCAAGGTCGATGCGTCGCGGCTCGTGTTCGGCAGGTTGACCAGCGTCTCGCCGCTGAGGGTCGAGCCGACGGTGGCGTCCATGGTCTGCAACTCGGAACCGGCCGAATAGGTGACCTCGACCGTGCTGGAAACGCTTCCGACTTCCAGAGTGGCGTTTACGGTCAACTGGCGGCCGACTTCTACGACTTGTGCCGCAACCACGGTGGTTTTGAAACCTGTCTTGGTGATGGAGACGTTGTATGTGCCCGGGTCGACGGAGGAGAACACGTAAAACCCTTTGTCGTTCGTCGTCGTGGGTCGCTTGCTGTTACTTGCCGTATCGGTCAGAGTCACCGTGGCATCAACGACAACCGCGCCAGAGCTGTCCATTACTGTGCCGGAAACCATGCCGGTAGACGATGATTGTGCTAGCAACGCGGGTGCTGTGCTCAGCGCAAAGAAGCAGAGCAGACCAGCGAAGATCGCAACGAATTGCGTTTTCGAAAAGAGACACACTGATATGGAATTACAACGAGGAAGAACTCGCATTGACCACTCTCCCACCACGAGAATTTTTCTAACCCCTGGGCAAACCCACTCAAAAGCGTAATGGCTATATAAAGCGTAGTAAGCCGATTGTCAAGGAAAGATAATGCGTATCTAAAATTTAGCTGGAGCTCGGTAGTAACAGTACTCGCCTTCCCTTGTTTTCTCGAAACCGCTTCCCAGTTGAGTTGCACGGTCGAGCGCATTCGACTTGAATTCTGACCGTTTCGCGGGAGTGCGGAAACTTCCTTTAATTCCGGAGCGTGGAAGATGGTCCAAGGGGCTTGACACGTTAACGTCAAGGGTTTACATCGAGATTCTGTGACCACACGATTACCGGGCGGACTGAGGTTGGCGGCGCTTGCGATTTTGTTTTGCGCCGGTGTCTTCGGGGCCAGCGATGCGAACCTGGGATGGGTGGAAGTGCGCAGCGCGCACTTTGTGGTTTCAACGAATGCCGGGGAGAAGGAAGGACGGCGAATCGCCGATCAGTTCGAACAGATTCGCACGCTGTTTCACAGCGCATTCGGGAACCTGCGCGTCGATCCGGGGCAGCCGGTGCTGATCCTGGCGGCTAAGAATGAAAACACGATGAAGATGCTGCTGCCCGAGGATTGGGAGGTGAAAGGGCACGTTCATCCCGCGGGTTTATATCAACAGGGCGAGGATAAGCACTACGTGGTTTTGCAGTTGGACTCCGGGGGAAAAAATCCCTTTCATGCGCTGTATCACGAATACACACATGCGCTGCTGCACCTGAACTTTACAGCATTGCCGCTGTGGCTGGATGAAGGGATCGCGGAATTTTACGGCAACTCCAAGTTGGACGACAAAGAATCGCGCGTCGGATCGATCGACGAAACTCACCTCTATATCCTTTCGCAGAATAAGCTGCTGCCGATCGAGACGCTGCTGAATGTGGAGCACTCCTCTCCTTATTACAACGAGGCCAACCAAGCTTCCGTCTTCTACGCGGAATGCTGGGCGCTGGTGCATTACCTGATGGTCGATCCCGATGCGCAGAAACGGCAATTGCTGAAAAATTTCCTTGCGGCCTGGGATAAGAGCGGAAACCAGATTGAAGCGGCGCAGCAAGCGTTCGGCGACCTGAAGGAATTTGGAAAGGCCATCGAAGCGTATTCGCGGCAAACGACGTTTCGAGTCGTGGTGTACAAAAACATGGAGCAGCCCGGGGATAAAAACTATGCGACGCGCAGCCTGCCCCCGGGTGAAGTTTTGGCGTTGCGTGGGGATTGCGCGGCGCATCGCAACCAATTCGAACAGGCAGAGCTGCTGGTGAAACAGGCGGTGCAACTCGAACCAAGTTTGGCCATCAGCCACGAAGCGCTGGGCTACTACTTATATAGAAAGGAAGATCATCAGGGCGCGGACCGAGAAATGACCAAGGCCATGGAGCTGGGGTCCACGAGCTTTGTGCCGCCGTATTACCACGGCATGCTGCTGCTGCGGGGAGGTTTGGGAGGAGCGCAGGCGGCTCAGCAGGCAATTCAGAGCTTCCAAAGGGCTACGTCGATCAACGCTGGATTCGCGCCGGCGTTCGAAGGGCTGGCGCAGGCATATTCGCTGAGTCCAGAAACGCAGAAACAGGCGGTGCAGGCGGGCATTCAAGCGGCGAAGCTGGAGCCTGCGAACCATGCTTACGCAACCAATTTGGTTTATCTGCTGCTGAACAACGATCGCGTAGCGGACGCACGACAATTGGCGCAGAGCCTACTGGAGAAAGCGGCTTCGGCGCAAGAGAAGCAAATGGCGCAGGAGTTGTTGAATCGGATCAAGGAACGCGAACACTGGGCGCAAGAAAGAAAATCGCGAATCGAGGCGGCGGCGAATGCAGCGCCTAAGACGGTTGTGAACGCGGCCGGGAGCGCCGAACCGGCAACGAGTGCGTCTCCGTCCGTTCGGGTGGATACGTCCACGCTAATGGCTGTGGACGGAGCGGTGCGCGCAATTGACTGCTCGCATAAACCGGGAGTGACCCTAACGCTTGGCGGCGGGAATCGCCCGCTGATTTTTCATGCCGCGGATTTTGCGGCGATTGGCGTGACAGGCAAGGACGGTGACGTGCCGAGTTTGGATTCGTGCGAGAAGTGGAAGGGGCGGCGGATTCGACTTTGGTTTCACGTGGTTAAGGGAAAAGACTACATGGGAGAGATCATGGATTTGGCGTTTCAGTAGTTCGATCGGACGTGTAAAGGGAAAGGCAAAAGAAAAAGCAGATTCCTCAGGCCAACACCGCCCTCGGAATGACAAGCCCTAAGAAAAGAGAAAAGCCGCAGGGCTCCGCGGACTCCGCCCTGCGCTACAGAAATGTGCGCTGGCTGGCTGCGGTGCGGCAATATCTCGAAAGGTGATCAGGGTTTTTCGTAGACGATGCGGCCGCCTACTACTGTACGTAGGACTTCGATCTTCACGTAGTCGGATGGCGGACCTTTGGTGAGGTCGTCTGACAGGATTAGGAAGTCGGCGTATTCGCCTACTTTCAACTCGCCCTTCTTCCCTTCCTCGAATTCGGCGTAGGCCGAGCCGGACGTGTACGCGCGAATGCAATCTTCCAGGGAGATTTTTTCTTGCGGCTGCCAGCCGCCGGGTGGCGTGCCGTTGGGAAGCTGACCCGCCACTGTCACGGCGGGCAGGCGTGTTACGCAGGCGTAGAGGCCGCGGAACGGGCTAACGACCTCGACGGGGTAGTCGGTGCCGAAGGCGAGGCGCGCGCCGCTTTTTTCGAGTGAGGCCCAGGCGTAGGCGCCTTTGATGCGTTCGGGACCGATGCGGGATTCAGCCCAACGCATGTCGGTGGTTTGATGCGAGGGCTGCATAGAGGCGATGACTTTGAGTTGCGAGAAACGCGGGAGATCTTCGGGGGCGACGACTTGCGCGTGTTCGATGCGATCGCGGCGGTCGCGCTTGCCATTGGTTTTGGCGACGGCTTCGAAGACGTCGAGAGCGACGCGATTGGCGCGGTCGCCGATGGCGTGGAAATTGAGCTGGAATCCGGCTTTGTCGCGCTCGATGGCGAGCGATTTCAGCTTGTCGGGCTCCATGATGAGGATGCCGGTGGTTTTGGCGTCGTCGGAATAGGGTTCGAGCATCGCAGCGGTGCGGGAACCGAGAGCGCCGTCACTAACAAATTTAAGAGCTCCGGTTTTAAGCCACGGGTCGGCGGTGCCGCCTTCGGCGCGCTTGTTTTGCAGATCGTTGAGCGGCTCGGTGAAGTGAAGCCATTCGGTGATGCGTACGGTGAGCTTGCCGTCGTCTTTGATTCGCTTGTAGGCGTGGAAATCTTCCCACTCGGAATTGTCTTGAGCAGACGTCACCCCATTTTTTGCGAGATCAGCAAAAACCAGGGTGAGGCCCCGGCGGCGCTGTTCGTCGGTGGGGTCCGGGATGCGCGAGCGGACACGCTCCATTGCCGGACCTTCCTTGAGCATGCCGGTGAGCTCGCCTGCGGCGTTGTGCTCGAATTCGCCGCCCTGCGGATTGGGCGTGTTGTTGTTGAGCTCGGCGAGTTTGAGGGCCAGAGAATTGGCGACGGCGACGTGACCGGAAACGTGGGTGAGCAGCACGGGATTTTTCGGCGCGACGTCGTCGAGTTCCCATTTATTGGGGAATTGTTTTTCGGGCCATAGGGTGTGGTCCCAGCCGGCGCCGGTGATCCATTCGCCTTCTTTGTGGGACGCTACGCTGGCGGCGAGGCGCTGCTTTAATTCTTCGACGGATGCGGCGCCGTAAAGACGAACGGCGAGCATGCCCTGGCCCGCGTAGCCGAGATGCATGTGCGCGTCGTTGAAACCGGGCATGACGAATTGTTGGTGGAGCTCGACGGTGTCGGGGTGGGCATCGCCGCCGCCGCATTCGCTCATAACCTGCGAAATTGCGCCGACGCACATGATTTTCCCTTCGCGCGTGGCCATGGCTTGCGCCCAAGGATGCTGAGGGTCGTTGGTGTAGATGCGGCCGTGCAGATAGAGGACGGTGCGCAGAGAATCTTGCGCGGCATGAGCTTGCGGGCGAAACGCGGCGAAAGCGGCCAGTGTGATTATAAGAATGAGGATCGTTGATGCACCGGCACGACCGGGTTGCCTCGCATCGGAACGACGAATCATCTAGCTTTTTCCTCCGCAATTCCGGAAACGCCGATAAGAGTGAGCAATGCGCGCTTCAGGCCGAGTTCGCGGCCCGCGGGCTCGTACCATTCCTTGAGAGAGTGGGCGCCGCCACCGGTGCCGCCGGCGCCGATGGAAAGGGCGTCAATACCGTTGGAGAGCGGGACGTTGGCGTCCGTAGAGGAGCGCTCGACGCGGGATTGGTTGCCGACGTATTCATCGGCGGAGCGGAGAGCGGCGAGGAGGGCCGAGTTGGCGGGCAATTCCCCGCCCGGGCGGTTGCCGAGCAATTCCACTTTCCACTCGAGCTTGCCCTTGGAGCGGTCGCGCGAGGATTCCATTTCGTCGCGGACGCCCGCGGTGATGCATTCGCGGAGGGCGGATTCGAGCTTGGCGAGTTCCTCTTCGCTTTCGGAGCGGATGTCGACTTTTAATTTTGCTTCATAGGGGATGGAGTTGACGGAGGTGCCGCCTTCGATTTGGCCGATGTTGAAGGTGGTGCGCGGGGCGACGGGGACCTTGGTGTTGATGAAACGGACGGAGGCGCGCACGAGAGCGTTGATGGGATTGGGTATGCCGAAGTCGGACCAACTGTGGCCACCTGGGCCGGTGATGGTGGCTTCGAGGCGACGGGAGGCGAGAGCTTTGGTGGTTACGTGGTCGGTGCCGGAGCCGTCAAGGACGATTACGGCTCTCAATTTTGCCTTGTAGGTCTCGATGAGGGCGCGCATGCCGCGGAGATTGCCTTCGCCTTCCTCGCCGACGTCGGCGACGAACAGGATAGTGCGGCGAGGTTTGATGCGGGATTCGTGGCAAGCGCGTGCGATGGCGACGAGCGCAGCGAGGCCGGTGCCGTTGTCGGAGATTCCTGGGGCGAGGAGGCGCTCGCCTTCGTGGCGAACCTTTACGTCGGTTGCTGGGGGGAACACGGTGTCGAGATGCGCGGAAAGGACGACGATCTCTTTTTCGTTGGCGCCGCGCAGCTCGCCGATGACGTTGCCGGTCTTGTCGACCTGAACTTCCAGGCCGGAGGAGGCGAGAAGCGCTTTGACGGCGACGGCGCGCTGCGCTTCCTGAAACGGAGGCGCGGGGATTTCGCTTAGGCGGATTTGCTGCTCGTTGATCCAGTTGAGATTGTGGGCGAGCCAGGCGAGGGCCGCGCGGACCTCGGAAGTGTCAGCGAATTGCGTGGTCGAAGCGTGGCGGCTGTTGTGCGGAACGGTGGCGGACCTGACGGGCATGGTCAAGAGAATAACCCAAAGGGCGGCGTGTTTCATTGCGGAGTTCGGGGCGGAGTTCCGCGCGCGCGACGTGATCAATTGCGTGCGGCCTCGACGCAAAGGGCTTGCACTTCGGATTCGGTGAGGACGCGGGAGGATTGCTTAGCGGCGTCGAAGATGCGGTTGACGAGCCCGTCATCCGCGGGGATGCCGTGGCGCTCGAGCCAGAAGAGTACGTTGGATTTGCCGCTCAGGGGGCCAATCTCGATGATTTGGTCGAGGCCGAAGAGGTGAGATGGGACACCGCTGTAGACGGCGTCGGCGAGGGCGGCGTCTTGTTTGTGGTAGGCCTTGATGATGGCGGCGGCGTGGACTCCAGTGGCGGTACGAAAGGCATCGCGGCCGATGACCGGATAGTTTGGTGGGATGGTGGTGTGCGTGGCCTTGGCGACCTTCTCGCAATATTCCTTTAGGCGCGACAGGTCTTGGTTTAAGAGGCCCATCAAGCGGAGGTTAACTAACATTAATTCCATCGGCGTGTTGCCGACGCGCTCGCCTAGCGAATTGGCTGCGGCGTGCACGCAGTCGGCACCGGCGGCCACGGCCCAGAGAGAGTTGGCGACGGCCAGGCCGCGATCGTTGTGGCCGTGCCAATCGACGCGGATTTTTTCACCGCTGGGCTTCACGACTTCTTCGACGGCGAATTTGATCAGGTTGTAGGCGCCCTGCGGCGTGGCGTGGCCGACTGTGTCGCAGAGAACGATTGCACGGGCGCCGCTACGGATGGCGGTGGAGTAGAGGCGCTTTACGGTATCAGCGTCGGTGCGGATGGTGTCCTCGGTGACATACATAGAGGGAAGATTATGGTCGACGGCGAACTTGACGGCTTTCTCTGTGGTGCGCTCAAGGTGGTCGACGGTCCAGTCCTCGACTAAGCGACGGATCGGGCTGGAGCCGAGAAAGGTTGCGGCTTCGATGGGAATTCCGACGCGCTGCGAGATTTCGGCGATGGGACGAATGTCAGCTTCCACCGTGCGCGCGGCGGCGTTGGGGCGAATCTTCATGCGATTGGTGGCGATTTCGCGGGCCAGAGCTTCGGTGTGTTCGATGGCGCGGGGGCCGGCGCCGGGGAGGCCGATGTTGACCGAGTCGATGCCGAGGGATTCCATCAGGTGGAGAAGTTCGATTTTTTCATCGATGGGGGGATCGTGGACGGAGGGATTTTGCAGGCCGTCACGGAGCGTCTCATCGTTCAGAAGAACGCGCGTGCCAGGAGCGATTAGCGGAGTGGAAACCTGGTTCCAGTCGTGGATCCATTCATTATTGGTGGACGCCATCATCCTTTTGATCTCTTGCTGCCCTGCCCTCGTTACAACTTGTGTTTCATTTTACGCTGAGGTCCTTCAGCTATCCTTATCGGATAGCTTCAGGATGACACCGCTTCGCGCTTGGCGCAAAATCTGCCGCTCATTTTAAGCCGTGGTCGCGGAACATTGTTTTCAGGGCGGCGCGGGCGTTGCGCAGGCGGGCGCCTATGCCGCGACTGTACTCGAACTGCAGGAAGGCGTCGGCGGCGTGCTCCAGGTCGGCGCCGTAGCGATAC
>Ga0210409_10007267_pt1 | contig 11412 bp, 9 predicted proteins | sample IncBWH17MmetaG_FD_161649 | JGI IMG/M metagenome (GOLD analysis project Ga0210409, IMG submission 161649) | Forest soil microbial communities from Barre Woods Harvard Forest LTER site, Petersham, Massachusetts, United States - Inc-BW-H-17-M | ecosystem: Environmental > Terrestrial > Soil >...
GCTGTGCGACCCACGAGCTCGAGCTCGCGGGCGGACGCTGCCGCTATTGCGGGCCGCTGCGGCCCAGACCCGCGCGCGCCGCGCGCGCGGCGAGGCCGGCGTGAGAGGCTGGCGCGCGACTGTGCTCCTCGGCGCCTCTCTCGGCGCGCTCCTCGTGCTCGGCGCAGCGGGTCTCTTCCTCAGCGCGCCGCTTTTCTGGGAACGTTACCTCGCCGCACATGCCCGGTCCGCGGCGCGCGCACCCGCCTGGTACCAGCCGCGCGAGCGGATTGCCGGAGCCCCTGAGCCAATGGCGCCACGCGTCTCCCCGGAGCTCGAGTCACTCGATGCCCGCGCGCTCTCCGAGGCCGCCGCTTACGCCGCCGCGCAAGGCTCGCTCGCGCTCATCGTCACGCGCCACGACCATATCGTCTTCGAGCGCTACTGGCAGGGGAGCGGCTTCGACACGTTGACCGACGCCCAGTCCTTCACCCGCCTGCTGGCCGCGCTCGCGGCCGGCGTCGCCGTCTCGCATCGCCGGATCGGCTGGCCCGACGAGCCGATCGGCTACATAGTCCGCGAGCTCCGCGACCGGCGCGGCGCGATCACTGTCAGGAACCTCATGCAGCTCTCGAGCGGCCTGACGCCGCCGAGCGCGAGCCGCGCGCCGTGGAGCGCGGCGGCGCGGGCGCTGTTTGGCACCGACGTCACGGGCGCCGCGCTGGCGCGGCCTCTGTCGCGCGTGCCGGGCGAGGCCTGGGCGCCGCAGCCGGCCGACCCGCAGCTGCTGTCGCTGGTGATCGAGCGTGCCACCGGCGAGCGCTACGCGAGTTATCTCTCCGAGGTGCTGTGGCGGCGCGTCGGCGCGAGCGATGCCTGGCTCTACCTCGATCGCCCGGCGGGCGCCGCGCACGCCGACTGCTGCCTGCTGGCGCAGCAGGGCGACTGGATCCGCATCGCCGAGCTCCTGCTCGGCGACGGCAACTACCGCGGCTACGAGATCATCCGCCCCGGCTGGGTGAAGGCGCTGCGCGTGCCGGCACTCGCCAATCACGACTACGGCGCCTACCTGCGCTTGAGCGGCCAGGCGGGGGGCGGCAAGGAGCCCTACGTCGCTCCGGACACCTTTGCCGTCGACAACGAGGGCGGCAATCGCCTCTGGCTCATCCCCTCACTCGAGATCGCGGTTCTCTGCACCGCGGTCCTGCCGCGCGGCGCGGACTTCGACGACGCGCGCATTCCGAATCTCATCGCGGGCGCAGCGCGCGACTTCGTGCCGCCGGCGGCGCGGCCCGGCGACCTCTCGAGGATCGTTCCCGGCCACTAGCCGGCGCCGACCGCCACCTCGATCGTCTCCTCCACCACGCGCACCGCGTGGGTCGGTAGCGGCAGCTCCGCCGGCGGGCCGAGCACCCGGCCGTCGCGGATGTCGAAGGAGGCGCCGTGCAGCGGGCACACGAGCCGCGTCGCGCGCAGCCTTCCCTCACAGAGACGCGCGTGCGCGTGCGTACAGATGTTGTCGAGCGCGAACACGCCCTCGCGGGTGCGGCAGATCACCAGCTCGCGCCCGCCGACCGTGCAGGCGCGCATGCCGCCGAGCGGAAGCTCGGCGAGCTTCATCACCGCCTCGAATTGCGCCATGGCGCCGTCAGAGCGTCATCTGCGTCTGAAAGATCTCGACGGCCTGGCCGCGGATCCAGACACCGTCGAGCTTGCCGGCGGCGAACTCGAGATCGACCTCGACCCGTCCGGGGCGATTCACGAAGTGTCCCTGGATTCCGGAGAAATGCGCGCGGTCGTCGGTCGGCGTCAGCAAACGCAGCTCTGCGAGGTAGGCGCCGAGGAGCCCGTGCGCGTTGCCGCTGACCGGATCCTCGGGAATGCCGAGCGCCGGGCAGAACATGCGCGACTCGACCTGCGGGCCCTTGTCGGTGTCCGTCAGCGCAAATACGAAGTAGCCGGCCGCGCCGAGCTGCGCCGAGAGCGTCGTGAGGCGTCCGAGGTCGGGTTTGAGGTGTTTGAGCGGCTCGGCGCGGCGCACCCCGATCAGGAGCCGCGCGCCGCTGCCGCCGGCGATGCGCGGCGCGATGCGCGTGTCGAGACTGTCGTTGGCGAGCGCCAGCGCATCGAGCACCGCGAGCCGCTCGCGGTCACTCAACTCGCGCCCGAGCGGCGGCGCGCTGCGCCGGATCGCGATGCTGCGATCCGCGTCCGTGCCGCGCACCTCGACGTCTACGATACCGGCCTTGGACTTCTGCCGCAGCCGGCGCGGCGCCTCGGGCTGGCGCGACAGTACGTACTGCGCCGCCACGGTCGCATGCCCGACGAAACCGATCTCGGTACGCGGAGTGAAGAACCGCGCCCGCACGTTGTGGTCGGCACCATCGGCGGCGAGGATGAAGGCGGTCTCGGCGTTGTTGAGCTCGCGCGCCACCGCCAGCATCTGCGCGTCGCTCAAGGCGTCGGCGTTGAGCACGACGCCGGTCGGATTACCCGTGAATGGCTCGCGGGTGAAGGCATCCACCTGGTGAATCTCGATCGTGCGCGTCATCGTTACCGTCCGGCCCGGCTTCGGTACCAATTCTAGTCCTATCGCGCGGCTTCGCGTGCAATACTCCGGGGCCTCGCGCGAGGGGTCCGCTCATGGATATCGGCGTTGAAATCAGTCTTTACGCGCTCAAGGCAGACTACATCCCGGCGGTGCACGACTTTCTCGGCCGCCTGAGCGCGCATCAGGGCCTCAAAGTCGTGACCAACAGCATGAGCACCCAGGTGTTCGGCGGCTTCGATGAGGTCATGGAGGCGCTGCGGGTGGCGCTCGCCGCCACTCTCGCCGGGATGGCGGCGGGCTCGGAGCGGGCCGTGTTCGTGATGAAAGTGATCGGACCCCTGCCGAGCGCCTGAGGCCGGACGCCGGGCGGCGCGGGCTGGCGGCGCGGGGAGCGAATGGGCAAACTTGGGATCCGCGGAACTTCGCGGGGAGTTGCATGACGTTATTGCGGGTCGTGGATCGCGACGGGATCGAGCACGAGGTCGAGGGCAAGACCGGACTGAAGGTCATGGAGAATCTGCGCGAGCTCGACTATGGCGTCGCCGCCATCTGCGGCGGCATGTGCTCGTGCGCGACCTGTCATGTCTATGTCGATCCCGAGTGGCAGGCGAAGCTTCCCGCCATGATGTCGGATGAGCGCGAGCTGCTCGGCGAGCTGTCACACTACCGTGAGAACTCGCGCCTGTCGTGTCAGCTCGAGTTCACGCCGGCGCTCGCCGGGCTGCGCGTGACCGTCGCGCCGGACGAGTAGGCACGGCGGTGTCCACGGCCAGCGTGCAGGTCGAGACTCACGGTGCCGTGGCGCTGGTGAGACTCAACCGTCCCGAGCATGCCAACACCCTGAACCTGCAGATGGCGATGGACCTGCTGGCGGCCGCCATGGCCTGCGCGCGCAACTCCGCGGTGCGCGCCGTGGTGCTGACGGGCGCCGGCCGGAATTTCTCCTTCGGCGGCGACCTGCGCGCCATGCCGGCGCGCGAGCTGTCGCTCGATGGCCATATCCGCGAGCTCACCACTTATCTGCACGCGGCGATCTCGCACTTCGTGCGCATGGACGCTCCGGTAGTCGCGGCCGTCAACGGCACCGCCGCCGGCGCCGGCGTGGGACTCGTCGCCATGGCGGATCTCGCACTGTGCGCGCGCAGCTCCAGGTTCAACCTGGCCTATACCAGCGTCGGACTGACACCGGATGCCGGCACGACCTTCCTGTTGCCGCGCGTGGTCGGTGCCAAGCGCGCCATGGAGCTGCTGCTGCTCAATCGCGCGCTCACCGCGGACGAGGCGCTCTCCTGGGGACTGGTCAACGAGGTGGTGGCGGACGAGCGGCTGCTCGAGCGCGCGCTGGAAGTGGCCGAGCGGCTGGCGCACGGTCCGGGCGGCGCCTATGGCGCCACCAAACGCCTCCTCGCGCATTCGCTCGGTGCCTTCGAGTCGCAGATGGTGCTCGAGAGCGAGACCATCGCCGCGCAGGCGACCGGCGCCGAGGCGGCCGAGGGGATCGGCGCCTTTCTCGAGAAGCGCAAACCGCGCTTTCCCGGCCCGGGCTGACGCGGCGCGCTCGCGGAGTCGACGCACATGATGTCTTTCGTCGCGGCGCTCGTTGTGGCCCTGGTGCTGATCGTGGTGCGCGTGTACTTCAAGCTGCGCGCCGCGCAACGCAACCGCGTGGCGACCTGGGACGCGCAGCTCATCGAGCGGCTGCGCAGCCGCGGCTACGTCCCCTTCAACGAGTATCCGGTCGACTTCTTCCTGGCCCTGCCGGACCAGGCGGCCACTCAGGCGGTGCGGGCGCGCCTCGAGCCGGAGTTCAGCGTCGACATCAAGCCGATGCAGGAGGACGCCGAGTTTCCCTTCAGCCTGCACGCCACCAAGAGCATGCGCCTGATCCTGCCCGACATGCAGGCGCTCAGCGCGCGCATGTCGACGCTCGCGGCCGAGTTTCACGGCCGCTACGACGGCTGGGCGGCCTGAGAGCTCAGCGTTTCTCGGCCTGGCGCCTGACGGCTTCGGCGGCGGCGGCGATCGCCGCCGGGTCGCCGAGATAACGGCTGGCGAGAGGCCGCAACCCGGCGTCGAGCTCGTAGAGGAGCGGCACGCCGGTCGGGATGTTGAGCTCCACGATCTCGCCCTCGCTCACCCCGTCGAGCATCTTCACCATAGCCCTGAGGCTGTTGCCATGCGCGACTACCAGCACGTTACGCCCGCTGCGCAGCTCGGGCGCGATGCGCGCGTGCCAGAAGGGCAGCACGCGCGCGAGCGTTTCCTTGAGCGACTCGGTCGCCGGCAGCTCCGCCGCGGGCACGCCCGCGTAACGCGGATCGAAGCGCGGATGGCGCTCGTCATCGGGCGCGAGCGGTGGCGGCGGGATGTCGTAGCTGCGCCGCCAGATCTTCACCTGGGCCTCGCCGTGTTGGGCGACGGTCTGCGCCTTGTTGAGTCCCTGCAGCGCACCGTAGTGGCGCTCGTTCAGCCGCCACGAGCGTTCGACCGGGACCCACATGCGGTCCGTCTCATCCAGCATGATCCATAGCGTGCGGATCGCGCGCTTCAGCACCGAGGTGAAGGCGATGCCGACGTCGAGCCGCTCCCTGACGAGCTCGCTCCCGGCCTGGGCGGCCTCGGCGCGGCCCTGCTCGGTCAGGTCGACGTCGGTCCAGCCGGTGAAGAGGTTTTCGAGATTCCAGATGCTCTGGCCGTGGCGGACCAGGATCAGCTTGCCCGGCATAGTCAGTTCGCGAGCTTGCGGACCGTCTCGACGCCGACGGTGAGCGTGGCGAAGTCGGCGGCGCCGGCGGCGCGCATGTCGGTGAGCGTGCGCTGCCAGTGGGCGAGCTCCTTGCCGGACGACTCGAGCCATGCGTTGACACGCGCGCTCGCGCTGCCGCGCTCGCGGCGTGTCAGGACGCGCTCGGTGAGGCGGCGGTGCACGCGCAGCGCGCCATCGCGCAGCCCGGTGCGCGCGATCGCCTGCCAGGGCCCATCGACCGCCAGCTTCTCGATGCGGGTGCGCAGCCAGTCGAGGCCGGTGCGCGTGCCGACCTCGAAGTACACGCGCGCGGTCTCGGTGACGCTGACCTTGTGCGCGGCGGAGATCTCGACGATGTCGAGTGCGGCGTTCAACGCCTCGAGGCTGGCGACGCGCGCCGCCAGCGGCGGCGGCAGTCCCGCCTCGGTATAGCGCCGGCGCGCCTCGCCGAAGCGCTCGAGCTCATCTCCGCTGAGGAGCTCGGCGATGCGCGCCTCGAGCTCGTGCACGCCGCTGCGGAATTCCTTGACCGCGCCATCGACCTGCAGGCCGCGCCGCCGCGAGGCGAGCAGCCAGTAGGTCGCATGCCTCAGCAGGCGGCTCGTCTGAAAGGCGGCCTCGTACTGCAGCTTGGCCGGCACGCGGTTGTCGAGGGCCTCGATCTGCTCCCACACCTCGCGCATGGCGAAGATCTCGCGTGCCGCCGTGTAGGCACGGGCGATCTGCGCCGGCTCGGCGCCGGTGTCCTCCTGGGCGCGCGTCACGAAGGTGGGCCCCATGCGGTTCACGAGGCTGTTGGTGGTCGCGGTGGCGATGATCTCGCGGCGCAGCCGGTGATGGCTGATGGCGCGCGGGAAGCGCTCCTGCAAGGGCGCGGGGAAGTAACGCTCGAGCTCGTGGGACAAGTACGGGTCCTCGGGCACATCCGAGGCGAGCAGGTGGTTGTTGAGCCAGATTTTGCTGTAGGCGAGCAGGATCGCGAGCTCGGGCCGGGCGAGGCCGATACCGCGCTTGCGGCGCTCGAGCAGCTCGTCGTCGCTCGGCAGGAACTCCAGCGCGCGGTTCAGATCGCCGGAGCGCTCGAGCGAGCGAATCAGGTGCTGGAACTCCTGCAGGCGCGCCGCCGACTGCACCTCGAGCGTGCTGATCGCCTGTCCCTGGAGGTAGTTGTTGCGCAGCACGACGTCCGCCACCGCACCCGTCATGCGCACCAACAGCCGGTTACGTTCGCCGCGCGTCAGCCTGCCTTCGGCCACCTGCGGGTTGAGCAGGATCTTGATGTTCACCTCGACGTCGGAGGTGTTGACGCCGGCAGAGTTGTCGATGAAGTCGGTGTTGAGGCGGCCGCCCTTGAGTCCGTATTCGACGCGGCCGCGTTGCGAGAGCCCGAGGTTGCCGCCTTCACCGACGACCTTGGCGAGCAGCTCCTTGCCGTTGATGCGCACGCCGTCGCTGCTGCGGTCGCCGACCTCGGCGTTGGTCTCGTCGCTCGCCTTGATGTAAGTGCCGATGCCGCCGTTCCACAGCAGGTCGACGGGCATCTTGAGGATTGCGCGGATAATCTCGTTCGGCGCCGCGCTAGCCGACTCAAGCCCGAGCAGCGCGCGTGCCTCCGCCGGCAGGGCGATCGACTTGAGTGTGCGCGGGAACACACCGCCGCCGCGCGACAGCTGCTTGCGGTCGTAGTCGTCCCAGCTCGAGCGTGGCAGGGCGAAGAGGCGCGCCCGCTCGGCGAAACCGCGCGCCGGATCGGGATCCGGGTCGAGGAAGATGTGGCGATGATCGAACGCGGCCTGCAGGCGGATGTGGCGCGACAACAGCATGCCGTTGCCGAAGACATCACCCGACATGTCGCCGATGCCGGCTACCGTGAAGTCGGTCTTCTGGGTGTCGACGCCCATCTCGCGGAAGTGGCGCTTGACGCACTCCCAGGCGCCGCGGGCGGTGATGCCCATCTTCTTGTGGTCGTAGCCGGCCGAGCCGCCGGAAGCGAACGCATCGCCGAGCCAGAAGCCGTAGTCGGCCGAGATGGCGTTGGCGATGTCGGAGAAGGTGGCCGTGCCCTTGTCGGCCGCCACCACCAGGTAAGGATCGTCGCCGTCGCGCCGCACCACGCCCCGCGGCGGCACGATGCGGCCCGCGACGATGTTGTCCGTGAGGTCGAGCAGCCCGCGGATGAACGTTTGATAGCAGGCGATCACCTCCGCCTGGATCTCCTCGCGCGCGCCGGCGAGGCGCTTTGGCACGAAGCCGCCCTTGGCGCCGACCGGTACGATGACCGTGTTCTTGACGTTCTGCGCTTTCATCAGGCCGAGCACTTCCGTGCGGAAGTCCTCGCGCCGGTCGGACCAGCGGATACCGCCGCGGGCGACATCGCCCATGCGCAGGTGCACGCCCTCGACGCGCGGACTGTAGACGAAGATCTCGAACTTGGGCCGCGGCAGCGGCAGGTCGGGGATCTGTGCGGGATCGAACTTGAACGACAGGTAGCTCTTGGGCTTCTGGTCGGCACCCGCCTGATAGAAGTTGGTGCGCAGGGTGGCACGCACCAGGTTGAGATAGGCGCGCAGGATGCGGTCGTCATCGAGGCTCGCTACTCCATCGAGCCCCGCGCGGATCTGCCCGACGAGGCTCTCGCCGGCTCGGTCGGCGCGGCCGTTGCGCGCCGCGCCGGGCTCAAAACGCATCTCGAACAGGCGTACCAGGTTACGCGCGAGCGGCACGTTGCCGGCGAGCGTGCGCTCCATATAGATCTGGCTGAAGGGCACGCCGGTTTGCAGCAGGTACCGGCAATAGGCGCGCAGCACGGTGATCTGCCGCGCGCTCAGGTCGGCGCCCAGTACCAGGCGATTGAAGCCGTCGTTCTCGATCGCACCGCCCCAGGCGGCGAGGAACGCCTCGCGGAACCTCGCTTCGACGCGAGCGATGTCGACCACCAAGCCGTCGCGGTGCTCGAGCTCGAAATCCTGGATCCACGCCGCGCCGCCCTCGGGCCAGGCGAGTTGATAGGGACGCTCAGAGATCACCCGCAGGCCGAAGTTCTCCAGCATCGGCAGGATGTCGGAGATCGGCACCGGGTCGCCGAGCTTGGCGATCTTGAGATGCACCCGCTCGGACCTCTGCGCCGCCGGTCGCGAGAGCTTGAGCCGCAGTGCCTGCGGCTCGTTGCGCAGTGCTTCGAGATCCGCAAGGTCATCGAGCACCGCAGCTGGCGCGACGTCGTCCCGATAGGCGATGGGAAACGCATGGCGGTAGCGGCCGAGGAGCGCGAGCCCGCCGGCTTCGCCGCGCTCGCGCGTCAGCACCTCGCGCAGCCGGTCGGCCCAGGTGAGGGCGGCTTCGGCGATGCGGCGCTCGATTCCGGCGAGGTCGGGCTTGTGCTGCCGGGACGGATCGGTGCGCACCACCACATGCACGCGAGCGTGGCTCGAGCCCGAGATCTGCGCGTTGCTCTCGACCTTGGTGCCGGCAAAGCCGTCGAGCGCAACGCGCTCGATGCGCTGGCGCACTTCGGTGTTGTAGCGATCGCGCGGCACGTACACGAGGCACGAGTAAAAGCGCTGATAGGGGTCGCGGCGCACCAGCAAGCGCACCGTGCGGCGCTCGTAGAGATTCACCACGCCGCGCACGATCCGGATCAGGTCGGGCACGCCCGCCTGGAACAGCTCATCGCGCGGATAAGTCTCGAGCACGTTGAGCACTTCCTTGCCGTCGTGGCTGGCGGGGTCGAGGCCGAAGTGCTCGATGACGCGCTCCACCTTGCGGCGCAGGACCGGAATCTCGCGCGGGCTGCCGTGATAGGCGGTCGAGGTCCACAGTCCGAGGAAGCGGTGCTCGCCGTCCACGTTTCCCTTGGCGTCGAAGGTCTTGACGCCGAGGTAGTCGAGGTACTCGCCACGGTGCACGGTGGCGAGCGAGTTCGCCTTGGTGACGATCAGGAGCTCGCGATCGCGCGCCCGGGCGCGCACGTCACCGCGCAGCACGGTCGCGCGCGCGCGCGCTCCCTTGCCGCGGCGGCGTGCCAGCACGCCGAGACTCGAGAGCACATCCGGCACCAGCCGGTCCTCGGAGCGGCCGCGCTCGAGCCGGTAGTGGCGGTAGCCGAGGAATACGAAATGCCGCCCCTCCATCCAGTCGAGCAGATGGCGCGCCTCGCTCACCTCCGCGGCGGGCAGGGGTGGCGGGTCAGTCTCGAGCCGCGCGATGATCTCGCGCACGCGCTCGCGCATCGGCATGAAGTCCGTGACCACGGCGCGCACGTCGGCGAGCGTGGACTCGAGCTCACGCCGCAGCTTCTCGAGCTGCGAGGGATCGGTGACCCGGTCGACCTCGTAGAGCTGCCACGACTCGGCTTGCACGGCCTGCGAGCCGTTGGCGCCGATGTCGAGGAGGCGGCCGCGGCCGTCGCGGCGCGCCTGCAGCACCGGGTGCACGATCAGGTGCACGGCGAGCTCGGCGCGGTTCAGGGCGATGCCGAGCGAGTCGACCAGGAACGGCATGTCGTCCGTGACCGTGAGGACGAGCGTATGCGGCGACTCGAAGCCGTCCTCGGCGCGGGTCGGATTGAAGACCCGCACCAGTGCGCGGCCCCGCGGGCGGCGGGCGGCGAAGGCGAGGTGGGCGAGCGCGGCCTTGGCGAGGGGTCCCGGCGGATGCGCCGCCAGGTCCTCTTCGGCCACGCCATGGAAGTAGCTGCGGAAGAACCGTTGGTGGAGCTCGCTGCGGATGCCGCGGCCGTTGCCCGCGCGCGCGATCCGCTCAATCAGCGCGACGCGCGCGGCGGGAATGCTGCGCAGCAGCCGGCTGTCCTCGGGAGCAACTTGCGCGTGCATGGAGGCGCGCGATTATACATGCGGGACACTGCCCGCCGCCTGCCGGGGCCCGCCGCCGGCCGCGGGGGGCGCGGCTTCCCGGGCGAGCGGCGCCGGGTTCGGACCGCGGCGCCTATAATGCCGGCCATGAGCGCCAGCCACGACAACCCCATGGGGACCGACGGGTTCGAGTTCGTCGAATACACGGCGCCCGATCCGCAACTTCTGCGCACGCTCTTCGAACGGCTCGGCTTTCCGGTCGTGGCGCGCCATCGCTCCAAGAACGTGACGCTCCATCGCCAGGGCGAGATCAACTTCATCATCAATGCCGAGCCGGCGTCTTTTGCCCAGGCTTTCGCCCGCGTCCACGGCCCCTCGGCCTGCGCCATGGCCTTTCGGGTGCGCGATGCGGCCGGCGCCTACCGGCGGGCACTCGAGCTCGGCGCCAAGCCAGGTCCGCAGAGCGTCGGCCCGATGGAGCTCAACATCCCCTGCATCGAGGGGATCGGCGGCTCACTCATTTATCTAGTGGATCTGTACGGTGAGCGCTCGATCTACGACGTGGACTTTCGTCCCGTGGCCGCGCCGGCCCCGGCCGAGGCGGCGGGCCTGACGGTCATTGACCACCTTACCCACAACGTCGGCCGCGGCCGCATGGACCTGTGGGCGGGGTTCTACGAGAAGCTGTTCAACTTCCGCGAGATCCGCTACTTCGACATCGAAGGCAAGCTGACCGGCCTCCTGTCGCGCGCCATGACGAGTCCCTGCGGCAAGATTCGCATCCCGATCAACGAGTCACAGGACGACAAGAGCCAGATCGAGGAATACCTGCGCGAGTACCGCGGCGAGGGCATCCAGCACATTGCGCTCGCCACCGGTAACATCTACCGCACGGTCGACGTGCTGCGTGCCCACGGCGTCGCCTTCCAGGACACGCCCGACAGTTACTACGAGGGGATCGCGGCGCGCGTGCCCGGGCACCGCGAGTCGCTCAGCGAGCTGCACTCGCGCCGCATCCTGATCGACGGCAACCCGGCGAAGGGCGAGGGCGTGCTGCTGCAGATCTTCACCCAGAACGTGATCGGCCCGATTTTCTTCGAGATCATCCAGAGGAAGGGCAACGAGGGTTTCGGCGAAGGGAATTTCAAGGCGCTGTTCGAGTCAATCGAGCAGGATCAGATCCGGCGCGGGGTTATCTAATTGGTGGAAAGCGCCGGCGGCGCTTTCGGCAGGCCCACCTTGAAGCTGTCTCCGGTCCGCGGGCGAAAGGCGCGGCTTTTGCCCGCTAACCAGCAGGCCGGTTAGCGCCAGTCAGGGCTTATGCT
>Ga0210409_10007268_pt1 | contig 11412 bp, 11 predicted proteins | sample IncBWH17MmetaG_FD_161649 | JGI IMG/M metagenome (GOLD analysis project Ga0210409, IMG submission 161649) | Forest soil microbial communities from Barre Woods Harvard Forest LTER site, Petersham, Massachusetts, United States - Inc-BW-H-17-M | ecosystem: Environmental > Terrestrial > Soil >...
AGCCAGCCCCCCCACCCGTGGCGCCGGTCGCCGTCCGTTCATCCGCCGAGCCGTCGCTCACGATAGCCGACATCGCGGCGCGCGCGCTGCCCGCTGTCGTCACCATTCGTACGGCAGATTCGCTGGGAACCGGTTTCGTCGTCCGCTCGGACGGGTGGATTGCCACGAACCTGCATGTGATTGTCGGTGGTACGCGCGTCAAAGTCACACTGCGCGATGAGCGCGAGCTCGATGTGGTCGAGTTGCTCGCGGCAAGCCCCGAGTACGACCTCGCACTCGTTCGGGTCCAGGCTCGAGGGTTGCGGACCGTCTCTCTGGGAAACAGCGATGTGATACGACCTGGCGATCCGGTCATCGCGATCGGAAATCCTCTCGGCCTCGAGGACACCGTATCGAACGGCCTGGTCAGCGCGCGTCGAAAATACAACGGCTTCGAAGTGCTGCAGGTGTCTGCGCCAATCGCTCCAGGCTCCTCGGGCGGGCCACTCTTCAACGAGCGAGGCGAAGTGGTCGGCGTCGCCACGGCGGTGCTCCAGGGAGGACAAAACTTGAATTTCGGCGTGCCGGTTCGCTATCTCGCCCCGATGCTGAAGCAACCGGCGCCCATGCCTTTCTCCGAATTCGCGACCTTGGTAGCCCAGCTTCGGCGGAAGGCACATGCGAAGATCGAGCGCACCGCTCCGAATTACCCACTCTCGCTGCTCGAGGGCTGTCCAATCCAAGCCCAGAAGCTCGTGGTGCGGCTACTCGGCGATTCCATCGAGGCGGGCGCGCCACTCTACAACGAGGGCAATCCAGTTGCTTGCTACCATATGTACGATGGCGCGGCATCGGAGGTGGTCCGCAAGCTCCCTGCGACCTGCAAGGGGCCGGCGAAAATCTTGACGGACGCCCAGAAGCACGCCGCCTCGCTCAACGATTCGTCCGCCCAAGCATGGGCCTTACGTGACGCGTTCGACGGACTGCTCGAGGTCATTTCACGGAAACAAGGCGAGTAACAGGTCTCGCAAGTCTCGCGACGTGATATGGGGGCGCCCATGCACTTGCGTCGCGGTGCACTCGTCATAGCGGCGGCGGACGCTCTGACCGCCGGCTTGGTCCTGTTTGGCGTCTTTGTCGCGCTTCCGGCGCGCTGGTGGCCCGTGGACACGGCCGCTGCCGTGCTGGCGTCGGTCGAGGTGGCGGCTGCGGTCGGAGTCCTCGCGCCGGCGCCCTGGGCTCGCCGTGTCGCGCGAACTGCAAGCGTCATTGCGCTTGGAGCCGGGCTCTCGACCGCAAGCGCCCTTGCGTTGACCGCAAGCTGGTTGAGCGGCATCTATGGACCGGTGGGTCGTGGAGGCGCAATCGTACTCGCGTTCATCGCGACCCTCGTGCTCCCTTATCTCGTTGTGTTGCCCATCGTTCAGCTTCTGTGGCTGGGCTCCAACCGAAAGCCTGTGCGGGCATTGCCGGAAATTTGAGATTTGAATCCCGGGTCTCTCGCTCGATGGTTATTCGCGTGGGTGCTCGTGACCGCAATTGCGACCGCTATCGTTCATCGCATGTACAGCCTCGACATCGATGGGCGGCGGCCGCTGGCCATTGTCGGCAGCGTCTGGAGCGACGGAGCTATCATCGCGCACTCAGTTGTCTCGCGCGCCGGAGAGCGCGACCAAGGGCTGGACGCAGCGCTCGCATCTCATCCAGGCGCGACGCTCGTCTACGAAAACATCGTCGCCGAAGGCCCGGTCCTCACCTGGTTCGACTGGGCGCTGGCTCTCTCCTTCGTGCCGGGACGCGATGGCATCAGCGCGAGCATCGACGGCAAGACTGCCTACTTGACTCCCGATGAGCTGCTCAATCATCAGGCGTACGACAAGGGCGTGAGCCTACCGGCCATTCAGCTCACCGTCGGGCTCGACGTACCACTTTCGCTCGCGCTACTTTCCGACCGACTCGGCAGGACGGCGGCCGATCTGGTCCATCACGCGCGTCTTCGACGCATTCGTGTTGCGCGCGCGGACGGGAACGAATCGACCACTGCCATCACACCAGAGCTCGTCGACAAGAGCACCGTGCGAGCGGCAGCCATTGCCGCGGGCCTCTATCTCGCGCGTGGAGTCGACGGGGAGGGACGGTTCCGCTACCTGGTCGATGCTCCGACGAACCGTACACTGCCCGGATACGACTGGCCGCGTCATGCCGGCGCGACTTATTTCGTGGCGCAGATCGCGGCGCTTTCCGGCGATACGGAGATCGCCTATGCGGCGCTGCGCGCAGCAGCTTATCTTCGGGACCATGCGATGCTCGACTGCGGCGCTCATCGTTGTATCGGCGAGGGTACCCGAATCGAGGTTGGGTCGACGGCTCTTACGGTCATCGCCTTCGTCGAAGTTGCGCGCACGGGGCTCGACCGCGCCTATGCGCTGCTGGTGCCCGAGCTCACCGCGTTCCTTCGCGCACAGCAACGCGCCGACGGCGAGTTCATGCACGAATACGACCGCGACGCAAACAGTCCGATCGACGTTCAGCTTCTCTACTATTCAGGGGAGGCAGCCCTTGCTCTCTCGCGCGCGCATTCGCTTCTGGGCAATACCCTCGACCTCGAAGCCGGGCTGCGCTCCCTTGCGTATCTGGTCGGCCCGGGGTGGAAGTTCCTCGGAAGCCGCTATTACTGGGGCGAAGAACACTGGACATGCCAGGCCATGGACGACCTATGGGACCGTGCGCCCGAGCACATCAGGGACCCTGCGCTCGACTTCTGCCTGCGCTGGCAAGCGTTCAGCCGTAAGCTGCAGTATGGCGAGGGGGATGCGCCGGGCGACGCGGATGGAGCCTATGGCTTCGGCCCATTCATCACGCCTCGCTTGACCCCCGCAGGCAGCCGCACGGAATCGGCGTTGGCGACGCTCGACGCAGGCTTACGGGCCGGCATCGCGCCGGCCGAGCGCGCGGACCTTGAGCGTCAGATTCGCCGAACCCTCGCCCTGTTGATGCGCCAACAACTTTCTCACGGAAGAGAGCACCTGCTCGCCGATCCGAATGCGGTGGCGGGGGCAATACCCGGAAGCGAAGTCGACTGGCAGTTGCGTATCGACTACGCGCAGCATTCTGGGTGCGCCATGGTGCGATTTCTCGAATACACGGCCAACTAGGTCAACCAGGCGAACTTGGCGAACTTGGCGTCAAAGCCGTCAAAGCCGCCAAAAGGGACTGGCCCGGCTCCTTGACCGCGGCTACATTAAATAGGTCCGTGCGAGTCGTCGCCCGGCCAGACATATGCCGGATAACGAAATCCGAAGAGTCGTAGGCGGCAACCGGCGTGAGGGTCGTCGGAGCCTTTCGGCTTACGGGTCCCACGCACGGGGCGTTCGCGATCAGGTCACGGTCTGCCTCTCCCGCGAGGTGGTTGGACGGGGGCTGCCGCGACGCGGCGGTCTCGACCGCTCTACCTCGGGGGTTTGGACCGCAGGCCTCGCGCTCGCGATCGTTTACCCGCTGATCACGCATCGCGCCCGCAATGCCCACAGGTCCAACGGCCCGCATGGCCCACACAACCCACATGAGGAACCGGCTGGCATGAAAAGAAAGCCGACCATCAGCAGCCTCGAAACAGTCTCATTCGAGGAAGCGACGGCCTACTTGGATCACTCCAATGGCGACGAGCTCGACGCAGCCTGCGCGCTGGCGTGCGATCGAAATCGCCTCGATGGCTCGCGCGTCGCACCGGACGACGCAGAGATTCACCACGCGCTTTTTCTTTTGTGTCGTGCTCGTGGCAAACAACCTCCGAGTTTCGACGAGATGCGCATCGAGCTGCGTCGGCGCATCGCCGCCTAGGAGCAGGTTTCAGTTCGGATCGGCCAGATAGGGAAACACCGTCGCCGCCGGTTTTGCCGGTCCCGAAATGCCCTGGGCAATCGGCGCCCGATTCCTCGTCACGAGCAAGGTGAGCATCGAGTCGACCACATCGTCATTCGGCGTCCGTCCCCCGCAGGTGCTGTGCCCCGCATCGGGTAAGAGAGCTTCGCGTTCGAGGTCGAAATAGGTGCTCGCGAAGCCGCCATCCGACAACGAGCTGGACAGGGCCGGGTCGATGAGCAGAGCGTCCAAGGAGACGATCGGGAGCAGCGGGTGCACACCGCCGTCCGGCACGACCCAGTCGGTTGGGTCTAGTCCACCATCGGCGAGGCCGATTGTATCGAGTGCCCCGAGGCGCGATGAAAGCGCGTCCTCGAGCGTGCGAGACAGAGGCGTGTCGAACGTCGGGGCCGCGTTGTAATCGTCTTCTAGCGAGGGCGGCATGAGAAGCATCGCCACGAGGGGCCGGCCGGCGCGATCGACCTGCCCCACGCTGAAGCCTGCGCCCGCCTCGGAGTCGTTCCCCGAGTCGCCTGCGGTGCCGCCGGGCGGGACGTACACGTGCAGATCTTGCGTCGCCGCTGATCCTCCCGCCCGGCACGCGAGCTCTAGTCCCATGATGGCGGGAAGAATCCCGATGACGCTCCACCGCATCAGCGCCCCCGTCGTATCGTTTCAGCAGCCACCGCCAACGGAGAGAGCGGGGCTCCTGAAGCACGGAAGGCGTCCGCGTCGAGTTCGATTACGATCGCAAGCACGTTGGCACCCGCAAAGGCATTTTGGCCGGTGAAGCTCAGGCGCCCGCCTGCCAGCGTCGCGAGCACCCCCAACCGGTCGAAGAAAGCCGGGTCGGCGCGATGACCCGCAAATATCCTCATCGGAGAGTCGGCCATGGTGGGTGCGTCGACGGTGGCGCTTGCGGAACCACCAGGTCCGGAGCACGACACTTGCTCGGAACCGTCATCGCCTTGATCGAACGCGCAGGTAATATCGAGGGGTACCGTGTCGAGCGTCAGCGGCCGCAGCGCGGCCACCCGCCTTACACGAAAGACGTAATCGACCTGAGTCGAGAACGTCGCCGAAGGAGAGGCAAACGGCCAAAGGGTCATTGCAAAGACGAGGCGATTCGGATGGGCGGGGCTGGTAAACGCGAATACGTCGGCAATGTCGGCGGCCGGATCGGCCGTCGTTCGTGGACCGTCGAGATGGTCGGACGCACGGCCCATCGATCCCGCGCAGAGCGCCCCGCAGAGGGCAAGTCCGAGACACGCAGCGGCTACGGCAGGCCTCATCGGTTCGTGCGCCCAGTGGACATCGCCGGCGCGGGCGTCACACTCGCGGGTACTGCCCGCTCTCGCCATGCCAGAAACCCGAGGACTCCCACCATCATCGCGATTCCCAGCACCACCCCCGCGAGCAGGGCCGTGCGCGGGGACATCGCGGCCGGAACCGGAAGGCTCTCGACACGCGGGGCTCCAACGGCGGGCCGACGAATGACGTACTGAATTTGGTCTTCGTCGAGCGTCGCCAGGTGCAATCGCCCGACACCGCAGACACCGGCGAGGGCTTGCGCAAGCTCGTCCGGCGTCTGGAAGCGCTTGCTGGGATCGCGCGAGCAGGCCCGAGCGAACCACGCATCGAAGCCGGGAGGTACGTTGGGCTTCACGTGGGAGGGCACCGGCATCGGCGCGGCGCAAACCTTGAGCACGATGTCGCCCAGGACATCTCCCTCGAACGGCAATCGCCCTGTCATGGCAGCGAACGTGCAGGCACCCAATGACCAAAGATCCGTTTGCGGCCCGGGAGCTCCGCCCACGGCGAGTTGCTCGGGCGCCATGAAGTTCGGCGTGCCGATGACGGTGCCCTCGCGCGTTGGCCCGCCCATCGCGCGAGGCGACTCACCCGGCGCCGACGGTGGCTCGAAAATCTTGGCTATGCCGAAATCGACGAGCTTGACCAAATAAGGCAGCCCCTCGTGCGGCTCATCGGAGCGCGCCAGAAAGATATTGTCCGGCTTCAAGTCGCGATGCACGATACCCGCTGCGTGGGCTTTCGACAGCGCGCTGGCGGCCTGTCCGATGATGTGCGCCACTTCGAAGGGGGGCAGAGGACCGCGAGATAAAATAGCGTCGGAAAGGGATTCGCCCTCCAAGAACTCCATGACGATGTAGGGCAGACCTTCGGGCGTGAGGCCGTAGTCGTGCACGTTCACTGCGTGTTTGCTGCGTAGCCTGGCCGCCGCGCGAGCCTCGATCTCGAAACGGGCTCGCGCCTCCGACTGCTGGGCGAATTGAGTTCTAATGAGCTTGATAGCCACGCGCGTGCCCAGCGTGATATGCGCTCCCTCCCAGACGCGCCCCATGCCGCCGCTCCCGATCAGACGAATGACGCGGTACTTGCCGGCGACGACGGCTCCGACCATCGAGGGGGCGTCGGATGGGAGGAGAGGTACGTCGCTCATGTTGATTGCGGTGCGCGCGCCGGGGCTACCGAGAAAGGGTACTCCCTTTGCCGTTGCGCTGTCGCTCGCCCTCGCCGTGGCCTGCGACAAGGAGCCAAGCAACCTCGATACGAGACCCGAACCGGGACCGACCGCGCAGCCGGTGCCGGCACCGACACCCACAGTCGAACCTCCCAGGGCGCCCGAAATCATCGTGGACACCCTCAACATTTCGATCGGAACGCAGCGAGTCCCCTCAGGGGAGCCCGGGATGACCGACAAAGTTGCAGTACTGGTAACGGGTCAGCCGATGATAGCGGACCAAGCTGTGGATTTCGTCGCCATGCGCGGCGCCAAACCTTCACTCGTCGCTGCGGTTGCCGCAGCGCTGCGGCGCGCCAAGGCGAGCCGCGTGACCGTCAAGACGTCGGCGCGTGATCAAACCACGCAGAGTTTGCCGCTTTTGTTTGCCACCAGTTTCGCCGATTGCGCGGCCGTCGCTTGGATCGCGAAAGACGCGGCAATTGACGTGTGGCCCGCGGGCGGTGGTACGGCCAAACGCATCATCAAGGGGATGGCGGGACCGGACATGACGCTCGGCACCGAGGCGGTGCAAAAGCAAATCACCGGCTGCGGAGCGCAGGAGCTGCTCGTCGGAGCCGATGACCGGTTCACCTGGGGGCTGGTGTTTGATTTGGCGACGATGTCACTGCAGGCGCCAGGGTCGCGCACGAGCGCAGTGGTGCTCGTGACGAACGCCGTCCCCGGGAGAAAGGTGACGCCCGAGTCGCTGTGATGCGAGGCTATCCAGTCTACAGGCCGAACCCCTGCCAGGGACCACCCGTGCTCGGCGCGTAGAGGCCAAACATGTTGCACATTTCGCCCGTATAGGCCTGCTCGGTGAACCGAAGGGGAGTCGTGAACGTCGCGCCGTTGGCGCCGATGCCGTCGTTGGTCTGCTCGCACTCCCACGTGAGCGTGTCGCCGGTCTTCAAGTACACGGGACCGTTGTAGGCTCCATCCGTGCGCGTGGACGGGTCGGACGGCTGATTCTGCTGCATGGTATCGAAGTACACGATGTGCGGGTCCGTGGGTATGTCGAGCACGCCGAACTGCTCGAGCAACTTTTCCTTCACGCCGCCGATGGTCTTGTACGCAGTGAACCGCGGCGTGTGAGCATGAATGTGAGGGATTGCCGAGACCAGACGGAAATCGGGTGCAACATTTTGGGGGACGGTGGCCGTCCCGCTGTTAATGACCGTCTGGCCAACCGCGATGCTCATCGTCACGCCCGCGATGAAAAAGATCGGATCGCCAAGCTCCGTGACCGTCGCGGGGTCCGTGTACACGATGTTCGCCCAGGCTTCCCGAAGAATCGGCTTGTCGGTCGCGTTGATGACGTGAAGTTGAGCGACCGCTTGCTGAGCGGGCCCAAGTTTGACGGCCAGGCCGTCATTCTCGGGCGAGGGGGAGATCCGCTTGACGTCCATTTTGGGCGACGTGGCGCCGAATAGATTGCGCGTAGATATGCCTTGGTTGCAGGGCTCTGGAGCGGTCGACGTGTGGACCGAGCCGCTTATGGGCTGGACGTACAAGAGCAAGTGGTGAGAGCCGGGCCGCAGTCGACTGTGGAACTCATTGAAGTAGACGTCGGTGCTGTTGGGCGTCCCGAAGAACACGCAGTCGGTCGTCTCGCCCCCGGGCATCAAGATATACTTGGCGACTTCTGTCGTGTCGTCATAGGTCGACGGGCCATAGTGAAACTGGAACCCCTTGTCGGCATCCGGCGTGTCGATGCACAGGTCGTCGCCCGGATACCCGGAATTGATACTGCAGCTCACGACACCGGCAGCGAACTGGTCCCCCTGGGGATTCGCTTGCGACGAATTGCCGGATCCCATAGGCGCCGAGTGGCTGCTGTGCGCGCTACACCCTGCGAGCAGCCCGAGGAGGGGCACGATCAACGAAGCAGAAGACGACCGGTGGACGTTCATTGCTAGGACTCCGTGTCGGGGGGGGCGGTTCTGGTTAGCTGGCGGGGGGAACTATGACGTTGACGGATATGTTTGTCTACTGGGTGGCTACATCCGGGAGGGGACTCGGGTCGGCGGACGGGAACATGAGTTCCGATCCAGTCCAGTTTCCGTATTGGATGCACATTTCGCCGCCGAAGACCTCGTTCTTGAATCTCAGGTTGCCGGCGGCCTCCGGCATCGGCGCCTGGCTGTTCGTCGCGGCGCGTTGGTCCGTGTATTCGATGTGGCAGTTGAAATGTAGTTTGTCGCCCGCGTTCAGAGTCACGATTCCCGAAGCGGCCCCATCGCTGTGCGTAGCGGCGTTCGGCACGGGATTCTGCGCGAGGCTGTCGTATCGATAGGTGGGCATATTGTACCAGTCGAATGACTGGTAAACGATTTCGGGAGCGCCGCCCGCGGCGCGCTCGATCCAGGACGTGAAGCTCGTGGTCCAGAAGTGGCGATGCCCGAAGACCCGAATGAGCCGAATCGGCTTGCTGCCGGCGGGGATGAGCCACGAGTAGTGCAGATCGACCACGCTGCCGGGCGCGATGTTCATGCTCTTCGCCTCGTTCGAGTCGATGCCCATGTACCAGTTCTCGAGCTTCGTCGCGTCCGTCTCCCACCAGATATTCACCCAACCCTCGCGCAATTCGGGGCGCGCGGTCGGGTTGAAGTGATGCATGTTGAAGACAATGCCCGGCGTCGCGGGCCACGAAAGGTAATAGCCACTGTCCTCCGGCGGCTTGTCGAGCGTGACGGGCGATCCGTCGTCCGGCCTCTCCTGTCCGCCGAGAATGCCGAGAAGGGACCCCTGGGTGGAATTGAAGATCGCCGGCGAGGCCTCCATCCCGGCACCCGTCAGCGGAATCCAGCCGTCGGGCAGCGGGGGCGAGTTGTTGTTGAGGGTGATGATGTTGTGGTGCGACCCTGAGCGCATCCGGAAATACGTCCGGTAATAATTGTGCGCGTCCGGGTTGTCGGCGCTGCCGTGGTAGTTCTGCGTCAGCTCTTGACCCGGCTGCAGCACCCAGTCGGCGGAAGGGTTGTCGTACCCGGTGAAGTCCCCCGCCCACATCTGGTCCCAGTAGCTCTGGCCCTGCGGGTGTAAGCCCACCTGGATGCCTTGATCCGGCGGCGGCGGAAGGATGCAGTACTGGTCCCCGGGGTAAGCTGTCTTGAAGGTGGGCATCGCGTCGATGCATCGGACCGCGTACGGGTTGTTCGTGGTGGGATCAAACGGTGCGCACTTGTTCGGCAGCACGTTCCCACCCGGGCTGTACCTCAGGCCCACCAGAGGAATGCCCTGACACTCGGCAGCGATCCCGCCGTCGGAGCCGAGGCGAGCGCCGGGAGCAGCATTGCTCGAGCCTGCAGTCATTGCCGGTGTCCCGGTCGAAACGGAATGGCTCCTTGCTGGGCCGCACGCGGCGGCGAGGGCGAGGAGAGAACAACAAGAGAGAGCTCTGGGAGTCGTCATCGTTCGCCTTGTGAAACTGTGTTCGAGATGAGCGGCATCGGACCAGTGCGATTGATGGTCAAAACGTTGGCATTGTCTAGCCGTCAACCGGCTCTACCAGCGCTTTTTTGAGCCAATTCGTCAATCGAACTGAGCCCGTTCGACATCGGCTCGCTCGAAGCCGCGGTATCGCGACAGGGGATGTCGCCCACAGCTCAGTTATTCACGGCGCCGAACATGTTCGGCGCGAACACCAACACGAACGTCAAATCGCCCGAGCCGTCGGCCCTCAGCAGCTGGGGATTGGCGATTGCCCGTGCGCTCCAGTCGCGCGGTCGTGATCCGAACTTGCTTTTCGCTCGGGCCGGGCTCGATGGCGCCGCGCTGCGCGATCCCGAGGCGCGCTATCCGGTACGCGCCATCACACGCCTCTGGCGCCTCGCGGTCGAAGAAACGAACGATCGATGTTTCGGCCTCGAGGTCGCTCGACACGTCTCGCCGACGACGTTCCACGCGCTCGGCTTTTCGATCTTGTCGAGCACGACATTGCGTGAAGCCTTCGAGCGAATCGTGCGTTATTTTCGCCTGGTCTCGGATGGCGCGGGGACGAGCTTTGAGCGGCTGGATGATGCATATCGGTTCTCGGTAAACGCCCTCTACGGAGAACCGCCGGCGGAGGAAGCGATCGACGCACTCTTCGCCGTCGTCGTCCGCATGGGACGCACCGTAACCGATCGCCGGTTCTCTCCGCTGCTCGTCGAGCTGCGTCGCGAGCCACCGCCCGACGCGATGCCGTTCGCCCGCTGCTTTCGCGCCCAGATCGTTTTCGGTGCCCCAACGAACGCGTTGATGTTGGGCGTTCGCGCATGTGAGCAGCGACTGAATGGGGCGAATCCCGAAGTCGCGCGAATGAACGACCAGGCGGTCACGGAGGCGCTCGACCGCATGCGCACCGCCCGCTTGAGTGATCGGGTGAGGTCGGCCCTGGTCGATCGGCTCCCGAGCGGAGAGCCGTCGGAGAGCGAAATCGCGCGTTCGGTCGCCAAGAGTACGCGCACCTTCCAGCGCAATCTGTCAGCTGAAGGGACGACCTATTCACGCCTCGTGGACGATACGCGTCGAGAGCTTGCCATGGCATACGTGCTGGACAACCGGTACTCGCTCGCCGAGGTCGCTTACCTGCTCGGTTTCTCAGGGGGCAACAACTTCGCACGCGCGTTTCGGCGATGGACGGGAAAGTCCCCGTCGGAGTTCAGGCGCTGACGGCTCGCTTTAGTACAGCCCTCGCGCGACGTTGAGAAACCCGGCGAGAAACGAGTCCGCTTCGGCGGCAATGCGGGGCAGCGAATTCCTCAGCTCGTGACTGTCGTCCACCTCTACGAGCCTGACGTGCCGCCTTCCGCGGGCGAACGCTCGCGAGCCATCGATGCCGACCGTCTCATCGCGGACGCCGTGCACGATGAGCGTGGGAACGCGCACATTCGGAAAGCCGTTATCCGCGGCGTCCATACGCTCAATCTCGTCGACGAAGCCGAAATCGACGTGCCTTTTTTGCCCGGTGGCATAGTCGAGCGTCTCGAGGCGATCCTTGGCGCGCCACGCGTTCCAACCGCTCGCACCGAGACCCTGGCGCCATCTCTTGGCCAATCCGAATGCCG
>Ga0210409_10007269_pt1 | contig 11411 bp, 9 predicted proteins | sample IncBWH17MmetaG_FD_161649 | JGI IMG/M metagenome (GOLD analysis project Ga0210409, IMG submission 161649) | Forest soil microbial communities from Barre Woods Harvard Forest LTER site, Petersham, Massachusetts, United States - Inc-BW-H-17-M | ecosystem: Environmental > Terrestrial > Soil >...
CCGATTCGCGTTTCTCTGTTGTTTTCCCGCAGGTATATTCCTGCTGGGGCTCGGAGTGCTCTTCTCAGAAACGGGATCGAAAATTCTTTTCTTGGTTTGTACTTCTGCTGGGCATCGCGATTTACTGATGGCGAGTGTTCCCGGCGAAATTGAGCGTTCGTAATCCCGATTTCGTGTTGGGTTCGCGGCCCTTGAGTTGGCCGTATGCGCACTCAGCACACAGTTGATGCGCCTCGGCCAACCGGCTAGCTGACGAAAACTCGCTCGCACTCTGATGACCTCAGAGCGATCCGGCTTTCAGACCGATAGATGTAACTCCGGCTACTTCTTAAATACGAGTTTCTCGGTTAGGTGTTGCCCCGATTCCAACGTTCCTGTGGTTGAGAGTGTCATCTGTTGCCCGTCCGCGGAAACCTGCCACCTGTCGTTTTGCGTGACTTGCTCGTCCCGCCGGTAAATCGCATCCACAGTGTGCGGATCGACAAGTTGAAGCGTTACGGTGTCGTTGCGCGAGTTCTTGAGATCGTATTGCTTTCCATCAAAACGGGCGGTGTAGCTATAGTCGCCGAGAAAACGTACCCCGCCGCTTCCGTCCGCCTCGATTTTGAGCACCAACCCTTGCCGCCAACGAGTCTTGCTGAGGTCCTGGGCCCACTCGCCCGCGAACAGGTCATTGGCGATCTTCGCACCTCCGCTTCGCGTCCACACCGAGATGCGATCGGGGTGGCCCACGGTCGCCGTCGCAGCCGTTAGCTCGTTTCCATCTTTTGAAAGTTTTTCGCGAATCGTCGCCACAACCGTTCCGTCCTTTTTCTGCTTCACCTCGGCGTGCCTCTTATCGATCCTGTGCAGCTCAATTTGATTGAAACCGAGATTGCCTGGCGCGGACGTTTCGTGACCGTTGCGATTCGCAGTGAAATCGACATGGGTTTCGCCGGACATGACCACGTGCAGCCCGTCATTCGAATGTGTAATGGAAAGCCGGTTCGGAGGATTCAGGCTCGAGTCCGCAGAGATGAGCGTCCAGAGGCCAACGCGCGGGTCTGACACTCCAGATTGGGTCACGGCAGGTGGGACGACGGCGAGCAGCCCGAGCGTCAGTCCGAATAACAGCAGCGTGCGAGTTGATCTTCCGAAGCCGATGGAAAAAGTTTAGCAGATGTATATAGCTACTTTTGTGATTCCTGCGCAAGTGTATGCTCGCGGAAAGTTTCCGTGACGACGCTCTTGTCATGACATGATGAGTGCGATGCATGTGCGCCGTTTTTGGATCTCCGGAATCATCCTCGCAGCAACTATCGCACTTCTCCCATTCTCTTTTCACGCCGAGCGATACCTCGAGACTGCCACTCGCGTCGAGGGGAGCCAGGCTGCAACAGTTCAGCAGGAACTGGCCACTCGTTTTCGGTCGCCGTTCGTGGATCGTGTGGTTCTGGTGATCCAGGGACTTCCGCCTGTGGATTCCGAGGAAGGCGAGCAAGCGTTAGAACCCATCGTAACATCGCTGAGAGAGCAGCCCGGGGTTTCGGGCGTGGTGTCTTATCTCGAGTTGCGCGATCCGATCTTTCTGGGCCGGGGAGGGGGAACGTTTGTACTCGTGGGACTCTCGTCGGCCAACGGTCCCGTGGAGTCGCTGGTTCCGAAGCTCCACCAGTTGGCAAACTCGCTGGCAAATAAACTGCGGAGTCGCTATCCCAGGGCGAACCTCGAACTCACCGGCGAGATACCACTGAATTTCGATATTCGAAAAGCGAGCGCCGACGACGTGCAACGCGGCGAAACTCTGGTGATCCCCGCGACTCTCGTACTTCTGCTGGTGGCTTTCGGAAGCCTGATGGCGGCCGTGATTCCACTGGCGGTTGGCCAGCTTGCGATCGCGACCACTCTGGCAATCGCCGGATTCCTGGCCCAGCGCTGGCACTTATCAATTCTGGTTCAGAATTTGGCCACCATGCTGGGCCTGGGCTTAGGAGTCGACTACGCGCTTCTCATGGTCAGTCGCTTCCGGGAAGCGATTTCCGCCGGGTCCGACGGACCCGCGGCGTCGGTCATCGCGGCACGTCAGGCAGGTCGCACGCTCTTGATTTCAGCTTCGACGGTAGCCATCGGATTCCTGGCCCTCTTGACGGTTCCGATCAGCGAAATCCGTTCCATCGGTATCGCGGGATTCCTGGTGGCGGGAATCAGCGTGTTGCTTACAAATACCTTGGTTCCGGCAGTGCTGGCGTTGCTCGGTCCGCGGATTGATATCGGCCGAATGCCTTTTACTCCCAAGTTGGATGTGCATCGGGCCGAGCGTTCGGGAAATCGCTGGCGGCAATGGGGAAAGGCGATTGTCGCACATCCCTGGCTTGCCCTCTTCCTGGCCGGCACTCCTCTGCTTCTGCTCGCCGGGCAGGTCAGACGATTGGATACCAGTATCCCCCAAGGGGACTGGCTTCCGCCGGCGGCGGAATCTGTCCATGCGCTCCACACCCTTAGGCAGATGGATCGGGAGGGCGTTGTTGAATCGATGCGCATTATTGTCGACCTTCCAACGGATTCCATCGCGCAAACTGACGCGGGGTGGAGTGTGCTGGATCGTCTCACTAAGCACCTTGCGAGCGACCCTCGCTCTGGCCGCGTGATTTCTATTACTTCGATTGCCGAGAGTAACCTTGCTAACCTTCCTGAACTGTCGCGGGAGACGCGCCGAACGTTCCTGAGTAGTGACGGACGAGCGGCCGTGCTTGAGGTTTTACCCGCGAGTTCGGTCTCCCTGCGCGACCAGGTCAACTGGGTGCGGGAACTCCGCAAGACCGACGCGCTAGCTCTAACCGGAGTGCCCGGCGCAACGCTTCTGATTGGGGGCATCCCGGCACTCAACGCCGATTACGAAACGATTATCAGAGACCACTTTCTGCCGGTAACGGCGCTGGTCGTAGGGGGAACGCTCCTTGCGCTACTCTGTGGGTTCCGATCGATCTTCGCCGCCCTGAAGGCCATCGCCCTCAACCTGGTCTCAGTCGCGGCATCTTTCGGAGCATTGGTTTTCGTTTTCCAAAACGGACACGGGAGCAGCTTCCTCGGAGTTCCTGAGGGAACCGGCAGCGTGTTTCCCCTGGTTCCGATCGTCACCTTTGCCATCGTCTTCGGATTAAGCATGGACTACGAGGTATTTCTGGTTGCACGCGTTCTTGAAGCCAGGAGGAGCGGGCTGAGTGAAATGGATGCGATCCCCGAGGGGATGGCCAGAACCGCGGGCCTGATAACGAGCGCCGCCGCGATCATGATCGTGGTGTTTGCGGCATTCACTTTCGGAAGTTTCCTGGTCGTCAAGATGATCGGATTTACGTTGGCGGTCGCCGTGTTGATTGACGCCACACTCGTCCGTATCGTGATCGGTCCCGCGCTCCTTCGCATTGCAGGCGATTGGAACTGGTGGCCCGGCGGTTTGCGAATGGGCGAAAGCCAGTTGGACGTCCAGTCGCGGAATAGGTGAACGCCGCTTTCTGGAATGAGAATATCAGCGCCTTACGGTGTTTCTCTGCAAGCACGGATCGTCGCATCCAGCGCATCCAGAAACTGATGGGGCGTAGCGTAGATATGATCGACCGAAGCGAGCTTTTTCTGCAGCTTCTGTGACGGATGCTCCGGCATGTCTTTGTTCCTGCGCGGCACCCACACGGTTTGCATGCCAGCTTTCTTTGCACCCCACAGGTTGCCGATCGTATCTTCGGCCATGATTGTTTCGAAGGGCTTAATCGGGTCCGCCGGGTCGCGCATGTTGTTTATGGCCGCAAGCGCTTTCTCAAAAACCTCCGGATGCTCGCCTTTTTTATAGGGAGAAATCTCTTCCAGCCCAAAAATATTGGGCTCGGGGATCACCCCTTTGAGACCGAGCTTTTCCAGCTTTTCCATCGCCTCCCCCTCTCCCTGCTTAAACGAATGCGTGAGGACTGCGACCACAACCCCAGCTTCCGTTAGCCGCAGTATCTTGTTCGCCAGTCCGGCATCGGCGCGGAGGAACCCTGTGCCCATGTGCCTATTCCACAGCCGCGTAATCCCCTTTTCTCCTGCCAGGATTTTTTCTTGCAGTTCGCGGCGTGTGAGTCTGGTCCCCTTCTTGCTCTTTTGGTCCTGGAGCAGCCTCAGATTGAAGGCCATGGCGATCATGTCTTTGTAAGGTGGATCAAGGGACTGATCATGCTGAATGTTTTCTTCCGAACGCGCTGCCCTCGCCCTGCGATAGTAGGTTTCCAGCATGCCGATCACGGAGGCGCCGGGCAGGCCCTGGCTCTCCAGGCGTCCCGCCAGCTTGCCGATGTGCTGGCATAAAGCGTCATTCGGATTCTTATTCGCTTCCTCTTTTGCCTCTTCAATCAATTTTTGCGCTACCTTCCTTCGGAAGATGGGAAGGCCGTATTCCTTTCTTATCGCCCGCCAGGCTCGCAGGACGGCATTCCGATATGCCTTGTCGTAAGGGTAGAGAAAGGCGTCCAGGTCCAAGATGACGAGCCGCACATTCTCGGGATAAGGTTTAGGGTCAGGGTAGATTTTCGATTTCATGGACTCAGGCGCACGGGCTTAGGATCGCGCACGGAATGGTCATCCCTCATCCCCAGCTATTCTATGGGGAGGAGCGGATCTCTTCGATGGACCAGTACGTACCAGCATCATTTCGCGGCCCTCTGTCGGCTTCACACGAATCCGCAAAGGGATTGGCAGTTACCTGGCCGTCCCTAGGATGGCCCATTCGATAAGGCCATCCATCAGTTCTTGGGACTCAAGTTATCCAGAAACGGGGTTCAAACGGGGTTCTGGGAGATTGCTCCGGCGAAGTCCACGTCACATCAACTCGTCAACTTGACGGGTGACGCCCAAACCGCCGAAGTGAGAAATGGACGACGCCCGAATACATCCCTGGAAATGGTGCCTGGGAAGTTAAGCCACTCAAACTTCGCTCTGTTATCTAGTCTAAAGTCGAGCATCCTTCCCACACTGAGTACGATCAGGCGGACCACTGACTCGATCGGCACAGCGGCGGGCGCGCTCCGGGCACGGAGGATACGGTGGAAACGAATATCCATTGTCCGACCGACAGCCGCCCACTGAACCGTGGGCCAATCAGGAGTTGTGGAAAACATTGGAGACTTACACGCAAACTTGCACAGTTTCGCGGATTTATCCTTTTATGTTATTCACAAATAATGAGATGATAGCAGACACAGCGGACTCAAAAACCCTGGCTGAGTTCCTCATCAAGACGGGCAACTCTTTTCTTTCAAGCAGTTACTCCCGCTATGATTCCTTCTGAAGGTGTGGTTTGGGCCGGTCTGGGATGGCCTGTTTTGGTTTGTCAGACCCGTTTCGTACACAGTTGTCTCGGGCACCGTGGCCGTTGGGCGTCGAATCCACACGACCAGAACACGAGCGTGCATCCGGCCCCGTGCGACCTAGTCATTTGGCGGCCTTCTCCGAGTTCCGAATGAAGTATTTCGCCATCACGAGACCTTCGATTCCGCCTGGGAGTGATTCCCCGCAATTTCGATTGGCCCTCTCATCGAGCCGTTGTGAATAATTTCCGATTGTTCCTAACGCTATCGATTGTCTGAGCCTAAGTTTCTGGAGGACGCGTGTGATTGTTTCCTGCAGTCTCCAATACGTTTCCTGTTTGGAGCGACACTGGGAAATCACACCCTGAGTTCCATCCCTCGCTGGCGAAACCCCGCTTTCTAGCCTCGATAAAAGCCCCAAGCAACCGCGCAACTCTCTGATCGCACGCATCACGCCGGGAAAATCCTTGTTGGCCTGTGCCTGCCTGAGGGCATTTTCGCAGCACTGAATCGAGCCTTCGACTCGGGAGCGCAGTGGAACTGCGCCATTACCGCTTACCTGGGTGTCCTGAGTTCGAGGAGCAGCATCGGTTTGCGCAACGTGCCTTTTGTGGCGGTCGAGGGCGGGCCGCGATACTTGAAATTGCCGAGCTGTGGACCTTGTCCCGTCTCGGAGAAGCGAGACGTTAATCGAGTCGCGCTGCGGATGCCGACAAATCGAACAGTGGGCCGACACGGATAGCTATCCTCTTCAGGATCCTACTTTTATGAACCTAGCATATCCTCGCGATTGTCGACTCCCCACCTTGTGTCTCGCGATGATTCGCCGCGTCTCGTCTCGGGCAGGAGATGATGCGGCATCCGTCTGTCTGCGTCGCCGAAGGATGAAGGCCAACACCGAGCCGGTGAGCAAGCACAGATCACCGATACTGAAGTAAGAAAGGGCACGCTGATCGGACAATAGCAGCAGATGGCGATCCACTGCCGGTTGCCAGATCGGCGATGCCGGAATGAAAGTAGCCACGTTGTAATTGGCCGGCATGACCCCGGAATTGGCCAGCGTCACCACGGCATTACTCAGTACGCCGATGAGCACCAGCACCCACACCGCACTTGGACGGCGGCTGGCAATAGGCCGCACACACCAGATGAGGACAATGATCCAGAACGCGAGACACAACGGCAGCGATGCCGTGCGTTTCCACGCGAGCCAGAGCGCGACTATTAGCGAAAGGCGAAAGATCATCTTCAACGTTTTGCATTCTCTCCTGTTTTTGTAAATGGGCAGTTAGGGGGAGGGCTGAGATTTAACGATCTACTCTAGTAGTAGGTGGTAATGTGCGCCCGGGCAGTCTGCCATGAAAGCTTCATTCTCCGCCTTACGAGTACCTGCACTTGCTAAGGCAGTGCAACGTGCAGCCTTCTCAGCTTTCTTTTCTGCTGCGCCTGAAGCAGCTGCGCTAGGAGCAGCAGGGGCAGGTTTTCCGATAATAGCTCCAAACGATTTCGGCTTTGGCTTTGCCGTTTGGTAGTTTTTCATCGTTTCTGCCGCTTCGGCTTCTCGCTTGGCTTTGGCTTGTCGCTCGGCCTCCTGCCACTTTTTCTTGTCTCTCTCGAATTCTCGGCGGTAACGCTTGAGTATGGCTGTCTCATTTCCCTTTGCCCCGGCCACGGTCCTGGCTAAGATTCGCACTGTTCCATGTTAGACCGCACGCCTTTGACAGCATGTCCCGGTTCAACCCGTCAGGACTGAACTTGGCGAAGGAAGGCCATAGTTACATCGGGTATTGAGAGTCAGAGGCAGAGGACTGTCGACCCACTATAACGTAGGTGTCGACGATGAGGGCTCGGCGCTGATACCTGACAGCTACCCTGTAGGTGGGCTCTAGTTGCTTTATTGCCGCCGACAGTTCATCAACTGTGTAGAGGTAATGACTGGCTATCGAGAGAATGGTATCCCCAGGCTGAATGCCTGCCTGATCAGCCGGTCCTCCTGTGCAGACTTCCGAGAGAGGAACTCCGTCGTGTCGAGCACTTCGGTTCAAGTCCGTTGCGACGCCAAGCCAGCCTCCGCCGGAGAATTGTGGGCCTTGGGCTACTAAATTTTCTGCTGGCGTAGCCTGAACTTCCTTAGGAGCAGTTGCAGTTGATACGACAGCCGAGGAACTTTCTTCCACCCCAAAATCGTAGACATAGGGAGCCATGCCTTCACCACGCGACAAGTACAGGGCGTACTCACCCCTCTGTAGGGCAGTCGCAGGAGCCACCGCATAGACCCCAGTCTTCATTTCAGAGCGCAATAACTGAATTTGATGAGTGAGCGTGACTCCGGAACTAGAGCGAAATAGCCCTTTAGCCGCTATTTCAAACTGTCTGCGTTTCGATTTCTCCTCAAGGCGAATCAGGACCAAATCGCCCGCATTTACCCCTGTATCTGCTTCCTGTTTCGCCGGGATGAAGTAGAAGGCAGGTCGCGACGAAATAATGTTCTGCGCGTGCGGTCCCAGCAGTTGAATATTGACCTTCTCCGATTTGATATGCCACGTCACGCCGGAAACCAGCTTGCTTCCCGTGCGCTTGAACCCGACGATTTGGCCGATAATCTTGGTAAACACACCCGCCTCCTCCACGTACATTCCGGGATCAGTCGGCAGGATGTTCTGCGTGCTTCGAGCCTGCACTATCCCAGCTTTTACATCACCTTGAGGGCCGTTGGGGTCTTTGGCCTGGCACACGGATGCGAGCAATAGAACAATGGGAATGAGTTTTTTCATGATGGCTTCATCTTAGCGAGGGCGCGGACGCACTCACAATGGCACCTCTGTGCCGGGGCGGCGAGAAGCCTGATTTCACCAAGACGCTCGAGTTGCTGGTTGCCAGCACCACTACTAACTCGCTACCTCTGCACTAGGAGTTGGCAGGTACCGAGTGGACATCGACATCAACATCAACGGAACCACGGTCGGTTACGCGGGTTTTTCGCTCCGGTGACCGTTTGCCCAGCGCGTGTCTCGCTACGATTTCCCGTGTCTCGTCTCACCTCAGATGAACCAGGGGTGGAGTCCAGAAAAAATGGGGGAGGTTTGAGAAGCTACCAAGACCCGCTGATAACGAAGTGTTCCTTTCGCTCTTTCTTGGTCACCGGCTCGGTAAAACGGACTTCCACCTTCTTGCCGTGAACGGCACCTACGTATTCGCCCGGCTTGAGCGCCTCGCACTTGGAACGGTCCATACACATGAGCAACACCTGTTCGCCTCCAATCACTGCGTTCAGGTTGATGCCCAACTGCTCATGCCGGTGCTTGTCGGCAATCTGTTGAGTTACGTTGCTGGAAACAATCTTGACGCTGGTGGTGTCCGTCTTCGCTTCGAGGGACGGTACTGCCACCATCGAAACTGCCAAAGCAAGTAGTGGTAAATGCACAACTCTCATTTCAATCTCCTAAGTTTTGGAATCAAGTACAGGGGGAGTGGTTAAAGGTTTGGGTTTTAGCTACTGGCGTGCCAAAGCGCCGTATTGGTAGCCGGTGTTATCCACGATCTCCAGCGTGACAAGGGACGCGCCACCGGAGCGAGGCAGGTTCACATCCCACCACGCGAACAGAGTGAGAGGCTGACCGCTCTTGCTGGTACCGCTAAGGACAGCAAGATTGCCGGTCACGGTTCCCGTCAGGTTGATGGGACCGTCCTGCATTCCACCAGTGGCCGTTCCTGTAACTGTCACGTTGTACGAGGGGTCCTCAGTCATCGTCACACTCACGGTCTCCTGTGAGCCATCGGGATAGGTGAGTTGACCGCTGTAGGTTCCAGAAAGCGACGCGGTTTTGGTGGCCACGAACGTACCAGCATCCGCGCACGCGGTCGAGTTCGCTGTCGCACCGATGAAATTGCCAGAAAAAGTAGTATTGCTGGCAAGTGGCGCTTGGATCGAAAACGAAGCAGAACCGCCTTGCGGACTAGTTTCGGTGAAAGTACCAGTGATGTTTGAGCTTGAGTTGTCCACAGTGGCAGAGACGTTGCCTTGCGGATTGCCCGGAATCACGCCGAAGCAGTTCCCCAACACGGTAGCAGGCGTGCCGAAGATGAACTCCTGCGCAGGTGCGGTAATGTTGCCGTTGCCTTGCTGCGTTGCGTTGAACTCCACGTAACTGACGACGCCCTGATTTTGCGTTGATGTGGCGACAACTTCCCATGAACCACTGAGATCGTAACTGGTGGAATTGCCGTTGCCGTTGCCTGCCTTTTTCAATGCATTGTTCAATGCGTTGCAACCGACCATAACGGTGAGCAGAGCAGCAAGGGACACGAATAGCGCCAACTTCTTCATTTCTCTTTTTTCTCCTAGATCGTTAGTGGGTTTGGATGATGAGACGCCACAGCAGTTCGCACGCGGCGATCCGCTCTGGCAGCGTGAACCTCCGGTCGGCCCTTGGATGGTTTTTAGTGTGTTTCGGAGGGGGAGGAGTCGTTGATGGTTTCACAGGCCCGACTGCTCCTGTGCTATTTGTGAGCGGATGCCACTAACCGATCACGCTTCGCTACGTGTACTGACGGCATAGCGATGCGTTTCCGTGCGTGGCCACTTCTCTGTAGCTCCCACGCCTACGGATCCCAGCAGGCCGGAGGCTTCCCGCGTCGGTTTGCTTTAACGACGACCTTAGTCGGAGCCTTCCTTCGACCGATTGTCAGAAATAAAGTTTTGGACGTTCGCTAAGTGGGCAGGATAGAGCAGTCAACTACTTCTGTCGTTGCTCGTGAGCAATTAACTTCGTTAAAAATCAGCGGTAGACTGTTCCAAGGCGGGCCGCGATACTTGAAATTGCCGAGCCGTGGACCTTGTCCCGTCTCGGAGAAGCGAGACGTTAATCGAGTCGCGCAGCGGATGCCGACAAATCGAACAGCGAGCCGACATGGACAGCCATCCTCTTCAGGATCCTACCTTTATGAACCTAGCATATCCTCTCGACTGTCGTTTCCCAGCTTGTGTCTCGATATGATTTTGCCGTGTCTCGTCTCGTCGAGATGAACCACAACTTGGGAAATGCACCGTCTACGCTTGGGGAATCAGGAAACCGGGCCGATCTTCGTCAACGCTGTCGGCAAGCCGGTCGCCCTACCAATGTGGTCAACCGCGCAATTCTTCCGACGCTGAACAAGTGTGAAGTTTGTGGCAAGGCTGAATTGAACCACGGAAAACCGGACGACCACTACAAGCGAGACGACCAACTTCCCGAGTGGCAGGGGTGGCACGCGGCGCGGACTTGGAAGCAACCTGTATCGGCTAGGTGTTGCCGAAAAGGTCATCCAGCGCATCCTTAGGCACGCGAACGTAAGCACGACCGCGACTTACTACATAAAGACTGTGATCACGAGCCTGAACTCGCAACATGCGGGCCTTCGTGCGCAAAGGCAGATGAGGCTGCTCCCGTTTTGTTGGCTAAATCGCACGCAGCAGATCATGAAGAAGCACCAGCCAGTGCGGTTGAGAGTGGTAACGGCTCTAGAAGTCAAAAGGTCGCAGAGGAAGCTGTGGCGGTACTTTTTCCAGAGACGGTAGGCGTTGAGACGACGCAAATTGTCCCGGCAGTCACGCCGGCTATTGAGATCATCCAGCTGCCCGAAAGTCTAGGTGGAGATTAGTTGTTGAATCCTCTCCGGCCAAACGTCACACTCCGACGTTACACGACCCACTGCTTCTGCCGCGGACTGCAAAACTGCGCTCGTCGTTTCCAAGAGTGAGATCGTGCGTTTGCTATGATTCGTCGAGTTGGGGAACGCAGAATCTTCTTGAAAACATGTTTCTCTTCCCCCATAAACCTGAGTCACTGCAGGACGCGCCTCAGTAGATGAGCTTTAGCGAAAACTGAATTTGCCGCGAAGTTCCAGCGGTTTTGCTGATCATGCCAAACCCTGTACCCGCGATGATGTTCGCAGGTAGCCCCATGTTGACGATGTTAAACAAATTAAACAACTCTGCGCGGAATTGCAGGTCCGCTCGCTCCAAACCGCTTTCCCGGTGGCCAATCGGAGTTGTCTTGATGAGCGCAAAATCGAAGTCATAATATGCCGGGCCTCGAAGAGTATTACGGCCGAGTG
>Ga0210409_10007270_pt1 | contig 11407 bp, 12 predicted proteins | sample IncBWH17MmetaG_FD_161649 | JGI IMG/M metagenome (GOLD analysis project Ga0210409, IMG submission 161649) | Forest soil microbial communities from Barre Woods Harvard Forest LTER site, Petersham, Massachusetts, United States - Inc-BW-H-17-M | ecosystem: Environmental > Terrestrial > Soil >...
TCAAATTCGCGGTCAAGAGGCAGCCCGCGGAGGACGCTGCCGTGCTCAATGACGTGATCGAAACGGCCGAAACGGTCGACACCACGCGCATGCGCAAAGAGTCGCTCGCCGCCATCGATGAGCTCAAGCAGAAGGGGCCGAACTCTAAGCGCGAACTCACCGGCTGGGGCCAGATCGGCCAGGGCGCGCTGTCCATGGGCTGCGTTGTCGCCGCCGCGACCGGGCAGATCGAGCTCGGCATCCCTTGCGTCATCGGCGGCGCCGCCTATTCGGCCGGGCTGCAGTATATCGCGCACTAGGAACGCGCGCTTTTGCCGTCATTCCGGGGCGACGCACGGCGGCGATCCCGGAATCCATATCCGCCGAATCCGGGACCATGGATTCCGCGCGCGCTCGCTTCGCTCGGCCCCGGAATGACGGCGGCGGTCACTTCGCCAACGCGCGCAACTGCGCCTCGACCGTGGCTAGCGCGTTCTGCGGCTCGACCCAGGCAAACTCCGGAAGCTGGTTGCGGAACCAGGTCGCCTGCCGCTTGGTGTATTGGCGCGTGTCGCGCTTCGCCTCTACCGCTGCCTGCGTCAGTGTCATTTCCCCCTTGAGGTGGCGGATGAGCCACGGCACGCCATGCGCTTTCATGGCCGGCAATTCGGGATCAAGACGGCGCGCAGCGAGTGCGCGCACCTCTTCGAGGGCGCCCGCCGCGATCATGGCGTCGAAGCGCGCATCGATGCGGCGCAAAAGCTCCTCACGGTCCGGCATGAGGAAGATCTTTGCCGCACGGGAGATGTCGAGGATCGCCGGCGCCTCGTCGTCCTGCCAATCCTTGAGCGGACGGCCCGTCGCCAGCACCACTTCCAGCGCGCGCGTGACGCGCGTGCGGTCGCCGGGCGTCAGCCGCGCCGCCGCCGCGGGATCGCGCCGGCTAAGCTCCGCGTGAAGCGCGGGGGCGCCGTCGCGAGCGAGCCGCTCGCGTACCTCCGCGCGGACTGTCGCCGGTATCGCCGGCACGGCGGCTAGCCCGCGGGTGAGCGCACTGAAGTAGAGGCCGGTGCCGCCGACGATGATGGCGTGGCTCGCGTCACGTCGCGCCGCCGCGAGCGCCGCGGCGGCCTCCCGGCACCAGCGGCCGACGGAAAAGTTTTCCCCCGCGTCGACATGGCCGTAGAGCCGGTGCGGCGCTCGTTCCTCCTCGGCCGCTGTCGGCCGGGCGGTGATGATGCGCAGGTCGCGATACACCTGCATGGAATCGGCATTGATGATCGTGCCGCCGTATTGCTCCGCGAGCGCGAGCGCCAGCGCCGACTTGCCGCTTGCGGTCGGTCCGGCAATGAGGATGATGCCCGGTTTACTCACGTGGTTGACGTAGCGCCTGTTTTCGCCAAGTAAACACCCTGCACGGGAGCAGGAACGAATTGGTGCCTGCATCAACGGATAGGTGGCCGACTCTCCTTGCCGGTCGGGCGCGGCTCAGTTATATCCGAATATAACTGAAAGGAGGCCTGCGCCATGCCACACGCGGCGCGACTGCGCAAAGTCGGGGGCTCGGTCATGCTAGCGATCCCCAAGCCGTTGCTCGACGCGCTCCACCTTGCCCCGGACGCCTCCGTCGACCTTTCGATCAAAGCGGGACGCCTGGTCGTCGATCCAAAGACGCGCCGGCGCCATTCGCTCGATGAATTGCTCGCCCAATGCAAATCTTCGGCGCGTCTGTCGCGCGAGGATCGCGCTTGGCTGCGGGGGCCTCGGGCCGGTCGCGAGCTCATCTGATGGAGCGCGGCGACGTCTATCTCGTCTTGCTTGATCCGACGGTCGGCCATGAACAACAAGGAAAGCGGCCCGTGCTGGTCATATCGCCGGGCAAATTCAACCGTCTAACCCGAATGCCGGTCGTGCTGCCGATTACCACCGGCGGCGATTTTGCCCGCACCGCAGGTTTCGCCGTATCGCTTATGGGCGCAGGGACTCGGACGACCGGCGTCGTGCGTTGCGATCAGCCACGCGCCCTCGATTTGCAGGCGCGCGGGGCCAAGAGGTTGGAAACGGCCCCCGGGCACATCATCGACGAGGTCCTGAGCAAGGTCGGTACACTGTTCGAATAGGGCCAGCGTTCGCAACGGAGCAAATCCAGGTGTCCTTGATAAAGCCCTTCCGCGCGCTGCGGCCGGCGCCCGGCCGCGCTGCGGAAGTTCTCGCGCCGCCCTATGACGTGCTGTCGAGCGCGGAAGCGCGCGCGCGCGCCAAGGCCAGGCCGTGGAGCTTTCTCCATGTCTCCAAGGCGGAGATCGATCTCGATCCCGCGACCGATCCCTATGATCGCGCGGTGTACGCGAAGGCCGCCGAGAATCTGCAGCACATGATTGTGGCCGGCGTACTCCGGCGCGACGAGCGGCCGTTCTACTACGCCTACCGGCTGACCTGGCAACACCAGGGTAAACAACAGGTCGAGACCGGCCTGGCGGCGGTCGCTTCGCTTTCAGCCTACGCCGAAAACCGCATCCGCAGGCACGAGCATACGACGCCGCCCAAGGAACACGACCGCGTGCGCCAGATCGAGGCGGTGAATGCGCAGACCGGCCCGGTCATGCTCGCCTATCCTGCCGCCGCCGCGCTCGACGCCCTGCTCGAGCGCGCCGCCGCCAGCCGCGCCGCCATCGATGTGACCGCGGACGACGGCGTGCGCCACCAGCTCTGGGTCATTCACGACGCGCAGACGATCGCGGCTCTCACGCGCGCGGTCGAAGCTCTGCCGGCGCTTTACATCGCCGATGGTCACCACCGTGCCGCGGCGGCGTTCCGGGTGGCCGAGGCGCGCGGCGGAGGTGCGGGCGGTGCCGATGGCAGCGGCTATTTTCTCGCTGTCCTCCTGCCGGAAAACCAGATGACCATCCTCGACTACAACCGTGTGCTGCGCGATTTGAACGGCCGCAGCGCGGCCGAGCTTCTCGCCGAAATCCGCAGACGCTGCACAGTCGAGCCGAGCGACCGGCCAGTGCGCCCGATGCACGCGCAAGAGTTCGGCATGGTGCTCGCCGGACGCTGGTATCGCCTCCAAGTCCGCCCCGCCGACCGCGCCGAGCCAGGCGAGGCGCACGACGCCGGTCCGGTCGCCCGGCTGCCGGTCACGCTGCTCGCCCGGACCATCATCGAGCCGCTCTTCGGCATCACCGATCCGCGCACCGACCAGCGCATCGACTTCGTCGGCGGCGGCCGCGGCCTTGCCGAACTCGAGCGGCTCGTCACCTCCGGCGAGATGGCGGCGGCGTTCGCGCTCTACCCGACGCAGATGCGCGACCTTATGGCGGTCGCCGACGCCGGCGCCGTCATGCCGCCGAAATCCACCTGGTTCGAGCCGAAGCTCGCCGACGGCATGGTCAGCCACGTGCTGGATTGAACTGCTTCACCTATTCACAGCTGCATACCCACAGCCGCGCTGCCGCCCGCTGGAACAGATAGGACGAAAATTGCTCTCGCGGCGCGGCGTCAGGTCACTTCATCAGCACAAAGACCTGCGAAACGAAAATATCCCGGCGTCCCGGCGTATCGTCTTCGCGAGCGTGGACGAGCCTGGCTCCTTCATCCGCAAAGAGAGAGAACAAATCCGCCTGCGGGTAGCAGTGCATCTCCATGTCGGAGTGTTGCGGCGACTGAAGCGCTGAATGCAGGTCGAACCGTCGGTAGGCTGGCCGCGGAAGGCCCGCACGATTGCCGCCGCCGTCGCGGCCTTCGCCGCGTTACACCTCGTCAATGCCGCCATCAGCGGGCCCTACATAGTGAGTCTTGTCAAAGCAACGCTCGGCCAGATTCCTCACCAGCCGGCGCTCTTCAGCGAGAGCGGCGGACTGAACAATCCAAACTTCATCGATTTTGTCTTCGCGTTGTTTCACACCTTCAACGTGGACAAAGCGACACTGGTCTCGTCGGCCCTTGCCTTCTGCTTCCTGATCCTCGGCGTGGTGATCGCCATGCTGGCACAGAAGACGCGGGAGATGGATGATTACGCCGCCGTCCGTATCTTTGGATTGGCAGCCCTTGTGTGCATGCTTTTGTTGTTCCGGCTCAAACCTTACGCCTTCGGCATCTTGGTGCCGTTTGCGATCGCGGCGATCGCATTTCCAAGCCGCATCCTGCGATGTATCGGCTACCTGACACTGAGCGTGATGCCCTGGCTCTGCATGAATGCCTGGCTTGCCGCAACGGAGGTCGTTCGCGACTATTACCAGATGATTTGCCTCACGACGTTCATCGTGGTCGCACTGGCGCTGCAGATTTTTTCCTTGACGAGGCCAGCGCCGGCAGGGACCGAGGATCGTCCTGCGCTCGCCGGCTGATGCCGGCGGCGTCCCGGAGTGCAACGGGCGTCCGATCGGGATGCTGGGTAGGGAGCATCAACGTCCGCGTCTTATTCAATTGGCGACGTGTCGCGACGTACGCTCGACCTCCGTCGTCCTTCAGTCGCGCGGCCCGACACTCACCAAACGAGGTTGTCGGGCTGGACGCAATTCACCTGGTGAGAGGGCCGATAGTCGATGACCACCTCTTGATACGTCCGCGCACTGAATGTGTCGCCATGGACGGCCACGCGTACCGTCATCCGCGGATGCGGATGTTGGAAATCGAAGAGGTCGGTGCACATTTCCGGCGCCCAGCGATCGAGAAAGCCCTTGACGAGCTTGTCGATGGCGCCGCCGCCGACGTCGGCTATGGCTTGCTCGGGGAGCGTGACGGAAATCCCGGAGCGATTGGCGGTCACGGAAGGAAAGCCGCCGTGTCCGCCGTTCCAGATGTCCGAAGGAAGTTCACTTGCATGGCTCGGAACGACCCACATCAGACAAAGGAATGCCGCGCCCAAGATACCCTTTGCGGAAGAGCGCGAGGACCGGAATTGACGTGACATGATCGATCTCCGCATCATCGTGGAGTCTCCAAGCCGAGGTCGCCTAACTGGAGATCGTCCGCAGCCAGTCCGACAACGGAATGCGCGTGCTTGGCAACTGTAGGGTTATTCAAATCGCACTTTCCCGCGGGACATTCGAGTGAAATGTCGGACCAAACTTTCCGTTGTCGATCGGCTCGTTTCGCAGAACCGGCACCGATTTGTGCCAATAGCACATTAGCGTATCTCCGTGCAATTCAGCATCGCGGCAGTTGGCGAACCTGCTGCGAATATCGGCATGATTGCGGACATTCGGATGGGCAACTTGCGCCCGCAGGATGCCGTTGCCGTCTTGTGTTTCATTCTCGATGCGCAGAAAATGGGCAGCATAGGGACGCACGCCGAGCGCCCATCGACTCACGAAATGATTGGACAGGAAAATGGCGACACATGCGGGCGAGTGTTTTTGCGGGACGGTTCGGGTGGAGGCTTCGGGTGACCCGGAAGGCATGGGCTATTGCCATTGTCGATCGTGCCGTTCCTGGTCGGGCGGCCCGGTCAACGCATTCACGCTTTGGAAACCGGAGGCGGTGCGGGTCACGGCCGGCGCCGAACATGTCGGGATGTTCCAGAAGACCCCGGTGAGCCAGCGCCAGTACTGCAAGAAATGTGCCGGCCACTTGATGACCAATCACCCGCCCCTCGGATTGGTCGACGTGTTTGCGGCTACGTTGCCGACCCTGAAATTCACGCCCGGCGTTCATGTCAACTACGCCGAAACGGTTCTGCCCATGCGCGACGGGTTGCCCAAGTTCAAGGATTTTCCCGCTGAGTTTGGCGGTTCCGGTACGCAGGTCGCGGAATAGAAGAATTTCGATTCCCCGCCGGCCATTCCCGTCGGATCAAGGAGACTGCGGCCGACGCTACGCGCGCCGCAGATTCGGGCGCGGATACGCGACCGCGAAACCCGCGCGCTGGATATTGGCGTAGGACGGCGCCGGCTCGCCGCCATGCGGAATGCCGGTCTCCGTGGTGAGAAGCGTGCACCCGCCGGCGATTGCGGCATTGATGCGCGCGGCGAGCAGCGCCGACTGTGCGCCGCGCTTGCGGTGCGAGCCGACGGTGGCGCCAATGCCGAGCCAGGCGCAGGCGCCGTCGATGAAAACGGCGCCGGCCGCGGCCGGTGTATCGCCGTCGAAACCGACGAAGCAGCGCCAGCGCGGACGACCGGCGAGCGCGGCGAGCCACTCGCCCACCACCGGCGGCATGCCAAAGCCCAGCGCCGCGGCGGCGCCGAACGCGTCGCCTTCGCCGGCGCCAACCTCGCGGATCGCGAGCGCGGTGGCGGCGACCGGCGCGGCACGATTGTCGCGGATAAATTTCGCCCAGGTGCGCGGATGCGGCGTCAGTCCGCGCGCGGCACAAAGGGTGTTGAGCAAGTCGGCACCCCGCGCCACGTGGACGATCCAGTTCTTCACGCCGGCCGCATCGAAATCAGCGAGCGCCGGATCGACCGCCTCGGCCCGCGCCGGCGCCGTGATGCCGAGATAGCCGAGTCCGGTTGAATTGCAGGTGGTCGATGGCGCTGCAGATTAGCAGCGCGCCGTCATCAAGGCGGCGCTGCACGATGCCCAGCGCCGAGCGGATCGGCGGCGGTGCCGCCGCGTAGATGTCGAGCCAGGCATCGCGCTCGACAGCTTCGATCTGGGCAATCTGCGCTGGCTCAATCATCGTGCCGCTCCCCCTCGACCGGCGTGCCGTATCCTCCCGCCGTCGGCGTCCGGATGATGATCGCCTCGCCAGCCTCCAGCATCGTCGCATCGCAGCCGGCGAGCTTGTGGATGCTGCCATCCTGGCGCCGCACGGCATTCTCGCCGACTTGACCGTCTTCGCCGCCGGCAAGCCCGAACGGCGGCACGCGCCGGTGCCCGGACAGAATAGTGCATTCCATTCCTTCCAAGAAACGGATGGTACGAACGATACCGTCGCCCGCATTCCAGCGCCCGCGGCCGCCCGAACCCTTGCGGATATGAAAGTCCTCGAGCAGGACGGGATAGCGGAATTCCAGCACTTCTGGATCGGTGAGCCGCGTGTTGGTCATGTGGGTGTGAACGGCATCGGTACCGGGGAAGCCGGGCCCGGCCGGCGAGCCGGAGCAGATCGTCTCGTAGTATTGATAGCGCGCATTGCCGAAGTTCAAATTGTTCATGGTGCCCTGCGCCGCGGCCATGGCGCCGAGCGCGCCGAACAGACAATTGGTCACCTCCTGCGACGTCTCGACGTTGCCGGCGACGACGGCGGCGGGAAACTCCGGCGACAACAACGATTTCTGCGGAATGATGATCTTGATCGGGCGCAGGCAGCCGGCATTCATCGGGATGTCGTCGTCGACCATGACCCGGAACACGTAGAGCACGGCCGCCCGCGTCACCGGCTCGGGCGCGTTGAAGTTGGTGGACTGCTGCGGGCTGGTGCCGGTGAAATCAACGGTCGCGGCGCGCTGCTTCTTGTCGACGCTGATGCGCACCTTGATCACGGTGCCCTGGTCCATCTCGGTGCCAAACGCGCTGTCGTGCAGCCGGTCGATGACGCGACGCACGCTCTCGGCGGCGTTGTCCTGCACGTGACGCATATAGGCGCGCACGACGGGCAGCGTGAACTGGCGGACCATCTTGCGCAGTTCCTGCACGCCCTTCTCGTTGGCGGCGACCTGCGCCTTGAGGTCGTTGACGTTCTGCAGCGGATTGCGCGCCGGATACTTGCCGCCGGTCAGCAGCGCATCGAGCGCCTGCTCGCGGAAGCGGCCGCGCTCGGCCAGCTTGAAATTGTCGATGTAGACGCCTTCCTGCTCGATCGTGGTGGCGTTCGGCGACATCGAGCCCGGCGAGATGCCGCCGACATCGGCATGGTGGCCGCGCGAGGCCACCCAGAACAAGATCGGCCCGCCCCGTCGTGAGGAGGGAACAGAAAACACCGGCGTGCACACCGTGATATCGGGCAGATGCGTGCCGCCATTGTAGGGAGCGTTGATGGCGTAGACATCGCCCGGACGGATTTTTCCCCGGTTCTCGCGGATGATGGTCTCGACCGCCCGATCCATCGAGCCGAGATGCACCGGCATGTGCGGGGCGTTGGCGACAAGCGACCCGTCGCCATCGAACACCGCGCAAGAGAAATCGAGCCGCTCCTTGATGTTTACCGAGTAGGCGGTGTTTTGCAGCGCCACGCCCATCTGCTCGGCGATCGACATGAACAGATTGTTGAATACTTCGAGCATCACCGGATCGGCGCGGGTGCCGACGGCGCGGGCACGGGCGAGCTTCTCGATCCGCCGCAGCACCAGATGATCCTTGGCGGTAAGCTCGGCCCGCCAGCCCGCCTCGACGACGATCGTCTGGTGCGGCTCGATGATGATGGCGGGGCCGCGCACCTTTTGTCCGGGCACGAGGGTGCCACGCATGTAGACGAGCGCCCGTCGCCATTTGCCGCCGGCGAAGAACCGCGTGCGGCGCGCCGGCGGCGGCAGCGGTGCCCGCGTGGTCTTGTGCACGCGTTCGCGGAAGCGTGAGCCGCCGCCGACGGCCTCGACGGAGACCGCCTCGATGATCAGTTCCTTGCTGCGGTCGATGAAGCCGAAGCGAGCTCTATGCGCGCGCTCGAAGGCGGACTTCATATTGCTGAGAGAGACGAGCTGTGTCTCCCCTCCCCCTTGTGGGGAGGGGTTGGGAATAGGGGTCGTGAGGCGTCGCGCCCGCGAAGACTGGCGCTCGTGCGCCTTTCCACGTCGGCGAGTCACTTTGCGACCCCCCGCCCTTCCCTCCCCCACAAGGGGGGAGGGAAAGGAGCAAGTGCCGGCCTCGACGATCAGCGCCGTGTCGGTTCCAGCGTAGCGGATGTGGGCGCGCACGTGGGCCTTGATCTTCTCCACCGCTACGCCTTGGCCGGCGACCTCCGCGATCACGGCGCGCCCAAGCGCGCCCGCTACGCCGGCGACCGTCGCGCGCGCGTTCTCATCGAACGGCTTTTCGATCGCTTGCTGGCGCACGCTGCGAATGTCGGCGAGGCCCATTCCATAAGCGGAGAGGAGTGACGAGAACGGATGAATGAGCACGCTGGTCATGCCGAGCGCGTCGGCGACCAGGCAGGCGTGCTGGCCGCCGGCGCCGCCGAAGCAATTGAGCGCATAGCGGGTCACGTCGTAACCGCGCTGAACCGAGATTTTCTTGATCGCGTTCGCCATGTTCTCGACCGCGATCCTGATGAAGCCGTCGGCAACCTCCTCGCCGGTGCGGCCGTCGCCGATCCTTTCGGCGAGCGCCGCAAAACCCTCGCGCACCGCGTCGGCGTCGAGCGGCTCCTCCTGTCGCGGTCCAAAAATTTTCGGGAAGAAGTCGGGGATCAACTTCCCGACCATCACATTGGCGTCGGTCACCGCGAGCGGACCGCCGCGGCGATAGCATTTCGGGCCGGGATTGGCGCCGGCGGAATCGGGGCCGACGCGAAAGCGCGCGCCGTCGAAATGCAGGATCGAGCCGCCGCCCGCGGCCACGGTGTGAATGAGCATCATCGGCGCGCGCATGCGCACGCCCGCAACCTCGGTCTCGAATGCCCGCTCATACGCGCCGGCGAAATGCGATACGTCCGTCGAAGTGCCGCCCATGTCGAAGCCGATGAGCCTGGCAAAGCCCGCTTCGCGCCCGGTCTCGGCCATGCCGACGACTCCCGCCGCCGGACCCGAAAGGATCGCGTCCTTGCCGCGGAACAGCTCGGCCGCGGTCAATCCGCCCGAGGACATCATGAACATCAGGCGGGGGTGGTTCTCCCCTTCCCCTTGTGGGGAGGGGTCGGGGGTAGGGGTCGGGAGGTCTTGCGCAAGCGTCGACGAACGGCGCCGCGCCTCCGGCCCCCCCGCCATTCCCTCCCCCACAAGGGGGGAGGGAACGAGCTCCTCCGCGATCTGCGCCACGTAGCGGCGCAGGATTGGCGAGAGATAGCTGTCCACCACGGTGGTATCGCCGCGACCAACGAGCTTGATGAGCGGCGAGACTTCATGGCTCGCCGACACCTGCGGGAAGCCGAGATCGCGCGCGAGCGCCGCGACGCGCCGCTCGTGATCGCTGTGGCGGTAGGCATGCATGAAAACGACGGCGACGGCGTCGATGCCGTCATGCCTGGCCTGCACAAGCGCGGAGCGGGCCGCGTCGAGGTCGAGTTCGCGTTCGACCGTGCCATCGGCGCGCACCCGTTCGTCGACCTCGACGACGCGCTCGTAAAGCATGTCCGGCTTGACGATGTGGCGCGCAAAAATCTTCGGCCGCGCCTGGTAGCCGATGCGCAGCGCGTCGCGGAAGCCGCGGGTGATCACCAGAAGCGTGCGCTCGCCCTTGCGCTCGAGGAGCGCGTTCGTTGCGACCGTGGTGCCCATCTTGACGGCGCCGAGACGGTCGGCCGGGATGGGCTCGCCGGGACCAAGGCCGAGCAGGTGACGGATGCCGGCGACCGCCGCGTCGCGGTAGGCCTCGGGATTTTCCGAAAGCAATTTGTGAGCGACGAGCCTGCCGTCGGGCCGCCTGCCGATCACGTCGGTGAAGGTGCCGCCGCGGTCGATCCAGAATTCCCACCGTCGGGACGCGTGTTCCATGGCTTGTGAGGTGGTTCAAGCTTTGGGAAGATGAAGCGCGATGTCGTCGGCCCGGAACTTATGGCGACGGGAGCCAAGCGGAAAGATGCACACGATCGCCATCTCGGAAACCGCGCGCGAACGCGTGCGCGCCCGCGTCGGCAAGCTGCACCCCTTCGACACGATCGAGCCCCGCCGCACCGCCCTCCTGGTGATCGACATGCAGAACTACTTCGTCAAGCCCGGCCACCAGGGCGAGGTGCCGATGGCGCGCAGGATCGTGCCGAACATCAACCGCCTCGGTGGCGAATTGCGCCGCCGCGGCGGCCACGTCGTCTGGATCCGCAACGGCACCGCCGGTACGCGCCAGAGCTGGTCCAACTACCACGATGGCCTGATGACGCCGGAGCGGATGCGGCGCCGCTACGAGGCGATGGAGGAAGGCCAAGAGGGTTTCGAATTCTGGCACCAGAACGACATCCGGCCGGAAGATACGTGCCTTACCAAGACGCGCTACAGCGCCTTCATTCACGGCTCCTCCGACGTCGAGCGGCGCCTGCGCGAGCGCGATGCCGATACCGTCCTCATCGCCGGCACCGCCACCAACATCTGCTGCGAAAGCACGGCGCGCGACGCAATGATGCTCAACTTCAAGACGATCATGGTGGCGGACGGCCTCGCCGCTTCCTCCGACGAGGAGCACAACGCGTCGCTGTCGGCGCTCTATGGCCAGTTTGCCGACGTGCAGACTGTCGATGAAGTTCTGCAATCGCTCGACCGCGGAGAGAAGGCGCGCGCCGCCTAGCCGGACCGCTACTGCGCCGCCTTGTCGCGCGCGAGAATGGTGGCAATCGTCCTGATCTCGTTGCGCGCGTATTGCGGCAAGCCGGCGCTGATCGAAGCGCCGGAGTTGA
>Ga0210409_10007273_pt1 | contig 11407 bp, 7 predicted proteins | sample IncBWH17MmetaG_FD_161649 | JGI IMG/M metagenome (GOLD analysis project Ga0210409, IMG submission 161649) | Forest soil microbial communities from Barre Woods Harvard Forest LTER site, Petersham, Massachusetts, United States - Inc-BW-H-17-M | ecosystem: Environmental > Terrestrial > Soil >...
CCCGGTAACTTGCCTCGGCTAAATCTTTTCCGCTGGCGGCTTGGTTGGCTGTGGTGTCGCGCGTTATCCCGCCGCAGCCAGCGCTGCCGCATCTCCTGGGACCGGCTCCACCGGCTCGTGGAGCGCACTGCTTCGAGCGCGGCTTCCGACGGCGTTAGAGTACGGGGAATATGCGTTTATCGCGCCAACCTGCACACATTCAAGGGACATTGGCATCCAGGGCGTTAACCACCGGGGCGAGACGTTTCGAGGGAAAGTTTCTGGCTCCCCAGCCATAATTCGAACTTTCGACCCAGTGGTTGACACCGGCATCGTTTTGAAAAGGCGCGACATCCCCGGACCGGAGAGCAACGGAGAATGGCCTCTTGGGCGGAAAACGCCGTATTCCCGGCGATCACGAGATCGCGGCCCCAGAGAGAGGGAGAGAAGTGGTCTCCCGTATCAGTGTTCAGCAGCGAGTCGACAATGCTCGGCCTGCCTACATGATCGGGCCTAAGCGCCAGTCATCCCCGCCGCGCGGGGAGGTAAGCGCCCAGACTCAAAACCGAAGGTTAACAAGCCAGAGACAGCCGCCGAAGGCACTCTTCATCTATCCGGGTTAGGCGTTTCTCCTCAAACTGGCGAACGACAGCCAGTCGTCGCTTTTCGCGCATTTGCCTTCGTTGATGATTCCCAGGCCGGTTTCTGAATGCCGAGTTTGGCCAATTCGCAGTTGATTCTTGTAGCGCCGCAGTCGAGTACTCGCGACTCATTGGCCGCCCGTCGCGGACTCGATGCTAAGTTTTTTGTCCGTCCTTGCCGGAAAACGGCGCTAACAGGGTAGAAACACTTCGTGAGAGGGACGGATGCCCTCAACGTCGCAAGCGTGAGAATTCTTTCCAAGGAGACCCATGTTACTCAGATTTCGGTTCGCCTCGTTCCCGGTCGCTCTGCTGCTGCCGCTCTCTGCCGCCAGCGCGCAGAAACAAACTGATTTACCCCTTCGGATCACCCTGCATGAGACAGCCGTGCTCTCGAACTGGGATGGAACTGCTGTCGCTGGCGCGCAACCGGCCACTTCTGCCGTTGTCGGCGACGGCAACGACGTCTACACGAATGGGCAGACCCTTGGCGCCACGATCAACTCGCCCAACTCGACGTCGCTGACCGCTGTTCTTCCTCAACCGTACAACTGCTCGCAAGCTATATATCCGTCCTGGCTGGTGCGCGGGACGCTCCCTAACACCACAACCCAGCCAAGCTATTTGCAGGTCTCGACGCTTCTTGACCAGACCAAAGGAGTAACGGCCGGCCAATTCTCCCTACCCTTCGAGCTACTGGTGGAGGCGCTGCAATGCTTCAATCCGGGGTATTGAGCGCCGCGCCGATGTGGGTTCCGCACTATTGCGGGGCGCAGGTCAAGGAGACGTGTAGAATGGCTGGAATGTCCCAGCCAGGCGAGGTTACGGCGCTTCTGTCAGCGTGGCGAAGCGGCGATGCGGACGCGTTGGGAAGACTGATTCCGATCGTTTATGACGACCTCCGCCGCGTGGCGGCGCATTACATGCGTTCGGAGCAACCTGGCCATACCTTGCAGACAACCGCTCTGGTCCATGAAGCTTTCCTGCGCCTCACGCGAGAACAGGACCGCACCTGGGACAACCGGGCACACTTCTTCGCGGTGGCGGCTCAGATCATGCGAAACCTTCTGGTGGATCACGCGCGGGCGGCTTCTCGCGGCAAACGGGGCGGAGGAGCTGCGCCGCTTTCCTTGGACCAAGTCCCCGAGCTGACCACCACGGATCCGGAGATGATGCTGGCGCTGGATCAGGCTCTGGGACGCTTGGCGGAAATCGACCCACGCGCCAGTCGCATTGTGGAACTGCGATATTTCGTGGGTTTGAGTAATGAAGAAGTGGCGGGAGTGCTCGGCACGTCGGAAAAAACCGTCACCCGGGATTGGAACACCGCCAAGGCATGGCTCCGGGCGGAACTCAGAACCCGGGAATAAGGCGGCGCCCGCTTATGACACAAGACCTCTGGCAGAAGCTGAAACAAATCTTCAGCGATACGTTGGAACACGAGCCCGCGGAACGGGAAGCGTTCGTTCGCGAAGCCGCCAAGGACGATCCCGAACTGCTTTCGGAACTCTTACGTCTTCTGGCGGAAAGCGATCGCGAATCAGGTTTGCTGTCGCGTCCCGCCTTGGCGCGGCCATGGGCGCGCGACGAAGGTCCGCGCTTCGCCCCCGAAACCATTCTGGCGCGCCGCTTCCGCGTGATTCGTTTCATCGCGCGCGGTGGAATGGGCGAGGTCTATGAGGCGGAGGATCTGGAACTCGCTGAGCGCGTCGCGCTCAAAGCCATTCGCAGGCACATAGCGCCCGACAGCGAACTGCTGGCTCTGTTCAGGAAAGAAGTGCAACTCGCCCGCCGTGTCACTCACCCGAATGTCTGTCGCATTTTCGATTTGGCCTTGCATGAGGACGTGCCTAACACGACGCCGGTCATGCTGCTGTCCATGGAGCTGCTGGAAGGCCAGACGCTGTCCGAGCGCCTGCGCGAATCGGGCCCGCTGAGCTTCCGCGATGCCTTGCCGATGATTGAGGAGATCGCGGCGGGCTTGCAGGCGGCGCATGATGCCGGAATCATTCATGGAGATCTAAAGCCGGGTAATGTGATGCTGGCCGCCCGATCCGGTGAAAGCGGAGCCAAGCCGCGCGCCGTGGTGATGGACTTCGGTATGGCCCTCCCGGCAACTCCAGACTCAGCCGGACCCGCGACCAGCCGCGGGGGAACACCCGATTATTTTGCGCCGGAGCAAGCCCGAGGCGCGGCGATCAGCACCGCCACCGACATGTATTCGTTCGCGCTGATGATCGCCGACATGTTGGGCGCTCCTCGCGCGGCGCGGCTGAAACCCGATGCGGAGCGGATGCCTTCGCGTTGGGCGCAGGCACTCCGGCGGTGTCTGGAGGGCGAGCCGTCGAGGCGCTACACGCGGCCGGCGGAACTGGCCATGACGCTCCGCCGCTCAGCCGATTACCGCAGGAGGACCATGATCCGCGCCGCCTACGCGATGGTGTTCGCGGCCATTGCTATTTCGGGCGCGGTCTTTCTGGCGGGACGTACGGGATCGATCCAGGGCGTTGCGAGCCGCCAGCTTCTGGTCGAAGGAGACACCGTGACTGCCCGTTGCCCGTCGCCGGATGGCCGCTTTGTGGCCGTGACCTCCTGGGATACCGGCGATCTGGCCCTGCGGGATGCAACTACGGGGAAGATGAAGCGTTTGACTCACAAACCAACCACGTGGTCCATCCAGCCTGGCGGGGTCTATAGCGCTACATTCTCACCGGACGGCCGTCACATCGCCTATGAGTGGATGAATAGCCGTACAGACGGCGAGCTACGCGTGATCGGCGTGGACGGAACCGGGGAGCGGACTCTATACCGAAATCCGAACGCATTCAGCACAAGTGTGCTGGACTGGTCTCCGGACGGAAGCCGCGTCCTCATCAAGACGTGGTTGAACGACAATACCGAGCCGCTGGCCCTGGTTTCCATCGCCGATGGATCCGCACAGTCCCTGAAGATTCCGCCAGGCACGCGGGTTCGGGAGGTGCAATTCGACGCCGACGGTAGCGGCATCGTTTTCAGTAGCCCCAAAGCCCAGAACGCAGGCAGTGAGATCCATCGCCTGGATTTCAATGGTGTGGAGTCGACGCTGATCACCAGCGCTGGAAACAACGATTCCATCATCGGGTGGTCTCCCGACCGGCGACGGCTGATCTTTACAAGCGATCGCCGGGGGCACCCGGGCATCTGGGCAGTTGCAGTTTCCCAGCGCGGCGCCGGGGGCGATCCGCAGGAGTTAGTTCCCGACGCCGGTAGGTGGGAAACCCTCGGCATCACGCGGACGGGCTCGCTGCTCTACCGCCTGGACGCGGATGGAACCGATGTGTATACGGCGGTGCTCGACCTAGCCGCCGGCCGGACGGTCTCGCCGCCTCAACAGGTGATGGACCGCTTCGTCGGGTCGTACGCATACCCGAGCTGGTCCGAGGACGGCCGCCGCCTGATGTTCGGGTCCAACCACGATCCGCTTCATCCAGCGCTGATCATCTATGAGCCACAAACCGGCGCAAAACGCGAACTACAGTTCGATTTTCATCTTCTCCGCCGTGCCCAGTGGGTAGAGCATGGCTCGGCCATCATGGCATTCGGAGAGACCAGGGACGGTGTGCAGGGCCAATTCCGAATCGACCCGGCAACTGGAGTTGCAAAGCTGTTCATAACGGCGAAGGATCTGGAATCGGGATTCGAGGGCGCCTGGTCGGCGGATGGCAAGACCGAGTTCAACCGCTTCACAGATTTTCGCCGGGGAATCTTCCGCTTCCAGGCGGATACGCGGGAGAAGCACGTTCTCTATGTTCCGCCGCCGGGTGTGGACGTGGGGCTGGAGAATCTGGCCCTTTCGCCGGACGGCCATACGCTGGCGTTCCACGCTCGTAACAATGCAGCGGGAAGCGCCGCGTTGATGTTGCTGCCCGTGGACGGAGGGACACCTCGGACATTACTGACCATCCGGCAACCGGAGGCCTTTATCTTTGGGTCTTTCGCCTGGACGCCAGACTCGCGGCGAATCTTGGCCGTGCGAACCATGAACAATCGCAGCGAAATCTGGCAAGTACCGGTGGACGGCAGCACACCTACGCGAATCGAGTTTCCAGCGATGCGGGTTGCCGTCTTGCGTTTGAATCCGGATGGCAAGACCATTGCGTTTTTTCAGGTGAACCCGAGATCGGAAATCTGGATGCTTCAGCACCTTCTGTAGCGGAGACTCTTGTGAAACAAAGATCGGTGTTCGTGTTGATCTGCGTACTCTGTGCCCCAGCCGGGCGCTCTCAATCGACCTTCGGGAGCGTTGTCGGAACGGTTCGCGATCCTTCCGGGGCCGCCGTCGCCGGAGCGGCTGTCACCGCGAAGGAGACTGACACGGGAATCTCTGTGAGCACCGTTTCGGGCGCGGAGGGCCTCTATGAATTCCCGAACCTCAAGCCCGGACGTTACGTCCTGGCAGCGGGCAAGCAAAGTTTTGCCGACTCGGGCAGCGTCGAGGTGGCGCTCGAATCGCGGCGCACCATCCGCACGAATCTCGATCTGCGGCTTCCAAACACCCAGGAGTCGGTCACCGTTGGAGAGACTCAGGTCGCGATCGATACCGAAGACGGCACGATTGCGGACTCCAAGAACTTCGCTCAGATTACGCAGCTCCCTTTGAATTCCCGCGCTCTAGCTACGGATCCGCTGTTCGCACTTTCCACTGTTCCCGGCGCGCAGCTCGGTTCTCAACGCTTCCGTGTTTCTCTGGGCGGAGGAATTACGTCCCAGGTTGAATTCTCAATGGATGGTATTTCCAACGTCGGCGTGGGCAGCAATTCCCCAATTTTGCTCGTCTATCCATCGACTGAAGCTCTTGCGGAGTTGAAGGTAACCTCAACTGGCGCGGGCGCCGAATTCGGCCAAATGGGAGATGTCGCAGTAGTTACTCGCGGTGGAACCAATCAGCTCCATGGAAGCGCTTTGTGGTATCACCAGAACGCGGCGCTGGACGCAAAAACTTACGCCGCCCCGGTAAAGCAGAAAAAGGTCTACAACACCTTCGGCGGCGGTTTTGGCGGGCCCGTGGTTTTGCCCGGATTCTATCGGGGCAACGACAGGACCTTCTTTTATGTGGATTACGAAGGCAACCGCCAGCCGGGCTCGGCGCTTCAGCAAAGCTCCGTTCCCACCGCTGACATGCGTGGCGGGAATCTTGCCGGAGTGCCCGGCATGCCCGCGGTAGATCCTCTGAACAACCTGCCATTCCCTGGCAATGTTGTCCCTTCCGGGCGGATCAACTCCGTCGCCGCGGCGCTGTTCAAACTGTACTATCCGCTGCCGAACTACGAAAGCGGGTCAACCTTGAACAACTACCGGATACTGGCGCGGAATGACTCTGTCACGGATCATTACGATGTTCGCGTTGATCATCGGCTAGGACCGAAGCAACAGTTCTTCGCGCGGTGGAGCTGGGATGAAAATAGTCTTCCGGCCTTGTTCGGCGGCCCGTTACTGCCGGCCAGCCAGTATTCCACGCGGAACCGCAATCTGGTGCTTTCCGACAGCTATACCTTTTCTCCGAATTGGGTGAACGAATTCCGCTTCGGCCTGACCTGGTCGAAGAGCGCGGAGAGTTTCCCGATCCGCGGAACGGACGCTGTGTCCACGCTGGGCATACAGGGCCTCGATCTAAGCCAGGTAGGCGATGGCGGCGGCTTTCCATATTTCCAGTTCGATGATGGATATTTCAGTTCCCTGGGACATGGCCGCGATCAGGAAGGCCTTTCCAGAAGTGTCCAGTTCACCGACAATATCACTCGGATCCGGGGCCGCCACACATGGAAGTTCGGCGTGGACGCACGTTGGCTGGCCTACGCGCAGACCCTGCACAACGGATTCAATGACGATTTCGGCGGCTTCTCGTTCCGCGACGGTGCGTTCAGCGGAAATGCGTTCGCCGATCTCCTGCTAGGCCTCCCCGCCGTCGGGTATTACGCTTCCGTCGGACCCAACCTGCTTGAACGCTCCACCCACGCGGATTTCTATGCCCAGGACCAATGGCAAGCAAACCGCCGGCTGACGCTCACCTTGGGCGTGCGCTGGGAGCTCCAGCCTCCCATGACTGAGGACGCTGGAAACATCAGCAATTTTAATCCGCGAAACGGAGACATTATCATTCCCGACCACTCTCTGCCGGCGTCGCCAGGCTTTCTCACAGGCGCCAATGCCTGTCCAGGCATCACTGCCGCCTTCCCTTGTACCCGAATCGTCACCGCCAGCCAGGCTGGCGTAGGGCAAGGACTTCTCAGTACCCACTACGACAATTGGGCTCCTCGCTTTGGCTTCGCCTATCGCCCGTTTTCAGGCGACCGCACAGTTGTGCGCGGAGCCATCGGATACTACGTGGGAACCCTGTTGGGCCCCAGCGCGTACCCCCTCACCGGAATCCATACCTCGGATGTCCGGCAGTTCGACAACTATGGTGGCGCGGGGCTGCCGCCGGTATTCGCGTTTCCACAGGCCTACGGAGGAGCTTTCAATCTTACTGTCCCAGGGAACAGCGCCTTGTGTTGCCTGGATGACTTGGATTTGCGCAATCCACGCTCGGTCCAATGGAACTTCAGCGCGGAGCGGGCGCTGCCTTCCGACCTATCTCTACGTGTGAGCTATGTCGGGAGCCAAACTGCGGGGTTGCTCAAACCGGTCGATCTCAATCAAGTGCCCGCCAGCTCGCTGCCTTACTCGCGTAGCCGGACTCCTTATCCAGTCTGGCAACAGGTATTCACGTTCGAAAACCTTGGCTTTTCAAACTATCAAAGCCTTCAAACTGAGTTGTCCCGGCGTTTCAAGGCCGGCATGTTTTTTCAGGCTGCGTACACTTTGGCGAAAGAGCTTGGAAATGCGGCGAACACGGCTATGGCGGAATTCCCTCCCGAGGCTCCTTTTGGAGGAACAGCCATTGATCGCTTCGATACGCGATTGGATCGCGGCAATTTCGGAGCTTCGCGGCGCCAGCGCTTCGTTCTGACCGGCATCTTCCCTGTGCCGGTCGGCAACGGCCGAAGGATCGGAAACCGGATGCATGGCGTGGCTCAGGTCTTGGCCGGTGGATGGGACCTGAGCACGGTGACGCTACTTGAGTCCGGACCATACCAGACGCCCTCGATGGCTGCGAATAGGGATCAATCCAACACAAACCTATCTGGACGCAACATCTTTTCAGCGCGCCCGGACCGGATGGCGGACGGGAATCTGTCCGATCCCACACCTGGCCGTTATTACGACATCGCCGCCTTCGCTCCGCCTCCAACAGGCGCGGGACGGTTCGGCAACGCCGGTGCGGGGATTCTTCAGGCTCCTGGCACAATCGCCGTCGCTGCAGGTCTATCGAAAACCTTCGCGATCACAGAGAGGCTGCGGCTAAGGATGGAGGGGACTTTCACTAACCTTCCGAACCATCCCAACTTCGCTCCTCCAGTTGTGAATACCTCCAACACATCAGCCTTCGGCAAACTGACCCAGGTGCAGTCCTCTGAAAACTCCGGCAACCGCACCGGACAGATCGGCGTGCGTCTGGATTTCTGATTGTGGAGGATAACCGTTAGAGCTGCCGCGGCGGCTTATCGAATCCTTAGGACCGCGAGAAACCGGTTTCTGAACTCGTGCTGGGTCGCCGCTTGGCCAGGCCTCAATGTCGCACCTGAGTACCTTTCCGAAGGCAGGGCCATCGACATCCTGATTGCTCGCGGGAAGGACGAAACACCGGAAATGACGCTCGCGCGGCCAGTTTCGCTTGGTCCGGGATGGGGTTGGCCGAGAAGCCAAGGAAATAATGTGTTAGGTGCAGAAGCACGTGAAGAGGCGTTGTCGAGTGCAACTCGGCTCTGTTGCGGATTACGAAACTCTTATCCGCACAGTAATGATGAGATGATGGGCATCCCCCGCAGAACACGCTAAACTACCCGCAAATGCAGCAACACGATCAATACGCGGAGATCGACGAGAAACTCGATGTACTATACCGCGACTTGCGGAGAGCGCCTCCCAAAATACCTGAGCGGCTGTTTCATTACACCGACAGTCAAGGCTTTGTCGGAATCGCAACAAGCCAGCGTGTATGGGCGTCGAATGCGGACTTTCTGAACGATTCAAGCGAGCCGGCCTACGCGTTAAGACGTTCTCAAGGAGTCGTTCAACCGTTTTGAGTCCCGCCTTCGCCGGAGCAGTGTGCTGCGGACGGTGCTGGCGGGCTTTTGGGAGTGGGCCGTGCAAGAGCACCTCCAGCAAGGTCCGCATCTTTACGTATTCTGCTTGTCGGAGGTGGGGGATCTTTTAAGCCAATGGCGCGCATATGGCGGTTACGGGGCTGGCTATGCAGTCGGGTTCTCCGCTTCTGGACTCGCCTCACTTTTGCGCCCATCCGAAGGCCAATACGTTATCAGAGTGGTTTATGACCGGGATGAGCAGCAGACGGAAGCCGCAGACATTTTCAACCAGATCGCAACGGTTGTTGACCAGCACGAAGGTAGCTACGGAACGAAAGACACTGCCACATGCGGGCACGACGCCACGCTCGTAGAGAGTAGGGCACGCACTGCATTCCTGTCTGAAATAATTCGCCTACGCTCAAAGTTTAAGACTCCGGCATTCCGCGAGGAGGAAGAATAGCGAATAGTCCAATTCGTGCATCCCGGTGCGGATCGGCCGTGTGTCCGATTTCGGCCCAGCGTCGGCGCGATCAAACCATACCTGGAGTTGGACACCGGAGCGACGAAGCTGCCGATCGAACAAGTGATCGTAGGACCGGGGCTAAAACCTGAGCTGTCACTCCGATCGGCTGTTCTAATACTCACCAAGAACGGCTGCCCGAATGTTGACGTCAGAAATTCAACCGTTCCCTTTCGGTTGTGACGGCAACTACTCCTGGAGGTCGAAGACGCTACCATGAAACCAATCGCGTGTCCATGTCAGCATACGTGGCTGTAGAAACCCGCCTGTTAACCGGTGTTATCGGCAATTCTGAGTCGGTGTCCGTCCGGTTAGGCTCCATCTCCTTCGATCGAAGGGGGTCCGCCAATCCGATCAGGCGCAAGCGGAACCTCCGTTCCGCCACATCACGGACGCCGTCGGGCTTCCTGTTCAGAAAAACATAAGCGCGCTTCTTTTCAGGGCAGCCGCTCTGGAAGCGTGTCGTCTGCGGCAACCATTGCGGACTGCGCTCGAACTCCGATGGTCCGAGAAACGAGATCGAAAGGGGGAGGTCAATGGAACGAAATCACCTGGGGAAGCGAAAGGGATCGTTGGTCAAGCCTGAGACCTTGTCCGTCACGTGAATCGCCAGGCCATCCGCCCAGAAAACTGCGGACTCAGAGGGTCGGACTGGACCGTTCATGGCGAAATCGGACCCGTTCATCAGGTTTTTTGGTTACTGGGCGCGTTTCCGTATCATCATAAGCAAAGCTAACATCATGCTTTGGCGATGGTTTCCTGGGAGGAACCTTGCGGCTGTTCGTTCGTTTAACCGCCTTATTTGTGCTGATCGCAGTCGCTCAGGCTCAGACGCCCCAGGCGCCTGCCCGCCCAAGCACAATCTCGATGGACGATGCCGTCCGGATCGCACTCGCCTACAACCAGTCCTTGCGGGCGCAGCGGCTTAACATCGACCAAAATCGTGCGGAAGAGATCACGGCGGCGCTCAAGCCGAACCCTAGCTTTACCACGCTGGTCGATACGATCCCGCTATTTTCGCCGCAAATCATTCGTCTCAACACGCAGATCTATTCGCAGTCGCTCGCCTACATGTATGAACGCGGCGGCAAGCGTGAAAAACGCCTCGCGGTGGCGAAAGACAACACCGACGTATCGGCCAAAACGGTGGTCGACAACGAACGCCAGTTGCGATTCCAGGTGGTGCAGGCGTTTATCAGTGTTTTGCTCTCTAAATCCGTGCTCCAACTCGCTAAGGACGATCTAGCGAACTTTTCGGAAGAGGTCGAACTAAACCATGCGCGCCTAGCAGCGCGAGGTAAAACTGGTCATTTTCACGCTGCGATCAATCCACTCGAAACTATCGGTTGGTGAGCCATCCGATGACGGAACTTACTTACGAGCGACATCGTAGCCCTCAAATGGCAGTTAAAGCGTTCCGCAACCGAAAATAACCCGCGATAACGTCCCTGCAGGCCTCGCGGCGTTCCTTTTCCAAACAACGTCCGCATCAACAGCCCCAGATTCGCCGCTCCCGAGTGCACCACCAGCCGCTTGAGAATGTTTTCCCGGCCTCGTAAATGAACCCGGCGCATCCCGCCCCGATCGTACAAGTGTTGATTCCATCGCTCCAGCTTCTCGCCCCGTTGCCGCAATAATCGGCGGCCGTGTTCTCCTTGAATGCGGCGGCGATTCGCATACACCGCGAGTTGCTCGGTCCGCAGATCCTGCCATTTTTGCCGTCCTCGATTCGGCTCCGAACAATACGTGCGTAAGCCCCACTCCGTCAGTTCGCTGACCACCGCGCGACTGTGATAGCCCTTGTCCGTCACCACCTCGCGCGGCCCTTCCGCGCTGACCTGCTTCACCACTTCGTCAGTGTCGCTGTCCGCCACGATGGAGGTGATGCGCTCGCCTGCTTCCGTTACCGTCTCCTGAATCGTCGCCGTGTCTCCTTCATCGGCACCGTGCAGAGTGACCGCGACAATCGCTCCGGTCTCCATGTCCACCGCGTGCTCGGCCTTGTGCGCCAGATGCGTGCGACCATCCTTCATCTTCGTGATGCGCGCGTCCGGATCGTGCGGATGCTTCCAGTCGTCGTTCGAGCCCTTCTTCGTGCG
>Ga0210409_10007275_pt1 | contig 11406 bp, 7 predicted proteins | sample IncBWH17MmetaG_FD_161649 | JGI IMG/M metagenome (GOLD analysis project Ga0210409, IMG submission 161649) | Forest soil microbial communities from Barre Woods Harvard Forest LTER site, Petersham, Massachusetts, United States - Inc-BW-H-17-M | ecosystem: Environmental > Terrestrial > Soil >...
GCGCAGTCGATGGCGTCTTCCGTAGCAGCGACGGCGGCAAGAGCTGGCAGAAGATTTCCGCCAGCAACTCCGACATCCACAGCATTGAATCCATCGCCATCGATCCCAAGAATCCGAATGCGATCTACGCCGGTACCTGGCATCTGGCGTGGAAGACCGACGATGGCGGCGCCAACTGGCACCACATCAGCAAAGGCATGATCGAGGACTCCGACGTTTTCTCGATCATTGTTGATTCGACCAATCCTTCGGTCGTATTCGCGAGCGCCTGCTCCGGCATTTACAAGAGCACAAGCGCCGGCGAGACCTTCTCGAAGATTCAGGGAATTCCGTTTTCCGCGCGGCGTACCCGGGTTCTGAAACAGGATCCGAGCAATCCCGCAATTGTTTATGCCGGAACGACGGAAGGCCTTTGGAAAACCACTGACGCGGGCAAGACCTGGAACCGCGTGACCAATCCGGAAGTCGTGGTCAACGATGTGATGGTCGATCCGCGCAACTCGCAGCGGGTCATGCTGGCCACCGATCGCGCTGGCGTGTTGGCTAGCGACGACGGCGCCAAGAGCTTCCTCAGCACCAATCACGGCTACACCCATCGTTACGTGACTTCGATCATTGCCGACAAGAACGATCCCAACACCATTTTCGTGGGCGTGGTAAACGATCGCGAAATGGGCGGTGTATTCGTTTCGCAGGATGCCGGACAGCACTGGACCCAAAAGGCCAAGGGCCTCGACGGCCGCGATGTGTTCACCCTGAAGCAGACCAGCAACGGCGAACTCGTCGCGGGCACGAATCGCGGCATGTTCGTATTGCCCAAAAATGGCCGTGAGTGGAGCCCGATCAACGACGTCATCAACCGGACTTCCTCGCACACTGCCAAGACAAAGACTGAAGCTCGCTCCATTCTGACCGCGCGCGTGAACGATGTCGAAATCACGCCCACGACCTGGATGGCCGCGACCTCCGCGGGACTGTTCACCAGTTCCAACCAGGGCAAGAGCTGGAGCGGCGGCGCGGTAATGGGCAAGCAGGATTTCGTCTCCGTCAAAGCCGACGGAAGCCTGATTGCACTCGCCACTCGCAGCACCGTATTGGTTTCGAAGGACAACGGTTCAACCTGGCAGGACTCGGGTTTGTCCTCCCACGTGACCAGCATTCGCGGCGTCACCATCTCTGACGGGCAGATCATGTTTGCCTCGCGAGAAGGTGCATTCCGCAGCCCGAACGGTGGAGCTGGATGGGAGCACATGCAGAACGGCCTCCCGGACAAGAACATCAGCTCAATCAGCTACGACCAGAACAACAAGCGCTTGCTTGCGACCAGTACGGAAACCGGCGTGGTCTTCGAGAGTCAGGATAACGGACGCACCTGGACCCGCGGCCCTGACACCGGCTACCCGCTGCGCCAAGTCAGCGTGGTGCATGGCCGCTTCCTGGCAGCCACGCCGTTTGACGGACTCGTAATGCAGCCGGAGAACGACGATCACAGCGCATCAACTGGTGCAGCCACTCGACGCACCAACTGATCAACCCACAACTCGCGTCAGAAACCACAGAGGAGCGGCTTAGCCGCTCCTCTGTTTTCTTTTACAGTTTTCTTTTACAGTTTGCTTTTACTGGCAGGTGGGAAATTTGAGCGAGGCCACGCGGGTGTGGAAGGTGATCGCATTCTTGGGCATGGTTTTTGGAATGTACTGGTTCACGTACCAGAAGGTGCAGTCATCCACAGGATCGATCACCATGCTGCTGTAATCTCCCCAGCGATTGGCATCGGTGGCGGAGCCCTTCCCAATGAAGATCAAGGCGGGACTCTCCATTGTGTTCATGGGATCGGTAGGCACGCGTCCGGTGAAGCCAATCGAGGGATGCAAAGTGGTGGCGTTGGATTTGCTGTAGCCGAGCGCCATGTCTCCAACTTTGTCCATGTCGATGCTGCCCATCCACAGCGAATCAGCGCCGTGGGTGAACGTGCCTTGTTGGAAGACGGCGGGCTTGCCGTTGGGATCGCGGATTTCGTACCAGCGTTCGCCGGATGCGGCCTTGCTGGTCATCACCGAATGGCTCACTACCAGAGATTCGTGGTCTCCAAAGTTCCGATAGGCCAAGCGGAACATCAAGCGATCGCCGAGGGAATCAAGTTGCTGCGTTGTTCCCGGCTGTGGGATGCAGGTTCCACCTCCGCAAGCCATGGCGTACGCCTTCACAGGAATGCTGATCGGACCCTTGAAGGTCGACTTGGATGTGTTGGTGAAGTCCACGTGAAAGCGGTACAGGTGCAAAGAGGTTGAGCTGGAAAGGTCGACAAAAAAGCTGGGCTCGCCTGATGGAGGAGGCGTGGCGCCATCGGCATTCGACGGGAGAAAAGAGAACTCGTTGGGATTCTTGAAGCAAACCGCCTTCGCTTTTGCGCCGGTCAGCATGGCGGCGCGATCGTAGGCGCAGGCGTCATCGGCGATAAACGACTTCGGGCCGAACAGATTGTAGTTGGCATAGTAAGCGTCGGGCCACACGCTGAGTTTGTCGTAGTCATTGAATATCTTGTTTCCAAACTCAAAAATGTAACGGTGATATCTGCCGGTTGCGTCAAAGGTTTCGGAGACGGCAATGCATTCGTTTCCGGTGCTGAAAGTGCTGTCGGCGGCAATCTGGCTGATGATCCAGCGATTGGCGAACTGGTCGTAGAGCACGACGGGATCGGTCCAGAAGAAGGTGTTCCCCTGTCCGCACAGTCCCGGGACGCCGGTGAATAGGGCGCTGATCTGCTGCGGGGCGAATAGCGACTTTCCAGTCGCTTTGTCAAAAACCTGCCACGCCGTATTAATGGTTTCGACGACTTGGGTCGCGCCGACCGCGAGGTTGTCATCGGAAGGAATTCCTTCCAGGGTGCCGTTGACCCAGTTCGGAATCCCCTCGAAGTTGAGCCCGACGGTTGCGGAAACAGGTGGCGCCTCGTACGTCTGTTCCGCACGATCTGCTATCGGGACGGAGGCGCCGGAGAGAATACGACGCGGCCGCGGGTGCTCGACTTCGCGCGGAGCACGTCCCTGCGGAGCGGCCATAGAATACTCGCGCACCGGCAACGACGTATCGTGATAGCTGTCGTAAGTAACTTCCGGGCGGCTCTGCGCCGGCTTCTGAGCCGACAAAGGGCTAGGGAGCGCGAGACTCGAGGCCAATACAACCGCGGCGGCGATTATGGCTTTGGGGTTCATAATTCCTCTTCGGTCTTCGATCTTGATCTTGATTCTTAAATCTTGATCCTTCGGACGGATGTCCGATTCACTGACCTGAAAGTTTGACCCTGCCACGGGTTCTCGTCAAGGTGAAAGAAATTGCAACTTGGGTTTTGTTCACAAAAGCAATTGTTTTGTTGAGACGGATTGCCAGGATGCCACTAACGGTTGGCGAGCAGGGAAACATCGCGAGACTTGAGCAGATGTTCGTCGGCAGTGACCAGCGTGAGTTCGAAGACTTTGGCAGTCGCAAGGAGAAAGCGATCAGCTGGATCGTGGGTAGCCAATTGCAGACGGCCGGTCTCTCGCGCTACTTCGTAGGTCACAGGGGCTTCTTGTAACGGCAGGGTTTGGAGCGCGTTCGGAACCCAGGTTTCGATATCCTCACCGGGAACCATACGCCCCTTCTGCCAAAGCACGATCAGTTCCCAGACGCTGATCGGCGACAGCCATAGCTCATTACTCATATCTTGAATTTCCTTCGAGACTCGACGGGAGAGGCGTTCGGGTTCAAGCACGCTCCACAGCCAGATGTGGGTGTCGAGCAGCAGTTTCATGAACGAAGGACTTCCCATTCGTCTTCATCGCTTGCAGGGGAGACGATGTCGCCCACGATTCGTGCAGTCCCTCGAAGAGCGCCGAGATCTCGTGTGGGACGTTGCTTCAGCGCTGGAGGAACGACCTCTGCGACCGGTTGACCGAAGCGGGTCACAAGCACGGGCTTGCCTGTCTTGCGTACTTTCTCCAGGACGGCAAGGCAAGTAGCTTTGAACTTCGAGATGGCAATTTCTTCCATAGAGCTGCTTAAGGGAAAGCATACCATGGTCATAGACCATGGTCAACTCTCGCTGGTAAGGCCTGGAACGGCTTCGAAGAGCAACAAATCTTAAATCGCGGAGGTCGCGGAGAACGGCCGCGGAGTGCGCGGAGAAAACCCGCGCCACGGGGTGTTTGTCGAGGCCCGCGCGGGCGCAGACGCCCGCGCCTGCATTCACCAAGGCAAAATCTACATCGGTCGCGACCGGCTTCTGCCGTTAAACTCATGATTAATAGCGTTCGCGAGTTGGTATCTCGTTTGCGACTTGTGGCTAATAATTCCCAACGGGCACGATACGTTCATGAAGAGATGGTGGTGGGCCCGCCGTTTGACGGTAGTTCTGGCGTTGGCCTGCGTAACTACGGCGTGGGTGACGGGATGCTCGCGCCAGCTCGCCGCTCCGGTATCAACCGGGACCGCTAACAGTACCCAGCTACCCTTTGATCGCGTCTCGGAGAACAGCGGCATCTCTCCAACCGCTGGACTCGCCACCGACGGAATTCCAGCCGGCATCGAGTTGACTGTGCGATTGCAGTTACCGCTTTCCAGCGCAGATTCTCGAGTTGGGGACTCTTTTCAAGCAGTGCTCGATGAGCCCGTGTTGGTTGCTGGCAAGACAGTGTTGCCGCGGGGGACGCCGTTTAGCGGAAGCGTGATAGCAGCGAAGGCTTCAGGAGGCCCGGCGGATCCCGGCTACCTGCGGGTGACTCTTGTGTCGATGGCCGTGGACGGAAAATCGATTGCTTTGCAGACAACCAGTGTTTTTGCCAAAGGCAGATCGTATAAAAACCGCAAAACTCCGACGATGAAGAGCTCCACCGCTGACGGCAAAGGCGACATGGCAGAATCGGCGGTGAATTCCGGAAGTGGTAGCGACTCTTTTTTCCTTCCCAGTCAGGGCGATATCAGGTTTTCCACAGGGCACCGCTTCACCTTTCGACTGGCTCAGCCTTTGCATCGATCGGGTTGAAGCTGTTGTGAAGTGTACTTGTCCGTTGTGGGCGTAAGAGTTGGAGCAACGTTCTTCCTCCCGTTGTGGTTCGGTTCTGAATCCGCAAATTCCTGTTCAACCATCACAGCGCTTCTTGGAGAAGCCCGCCTAAACTTCCCAAATGGGGAGCACGCCGGAAAGCGTGACTTCTACCACTCTTGTAATCGGACAGACGCGAGCTATGAGCGCAATTGCACAACTTCACTTAAGAACTGAGGAACCGGCCGACCGGCTACAAACGCAAACCGAGCAGCAGTTGCGGGAAGCCCACAAGATGGAGGCCATCGGCCGCCTCGTCGGAGGGGTCGCCCACGACTTCAACAACCTGCTCACCGGGATGGTTCTTTGCAGCGAACTGATTCTGGCCGGGCTGGAAGAGAACCATCGTTTGCGACGTTTTGCCGAGGAGATCCGCAAGGCCGGGGAGCAGGGTGCCGGGCTTATCCAGCAGTTGATGGCCGTCGCCCGGCAACGCGCGATCGAACCTCGTTTGCTTTGCCTGAATGATGTCATCTGCGAGGTGCGTAATCTACTCATGCGCCTGATTGGCGAGAACATCGAACTGGTGTCCGAGTTAGCCGAGGATCTGGGTTTGGTGAAGATCGATCTGGCTCAGGCACAGCAGATCATTCTGAACCTGGTATTGAACGCCCGGGATGCCATGCCTGACGGCGGCCGGGTCACACTGAGCACGCGAAACTGCGATGGGCCAATCATGGAACGCGACGCGCGCAACCAATTTTGCGATTATTGGGTCTCGTTTGCGGTTTGCGACACGGGTTGCGGCATGGACGCCGAAACCCGTTCACGACTGTTCGAGCCCTTCTTTACGACTAAGAAGCCGGGAAAGGGAAATGGACTGGGACTGGCCACGGTCCATCGAATTGTGACTCACGAAGGGGGCAGGGTCGAAGTCGAAAGCGAGGCCGGAAGAGGCACGCGGGTAGTTGTGCATCTGCCCCGAGTTGAAGCGAAATCCCTACTGCCCAATGTTTCCGGAGCTGTGGACAAGGTCAGTCCCGCTCCGGATCAGAAAATTCAAGGACCGAGGAAAGCGAAAGGAAGAGGAAAATCCGTATGACTAGCGCCATTGCCCACGCGTTTAATCCGCCGCAGCTCGAAGCGGCGAACTTGTTAAATCTGGTGATCGTCGACGACGAACGCGCGGTTCGCGATGTGTGCCGCGAAGTAGCGCAGTCCCTCGGGTTCAACACCATGGTGGCTGAGTCGGCGGAACATATCTACCGCTTGCTCGACTCGCAGGCCGTAGACGTGGTTCTGCTCGATTTGAAATTGCCCGGAGCGGGGGGACTAGAGGCATTGCACAAGATCAAGCAGCGCCGTCCCGACGCCGAGGTCGTGGTTGTGACCGGTTACGCTACCGTTCAATCGGCAGTGCAGGCCATGAAGAACGGCGCCTACGACTACGTAACCAAGCCTTTCACGATCGACGAACTGAAGCTGCTGCTGGAGCGGGTTGCAACCCACTTGAGGATGAAAACCGAGAACCGCATGCTGCGCGAGAAGATTAAGTCAAAGCTGGGTTTTGGCAGTATCGTGGGGCGCGCGCCTGAGATGGAGAAGCTTTACCGGATGATCGCCAAGGCTGCGCTCAGCAACCACCCCGTATTGATTCTGGGTGAAAGCGGCACCGGGAAGGAAATGGTGGCACGATCCATTCACTTCTCAGGGCCTTTTCGGGACAAGCCGTTCATTCCCGTGGACTGCGGCTCGCTGGTTCCCACGTTGATCGAGAGTGAACTGTTCGGCTATGTAAAAGGCGCTTTCACCGGCGCGATGCAGGCTAAGGAAGGATTGCTCGCGATGGCCGAGGGCGGAACGGTGTTCCTCGATGAAATTGGAGAACTCCCTATCGATCTGCAGGCCAAGTTGCTGCGGGCGATTCAGGAGAAGGAGATTCGCCAGGTTGGCAGTACCCGGCGCACGACTATCAATGTGCGAATCCTCGCGGCGACGAATCGCGATCTGGAAACGGCGGTGGCGCAGGGAACCTTCCGGCGCGACCTGTACTTCCGCCTGAATGTGCTGAACCTGCGTATTCCCGCTTTGCGGGAAAGACGGCAAGACATCCCGGTGCTGGCGGCGTATTTTCTGGAGCGGATGGCTCGCGATTTTGGACAGGAGCGCACCCTCAGCGACGATGCCATGAAAGTTCTGCTGGCCTACGACTGGCCCGGCAATGTGCGGGAACTGGAGAACTGTTTGCAACGGGCCTGTGCCATGAACAGCGCACTCGTAATCCAGGTCGTCGATCTGCCCAGTGCCCTCAACGGAGGCAACGGCCACAGCCTGGTCGAAACAGATAGTTCCGCGAAAATCATCCCCATTTCGGAAATGGAGAGGAAGACGATTCTCAACACGATCACTCAACTCAACGGAGACAAGCTGTTGGCGGCGCGGCTGTTGGGCATCGGCAAAACCACCCTCTATCGCAAGCTGAAGGAGTATGACTTTCAAGCCTAGTTAGTTCGAATCCGGGCCGAGCTTCCCGCAATGAAACCGAGGAACGTGGGAAGACTAGGCAAGTCGAGTGTTATCAATCGGAGAGTCTGGCGCACGACGTGCAATTGCTCTGAGCATGATTCTATTGATTACATCTCTGGCAAAGGTTCAGGACTGCGTGCAAGCGCTGCAGGAAACCGCAGCTGAGTCTGTACAGGTGGCGGCAACGCTGCGCGAAGCTGTAACGCAGTTACAGACGCACGAATTTTCAGCCGTGGTGATGGATCAACTATTGCTGGATGCGGAACCCGAAGACGTCGACGTCATCCTGAAACACATGGGAACAGCTGTGCCCGTTTATTCGAACTTCGCCATCAATGGAATCGAGAGAGTGTCACGCGAATTGCGGTCAGCGCTTCACCGGCGCAAGCGAGAATTGCTGGTGGCAAGGCGGGAGGCGGAACAGGCACTGCGAAACGAACTGAAGGATTCGATCACGGCGTTGCTGCTTTCCTGTGAGATGGTGCTGGAGGTGCCGAATCTCCCTTCGTTTGCCGAGACCAAGATGCGAGCCGTGGACGCTTTGGCGAAGGAGATGCGCATGAAGCTGGGAATGACAGCGTGAAGAGGGTTTAGTGCCAGCGTTCCTATGTGTACCTTCGTGTCCTTTGTGGTAAACGCATTTTGAAGGCGTCAACCACGAAGGACACGAAGGTACACAAAGAAAACCTATTGAGCGCAAAATAGAGCAACAGTCAATTTCGCATTGTCATTTCGAGCGCAGCAGAAATCACCCGCGGTTGCGGATGATCCTGCGGAGTCGAGAAATCTGGTTTTTCCGCTGGCCAAACAACACGTTCTTCGACCGCATTCGCTCCTCCGCCGAGCGGAGCATGGAAACTTCGCTCGGGATAATGTGAGCGCGCCGGCCGTCACCCTGTCGTGTAAAGCTCAGCAAGAGCAGCTGGCCGGCCGCAAATCAGAGAAACATACCCATCTCGCAATGCCGCGCGGATGCTACTGGCCCAGCGAACAGTTGGGGTTGACGTTCTGAATATAAATGCCGTTATTGCCAATGCGGTCATCCTCCCAGGCCACAGCTGAAAGTCTCGAAGGAACTTTGCCCGACGACAGCCCTGCCTTGTTGGCTGGCAGCGAGGAGACGGGGAACTGCTTGCAGACGAACTTTCCTTCACTGTTGAGCCGGGCTGCCTGGATGGTTGTAGACCCGAACCCAGCTTGATCCACCCAGAACGCGAGGGCGCCTACGCCGATCTGTACATTCTGAACGAAAATCTGCTGATCCGCCCCCAAAGGCACAACCGTCAAGCCAGAGTCACCCCACTCGCGCGTGCCCGTGCTATTGAACTTCTGACCGTAGACTCCATTCAACACTTGATTGGAGTCCTCTTCAGTCCAGAACAGGAACACTTCGTCCGTGGCTCCGAGGTAGGATCCTGCTGGCGAAACCCTCACTTGATTCGTATCGGTCGACGCTGCCGAGCCGTTGTGCGGGAAAGCTTCGCTGCCATCGGCGCGAATGTGCTGCGCGAAACATTGCAGAGACGGACTGTTGGTGTACCAGGCGAACACGGCGCCACCCTTTCCGTCCGGAACAAAGTATGGGAAATTACCGAACTGAAGCGAACCGCTGTCGAGAACGTGTACGTGCCCTTTTCCCCATAGAAGCTTTCCACTCGCCGAAAGCTTGTTGGCGTAGAGGTACCGATCGCTGCCAAAGCCATGGTCGCGCGTCCACGATACAATCACGGACCCGCCGGCGGTCGCATGTAAGTCGGCCAAGCTGTAGTTGTAGCCGGATTCGTACAGCACGACGCCCTTACCCCACAGAGGGTGACCGTTCGGGTCGAGTTTTTGGAGTACGACATTGCTGTTGCTGGTCCAGGCTACGACGACGTCACCGTCGCTCGTCCCGGCGATTTTGGGAGCGGCATTTGAAGCTGACTGGCCATGAGTGAGTTGCACACCGAGCTTTCCCCAGAGAGCCTTTCCGGAGGGACTCAGCTTCGCCGCGGTGACCTGCTGAACGGCTCCTTCGCGTGTGTCGAGGAAGGCGAGCAGAGCGTTGCCTGTCGTGTCCACGTCGAGGCCGTAGTCCTCCGTCGAACTATTGCCCAAGTGGGCTACTTCTATGCCATCGTGGTGAAACTGCTCCACGCCTCCAGAGTCCAGGCGCTGCAAAAAAACGCTGTAGCCGATCGGCGGCGGGCTATTCGGATTGGCATCGAACCAGCTCACATACCATCCATTGTTCGAGAGCGGCCTAACCTTTGGCTGCACCTGGTCGTTTCCGTTACGTCTGTCCGCGAGCGCAAGGTTCTTGGATGGATCGGACGACCACTGTGCCCAAGCGGCCGAAGCTAGAGTAAGACCTAAGACAAACACCACAACATAGCGAAACCCGAATCGCATGAACTCTCCTCACCGGCTTGCACCGAAGCTAAGCGTGGAAGGCCGAAGACTCGACGCTACGCTTGGTGCAGCGGTACGTCAATGCTGCAAACTGTTTCACAGATGGGGAAAGACGACTGATTCATTTGCTTCGCTGGTAGCTCGGTTGTCCGCTTGTGACCACCGCTACAACGTGACTGGTGAGGCAAAACTATATCACTCGTTTTTATGCAGTTGGTCTGTCGACGACTGGCCACGGGCACCGAACGTGATTGGAATTTCGAAGAAAGGAAAGACTATGCAGCAACTCTTCTAAAAAGTTAAGGAGGGCAGACAACTCGCCGCCCTCCTTTTTCGAGATTCGTGGAACGATTCGCTACGGCTCGGGGGTCGTGGCAAAGTCCACATTCTGCATATTTACGCCGCCAATCTTCTTTCGGCCGTCGGTCCAGGTAATATAGGCAGACCCGGTCCCGTTGCCCGCGTCAGCCGCATTCAGAGCCACATTGTAGTCGTAATCACCCGCATAGCAGGAGACAACCCCCCCGTCGTCCTGGGCTGGCTGCGTGATCAGTTTGGTGCTTATGGTGATGTCGGCTAGCCAAGAAGCGCCATTGGTCTTCGACTGACGGCCTACGCGCTCGTAGTTACATCCCGGATCTCCAACGTTGTTGCAAGCGCTGGTCGCTTTGCGACGATCATACCAAGAGGCGGTGACGTTGCCATCCGAGGTGGCGGACAGCGAAGGCATCCACTGCGTCTTGTTGGGAGCGTCCTTGTCGGTGTTGAGCTTGATTGCTTTAGACCAAGTCTTGCCGTTGTTGATCGAACGTTGGTAAAAGATGTCCCCATGGTCGCCGTTCGTCCCTGCCCCGGAGTACACGTAGTGGACCACGCCATTGGGGCCAACTGCCGGTTCTCCCCAGCCCATGTGCCGGATGATCGGATTGACCTGATAGAAGTATCCGTTACAGCTCTGATCTCCGACTGGGTTAAACCGCGGACCCATAGTCACTTGAGTCCAGGTTTTGCCGCCGTTGGTTGATCGGAACATAAGGTTCTGGCGGGTAGCGTTCCCACCGCCACCTTCATCCATGCTGGCAATGAATACCGTGCTGTTCTTCCCAGTCAACTTTGCCCCGCGCGGCGAGCCGGTGACCTGCACATCGCGGTAGAATATGCCATTGTTGTTGAGTTGCAGCGGTGTGCTCCAAGTGGCGCCGTCGTCGGAGTAGGTAACGAAAAGACAACCACCCGCACCGCAGCTTGTCGTGTAGTCATTATATGAGATATACATGCGGCCATACGTACCGCTGGTCGGTTCGTTGTCCGCCCACATCGACTCGCGGTCGTCGAAGCCGCCGTTATGGGCGCAAGCTCCAACCGCCCAGGTTTTTCCATCCTTAGAGCTCCACAAGCCAATACCCTGGCCGCCGCATCCAGTCACCAGGTCGCCACCAAAGAACTTGCCCAGCTTGGAGTTGAAC
>Ga0210409_10007276_pt1 | contig 11405 bp, 10 predicted proteins | sample IncBWH17MmetaG_FD_161649 | JGI IMG/M metagenome (GOLD analysis project Ga0210409, IMG submission 161649) | Forest soil microbial communities from Barre Woods Harvard Forest LTER site, Petersham, Massachusetts, United States - Inc-BW-H-17-M | ecosystem: Environmental > Terrestrial > Soil >...
GGCCGACGAAGATCCCGGCCGTCGAGCCCCACTTTCTTCCGTCGGGCAATTGGCCCCAGCTCACGCCGTCGCGATACGGATTGGGGAGATCGTTGCGAGCACCGAGCGGCGACACCGATGGCCACGAGGCTGACGCAGGGGGAGACTGAGACCGGAGATGCATCGTCAGAGCGGCTAAGAGCACAACAATGCAGGCAAAAGTACAACTGAGTAATGGCTTTGCTCTCATGGGACGCTCCTTAAGCGAATTGTGAATCGTACATCTCTACTTCTTGCCGTAATGTTCCCCGAAGAAGTCCCCCGCATTCCACGCCGGCCGTTCCGTCTTTTGTGCTACGAAATATCCAAGGAGGAAAACATATCGAGCGTACTTGGCTCCGGACTCGAAATTGAACGGTTGATTCATATCATCCTGCGGCATGTGATAAATAGTTCCCACCCATTTCTTGCGAATCTCGTTGGGATTGATCTTAGGGTCACTCGATTTCAACCCCGTGCTTGGCCAAACCGCCGGAACTCCATTTTTCACAAAGGAGTACTGGTCACTGCGAATGAAGAACACCCGATCCGGGGACGGATCCGGACTCAGGCTGAGGTTCAGCCGGGCCGCCGCTTCCTGCACGGCTGCACTCAGTGTCGAATGCTCTGCGCCGCGCGCAATTACATCCTCAATCGGCCAAAGCAATGCCGCTCCATCCATATTAATGTTGGCCGCCAATCCGTCTTTCGGCACGGTCGGATAATGCCCGAAATAGTCTGAACCCAACAGCCCCTCTTCTTCCCCCGTCACTGACAAAAAGAGGATCGACCGCCGCGGCCGTGGGTTCATCTTGCTGAACGCCCTGGCAATCTCCAGTAAGCATGCCGTCCCGGAAGCATTGTCCAGCGCCCCGTTGTAAATTCTGTCGCCATTCACCGGTTCGCCGATTCCCAGGTGGTCCAAGTGCGCGGAGTAGACGACATATTCATTCCGCAGTTGTGGATCACTCCCTCGCAGCCGCGCCACTACATTGGGGCTGGTGATTTCCTCAAGTCTCGTTACTACCTTCAACTGCGCGGATGCCGGCAGCACAAACGCTGACGGTTTCCCTTCTTTCGCTGCCGAATAAATCTCTTCCGGCGACTTGCCGCTGCCTTCCAACAGCTTCCTAACGCCGTCCACGCTGAGAAGGGCGGAGCCGCGCAGTTCGGGGAAATAATCATTGGGCCGACCATGCGCGTCCAACCAGCGCAGATCCGGAAAAGCCAGGTCGCGCGCCCGCTCCTTGAACGGATACATTTGCTCAAGCGATGGGTTGTACAGCAGTATCGTGCCCACCGCCCCGTGCGCGGCGGCGTTTGCCAGCTTTTCGTCGCCAGACGAATAGTGGGCCCGCGTGGTGGTCTCGAACTGCGGCGGCGCTCCAAACTGATACGCCACGATCTTTCCTTTTACGTCCACGCCGCGATAGTCGTCATACCCGTTTTCCGGTGCGGTCACGCCAAATCCCACGTATACCACCGGCGCGGCCACCGATGTCTCCGCGCGCCCCGCATCGCCTCCGCTGATGAAATCCTCGCGAAATCCGAACGCTTCGGACTTTTCTCCCTGCTGAATGGTCAGGGTGGTCAGTTTTTCATCCGGCCGGATTGACCTCAGCGGCACGTTCTGAAAATATGTCCCGTTCTCTCCTGCGGGTTCCAGCCCCATCGCCTCGAACTCCGAGGCCACGAATTTCGCCGCAATCTCGTGCCCCCGCGTTCCGGTGCCTCGTCCCTCCAGCAAATCATCTGCAAGAAACCGCATATCCGCCCGAATTGCCTCCGGCCGTATCGTGGCCATCGCTTCGTCCGCGGCATCCCCCTCCGCGAGTACGCCCCGCGTGCCCATAAACACCAATGCAACTGCAATTCCAGCAGCCAGGATCACGACTTTTCCTTTATTGTCCGCGAAGTATTTCTTCATCATCCTTCCTTTAATCCCTGCGCATCCGCGTCCGAGATTATTGCTGCCCTCTTGTTCTGTCAACGGACGACCTTGACCCAACGGGAAGCCGCCGATAAGCTTGTTGTTTCTCCTTCCAGGTGAACACGCACATGGAGCAGATTCACATCACGTTGCCGGATGGCAGCGTCAAGGACGTTCCCAAGGGCACCACGCCTGCGGATGTTGCGCGAGGAATTTCTCCGCGACTCGCCGATGCGGCGCTGGTCGCCCGAGTGGCTGCGCCCAACGATGGCGAAGGCGAGTTGGTAGATCTGCGCCGGCCGCTGGAACATGACGTCAAGCTCCAAATCCTCACCGAAAAAGATCCCGATTCGCTTTTTGTCTTCCGCCACTCGGCCGCGCATCTGCTCGCTGCCGCCGTGATGGAGCTCTACCCCAACGTAAAACTCGGCATTGGTCCGCCGATCGACACCGGCTTCTTCTACGAATTCCTGCGCGAGGAACCTTTCACCCAGGAAGATCTCGCCAAAATCGAGAAAAAAATGCATGAGCTCGCGGCGCAAGATTTGCCGAACGAGCGCAAGCTCATGCCCAAGCCCGAAGCGCTCGAACTTTACAAAAAGCTCAACCAGACTTTCAAGTGCGAGCTCGTTGAAGAAAAAGCCACCGAGCCGATGGTCTCTTTCTACACCACTGGAAAATTCATCGATTTCTGCCGCGGCCCGCATATTCCTTCCACCAAGCGAATTCAGGCGTTCAAGTTGATGAACGTCGCCGGCGCTTACTGGAAAGGCCAGGAGGGCAACCCGCAGCTTCAGCGCATTTACGCCGTCGCGTTCTTCACGCAAAAAGAGCTGGACGCACACCTGCATCGCATCGAGGAAGCCAAGCGCCGCGATCATCGCAAGCTCGGCACGGAACTCGACCTCTTCAGCATCCAGGAAGAAGCCGGCCCCGGCCTGATTTTCTGGCATCCCAAGGGCGGGCTCGTTCGCAACATTATCGAAACCTGGCTGCGCGACGAACTGCAAAAACGCGGCTACGATCTAGTCTACACGCCGCACATCATGCGTCTCGATCTCTGGAAAACCAGCGGCCACACCGGCTTTTACAAGGACAGCATGTTTGGCCCAGTGGAAGTCGAAAAAGCCGACTACCAGCTCAAGCCCATGAACTGCCCGGGCCACATTTTGATTTACAAATCGAAGCTCCACAGCTACCGCGATCTCCCCGTGCGCCTCGCTGAACTCGGCACCGTCTATCGCTACGAGCGCAGTGGCGTGCTCCACGGGTTGCTCCGCGTCCGCGGATTCACCCAGGACGACGCCCACATTTTCTGCATGCCCTCGCAAATCGAATCCGAAGTCGAAGCCTGCGTCGATTTTGCCTTCGCGGTCATGAAAAATTTCGGCTTCGACGAATTCGAAGTCGAGCTCTCCGATTGGGATCAATCGCATCCGGAAAATTACGCCGGCAAGCCCGAAGATTGGCACCGCGCGACCGCCGCCCTCGCGGACACCATGAAGCGGATGAACATCCCGTACAAAAAGATGGAAGGCGAAGCCGCCTTCTACGGCCCAAAAATCGACGTCAAGCTCATCGACGCCATCGGACGTCCCTGGCAGCTCACCACCGTGCAGTTCGATTTCAACTTGCCCGCCCGCTTCGGCCTGCAATACGTTGGCGAAGACGGTTCGAAGCATCAGCCTTTGATGGTCCATCGCGCCCTGCTCGGCTCCGTCGAACGCTTCTTCGGCATTTTGATCGAGCACTACGCCGGCGCATTTCCTCTTTGGCTCGCGCCCGTGCAGGTGGAAATCTGTCCTGTCAGCGAAAAAGTCGCCGATTACGCCAAGCATGTCACTGAAACTTTGAAGCGCCACAATCTCCGCGCGCATCTCGACGACCGCAACGAAAAGTTGCCCGCAAAAATCCGCGACGCCCAAATGCAAAAGATTCCCTACATGCTCGTGGTCGGCCCCAAGGAAGCCGAAGCCGGCACCGTCAGCGTCCGCCATCGCAGCAAAGGCGACCTCGGCCCCAAGCCCCTCGCCGAAGTCGTCGAAGCCCTCAAGCGCGAAGTCGATTCCCGCGCCATAAGCTGAATCCAAAAAGTTCGGCTTCGCTTCGCGCATTACAGAAGCAGTTCTAACACTAGGTCGAAATTCTTCTTTTCACTACGTACCGGTCATGCTACCTTCCACGGACATGGGCTCTCCTCCAGGCAGTTCCATGCCCCAATTTGCAACCGCCGAATACGCTGGTGGCGGCGACAATTGCAAAACCTGTGGCCGGGCCATCTCCGGCCGCTACTACCGGGTCAACGGCACTCTGGCTTGCGAGAGCTGCGCGGAAAAACTCAAGAGCGAAGCGCCCAAGGACAGCCACGCGGCTTTCGTTCGCGGCCTCGCCTTTGGCTTTGGCGGCGCAATTCTCGGCCTGATCCTCTACGCCGCCTTTGGCATCATCACCGGACTTGTCATCGGTTACGTCTCCCTCGCGGTTGGATTCATCGTTGGCAAGGCCATCAAATTCGGTTCCGGGGGGATGGGTGGCCGTCGCTACCAGATTGCCGCTGCGATCCTCACCTACGCTGCCGTCTCCACGGCCGCGATTCCCATGGGTATTTCGCAGTACATGAGGCAGGAAGATTTGCGCCGCTCAACCCATCGGGTGCAGCCCGCCTCCCCCGCGGACCCATCCGCTGATCAGGACTCCGCCGCTCCCTACGACGCGCCAGCTTCCAAACAACCAGGGACTCCACCCGCGAAACCCAAGCTCGGACTTGGTGCTGCCTTGATGGGCCTTTTGTTTCTGGGATTGGCCTCGCCTTTCCTAGCCCTCCAGGACCCCTTCCAAGGCGCCATTGGCCTGGTCATTCTCTTCGTCGGCATACGCATAGCGTGGAAGTTGACGGCGGGTCCCCAACTCGACATAGTTGGCCCATTCCAGAGCCGCGCTCCGGCGCCGTCCGCGACTCCCGCGCCCTGATCGAACATCGTGTCCTCTCCTACCTTTGTTGAGCCCATCCGCAATTGCCACAACTGCGGTCAGGATGTGCCGCTCGGCGCGCTCGCTTGTGAAAAGTGTCACACTCTTCTGCACAGCGAAGAACTCGCACGTATCGCCACACGGGCCAAGTCGCTCGAAGAGCAGGACGACCTCCTTCACGCTCGCGAAGAATGGGCTAAGGCTCTTCCTCTTCTCCCCGCGAATTCCACGCAAGCCGAATGGATTCGCGACCAGCTCCATAAGCTTGAGCTGGTGAACAAGCTCGCGCCGGCGCAACCGCCGAAGAACGCCTGGGTCAGCAAGCTCGGCCCCCTCGCGCCCATCGCCATCCTGCTCGCGAAAAGCAAAACGCTCCTGCTGGCGCTGTTCAAACTGAAATTTCTTCTCAGTCTCGGCACGTTCGTGGCTCTCTACTGGACCCTCTGGGGCCCCAAATTCGGCATTGGCTTCGCGCTTCTGATTCTCGTTCATGAAATGGGACACTACATTGATATTCGCCGCCGCGGTCTGCCGGCGGAAATGCCAGTGTTTCTCCCCGGGCTCGGCGCCTACGTTCGCTGGGAAGCGATGGGCGTGACGCGTCAGACGCGCGCCGCCGTGAGTCTTGCCGGGCCGCTTGCGGGATTCCTCGGTGCAGCCGTCTGCGCTTTACTCTGGTACAAAACCGGGTACGGTCTCTGGGCCGCATTAGCGCGCGCCAGCGCGTGGCTCAATATCCTCAATCTCATTCCCGTTTGGGTGCTCGACGGCGGTCAAGCCGCGAATGCTCTTTCGAAAGCGGAGCGCTTTGTTCTCCTCGCCACCTGTCTCGCTCTCTGGGCCTTCATCGGCGATGGCTTGTTCTTCCTCGTCGCTGCTGGCGTCACGTATCGCCTCTTCACCAAAGATTTGCCGCCGCTTCCTAGCCCGCGCATTGCCGCTTATTATGTGTCCGTCCTCCTCGCTCTCGGCGTCGTGGTCTATTTCATGCCGGGAAAAGGTTTCGCGGGACCGTGAGCACCTCTCCAGCCGCGAACTCGCTATACTCTCTTCCATGATTTCGCGCAGACTCTTTCTTGAATTGGCCGGAACCGCGGCGGTAACCCATGTGGTATTCCCACTGCGCGCGATGGGGGAGTCCGTGCCAACCACTCTCGACCACATTCTTCTCGGTTGCAGCGATCTCGACAAAGGCATCACCTTCGTCGAGGAGAAAACCGGCGTGCGCGCCGCATTTGGCGGCGTTCATCCCGGCCGCGGTACGCAAGATGCCTTGCTCTCGTTCGGAGAGCACCGCTACCTGGAAATCATCGCGCCCGACCCCAAGCAATCCGGTGTGCAGCAGTTCACGGCAATCGCTAACTTGGTAGAACCTCGACTCATCGGGTGGGCCGCGCACCCTGGCGACCTCGACTCGTTCGCAAAAAAACTCCACGAGGCAAGCTTAGCTTTCGAAGGCCCCACGCCCGGCTCGCGCAAACGTCCCGACGGAGGCCTCCTCCAATGGAAAGCGCTCCGCCTCAAAGACGACGCCTCCGGCCTCCTGCCTTTCTTCATCGAATGGAGCGCCAACTCCCTGCATCCCTCCACCGATGCACCTAGTGGTTGCCGCATCGTTCGCATCGAGATCCTCACTCCCGATCCCGACGCGCTAGCGAAAACGGCGAAGCAACTCGGCCTCGACTTCCCCATCGTCAAAGCCAATAACCCGCAGCTCCGCGCCACTATCGCCAGCCCCAAGAGCGAGCTCGTCCTAACGTCGTGACCTTCACTCGGGCCATTCTGCCTCTTGCGGCGCAAGCCTCTCCGCGTGCTATACTTTGAAGCCCGTCCCTCGGCGCTTTTTCGCCGTGTGGGCACGGGATGGGTAAGTGGGTCATCGATTCGGGGCCAGCTCCTGGAAAAACCGGGAAAGCAGGTGCCTATCATTCTCGAGGGGGATTTATCGCTGAACGCAGCTTCCGGCAGAGCGACCGCATTCGCGTAAACGAGCGCATTCGGGCGCGCGAGATCCGGGTGATTGACGAAGAAGGCGGCCAGCTCGGCGTTATGCAGCCGTTTGAGGCCATGAAGCTGGCTCGTGAACGCGGCCTCGACCTGGTGGAAATTTCTCCCACGGCTGATCCTCCGGTTTGCAAGATCACCGACTACGGCAAATATCTCTACCAGGCGAATAAGAAGGCCCACGAGCAGCGCAAGAGCAGCCGCGGCTCGCAGTTGAAGGAAGTAAAGTTCCGGCCAGCCACCGCGGAGCACGATTATCAGGTTCGCAAGAATCAGATCATCCGCTTCCTCGGCGAAGGGCACAAAGTGCGCGCGATGATTTTTCATCGCGGCCGCGAAATGGCCCACCAGGAAGTGGGCCGCGCCAAGATGAACCGCTTGCTGATGGAAATTGGCGATCAGGGCCAGATCGAAACCATGCCGCGCATGGAAGGCAACGTTCTCGTGGCTCTGCTCGCGCCGAAAAAAGGCGTGGCCGTTGCCAAGCCCTCGGGCCAGTCGGCATCCAGCGCCCAGCAGTCGCAGTAATTACCGCAACGGATTTTGTTGTCGAGATTTTGTAGGGGCGGACTTCAGTCCGCCCTCTTTTTGGGTACCGACCAAGAACCTACGAGAGGGATTTGCGCAATGCCAAGGAACAAATCGAAACCGAAGCTGAAGCTGAAAACGCACCGCGGCGCCAGGAAGCGCTTCAAATTGACCGCCACCGGCAAACTCAAGCGCGGGCACGCCGGCAAGCGCCACTTTACCGGCACGAAGGCGGGCGGGCGCATGCGCAAGCTCAAAAAGCTGACCCTGGTGAATAAGTCCGACGTAGCCAGCGTCAAGCAAATGCTTCCCTACGGGTAAAGCCGTAACGATTTTCTGTGCGTGCAGTGAATTAGCACGCCATACGTTTTTCTTCGTAGGGGCATGACACATCGTGCCCTTCCGTTTGAAACGCAGGGCACCAACCCTGCAAATCGTGCCAGGCAGCGCTTCACGGGTGCCTGCCGGCCGATCCGCCCCGGGTATTTTCGGGGCAGCGAGTACCAACCGGAAACAAACCCGTTGCCAGACGCGTGTTTTTTTCGCGCCTGCGCAACCCGTCTTGTTTCCCTTAAAAAAAAGGAGAAACCCATGGCACGCGTAAAACGCGGCACCAAGCGCCGGGCTCGGCGCAAGAAGTACCTCAAGAGGACCAAAGGCTTTTTCCTCACCAAGAGCAAGCTCTACCAGTCCGCGCAGGAAGCGGCCAATCGCGCCGATCGTTACGCCAAGCGCGACCGCCGCGTCAAGAAACGCGAGTATCGCAAGCTTTGGATTCAGCGCGTCGGCGCCGCCGCCCGCCAGAACGGTTTGACCTACGGCCAATTGATTCACGGCCTGAAAGTCGCCGGCGTCTCGCTCGACCGCAAGGTCCTCGCGGATCTCGCGGTGAAGGACGCCGCAGCCTTCACATCGCTGGTAGCGACCGCAAAAGCCGCCGCTCCACCCCAAGCCAAGGCAAAGAAGGCTTAGGCTTTCTTCCTGGGCGGGCCCGGACCCTCGGCGTTTCACGCACCTTGTAGTGCCCGGCATTTTTGCTGGTGATTCTCTTCCGAAGGGGCACGATGTATCGTGCCCCTTCGGTGTAATCTACATCGCGATCATGTCAACTGAACTCGGTCTCGACAAGACTCTTGCCGCTCTCGGCGTCGCGCACGCTGATCAGCTCGCGCCCCTCTTCGCCGCCGTTCGCGCGCGCTTTGATTCCGAGGCTTCCGCCGCTCACGACGAATCTGCCTGGAAACAATTTCGCGACGCGTGGCTCGGCCGCAAATCCGGCGTCCTCACTCAAATCACCGACAACTGGCTCAAAGCGGCCACACCGGAACTGAAGCGTGTCGTTGGCGCGGGACTCAACGAACTCCGCGCCCACGTCGAATCGCAAATCGAATCCCGCCGCTTGGCGATCGAATCCGGCGCGGAGGAATCGTCCCTCGCGAAAGAACGCGTCGACCTCTCTCTCCCCGGCGTCCTCCGTCCCGTCGGCTCCCATCATCTAATCCGCCAGGTCTTCCAGGAAATTGAGGACATTTTCTTCTCTATCGGCTTCTCCGTCGTCGAAGGCCCCGAAATCGAAACGCCTTATTACAATTTCGAAGCGCTCAACATTCCTGAATTCCATCCCGTCCGCGATGACATGGACACCTTTTATATCGACCTCCCCAAAGGCGCACCCACGCCGCTCCTTCTCCGCACCCACACATCTCCCATGCAGATTCGCACCATGGAGAAGCGTAAGCCGCCCGTCCGCGTCATCGTTCCCGGCAAGGTCTATCGCCGCGACAATCCTGACGCCACGCACTCCTTCATGTTCCATCAGATCGAAGGCCTCGCCGTCGATACGGACATCACCTTCTGCGATTTCACCGGCACCATCGACTATTTCGTGAAGCAGTTCTTCGGGCCCGGCGTCAAAACGCGTTTCCGGCCCAGCTATTTTCCTTTCACCGAGCCTTCCGTCGAATTCGACGCGTCCTGCCCCTTCTGCGGCGGAAGCGGAACCGCTGCCAGCGGCGGCACCTGCTCGAAGTGCAAAGGCGCGGGCTGGATCGAACTCTTCGGCGCAGGCATGGTCGATCCCGCCGTCTACGGTTTCGTGAATTACGACGCCAAGAAAGTCAGCGGCTTCGCCTTCGGCATCGGCATCGACCGCCTGGCCATGCTGAAGTACGGCATCGACGACATCCAGGTCTTTTTCCAGAACGACGTCCGCTTCTTGCGCCAGTTCCCATGACTCACTACCTCACCACAAAACCGTCATTTCGAACGGAGCGGGCCGACGCCTTTTCTTTCCACTTCGCTCCTGCGAAGTGGTCGGCCTGCGCAGTGAGAAATCTCTCTTCGATCTTGGCCGTTACTCACGCTTCGATCCATGGCAAGTCACTCGTTCTTGCCTTTCAACTTTCAACTGTCGACTGTGAGCTTCCGACATGACTTTCACGGACGCCAAACAGCGCTTCTCCAATCGCGTGGCGGACTATGTCCGCTACCGCCCCGGCTATCCCACCGCAGTATTGGACGCCTTGCGCAAAGAATGTGGTCTGCGTCCGGGTTACGCCATTGCCGACATCGGCTCAGGCTCTGGCTTCTTAAGCGAACTCTTTTTGAAAAACGGAAATCGCGTTTACGGCGTGGAACCAAATACGGAAATGCGCCAGGCCGGTGAAGAATACCTCGCCTCCTACGACGGCTTCGCAAGCATCGAGGGCTCTGCCGAATCCACTACACTCGATGATTCCAGTGTGGACTTTGTCACCGCCGGCCAGGCTTTCCACTGGTTCGAACAAAATGCCGCGCGCCGCGAGTTTGCCCGCGTCCTGAAGCCCGGTGGCTGGGCCGTCGTCCTTTGGAACGAACGCCTTACGGACACCACGCCGTTTTTGCGCGACTACGACGACTTAATTCGCAAATTTGGCACCGACTACTCTCGCGTCAATGAAAGCTATCCCCGCGAAGACCAGATGCGCGATTTCTTCCAGCACAATGCTTATCGCCAGGAACGCCTTCCCAATTTCCAGGTCTTCGATTTCGAGGGCTTCGCCGGACGCGTCCGCAGCAGTTCCTACATGCCCGCGCCAGGCCATCTCAATTTCGCGCCCATGATGGCGGACTTGGGCAGAATTTTCCGCGCACATCAACAGGGCGGTACCGTTCGAATCGAATATCTCACCCGCCTTTATTTTGGCCATCTTCCATCGGCCGGGACTGCCGCATGAAAATCGTCTACAACTGGCTGAAAGACTTAGTCGACGTCATCGCCGAGCCCCACGAACTCGCCTCGCGCCTGGCGCTTTCCGGAACCAACATTGGTGGCGTTGAAATGGGAGCCCACGGTGCGGTGATTGACGCCGAAGTCAGTTCGAATCGCCCCGACTGCCTGGGCCATCTGGGAATCGCGCGTGAAGTCGGCGCGATTTACAAGCTGCCGCTGAAGCACGTGGCGCCCAAGCCCGCGGAAGGCGCATCGAAAGCCAGCGACGACGTCAAAGTCGAAATCCAGTCGCCCGACCTCTGCGGCCGTTTCACTGCCCGCGTCATTCGTGGCGTCAAGATTCAGCCTTCGCCGAAATGGCTGAAAGACCGCCTCGAAGCTTCCGGCGTGGCCAGTATCAGCAATGTCGTGGACATTTCGAACTACGTGATGCTCGAGCTTGGTCATCCCCTGCATACTTTCGATTACGACAAAGTGCGCGATCGCAGAATCGTCGTCCGTAAAGCCAAACCGGGCGAAAAAATGCGGACGCTCGATGGCGTCGAGCGGCAGCTCGCGCCTGACAAAGACCGGCAATTTGATTCTAACATTTGCATGATCAGCGATGGCGACGGCTCGCGCACCATCGGCATTGGCGGCATCATGGGCGGAGCGGAAACGGAAATTTCCTTTTCCACGAAAAACGTCTTGATCGAGTGCGCCTGGTTCGAACCGGTCGCCATTCGCCGTGCCGCGCGTTTCCTG
>Ga0210409_10007277_pt1 | contig 11405 bp, 10 predicted proteins | sample IncBWH17MmetaG_FD_161649 | JGI IMG/M metagenome (GOLD analysis project Ga0210409, IMG submission 161649) | Forest soil microbial communities from Barre Woods Harvard Forest LTER site, Petersham, Massachusetts, United States - Inc-BW-H-17-M | ecosystem: Environmental > Terrestrial > Soil >...
AACTCCGCAGCGATGCCATGCCGCGCTAACAACCACCAGAGGACCAAAGACTGTTCCAGGCAGTTGGTGCGAAACGGCAAGTAGCGCGCCGCTGCTCGCACCATCCGCGCCACTTCGCCTCCCGCCTCGGAACGGGCATCGCCCTTGGCACTAGATTCCGTCGCGGAGGCGTGCGCAAGCATTTCTAGGACCGCTTTCCAGCGGCGAAACCCCGCAATCCGCAGGCCCAAGCTGGTGATGGCGAGCCCGGCGGCGGCTTCGAGCGCAGCAAGCCTTTCGGAGCCGCTCAGGCGCCAGAACCTCCGCCAGATTTCGACTATTGGATTCAACCCGCAGCCTCACAAAAAGTCGCCTGGCCGCATCGAACGGCCCGGGCTGGAGTGGGCGTGTCCTTGTGGGCCTGCAAGGACAACCCGGAAAAGGACGGCTGAATTCAGGTCGCGGTGGCCGTCAGCACCTCAATCAATCCTTCGCTGCGCATTTTCTCGAGCAGCTCGAGGAGATCCTGCTCGCAGCGTCCGGCTTCGACGTCGTACTGCTCCAACAGGGCGTCGCGCAACATGCTCACGGTTCTAGGCTCTCGCAGCAGCTTCCAGACATGCGCGCCGACCGGGTCCAGACCGTAGTAGACGCTATTTTTCAGATTCAGGATGGCTGACTCTTCTCCGAGAGGACAGGAAATCTGTTCGCTGGCCGCCACGACCACTGATTGCACACAGAGAGGTGTGCCCATTGTCGATCCTCTTGGGTCAGGTGGACAAGCCTGCCAAAACAAAAACACGGCAGGACACTCGGCGGAGGGAGTCCCAGGCTCCCGTCGGATCCGCTACGCGCCCGGAGGTATTCTACCGGGACTCGCGAGCAACAAGCAATAACGGAACTGGATTCGGTCCGGCAAATTCGGTTATAACCGCGATGGATGTCCTCACCGACTATTGCGGTCGAAGCGCTGGAAAAATTCTTTCCTCCCGCGCTTTCCGGCTGGCGAGCGTTGATCCAACCTGTGACCCGCCCGACGGAGCTTGCGCTGGCGGGGGTCTCGTTCACGGTCGCGCCTGGGGAAGCAGTGGCGCTGGTCGGCCCGAATGGCGCTGGGAAATCCACGCTCCTGCGCATCCTTGCGACGCTGATTATTCCCACGCGGGGGCGCGCTACACTGGCCGGGTTCGATGTGGAGCGCGAAGCAGCGGGAGCGCGCAGCCAGTTTGGCTATCACACCGGCGGCGATGAGGGTTTTTATGGGCGGCTGAGTGGCCGGCAGAACCTCGTGTTTTTTGCCGCCATGAACAACATCATCGGTACCGATGCGACGCAGCGCATTGCCCGCGTCGCGGATTGGATGAGAATCAGCGAAGAGCTGGACCGCCAGGTGCGCACCTACTCGACAGGGATGACGCACCGGCTGGGCCTGGCGCGCGCGCTGCTTCATGGACCGAGCATCCTGCTGCTGGATGAACCGACACGAAGCCTCGACCCGTTGGCTGCCGCCGATTTTCGCCGTCAGCTGAAACAGGAACTGGTCGGACGGCGCGGCACGACACTGCTGTTTGCTTCGCACGCGCTGAGCGAAGTGGAAGAGATTGCGGATCGCGTGGTGCTGCTCGAAGCAGGACGAGTGCTGGCTTGCGATACGCCTCAGGGTCTGCGCGCCTCGACGGGAGCTCCTACACTCGAAGGCGCTGTTACGCGGCTCGCGCGGCGACCGTTCCGATCGGAGGCGCTGCCATGAATTTTCTGCGAACACTGCGGAAAATTTCTGCTTTCTTCTGGCGCGATCTCGCGATTGCGCGCGGCTACCGGGGCGCGCTGGTGCTGGAGACGCTCGAAGCGCTGTTTGGTGTGGCGACCTATTATTATCTTTCGCGATTTGTGGAGTCTCCGGAACTTGCGCGCGAACTTCCTGCCGGCAACAGCTATTTCGCATTTGCGCTGGTAGGATTTGCTTTCTTCGACTATTTGAGCGTGTCCATCGGCGCTTTCGATGCCAGCCTCGAGGAAGCGCATCAGAATCGCACGCTCGAGGCGCTGCTTGTCACCCAGACGCCGCTGCCTGTGATCCTGGCAGGGTCAGCACTGTATCCCTTTGCTGCTCTGGCGCTGCGCACCTGCGTGTATCTTGCATGGGGCGTACTGCTGTTTGGATTCCTGCCCCAGGGGGCGAATTGGCCGGGCGCCATTGCGATTCTGTTCGCCTCCGTGCTGGCGTTCGCGGGGCTCGGAATCATGTCCGCTAGCTATCAGATTTTGTTCAAGCGCGGAAACCCGGCGAAATGGATTGTCCTGGGTGTCTCGGGGCTGGTCGGCGGGATGATGTACCCCATCAGCGTCCTGCCGCGTCCGCTGCAATTCCTCGCGCGCTTAATACCGGTCACTTACTCGCTCGAGGGCATGCGCGCGGCGCTCTTGTCCCGGGCGGGGTGGAGAGAGATATGGCCGTCGATTGCGGCGTTGTTGGTTTTTGCGGCGATCCTGCTTCCGCTGTCGTTCACTGTGTTTGGTTGGGCGTTGCGGCGGACGAAAATCACCGGGACACTCACGCACATCTAGCCGCAAGTCCTGAGCCTCGGAATTTTTCAGTTGCATCGCTGCTAAACGGGCGAGACGGTCAGGACTGTGGAAATGCCTCATGGCGCGGCGCTGATTGTTCTCCGCCTTCGCGGCTGGGTGCAGGGGTATACCCCGCCATGCCCGCGGCATTTGTCGCGCGGTCCCGCAGCATTTCGCCCAGGCCATCGAACAGTGTCGCGCAGGAATCCCGTAGCGCTTGGTCCGCGGAACGCATTAGCGACTCGACTATGTTCTGGCCGTGTTCGTTCAGACGCCGTACGGAGGATACCATCCAGGAATCGCACATGGTCTCCAGGCGCTCCTGGTATTTTCCGGCAGCCTCGCCGCTCCGCTGTTCTAGACTGGCGACCCACTCCCGCTGGTGCGCTTCGCGGTCATTGCGGTAGCTCTCGAGAGTAGCGGCAAACTCCCCCGCCAGAGCTTGTCGGCCTTCCGCAATGCTGCCCTCGAGCCGCGCGGCCATCAGCGCTTGGAAGCGGTCAATCGAAGTGCGGGCCGTCATGTCCAGGTTGCGCAGCAGCATTTGCGTCGAGCGCTCCAATTCCTCCACACGCTCCTGCAATGCACTGCGGCTTGTTGTATGGAATCGCTCGAGCTGTTGTGCCGAAACGCCGTGGAGGACTTCCCCGAACGACGCCGCGGCTGCTTCGGCCGCCTCATCCAGCCTCGTGCGCGCGCGGCCCATGACTCCCTCAGCCGCGCCCTGGAGCTGCTGGTCAATCTCCGCCACGCGCGCCGAGGCCTGCCCATCGAGCATCAGCTCAAATTTTTGGGCGGCTTCCAAGGTCTGCTGTTCGAAGCGCTGGCCCGCGGCCGTCAGCATCTGCTCGGCCTGCACTTGCAGCCGCGCCCGCGACTCCTGCTGGAACCATTCCGAAGCGCGGCCGATGGATTCGGCGGCGGTGTGCGAAGCGCGCACGCCACTTGCCTCGAGCTCCTCGTCCCACTTGGTGAGGCCTTCTTTACGCGCGGCTTCGAAATCGGTGTGCAGATCGCCCAAAGTTGCCGCCATCTGCGAAGCAACCTCGCGCCGGTTGTTCTCCGACAGCTGGCGTAATCTTTCGCGGTGCAGCCGCAGGCTCTCTTCCGCCTGCACCTCACGGGCGGAAAGCTCGCGGAGCAATTCGGGCACGCGCTCGAGGTGCGGCACGAGGCTCGATTCCACCTCCGCGAGGGTGCGCGCAATGAATTGCTGGCCCTGGGACTCCAGCGCCGGCGTGACACGCTGCGCCAGTCCCGTCGCCAGGCTTTCCAGGCGCCGGTTCATCTCCGTCGTCTGCGCATCGAGCATGTTTTCCAGACGCCGGTGCAGCACGTTCAAAGAATCCTGGCTGGCTGCTTCGAACTGCGCCGAATATTCCTTGGTGCGGCCCGCCGCCTGCTCGATTTCCGCAAGCGAAGAGCGCGCGAGTGCCAGTTCTTGCCCGAGTGCCGTCCTGACGGCCTGGACCGTACTGTGCGCCTCCGCTGACACCTGCGCAAACGGCTGACCCAGCTCTCCAATCCGCTCCGAGATTTTCTGCTCCGCGGTCCGCAAAATCTCTTGCGACCGGTCGGACAATTGCCCCACCAGCCGCTGCATGGTGCTATCGAGCGAGGATTGCAGCAGCTCGTTCCACTGCGCCTGCGCAAGCGTAATCTCTGATTCCAACCGCGCCCGCCAGTTCACGGCCGCCGCTTCAATTCCAGCCGAGTCTTGCTGGGGGCCTTCGGGCGCGTGCTTCTTTCCCCGGACCGTTTCTTCCGCGGCTTCGACAACCTCGATTTGCAGTCGCGCCTGCGCCATGCGGCTGGCTGCCTCGGCTGCCGCTTCGCCTTCCGCGCGCAACGCCTGGGCCTTGCGGTCCAGCTCGGCCATCAACTCCCGCGTCCGGCTGAGACTCGCTTCGAATTCGGATTCGACCTCGCCTAGATATTCCTTCCGTCGCGCCGCCCATTCGCCGGAAAATTGTTCCCGCGCGCCGTTCTGTGCCCGCTCCGCCTCCTCCCGCCACCGCCGCAGGAATTCCTCAGCCATGGCCGCGCGCCGCTGTTCGATTTCCTGGGCGGCCTCCTCGAGTTTCTGATGGGCTCCCGACGCCGCGGTTTCCACCGCCTTCACCGCCTCGCGCCCGAGTTCCGCCCGCAATTCCCGCAGCAGCGGACTATCCGCCGAGGAAGTAAATACGAAGGGCCCGGCGGATTCTGGTTCCGGTGATTCTCGCGTTGCATTCTTCCTGTCGTTCATGAGTTTTCCCATATAAGTTGCGAGGGTTTTTTGAACAGTTTGATCCTCTGCCACCGCAGGCTGCAGTTCTGTTTCTGCCAGGTGAATATTCCGCGAATCGAGCGAAGCCGTGGCAAGCGTCCAGCTCTGCGGGGGAGATTCCAGGCCCCAGAGATTCGCCGGACTCTCCAGTTCTGCGGCGATCTGGAAGAACTCGCGAACTGAATGCGGGCGTTGAATCCAGGACACACGGGCGCGCACATGGCGGCGTTCCGTGCTTTGCGGAAGCTCGAGCGTGAGCCAGGTGTTTTTCGGAAGGTGATGCTTGGAGGCGTAGCGGCAGCCGTGCAGGTTGAACGCGATCGTGGTGGTGCGTTCCTCGAAGGGCTGGCCAAGCAGATCGATTCCGCGGACGATCAAGGGAAGGGAATCGGATACTCGTTCACTGCGTCGGCGCTCTGTGCTGGGCTGCGTGGCTTCCAATTCGGGCACCGGTTTCCTGAAATTTGACAGCGAGAGAATAGCACTCTCGCCCGCGTGGGTCGAGAGGAGAGAAAATAGGGAAGCGGGTCAGTTTCCGACTAGCGCGATTATCAGCGAACGAATCCGTCCCAGTGCTCGGGTATTCAGAGAATCAGAAATTGGCCCGCTGGCAAAAAGCCGCTCAGGAGGGATTCTCCGCGGTCGAAGCGGGCAACAGAGGCGCACCCCCGAGGCGTTTACTGGATACCCCGCGCTTATTTCTTCTTCCTTTTCCCGATGGAGGTGTCTTCTCCGCCGCTGATTGCAGCCAGTTGCTCCAGCGCTGCCTTTGCTTGAGCCGCATAGGGCCCGTTCGGCGCGGCATCAATGCATTTCTGATACGCATCCCCGGTCCCGGGCGGGATGACGTAGATCAGCTTGTCGCCCTCCTGCTTCGAATCGATCTTCGAGGAAAGTGCGCCGCCCAGCAGAAACCAAGTCTGCGCGTCCTTGGGGTCCGCTTGTGCCGCTTTCTGGAGCGGTTCGACCGCTTCGGGCAATTTGCCTTTATTGCTCAAGATGATGCCCACATTCTTCCAACAGCGTGCTGTCCCGCCGGGATCGATGGCGATCATTTTGTCGCAATTCGCGCCCGCTTCAGCCAGTTTGGCCGCCACGGCTTTCGGGTCCGTCTGTGCTGCCGCGACGTTCGCCAGGGTCGTGCTCAAATGCTCGTAATACGGGGCTTGCGGCGACAATTCCACCGCTTTTTGAAACGCGGCCGCAGCTTCATCGTAATGTCCCGCGAATTCGTCGGCCTGACCAAGGTTTGCCCACACCAGCGCATGGTTTCGAGCGTCCTTCGCCGGGACGCCTTGCTCCGCCTGGGTTAGCTCAGTGATGGCGGTCTGATAGTCGGTGTTCAGCTTATCCTGGATCGCGCTCTTCTGATCGGCGGGTGCGGCTTTGAGCTGCGCGCGCAGGCCGGTCGAATCATTCAACGCCGCCATGCCCGCGTCAAAATGCTGCTTCATGTTCTTGAATTTGTTTTCTTCTTCCTCCTTCTTCTTTGCTTCTTCTGCGCTGGGCGCCTGCGCCGCCTTGATCTCTTTGAAGTTGATGTTGAATCCATTGTCCTGGCCGGACACGACTCGGAATTGTACCGGAAAATTCAGTTTATCTTTTTCATTGGTCAGCGTGATGGTGTACAGCCCGGCCGGCAGGCCGATTTGCGTGAAACGGCCCTGCTTGTCCGTTTTCGTGGTGACCACTTTTCCATTGTCCGGATTCTTGATTTCCACGGTAACGTCGGCGTAAGGCTTTCCATTCAGGTCCTTGATTTCACCGATAATCTGTCCGCTATTCTGCGCGGCCGCAACGGTGGCAAACAAAAGCGCGAGCACCAGCAATGCCCCGGCGGGAATGAATCGCTTCATGTCGTCCTCTCCTCCTGATCCTGGTTCGCGCGGCCGGCCATTATCGCGCAACTCGCGCACGATATGCGATGGGGTCCGTCAAGCCTGCCTCGGCAAAAGCCCCGAGACGCAGCCGACAACTATCGCACGATCCGCAAGCTTCGTCTTCGAATTGATAACACGACCAGCTACGGTCGAGTGGCGCGCCCAGTTCTGCTCCGCGGCGCACGATATCACTTTTTCTCATAGCAATCACTGGTGTTGCGATTTCAATCCGCGTTTCCGGCCGCGTCCCTGCGCGCACCAATTGGGCGAAAGCGCGGTAATACTCCGGGCGGCAATCCGGGTACCCGGAACTGTCTTCCGCGACCGCGCCGATAAAAACGGCCGTCGCGCCGATCACTTCCGCCCAGCTCACTGCCGCGGAAAGAAAATGTGCGTTACGGAAGGGGACATAAGTGACCGGAATTCGCGCGCCTGCTGCGAGCGCTGCTCCCGATTCAGGCACGGCGATGCGCTGGTCCGTGAGCGCTGACCCGCCGATCTGGCGAAACGCGTCGAGGCGAACGACCAGGCGCTGCTGCACGCCGTAAAAATCCGCCATTTCTTCAAACGCGCGGCGCTCGCGCTGCTCGGTGCGCTGGCCGTAACTTGCATGCAGCATTGCGAGTTGGTGCGTCTGTTGCGCGATGGCTGCGGTGACGCAGGAGTCCATCCCCCCGCTCAACAGCACTACCGCTTTCGGCTTTTCCGCCATCCCTCGGAGTCAGACTCCCTTCATCGCCGGGTCCCAGATGAACTTGTGCAATTGCAGTCCGAGGCGCACCGGCAATCCGTCCGCCAGAATCCATTCCACCAGTTCTCGCGCTTCAAGACCGGGCCATGCGCCTGCGGGATCCGGAAAGACAGGCGAAAATAAAACTTCCTGCACGCGCTTGGACAAGCCGTGCCGAAGCGTGAAATCGCGCGCGAAATAGTAGTCCCGGCGCGTGGAGATCACGAATTTGATTTCGTCCCGAGAGCCCAGCGCTTCGAGGTTCGCCATGTCAAACGTGTCGGGCTCGCCTGAGTCCGGGCATTTCACGTCCACAATCTTGATCACGGCGCGAGGAAGCACGCTCAGAAAACGTTCGCCGCTGGTTTCGATCATTACTGTGTAGCCCTGGGCAAGCAACTTTTCAGCAAGCGCGGGCGTTTCCGGCTGCAGCAGCGGCTCTCCTCCGGTGATTTCGACGAGCGTGACGCGGTTCGGGCCGTCGCCGGAAAGTGTGCGCACCCTTTCGATCACTTCCTCGAGCGGCAGCTTCGTACCGCCATAAAACGCGTAGGCCGTATCGCACCAGGTGCAACGGAGATTGCAGCCCGTCAGCCGCACGAAAATGCAGGGCAATCCCGCGCGCGTCCCTTCTCCCTGGATGGATTTGAATATTTCAGTGATTACCATCGCCGACACCTGCTCCCTGTCTACCTTCCTGCCTCCGGGCCATTCGGCCGCGCGCTCTGCCGCCGCAGCAAATACGTTACGCCGAGAATCGCGACCACCAGCTCTACTCCGGTGACGGCCGCCGCCAGCCGCCAACCCCATCCGAAGGCAAGCCAGAGGAAGGAGGTGACGACGGCTGGAATTCCGATGAGCAGGAATGCTCGGTTCATGATCTTTGTACCGGCGCTCTAGGGCCTTTGATTTCGAGGAGGAGCCGCGGGCTCCGGCCGGTACGTTGCCGCGGTCACATCCGACTCCCACACGGTGATGCTTGCCACTCCGGTTCCGCTCGGCGCCTGGCGCAGTTGCTTTGACGTCTCATCATATATATAGCGCGCGATATTTTCAGCAGACGGGTTGAGCACGTCGAAGGGCTTCAACTCGTTCAAGTACTTGTGATCCAGCGCCCCGATCACTCCGTGGATGACCTGCTTCAGGTGCACGAAATCATAAAGCAGCCCGACGGAATCGAGTTCCTTGCCCTGGAGCGTCACGCGCACTTTGTAGTTGTGCCCGTGGAGGTCTTCGCATTTACCTTTGTAGCCGCGCAAGTTATGAGCGGCGGCAAATGTTTCGTCAACAGACACTTCGTACATGCGCGATCCTTCGAGTCCGTCCCACGGCCGGGCTTCCTCGCCCGGGCTACTTCGGATGGTTTTCCATGAAGCGCGCCACCACGGCGAGGTCCTGCGTGGTCGTGTAATCGGGCAGGGACTCGAGAAAAATTCTACCATACTGCATCCGCCGGATACGGTTATCGAGGATCGCCAGAATCCCGCGATCCGTTTTCGAGCGGATCAGCCGACCGAAGCCCTGCTTCAGCGCTAGCACGGCCTCCGGAACTTGGTATTCCGCGAAGGCGTTGCGGCCATCTTCTTCGAGCGCGCGCACGCGAGCTGCCACGATCGGATCGCTTGGAACCGCAAACGGTAATTTATCTATGATCACGCAGGATAGCTGCGCGCCGGGCACGTCCACGCCCTGCCAAAAACTGGCGGTGGCAAACAGCACGGCATTCGGGGTGCTGCGAAAACGGTCGAGCAGGATCGTTCGCGGTGCAGTCCCTTGCAGCAGCAATGGAAAGCGCACCCGGCCGGAGACGCGCTCGTAGAGGTCCCTCATTTGCGCGTTGCTGGTGAACAAGCAAAATGCGCGCCCCTGCGAAATCCCGAGCAGCTCAATAATTTCCTCGGCCGCGCGTTCGCCAAACGCGGGGTTGCGCACATCGGGAAGCGACTCCGGGATATACAGCAGCGCCTGCTCGCGGAAATCGAACTCTTGCGGCAGCACCACTCCCCTCGACGGCTCTATGCCCAGCCGCTGCTTCAGAAACTCAAACTTCCCGCCCACGGCCAGCGTCGCCGACGTCAGCACCACGGTATCGAACTGATCGAAAAGTTTTTCGCGCAGGATTTCGCTGACATCAATCGGCGTGGCGGCCAGAAAAACTCCCTTGCCGCGCCGCTCGAACCAGTACACGTAGCTGTTTTCATTGCTTTCGAGCAGAAACTCGAGCTCCCGCCGCATTTCGGCGGCGCGGCGCGCGAGCGTCACCACTTCTTCGGGCTTCGGCTGGAGGGCGGACAGTTCCGCCTCGAGCCGCTTCACCGCCGTCGAAAGATCGTCGTACGTTTCGCGGTTGCGCTCGAGAAAGGATTGCCGCTCGGCCGGCTGAAATGGATAGCGCCCTTCGCGCTCCGGAAAATTCTCGAAAAAGCTTCGGGCGCGGTCGCGGACTCGCGCCAGATGCTTCCTCAGCGGCGCGGCCTCGATGCGCAGCACACGTAGCATGTTTTCCGTGTCGCGCGAAAGCTCTTCGAAGCGGTAGCTCGATATCTGTCGTCCGAAATAATCGCTGGCCACGTCCTCGATCTCATGCGCCTCGTCGAATATCACAGCCGAGTATTCCGGAAGGATCGAGCCGAAATCATCTTGCCGGATCGCCAGATCGGCGAAAAACAAATGATGGTTAACGACGATTAGGTCCGCTTCCTCGGCTCGCTGGTGCATGGCGGTGATGAAGCATTTCTCAAATTCCGGGCACTTCTGACCGGTGCACAAATCGCTGCGCGCGTCTATCCGGTGCCAAAGCTCGGCGTCATCGGGAAGAAAGGTCAGCTCGCTGCGGTCGCCCGTTTCGGTCAGTTTTTCCCAGTCGCGGATTTGCGAGAACCAGTCCACTTCGTCAATTCCTCTGAGCGCCGGCTGCCCCTCCATCTGGTGCACTTTTTGCCGGCAAAGAAAATTCGAGCGCCCCTTCATCAACGCGGCTTTCAAGGTGGGAGCGAAATGCTTCTGCAGAAAAGGAACGTCCTTCTGAAAGAGCTGCTCTTGAAGCGATTTTGTCGCCGTCGAGACCACCACGCGACGTCCGCTGCGAATCGCCGGAATCAAGTAAGCCAGCGTCTTGCCGGTCCCGGTCCCGGCTTCGATCATCACGTGCTGCTGCTTCTGAAAAGCTCCCTCGACGATCTCCGCCATCTCCAGCTGCGATGGGCGGAATTCATACCCCGGGTGGCGCTTCTCGAGCAGCCCGCCGGGCCCGAACACCTCCTCGATGGATATCTCCTGGGCAGGTTTTAGAGCGGCGGCCCTCAGGCTGGACGCGGCTGTCTTGGCTGTAGAGATTCTCTTGGCTGTCGCCATTCAGAAGGGCTCGCTCATAAGGAGAGCCACCAGGATAAACTAAAACGCTGCCTGGCACGGAGGAATCGCGCCGGTTCGAACGCCACCCCCGGCCGTCAATGCATCGCAAATTTCATACCACAGCCGGCCACCAATCCGGCCAAGATCAGCCAGCCCGCATTCAACTGGAAGCGCAACAATATCAGGAACGCGAGCGCCGCCTCGATCGCAGTGAAAATATCCACAAGGGCGCCCCGCGCGAGCTGCCAGGAAACCGCCGCCATCAATCCCATCGTGGCCGCGTTGATTCCGTCAAGAAATATCCGCGCGGAGGGCGAGCCCTTTAATTTCGGAATCAGGGGGAATATGATCGCCACAAACAGGAACGAAGGAAGAAATATTCCCAGCGTGGCCAGCAGTGCCCCTCGTAAGCCGCCGGTCAGATATCCGATAAAAGTAGCCGATGCAAACACGGGCCCGGGCGTGACCTGTCCGGCGGCAATGGCATCGAGGAGCTGCTTTTCCGTGAGCCAATGCAAATGCCTCACGAAGTCGTGATGCAGAAATGCGAGCAGCACGTAACCGCTGCCGTAGCTCACCGCGCCTATTTTAAGCATGGTGAGAAAAAGCCGCGTCATGTTGAACG
>Ga0210409_10007279_pt1 | contig 11402 bp, 5 predicted proteins | sample IncBWH17MmetaG_FD_161649 | JGI IMG/M metagenome (GOLD analysis project Ga0210409, IMG submission 161649) | Forest soil microbial communities from Barre Woods Harvard Forest LTER site, Petersham, Massachusetts, United States - Inc-BW-H-17-M | ecosystem: Environmental > Terrestrial > Soil >...
GCATGGCGCTCGTGACCGTGGTGCTGCTCCTCTTTCTCGGTCACGGCCGTTCGGCGCTGATCACGGCGCTGAACATTCCGCTTGCGCTGCTGGTCGCGTTCTGCGGCCTGGTGGGCACGCACACGTCTGCCAACCTCATTTCACTGGGCGCGGTCGACTTCGGCATCGTCGTCGACTCCACGGTCATCATGATGGAAAATATTTTCCGTCACCTCGGCCCTCACGGAAAAGGGAACATGGTCGAGCGCATCGAGCAGAGCGCGCGCGAAGTGGCGACGCCGATGACCTTCTCCACGCTCATCATCGGCGTGGCGTTCCTGCCGCTCTTCACGATGACCGGGGTGTCGGGCGTCATCTTCGCGCCCATGGCCCGCACGTACGCGTTCGCGATTGGCGGGGCCATTCTGCTGGCGCTGACGCTGACGCCTGTGCTCGCGAGCAAATTCGTTCCCGCGCAGACGCGCGAATCGGAAAGCTTCATCATGCGCGGGTTGCACAGGGTGTATAACCCGGCGTTCGACCTCGCGATGCGCTTTCCGCGGGGAACTCTCGTCTTCAGCACGATTCCCGTCATTCTGTGCGTCCTGCTCTTCCCGCTGCTCGGACGGGAGTTCATGCCCAAGCTCGAGGAGGGAAACTTCTGGATTCGAGCGACGCTGCCGATGTCGATCTCGCTCGACCAGAGCGCGAAGTACGTCGGCCGCATGCGCTCGATCCTTCGCGGCTGCCCGACGGACGGGAACATCCCGTGCGACGAGCACCACCGCTCCCATCCGGAGGTGGTCGACGTCGTGTCGCAACTGGGGCGGCCCGACGACGGGACCGACGTGTCGGGCTTCTACAACATCGAGTTCTTCGCTCCGCTCAAGCCGTTCGACGAATGGCCGCGCGGCCTCACCAAGGAGAAACTCACGGAGGACATCAATAGGGAGCTCACACAGTCGTTCCCCGGCGTCGTGTTCAACTTCTCGCAGTACATCAGCGACAACGTCGAAGAGGCGATCAGCGGCGTCAAGGGCGAGAACTCCGTCAAGGTCTTCAGCAAGGACCTGGAGAAGAACGAGGCTGTTGCGGATGCGCTCGTCGATGTGATGGCCAAGGTTCGAGGCGTGGCGGACCTGGGCCAATTCCGGACACTGGGCGAGCCGAGCATCAAGATCACGCCGCTTCGGAAGGAGTGCGCTCGCTACGGCCTCAACACCGGAGATGTGGACGCGGTCATCCAGGCGGCGATCGGCGGACAGGCGGTCACGCAGGTTTACGAAGGGGAGAAGTTTTTCGATCTCACTGTGCGCTGGAAGCGCGAGTACCGGATGAGCCTCGAGGCGATCCGCGAGATCACGGTCTCCGCGCCCGACGGGACGCAGATCCCGCTCGGCCAGATCGCCGACATTCAGACCGCCGAGGGCCCGGCCATGATCTACCGGGAAGACGGTGTGCGCTACAGCCCGGTCAAGTTCAGCGTGCGCGGGCGCGATCTCGCAAGCACCATCGCGGAGGCCCAATCGACGATCGACAGGGAAATCCCTCGCTGCGACAAGACCCCGCCGGGTTGGAACAAACTCTGCCGCCCGTACGACATGCGGCTCGAATGGGCGGGGGAGATCAACGAGCTGCACGAGGCCGAGGGCCGGCTCCAGATCATCATTCCGCTCACCGTGATCCTCATCGCGTTTCTCACCTACAGCGCCGTCAAGACCTGGTTGGATACGATTCTGGTCATCATCAGCATCCCCATCGCGTGCACGGGGGGTGTGCTGGCGCTGCTCCTGACCGGAATGAACTTCTCGGTGTCGGCCGCGATGGGGTTCATCTCCATCTTCGGCATTGCCATCCAGGACGCCATTTTGGTCGTGACGTACTTCCAGAGACTGCGCGAAACCGAAGGTCACTCCATCGAACAGGCGGCGCGCGAGGCCGCAGAGAAGCGGTTCCGACCGGTGCTCATGACCACGCTCGTGGCGACGCTCGGCTTGCTTCCGGCGGCCCTGTCGCACGGTATCGGCGCCCAAACGCAAAAGCCGCTCGCCATCGTGGTCATCGGCGGCTCGCTGATTCTGGCCATGTTGACCCGAGTGGTGCAGCCGCCGCTGCTCGTCGTGGCGCACCGGTGGCTCGACCGGCGCCAAGGAGACCAGGGGCCGATGTCGCCCCCTCCTATGGAAGACGAGCAATTGTACGGGGTGTGACTAGCAGCGCTTCGCCGTGAGCCCGCAGCGCCGCGAGTACGACGAGGGCCTGCGCCACGGACGCGACCGCAAACACGATGACCACGAACGTGACCGAGGACGAGCACGCGTGCTCGATTCCGTCCCGTCGCTGCATCTCGACCTCGACGAAGTGAACGCCTGCAATGGCCAGAAGACCGACGTGTGCCATGAGGGAGCCCACCGCCCCGGAGCGCGCCGCAGACAGCGCGAGCTTGGCGCGCGACAGAAGTAGCCATGCGCAGACCCAGTTGAGCAGCGCAAGCGCCATCCCCGGTAGGAGCGGAATCGAAATGCCGTCAAACGGGTAGCGAACCACCGCGAGCGCAACCAGCGGGACGAAAAAGTGCCCGTACGCCAGACTCCCCAACGCCGCAACGCGCACGAGTCGAGGCGCGTGATCCATGTGCGCCAAGGTCAGGGTGCTCGTTCGATACGGGTGGCCTTCGTTCGGCATCCTCGTGAGCGGCATGCCGATCCAACCATGTCGACCGCGACGCTCCAGCCAGAAATAGAGCAGAAGCGCGGAAACGACGGCGGCGAGCGTGACCTCTCCGACGTGCAGAGCGCGCGCGACCGACGCGAGCGACTCGTCGAACAGGGCTTCGGGGGCTGTGCTCATGTGGGTTCGTCCTCGGGAGGCTGCAGGCCGAATCCGAAGGGTCCATGGTGATCCTCGCCGCCGCCCAATGCCGACGGCGGCGGACGCCTGCGCCTCTTCTCCATCCAACTGTGTGCGAGCAAGAGCAAGGGTGGCTGGATGGCGCGCGCGACCAGGGCAAGGATGAACGACCCGCCTATCACCACAATCGCGAGTGGCTTCTGCGTCTGCGACCCGATGCCCGTCGAAACCGCCGCCGGGAAGAGGCCAATCATCGCCACGAGCGTCGTCATCAAGCACGGACGCAATCGCTTCTCGGCCGCCTCGCGCGCCGACTCCTCGATGGGCATTCCCTCGAGCTCCCGAAGACGCTGAAAATAGGTCACGACGAGGATCGCGTCCTGCACGGCGATGCCGAAGATGGAAATGAACCCCATGGCGGCCGATACAGAGAAGTGTATCCCCGTCAGAAGCAACGCGAGAACGCCGCCTGCGCTCGCCACGGGTATGTTGAAAAAGACGATCGCCGAATCGACCCAGTTCTTCGTGGCGCTGTAGACGAGAAAGGCGATGAGCAGCAGCGTGATGGGGAGGATGACTTTCAGGCGATCCTCGGCCTCCTTGAGCTGATTGATCTCACCGGCCCATTCGAGGTGCGAGTCGTACGGCAAGTGGACCCGCTCCGCGATCTTCGCGCGAGCTTCGGCGATCGTGCTTTCTAGGTCGCGCCCCCGCACACTGAATTTCACCGGGGTGTATCGCTGTCCGTCTTCGCGATAGATATTGCTGGGTCCCTCGTTGACGGTGACCTTGGCAATCTGCCCCAGGGGCACCTGCGCGCCGTCCGGGGTGGAGATCGTGATTTCGCGTATCGATTCGAGTGAGCTCCTGTACTGCGTGAGCCAGCGCACCGTCAGGTCGAAACGCTTCTCCCCCTCGAACACCTGTGTCACCGCCTGACCGCCGATGGATGCCTGGACCACGGCCTCGACGTCCCCGGTGTTCAGGCCGTAGCGGGCGCAAAGAGCGCGGTCGGGCGTGATGATGACACCGGGCTGGCCCATCGAGGTGAACAGGCCGAGGTCTTTGATGCCGGGAACTGTGGCCATCACGTCGACGATGGCGTCTGCGTTCTTCTCGTTTACCTCTAGGTCCGTGCCGAACACCTTGACCGAGTTCTCGCCCTTGACGCCCGATACGGCCTCTTCGACGTTGTCGCTGATCATCTGGGAAAAGTTGAAGACCACGCCGGGGAACGCGCTGCTCAGCTCGCGCGAGAGGTCTTCCGTGAGGACTTCCTTGCTCAGACCGCGGGGCCATTCATCGAACGGCCGCAGCGGCGCGAAGAGCTCGATATTTTGAAAACCGGCGACGTCCGTTCCGTCGTCGGGCCGACCCAACTGCGATACGACGGTGAGCACTTCGGGGTGTCTGCGCCGCGCGGGGTCGCAGACGGCGTCCGACTCCGGGCAGCCGAGGAGGATGGCGCGCATGCGTCCCACATATTTCGCCGATTGCTCGAGCGAAATGGACATCGGCAGCGTGGCGCGTATCCAGAAATTGCCCTCTTCGAGGTGGGGCATGAACTCGCCTCCGAGAAAGCGGAAGGCGAAAGCGCCGAGCACCACCGGCACCAGCGCGATCGCCAGCGTGCGCCTGGGCGCGCGCAGAGCGAGCGCGAAGAGCGGCCGGTAAAGGAGGTGCGCGCCCCGCATGACCAGGGGCTCCGCCTCGTGCGTCTGCGCCGGCAGGAATTTGCCCGCGAGCACGGGCGTCAACGTGAGCGCGAGGCAAATCGCGCCCCCGATGGCGAATGCATACGTCATCGCCATGGGCGAAAAGATGACGCCGGCCACGCCTGTCATCGTGAATAACGGCAGGAAGGCGACGCCGATGATGAGCGTCGAAAACGTCATCGGTCCCGCGACCTCGCGCGACGCCGACAGAATTCGGTCGGTCATCGAGCCTCTTCCGTGCATGCCGAGGTGCCGGAAGATGTTTTCCATCATGATGACGGTGGAATCGACGACGATGCCGAAATCGACGGCGCCCAGCGAGATGAGATTCGCCGGCGTGTTGGTGCCGACCATCCCGCAGAAGGCGACCAGCAGCGCGAGGGGAACATTGAGCGCCGTGATGAGCGCTGCTCGGGTGTGGCCGAGGAAGAGGAACAGTACGACGGACACGAGAAGCATTCCGATGATGAGGTTCTCGAGCACCGTGTGCGTCGTGAGCGCCACCAGGTTTCCGCGGTCGTAATACGAGGTGATATCCATCCCCGGCGGCAGGATGTGATTCTTGCGGATGTAGTCGATGCGCGCGTGGATCCCCTCTAGCGTTGGGGCGGTCTGCCCGCCGTAACGCATGAGCACGACCCCTTGAACGACGTCGGGGTCCTGGTCATGTCCCACGATCCCCAGGCGCGGAGCGAAGCCGACGTCGACGTCTCCGATGTCCTTGACCCGGATGGGAATGCCTTTCTGCTCGGTGACCACTACGTTCTCGATGTCGTGGACGTCGCGCAGAAGGCCGATTCCGCGGACCGTGTACGCCTGCTCTCCCATGACCAGCCGCTGGCCACCGACGTTGGTGTTCGCCGACTGAATCGCCGTCATGAGTTGCGAGAGCTGAATGCCCTGGCCGCGCAGCCGAAACGGGTCGACCTCGACGTGGTACTGCTTGGTTTCACCCCCGAAGCCGACCACGTCGATGACGCCGGGGACCTGCCGAAATTGGCGCTCGAGGATCCAGTCTTCCGCCGTCTTGAGATCGCGCAGCGTATAACCGCGGCCGTGCACCGTGTAGCGAAACACCTCTCCGATGGCGTTCCACGGAGAAAGCTGGGCCTGGAGGGAGTTGGGCAGCTGGACGAATTGAATTCGGTTGATGACCTCCTGGCGGGCCTTTTCGTAAGGGGTGTTCCAGTCGAAGTAGCACTTCACGTCGCTCAATCCGAAGAGCGACTGCGAGCGCGTGTGTTCCAGGCCGGGCATCGCAGCGAGCCCAATCTCCATCGGGATGGTGACGTACCGCTCCACTTCCTCGGCGCTCCAGCCATCCGGTTGCGTGATCACCTCGACGAGCGGCGGGACGGGGTTGGGATAGGCTTCGATGTCGAGCCTCGAGTAGGCGGTGAGCCCCGCGATGACGAGCACGAGAGCCGTCGCCAGCACGATAAGGGGCATTCGCAGGGCGAAGTCGACCAGCCTCTGGATCATCGCTTCGGCAGGCTACAATAAACGCCCATGCGCCGGGTCCGTGGCTGTGAGGTCTGGACGCGCGCGGCGCTTTTGGCGTCTCTCGCGTACGCGCCCGCTTGCCGCTTCGATCCGGCCTACCGCGACATCGCTCCGCCACCTGGCCCGGCGTGTCATCTCGGCGATCTTCGCTGCAACGGCGACAAGCTCGAGGTATGCGCCGGCGGCGCGCAGTCCCCGTCGTGGCAGGGACGCGATGACTGCGCGGCGCGCGGGCTCAAGTGCACGCAGGCGCTTTCCGCCTGCGCGGCGTGTCAACCGGGCGCGCTCGACTGCAAGGGACAAGCGGTCATTGAATGCGACCCCACCGGTCAGACCTGGCAGGAGGTCAAGACCTGTGACGTCACCCAGGGATATGCGTGCCGCACGGGTAGTTGCGCACAGCTCTGCGACCAGTCTCTCGCGCAGCGCTCGAACCTCGGCTGCGAATACTTCGGCGCCGACCTCGATAACGCCGTCATCTCCCCCTCGCTGAATGCGGCGGCGCAGCAATACGCAATCGTCGTGTCCAACGTCCAGCCGGACGTTGCGACGAAAGTGACGGTCGAAGAGGACGACTCGCTGCCGGGCGACGGCGCGCATCGAACGCGGGTCGTCGGCACGGCGGTCGTCGCGCCGCAAAACCTCGAGGTCTTCAAGCTCGGGCCGAGAGAAGTCGACGGGTCTCCCGACGGTACGTTCAACACGGGGACGGGCACCGCGCTTACTCGCCATGCCTACCGGGTCACGAGCGACTTTCCGATCGCCGCGTACCAGTTCAACCCGCTGGACAATGTCAACGTCTTCTCCAACGACGCATCGCAACTGCTTCCCGTGTCCGGGCTGAATAGCGGCTCCGGCTTGGCGTACGTCGTTGCGGGATGGCCTCAGACGATTGCGGCGACGACCGACCCGGCCACGAACTTCAACCTGAACTTGCGGGCGTTCGTCGCGGTGATCGCGACCCGAGACGACACGCACGTCAGCCTTCACACGACGGCGCGGGTCATTCCGGGCGGCCCATTTGCAGCGGGACTGGCGTCCGGATCGGACAGCGTGACGACGTTGCAGCGATACGAGGTTCTCAACCTCGAAACCGGCGACTTCGACGCGGACTTCACCGGCTCGACCATCGACGCAGACCAGCCGGTCGTCGTGTTCCCCGGCAGCGAGGCGTCCGACTCGCCGATCTTCTCGCGGCTCGCCGACCGCTTCTGCTGCGCCGACCACTTGGAACACCAGGAGACGCCCATCCGGAGCGTCGGCAAGAAGTACGCGCTGGCCAAGATGCCGAGTCGCACGAAGGCGGTCATCGCCGCCGGCGGCAACATCGGCGAGGTCGTGGAGACCGAGTACTATCGCGTCGTCGCGGTGCAGGCGGGGGCCACGCACGTCACTACGACGCTGCCGCCGCCGTGGGCCGCGTTCGACCTGAGCGATCGCGGAGACTACAAGACGATCCCGTCCAAGACGGACCTACTGCTTACCGCATCGCAATCGGTGATCGTCCTCGACGTACAGTCGGGACAAGACGCGGGCGGCGTGCCTCGGGGGTTGCCCGGGGGCGACCCGAGCCTGCCCAATGTGGCGCCCATCGAGCAGTGGCGGAGTGATTACGTCCTGCTGACCCCCGACAAGTATGTCTTCGACTATCTCGTCATCGTGGCGCCGCAAGGCGCACGCGTTTACGTCGACGGCATGGAGCTCGATTCTACCAATACGGAAATGACGCCGACCGACGGCCTTACCGACTTGCAGCGCGGGCCGGGCACGTCGCCCTATACCAGTTATCGCTACCAGCTCTCCTATCCGCTCATCGATCCGACGCAGGCGCCGCCGGGCAATATCTTGCCTGGCAAACAGAACGATGGCGTACACCACGTGCAAGCGGATTCGCCGGTAGGGGTCATCGCGTACGGCTTCGATTCCTACGTAAGCTACGCATACGCCGGAGGGACGGAGCTCTCCGTGATCACGCCCCAATAGGAGAGTGGTGTACGCTTGCCGCCGATGGCTCATCGCTCCTTATCGGCGGCGCGCTATCTGCCCTTGTGTGGCTTGATGGTCAAAGTGGCCGCCGGTCACTGAGGTCGCGAGCCGCGTCTTGCCATGCGACCTCCGTTCGACAAGGTCCTCATCGCCAACCGCGGTGAAATTGCCCGGCGCGTCATCCGCACCTGCAAACGGCTCGGCATTCGCACCGTGGCGATCTTCTCCGAAGCGGACCGCGAAGGCCCGCACGTGACGGATGCCGACGAGGCAGTGCTCGTCGGCCCGCCGCCGCCCAAGCAGTCGTACTTGAACGTCGACGCCATCGTCTCCGCGGTGAAGAGCACGGGCGCTCAGGCCGTCCATCCCGGCTATGGGTTCTTGAGCGAGAAGCCCGCGTTTGCGCGAGCCGTGGCGGATGCGGGCGCCGTCTTCATTGGTCCGCCGCCGGCGGCGCTCGAGGCCTTCGGCGACAAGATGAAGGCGCGGCACGTCGCGCTCGCGGCGGGGACGCGCCCGGTTCCGGGCACGGACGAGCCCATCGATATCGGGCAAGGGCACGACGTTTCCGCCGCGCAGCGCGCTGCGAGCGGCATCGGCTATCCCATTATCGTCAAGGCGGTCGGCGGCGGCGGAGGCATCGGAATGCAGATCGTCGCCGATCCGACTCAACTTGAGCGCGCGCTGAAGAGCTGCTCGGACCGCGGCAAGGCGGCGTTCGCAGACGCTCGCGTGTACTTGGAGCGTTACATCGAAGAGCCGCGTCATATCGAGGTCCAGGTGTTTTGCGACGGCCAAGGGGGCGCCTATGCGCTCGGCGAGCGCGAGTGCAGCATTCAGCGAAGACATCAGAAGATCATCGAGGAGACGCCGTCTCCCGCCGCCTTCTTCGAGGGGGAGGAGGGCGCGTCGCGGCGTCAGAACCTGTTCGCGGCAGCGCTGCGGGTCGTACAGCATGCGGGCTACGTCGGCGCCGGGACCTGCGAGTTTCTCGCGAACGCGCGCGGCGAGCTGTTCTTTTTGGAGGTCAACGCGCGCCTGCAGGTCGAACATCCCGTGACCGAGATGGTGACGAGCTTGGACCTCGTCGAATTGCAGCTTCTCGTGGCGGCGGGCCAGAGCCTACCGGACTTATCCGTCGTGCGCCGGCAAGGACACTCGATCGAAGCGCGCGTGTACGCCGAGGACCCGAGCAAGGGGTTCTTGCCCAAGCCGGGCGCCATAGACCGGCTGACGTGGGCAGGCGGGGCAGGGGAGGCGCAGACGAGGACGCTTCGTATCGAGTCCGGCGTGCGCGCCGGGATTCAGGTGACGCCCTTTTACGATCCCATGATTGCCAAGATCGTCGCTTGGAGCCATACGCGCGAAGGGGCCATCCGCGAGCTTGATGGCGCGCTTGCAGGGACCACCATCGCGCCATGCACGACCAATCTGGTCTTTTTGCGATCCGTGCTCGCCGAGGAGACCTTCCGTCGAGGCCGCTACGATACGAGGCTCGCCGAGGCAGTTGCTCGTCGACCTGCCTAGACTCGCAACCGACGCGAGAGTATCCCCACGGGGCATGCCTTCCGAAGCCCGACGCCTGACCTCAGTACCGCCCAGTGCCGTCGTTCGCGCCGTCACCACCGCCCAGCGCGCCATGGTGCGGTTCACGCGGAGGCTGGCGCCTCCGCAATTCGCGCTTCTCGAGCTCGCGACGGGTCGCTGGATCTCGGACGCGATTGTCGTTGTCGCGCGTTTGGGCGTGGCCGAAGTGCTCGAGTCGCGCGCAAAACCGGTGAACGAAATCGCGCGCGAAGTCGGCGCCAACGAGCAAGCACTCTATCGCGTGCTGCGTGCCCTCGCTCGCGAGCGCGTCTTCGAGGAGCGCCCCAGCCGCGTGTTCGCGCTGACGGCGCTCTCGCGCCCCCTTCTGAAGAACGCGCCGAACTCCGTGCTCAACCTCGTGAAAATGAGCGGGTCGTCGTGGTCACGTTCGATGTGGGCACGTTTGGAGGAGGCCGTCCGCACCGGCGGAGAGGTGTTCACGAAGGTCCATGGCAAGGATTTGTGGGGCTACCTGGCGGCACAACCAGAGGAAGGCGCGGTGTTTCACGCGGCGATGGTCGAAACGTCCCGCGACGCAGGGCGTGCGATTGCCCAGGCGTATGACTTCTCCCAGTTCGAGACGCTGGTCGACATAGGCGGCGGCTCCGGGGAGCTTTTGGCGGCCATTCTCGAAAAGCACACGCGCTTGCGCGGGGTGCTCTTCGACATGAAGCAACCTCTCGAGCGGGCGCCGGCGACCTTCGGCCGGCACGGCGTCGCAAAACGCGCCGAGATCGTCGAAGGAAACCTGGACGAATCGGTGCCGAACGGCAAGGACGCGTACATCATGAAGAGCATCGTGCACGGCCTGGCAGACGACGCGGCCCGCGGACTGCTCGCTCGCTGCCGTGATGCGATGCGGCCCGGGGGCAAAGTCTTCGTGGTCGAGAACGTCGTGCCGGACGATGACGGCCCGTACCTGCAGTTTCTCGATCTGCAGATGCTGCTCGGCAGCCCCGGCGGACGGGAGAGGACGCGCGGGGAGTTCGAATCCGTTTTCACGGGTGCGGGCTTACGGCTGGAGCAGGTTATCGGAACCCCCGGTCCAATGAACGTGCTCGTCGGCGTAGTGACCTGAGTCTGCAATTCGCAGGGAATTGCAGACTCAGGTCACTACCTCCGGCCCTCGTCGGGCTTCGCCCGACGACGCCGGAGGGGGTGGTCTTGTGGGGCCTGCGGCCTGACCATTCGTCACTTCTTTGAGGGAAGTACGGCGGAAAAGGACGAATCCGGAATACGGAACAGGAATGGGAATACGGAACGATTTCGGCGTCAGCGCGCGCGGGCGGTGCGCGCGGAAGCGACCAGGATGGCGATGAGCTCGTGGGCCTCGCGTTGGACCGCTGGGCTCGACGCGCAGCAGGGAGGTTTGTCCAGGAGTCGGAGCCCGTTAGAGCGTGCGTTCCGCATTCCCATTCCTGTTCCGTATTCCGGATTCGTCTTTTTCCGCCGTACTTTCCTCAGAGAAGTGTCAGCCTGCGGCCCCTTCGAGCGCTTCGCGCTGGAGTCCTCCCCCGCATCGCTTCGCGGACGACTTCGCTCGCGCGAAGTCGCAGAGAGAAAGAATCTACAACGGTACGTTCTCTCTCTTTTCTCTTTCTCTGCGTCGGGCGACAGTACGACGTTCGCCGAAGGCGACGCAGGGGAGGCTAGCCGCGTAGCGCTACACGGCGCTGCGAAAAGCGTCTCGCCGGATAGGGCGTTCCTGGTCGGGGGCGCGCAAGGCCTTCGCCTACCGAAGCCGGCGATTAGCGCCGCGCGCCCAAGCCGTGGAGCATCGCC
>Ga0210409_10007280_pt1 | contig 11401 bp, 13 predicted proteins | sample IncBWH17MmetaG_FD_161649 | JGI IMG/M metagenome (GOLD analysis project Ga0210409, IMG submission 161649) | Forest soil microbial communities from Barre Woods Harvard Forest LTER site, Petersham, Massachusetts, United States - Inc-BW-H-17-M | ecosystem: Environmental > Terrestrial > Soil >...
GAAGCCCTGCGGTAATACAAGTACGCCCGGCCAGGACCCAGCCGCCCAAGGGGCCTGTGAGTGCTTTGCTTCGGTGGGATTGGGATCGACGTCTGGTTTGGCGAGCGAGTGCGAGACCCCGCGGCATCAGAATGCCTTTATAGGGGTTGCCCGCAGCTCCTGACAGGTCTGTTTTTGCGATGATGGGCACGACTTCAAAACAAGTGGGGAGAATAGAGATGGCTTTTCAATCAGCTTCGTTCAGGGCATGTGTCGCCGCTCTTTTCCTGTCTGCCAGCTTGGCTGTATCGGCGTGCGGTGCCGCATCCAGCAAGCTGGACGGCCTGTATGCAAACTCAAACGGTCAAAGTACGGTTGAGTTTCGCGACGGCAAGGCGTTCGTGACGATAGTGGGGGGAGGGAGCGATGCCACCCCGTACGATGTGAAAGGAGACACCATCACCATCCATGTTGGCGGAATGGCAGGCGATCTGGTGCTGACTCGTAACAGCGATGGAACCCTGCAGGGCCCCTTCGGAATCATGAGGAAGAAGTAAGACTACGCAGGTAGATGGCCTGGCCCGGCTCGCGCGGCTGGCCGCGCCAAATGGCTCAGGATTCTGCTGTCGCAACCCACGGCCCGACAGCCGAGGATTCTCGGCTTCGGGCCGTGGACGTTTCGTTCGCCTAACTTTGCCTGCTCGGCGGCTGCCCGGGCGATTCTCTACGACGGCAATGGCAACCTAGTTAAAAAGAGCAGGAGACCTAACAATCGTCGGAGGGGGCCGTGAGACTCGGTAGTGTCGCCGCGGGCCACATCGCATACGCTCCTTGTGAGCTTCTCGGGGTCAATACGGCGCACTGGTGGAATCCGACGAAAGGAAAGCAGCTGTCTGTCTCGTAAAGGAGTCGTAATACTGGAACAACGAACCGTGTCCTGCGTCCGGATAGGTCATGAGGACGGCATTGGCCAGGTTCTCCGCCATCCAATAGGAATTGCGGACGGGGATCATTTCGTCGCGAACGCCGTTTACGACAAGCGTGGGTTGAGAGATGGTCTTGAGATCTGCGAATCGTTCGCCTGTGAACGACTCCCAATCACGGAAGGCGGCGATCTGCCGAGGCGAGCTTCTCCGACAAGCTAGCGTCGAGCTCGAGTTTCTGGCGGCGCACGACGCGCCGTTTGCGCTTAACGGATGAAGGCCAAATCCATTTGGGGTACTGCCAGCGCCTCACGGTATAGCGGCGGCCTCAGTGGGAGCGCGCCACAAGAGGTCTATAGCGATGCTATACAATTTCCTATAGCGCCGCTATACTCGGGTCCATGGATACACGCGCGACGTTGCTCACCGCCGCTCTGAAAGTTCTCGAGGCCGAAGGAGAGGCCGAGTTCTCGACACGCGCTGTATGTGCCCTGGCGAATGTCACCGCGCCCACGCTCTACCACCACTACGGTAGCGCCGACGGCCTGTTGAGCGCGGCCATGACAGAGGCGTTCTCGCAGTTCCTCGAAAGTAAGAAGGCGGCCGTGCAATCCCCCGACCCCGTAACGGCCCTGCGCGAGGGCTGGGACGATTACGTACGCTTCGCGGCGGCGCGACCGCGACTCTATGCGGCAATGATGAGTCGCGTCCTGAGTGGCGCCCAGATACCCGCTGCCGAAGAAGCTTTCGCGCTGTTAATCGAACGCCTTGAGGCTATCGCCGCCCGCGGACGCCTCGCGCTCGCCGTAGCGGTAGCGGCCGACCTGCTATGGGCCTCTGCGAACGCAGCTTCTCTGCTCTACGTGACGGCTCACCTACGCAAGGCGGCAAAACCCACTCGCGTCGTCCTAAAGGGCATCCGCGAGAACGCCATGCGTGCCATCCTCACCATTGAATCGAAAGGTTAATCATCATGAAAATTCTGGTCACTGGAGGTACAGGTCTTCTCGGAGGCCGCCTGATCCCGAAACTAGTCGAGAACGGCGATCAAGTGTTTGCCCTCGCGCGCTCGGCGTCTTCCCACGCGAAACTTCGAGCATTGGGCGCCGTTCCCGTCGAAGGGGATCTGGAAAGCGAGGCGCCGCTGTCGTTGCCTTCGGTGGACGCCGTCGTTCACGCAGCAGCGCTGTTCCGGTTCTCTGGCCCCCGCGAGCCGTTCTTCAAAACCAATGTAGCAGGCACAGCCAAGCTTTTGGCGTCGGCTGAGAAAGCCGGAGCAACGACCTTCATCCATATCAGCGCTGCAGGAATCGTCATGGACGATTCAGGTACCCCTGTACGTAATGCAGACGAGAGTGCACCGACGTTCCCGAGCCACTTTTCTGCCTACCTGGCAAGCAAGGCACGGGCCGAGTCAATCGTATTGGCGGCCAATAGGGTTGATTTCCGCACTCTCGCGCTTCGCCCACCGGCACTCTGGGGGCCGGGCGACCCATTCAGCCGTGCGCTCCCACAGGCAATTAGCTCCGGGCAGTTCGCATTCGTCGACCGAGGTGACTATGCGTTTGCCACCTGCCACGTGGACAACGTCATCGAAGCCATTCAATCTGCATTGAAGCGCGGCGAGGGCGGTCGCGCCTACTTCATTACCGACGCGGAAAAGCAGACTTTCCGCGAATTCGTCGCTTCGCTCGCAAACGTTCAGGGCCTGTCCATCGAGAAATTGCGTTCGATCCCCTACTGGCTCGCCTTGACTCTGGGTCGCTTGATGGACACCGTCTGGGCCATCACGCGCAAAGTGGGCGACCCGCCGGTGTCTCGTTCGATGATGCGCATGATCGGTCGGGAGTTCAGCGTCAATGATGCTGCCGCGCGGCGCGAGCTGGGCTATACCGGAAACACCTCGCGCGCTGTTGGCCTGCGCAGTTACGGGCGAGCCTGAGCGACGAAGGTCAGCTCCTGGCCCCAGGCTCGAGAACCTGACGGCTCAAACACGAGTGCCTCGATCCATGCGAGCGCCGCCGTGCGAAAGTACCAGGGGCTGCCTTCGATCGGAAGGCGACAGAAGGACTGCTTATAGCGGCCGTTCAGAATCCCACGAGCGGAACCAGTGCGCGTAAAACCCTCACTGAATTCGGCACTGAGCTCTACGCGAGCCGCGAATTTTATCTGCAAGGGGCGTCCTTCGAAGGCGGGCCGATCGTCCGCTTTTGGAATGAGAAACTGCATCAGGCCATCGCGACCAGCCATTCGGGCCTACGCGCCACTGGCGACACAGGCTGGCTGGAGCAAAGGGATTGGCACGCGTTTCTCGAGTACGAAAACGAGCTGAACCGCGTAATAGCCGACAGACCCATCGTGGTGCTTTGCACCTATCCGTTTTCGGCGTGCAGGGCGGGAGACATGTTTGAGGTCATCCGCGCGCATCAGGTGGCACTAGCAAAGCGGCATAAGGAGTGGGCCGTTATAGAAGCGCCTCTGACCGACAGCAATGCGGACGCGCTGGACGTAGCCAATCGAGTGGGCTCGCTGAGCCAACGTGAGCGGGAAGTGCTGAAGGGTGTCTGCGAAGGGCAGCCGGGAAAACAGATTGCGTTCAATCTCGGGATCAGTATCCGCACGGTCGAGGCGCATCGTGCCCGTGTACTAAGACGGCTGGGCGTGCGCACCATGGCAGAGGCTGTAAGACTGTGGACCCTGGCCCGGCACTGAGGAGCCCGAGCTCGACAGCGGGTTCTACTGGCGTAGTCAGGCAGGCAGTGGCCTTGAGCAGACCAACGGCGTCGGTGCGCGCCGCGCGGGTCTTTGGCCACTGCCCTGTGTAAGCAGGCTAAGTCCGAGCGCTGCTGTCTATGAGCAGGGCAGTGGGACGGCTGCTTCCGACCCGTTGCGGCCTCTCGCAGCTCCCAAAAGCTGCCATTCAAAAGTTAGCAGGCGGACATCGGGTCATTGCTGGCATTGGTGCTCCCTTGCAGCTCAGTCCCTGAGCGGCCCGAGGATGCCCCTGTGCGATAAGCCGAGGTGAAACTGGAGTGACGTTCGGAGGTCTAGAGATCAGCATCATGGACATCTTCAACCAGGGACACGCAGATGGACCCTTCGATCGCGCCCCCCGCTTCTCGTGCCTCCCGAGTAAGCCGCTGGGAGCTTCTCCGCAGTACCGACACGACGTGCCGCGTGGAACTCATGCGTTGCACGAGAAGGACTGTCGCGGCACTCGCAATCGGACTCTCCTTTCACGCGCCAGTGCAAGCTTCAAATCTCGCTCCCGGCTTGTACACCGAATCCGGACATACGGTATATGTTGGTGTCCGACACGACCCGCCTGACCCAGCATCAAACGACTTCTTCGATTCAGCTTCACAGCGCACAGGTGATCTGCACGCAACACAGGAGCTGCATCTTCGAAGCGGAATCCTGGAAGAGCGGCGCGTTGTCGAATCGACAGAAGGGCGGCTCGGGTATTCGCTTTACTATGCCAGCGAAAAGCCGCGCGCTACCGTGATCCTCATCCACGGCAATGATGCGGAAACGCGAGAAATGGGGTTCATCATCCCCTTTTTTGTATGCAACGGAATCAATGTCATCAGCTACGATCAGCGCGGCGTGGGGGAATCAGCTGGCGACTGGCTTCTCAACGGACCAAGCCAGAGAGCCGTTGACGTCGCGACCATCTACGATGCAATACGCGGCGAGCCCCGCGTTGATTCGAGCCGGATCGGCGTCTGGGGGTTCAGCAACGGAGGCTGGACGGCACCGGCGGTGTCTGTACACCGCCCAGTCGCTTTTATGATCCTGAAGAGCGCGCCGACAGAATCCCTAGCACGAAACATTGACTATGAAGTCGAACAGACAATGCGCCGGCACAATGTCGAAGACGCTGCACCACAGGCGATAGCACTCTGGCATGCTTTCGAACAGGCGCTGGATGGCACCGTCTCGTGGAGTTACACAAAAGGCCTGTATGACCTCTATGCAAAGCAAACCTGGTTCCAGTACTCATTGATGCCGGACCTCGGCATCTCCATTCCGCCACCGTCCTCGAAGATCGAGGGACTGCGCCGCTTTGTCACGTTCGACCCGACGGACACGTTACTCAGAGTTTCGTCCACCCCTACGCTGGCGCTTTACGGCGCGCTTGACCGAAATGTTGACGCCGCCGACTCGGCGGAACATTTGCGCGAATATCTAACACGCGCCGGAAATCGTGATGTCACGATCAAGGTCTATCCGAATGCTGGACACCAGCTCGTTGTGTCGAAAAGCGGATACAATGGAGACCCCACGCTTCCCGAGCGATTCGTTCCGCAGTACCCGCAGATCATGATCACGTGGCTGGCGCAGCGGGGGTTCACGAGGGAACGTACGCCGTAAGTTCAACGAGCCGTTTACGCCACGAGCGTCCGGCATCCCGGAAATCTGACGGTTTGCCGATGGTCCCCTTCTGGCCGATCGCTGCCCTTTGTGAGCAGGGAAAGCCCCCAAGCGCTTACTGTCCCAAATGCCGGGGAACAGATTTGAGAGAAGCGCTGGAAGCTTTTGTTCTAATTGGTGGGCGGTACTGGGCTCGAACCAGTGACCTCTGCCGTGTGAAGCGGAAGTAGGGTCCTTACAGATCAACCATATGCGAGCCCGGTTCCCAATTGCAACAAGGACTTGGTATCACGTGATGTCACTTGATATCACGCACTGTCACGAGCGCACTGTCCCAAAACTGTCCCAGACGAGGATTGCGACCCGCTAACAAAAGGGAGATATTTCGGTCTACTTTGCAAGGTGTAGGCTTCCCCAACAGCGAAGAAGCGCTTATGCCTTCCGCTCCTCGTGACATGGTCTGCTCTCAGTGTGGGAGTGCCGACGCCAAGAGAGTCGGCGGCCTTAGCGGCAAGACCAAGCGATTTGGCGTTGCATTGACGATCTTGACCGCCCTCATGGACATTGCGCACGCGGGCGACTCCAAGATGGTGGTTCCGTCTGCCAGCACGGACGCAGTGCTGGAATCACTCGCCCGAAGGACCGACGTGGTCGTCGATGTACTGACTGTGGAGCGCAAGGAATACGCGCTAGTCCTCGATGGCAGTGGTCAGACCGCTTTTTCCGGCCGAAGCTCGGATGCCTCCACGACGATTCAGGGCGAACAGTCCACGATCCGAATTCCACTGGAGAAGCTGGCGCTCGTTTATTACGCCGAGACGCCGGCTAGCACGAAGCGACACCGGCTAGAGAGAGCGAGCGAGAGCGCCAGCCCCGAGTCCTACTTTCTTGCGAAGGGCTCGTTCCCGGTAGTCCCGACCGTAGGGGACGCGGAACGGAGCATGAACTGTCAGGAGTTAGAGCGGGAGATCGCCCGCGCAGGCACCATACGGTGGTATGCACGTCAGCACCTGGGCGCGATTCCCTTCACTCGGCACGAAGCGTCCGTTCAGCATATCGACAACACGCTCGAGTATGTCGCCATCGGCGTCGGCGCTGCGATCGCTCTGGCGGGTGCCGCCGGCCCTGGCTTCAGCGCCGGCGGCGGTTCTCTTGGCGGCGGTGGCGTGGGCTGGGGTGGTGGCGACCCCGCTATGCCGACGCTGGAGGCATACCGTTGGGCCGTGACGGCCGCCGATCGTCGCGAGCTTGGATTGCTTGCGTTAAAGCGCGAGCGATCCTGTCCGGGCACCGCCGTGCCGAGCGGCGCGCGCACTGACCTGCAGCTTCTAGGCGAAGTCGAGTCGACGCGTCGAGCCCTTGAGGCTCGGCAAATCTCCGACATAGATCAGCGAAATCAGCAGACGGTTCTGCTCGACGAGTTGGACCCGCGGGCCTCGGCTACCGTACGCCTGCTATCTGCCCGAGAATCCGCGGCGCAAGACGCGGCGCAAAACTCCTGGTCGGAACACGAAGCACAATTCGGTGCGGCAGGCGCCGTGGTGGCGCAGTACCGGAATATCGGGGTAGTTCACAGTCCCCACTGCCGATACTCAAAAGACTGGAAATCGCTGATGCGCGGTGTAACCGTCGCGGTTGCCGAACGCGCCGTTGTGTGGGACGAGCTTCATGAAGACGGGTCCCACCATTGGCGAGGCATTAAGTACGCGGATCTCGAGGACACGACGATCGAACAGCATTTCCTCTTCCGCGACAATCTGCGGCTGCGGCATCGCGACGGTTCATGCGACTTTTTCATGCTGCACGATCACAAAGTAATGGAAGCCAGTGCGTTGATTCGGTCGCAGCAGGCAGCCGCTGGGGTGGACCGCAAGTGATGACATTTCGGACGCCAGCGGCGCCGCCGCGCTAACGCGCGCAGTCCTGGGCCAATCGTCAACGTGCTGACGGCTCTTTCTCCATGACATACCATGAATCGGACTTCGTCCTCCAATTGGTTTTTGCCGCCCTCCTTGCGGCAGTCTTCATGGTCGCCCGCAGATCGCACCATCGCAAGGAACCAGGTCTGGAGACATTTCGCTATCCGTTGATCTTGTTCTGGTGCGTCCTTGGCGGTGCGATTCTCCTGGCCTGGCTCGGATTCAAGATGTTCGCGGCTATTAGAGTTCCTATGCAGACGGCCCCGCTGTGGTGGATGGGCGTGCTCGTGTACCTGATGCCATGGTACGTATGGCTATGCACCGGCATGTGTGCATGGGGCGCGGTCTTTCTGGCGTTGCATCGCATCGAGATCGGCCCAGCGACGATCACCGCGTACGGTATCCGCTCAATCGAGTCGATCGATCCGCGCAACGTTCGTCGCTTCGTCGAGTACCGTTACCGCGGCCTTGCGTTGTATGGCGACTCAAGGAAACCCCTCCTGCGCATCAGCTGGTTGATCCAGGATTACCGGGATCTGTTCGACCTCATCCGCGGACTCATGCCTGCGGAAGTCGAGTACGAAGTGCGCGGCCACTTTGGACTACGCGTGGATTAAGGCCGCAGAGTCGCAGCGTGGATGCGAACCGAACGCGTGGGTCTAATAGCGCAGCCGCGTGAGTCTTGAGCTCCAACAGCAAGCGCTCTACCTGTCTCGGGGCAACGCCGCCTCGCAGGAGCCGCTCCTTAAGCGATCCAAATTCTCTCTCAGGCATGTGCTGCAGCTCGTTTCAGCCTGCGACAGCCCTGCCGTCCGCGAGCAGCGGTCGTTGTCCCAAGGCCGCTTTTGACCCGTTGCTGCCTGTCGGCGTTCCCAAGGCCCGACGGTCAAATTGCAAGAAGCGGACGTCCGCCGAACCACACTTGGCCGTCAAGCTAGAACCAGGCATAGCCGCCAGTGCCGACGTACATCTCGGCATCTACACTGATGGACTGATTCACGTTAGGCGTCGCGCAGGCCCACATACGTCAGGAGAACTCATGTTTGACCACGTCGTATTCGGAGTCAGCGACTATGCAGCGAGCAAAGCGTTCTTCCTCAAGGCACTCGAACCGCTCGGCGTAGCTGTTGTCCTGGAGGGGCCGCTCGGTCTCGAGCTTAGCTCAGACGGTAAGTCTTCATTGTGCATCTGCCAAACCGAAGAGAAGCCGGCGCATCTTCACTTGGCGTTCACGGCCGAGAATCGCCAGCAAGTCGAAGCTTTCTATCGCGCGGCTCTGGAGGTGGGTGGCAAAGGCAATGGTGCGCCTGGTCTGCGCCCGCACTACCACGCAAACTACTATGCAGCTTTCGTCATCGGTCCGGACGGGCACAACATCGAAGTGGTTTGCCACGAACCCGAGGCATGACCCTTCGATTGAGGGGGAGGAATCACCAAGCGACCGAGTGGCCGCGAGTTGCCAGCGCGACGAGGGGCCTCCCGCCGGGAGACCCCTTGTTGCGCTCAGCTTGGCAGCTACGCTGCCTTGCGACGCCTGTAGTACTCCGCGACGCCTGGATGGCTCGCCACGCGCTCGGAGTGCTTAACCAGTAGCGGTGCGACTCGGTCCACGAGGTCTTTCGGAATGTGGTCGAGTACCCCGGACCTTAGCCAGCGGACCCATATGAAAATCTTCAAGTCCGCCACAGTGAGGCGCTGGTCGGCGAAATACTCGCCGCCCGCCGCCTTCAGCCGGGCCTGGAACTGCTCCAGGTATCGCGTGATCCGCCCAGCAACAAGTTCTTCGCGCGCCTTCTTCTTGGCGTCCTCGGCCAGGTCGATGGTGTGTGCGATGCGGGTGCTGATGTCCTCAGCTGCGTCCATGACCTCGTCACACAGTAAGGCTTGCCAGTCATCCTTGGGGTATAGGCCAGCCAGCTTGCCGACGTAGCGATTGATGCCGTTGGACTGCGAAACCACTCTACCGTCCACTTCGAGCGTGGGCATCGCCAGGAACGGCATCCTGTCGCGGAAGCCGGGCCAGTCCTTGCCCGAGATGCGGTGGTCTTCGAACGCAATGCCGCCGATGTGTAGCGCAAGACGCGCGGGCTCGCCGCGGCCGCCGTCGAAATCGAAGTAAGTCAGCTTCAGCTTTGCCATGGCGAACTCCTTGGGATTGAATTGTGATCGGCGAACATTATGCGGACCCAGCATTTGTTCGGCGAGCATAGTTCGCGCGGTTAGGGCGGCTGTGAAACGTCCCCTCTGGAGAAGACTAGAGCCGAGGCCCGAAGGACTGGTCTTGGCCGGGTGGAGACATGGGGCCGTCTTCGGTCCATGCGCGAAACCTGCCCTCTGTGAGCAGGGAAGGCCCGAGCGCTCAACTGTCCGCTCCATCGGTTGCTACGCCAAGGCTGTGTCTGTGCTAGAGAAGTGAGTGACATGGACGCCCAACAGAAATAGCGCGCGGCCATCAAGTACAGCTTAATTCGCGCCCGGGTGTAGGGTAAGGAGGGATGGACGGCCAGCGGCCGCTCTCGTTCCGCATACCCGGGCCAAGGGAGGGCAAAGCCATGACAGTGATCCGGAGGATTGCGCTGGGGACGCTGGTGACCCTAGCTGCCCTCGTGCTGGTACTCGCGTGGTTCATTTCCCACGATGCGGGACCGGCGCCTCTCGCGCCGATCCCCCCGCAGGCCGCGCGGATGAAGGCCCTGGTCTTCCGCCAATACGGCGGTCCGGAAGTCCTCCGCATCGAAGAGGTCGTGAAACCGTCACCCAAACCGGACGAGCTCTTGATCCGGGTTCACGCCGCCTCGCTCAATCCGCTCGACTGGCACCGCATGCGTGGCTTGCCGTATCCCGTGCGGCTGCTGGCGACGGGCATCGGGCGGCCGCGATTAACTCGCCTGGGTGTGGACTTCGCTGGCAGCGTGGAGGCGGTCGGAGCGCAGGTGAGGCATTTCCGAGTCGGCGATGAGGTGTTTGGGACCGCCGATGGTGCGGTGGCTGCGTACGTCACCTCGACCGAGGTGGGCCTTGCGCTCAAGCCCGCGAATTCCACGTTCGAGCAAGCAGCGGCCGTGCCGATCGCGGGCCTTACCGCGCTTCAGGGGCTGCGCGACAAGGGGCAGCTCAAAGCCGGGCAGAAGCTTTTGATCAATGGTGCCTCCGGCGGCGTGGGCACCTTTGCGGTCCAGATCGGCAAGTCCATGGGCGCGGAGGTCACCGGGGTCTGCAGTACCCGAAACCAGGAGTTAGTCCGGCTCATCGGCGCGGATCACGTCGTGGATTACACGCGCGAGGATGTCACCCGGGGCAATGAGCGCTTCGATCTCGTCCTTGACATGGTCGGAAGCTACCCGCTGCTCGCTTACCGGCGCGTGCTCAATCCGCACGGCACGCTGGTCGTGGTCGGTTCGCCGAGCACCGACCGCTGGATCGGCGCCATGAGCGGCTGGATCAAGGCGACGTTCATCCGCCCGTTCGTGGGCCAGCACTACGACGTGCTGATGGCCGATGCCAATCGCACGCAGGACCTGGATGCGCTTGCGGAGCTTATGAGGTCCGGCCGGGTGACACCGGTCATCGATCGGACCTACGCGCTCGTGGACGCAGCCGAAGCGATGCGCTATCTGGAGCAGGGTCACGCCCGCGGCAAGATCATCATCCGGATCGACTGATGCGCACACGCTGAGTCATTAGATTGAGCGACCGCTATTGCGCGAATAGCGGAATCTGGGCGAACGGCAGCTCGTGGCCGACCGCTGCCGTCTGCGTGCAGCGGTCATTGTCCCAAGGCCGCTCTTGACCCCAAGCGGTCCAAACGGTACACGAAGAGCAGTCATTGAGAGGTTTAGCACTGGACATTCACCGACGACTCTCCACGCATCCAGCGTATCGTGATCAGTCCGGTTCGCATTAAGTGATCCTCAGTACGTCCCCCCCGGTAGTTGCCGCAGCCCATTTAAAGGTTGCATCGAATCGGTAAATGGCAAAGCGAGCGATCAATGTTTGAAGTGGATTCAGTTCTTGTCGTCCTTGGGCTGCGGGACCCCGATGCGACGGACCAGGTCGCGAAAACGGGGTGATGCACGGATTGGGTCCCAGAGGGGGGAGACCTGCAGGAATAGCACCGCCGGGTTACGTCCATCGTAGGCGCGTTCGAGGTAGTGCATGGCATGAGCTTCGTCGTTGAGCAAGGTGTAGAAGTAGGCGATGCCGAAG
>Ga0210409_10007281_pt1 | contig 11401 bp, 12 predicted proteins | sample IncBWH17MmetaG_FD_161649 | JGI IMG/M metagenome (GOLD analysis project Ga0210409, IMG submission 161649) | Forest soil microbial communities from Barre Woods Harvard Forest LTER site, Petersham, Massachusetts, United States - Inc-BW-H-17-M | ecosystem: Environmental > Terrestrial > Soil >...
AGATAAGACTCCGCCACGTGGGAAAACATCGGCGGATTCGTCGTGTTCCTTTAGTTTGACTAAGGTACTGGTACAAAATGACTAGAAGATTCACCCGGTACTGGAGGAGCTTACCCATATTCGGCGCTACAATGAATTGGGTACAGTAAGTAAGGTGAACAGCTAAGGATCCGAACCCGTGAATCAACTTCTAGTGCAATACGCCTACCTGCAGATACTGGACTTCATGACCACGGTGGCGTTCATGCTGCACGGCATCAAGGAAGCCAACCCCCTAGTTCGGATGGCGTTGCTGTATTCACCGCACCCTCTGGGCGGCCTGCTTTTGGTGAAGGGCGCGGCGATCGGCCTGGGCCTGTACTGCTGGTATCGCGGGCGCAACCGGCTGCTGAACCGCATCAACCTGTTGTTTGCCCTGCTGGTGGCGTGGAACCTGTTCGCGCTGATCGTTCAATCTGCTGCGGTGAAGCTGTTCTAGGGTGGCCAATTCTCGCCCTAGCCCCGCGCGAGCGCATATTCAAGCGATTCCATAAGAAACTCGCGATTCGCCTTTACGTCCTCGGTCAGCCTCCGCACTAATTCGTCCCGCTGGGCAAAAAGCCGGTAGCCGTCTGGCGGCCGTAGGTACCCGCGCGCACGCGGCTCCCGCGCGAAAAGTTCGGCTTCTCCTTCCTCGGCGGCCAGGCGTTCGTAGCGGGCGCGGTTTTCCAGCAACGCTTTCACCAGGAACGGCATGACCATCGAGTAATCGGCCTGCATTCCTTCCGTGGACTGCTGATATGTATCCTTGTCGACCTTCCCCCAGGTCACGGCTTCGCCGGGCAGGCAAGCCGACAGTGAACCGTCCGTCACCGGGGCGGTAACGATCTGCACATCGAAATTGTAGCCGCGCACATTGGGAATGCCGAGAATCTGCCCCAACGCGGGCTCCGGCTGGAGATTGAAATTCTTGGGCACACCGCCTCCTAGAATCAGGGTGCCAAGAGCATTCGGCGCATTGTCGAACAAGCCCCAGCGATGATAGGCGCAGGCTTCGAACACCTCGGCGTGCAGGTCCAGGTTGAACTTGTAGCTGTCGACGAGGCCCACTTGGCGCATGGCCCACAGCTTCATCGAATTCAAAAACACGCTACCATCGGCGGGCGCGCCGACGAATACAGGAATCGCCAGGCGGTGGCACGTCGAGAGCAGACCGGGCGCAACGCCGTTGGCTCGTTCCTGCTCGGCGTAGTATTGGCCCATCCGGTTACGCAGTTCGGTGCCGGTCATGGAATGCTGGAATTCGGGGCGCAGCAGCATGGCCGAGAGGAACTTGTCCTGGTCCAACAGGACGGCCTCATCGAAGGCCATGTCGGTAACGCGGATGGTGTGCTCGTCGCGCAGCGCGCCGTCGTCTCCCCAAATGGGAACCTCGAAGACCGGGCCGTGGCGGTGAGCGTCAAGGCTGCGGTGGCCGTCGTGGTAGCACACCGCATCGGTGGTCGAGAGATACGCAATCCAGCCGGTTTCCAGCAGCGGAATCAACCAAGCCTGGTGCTGGCCGCTGACAGTAACCGGTCCAGCGATCGATACCGTGAGGGGACAACCCATGCCGATGGCGCGATCGAGAATGGTGTAGATGCGGCGCAAAAAGGCTCCGCCGAACGCCGGGAAGCAGTGGGTGATCAGCTCGCCCAGTGATGAACACTCATCGACGCGGCGGACTTCAACAGGTGGAGATTTCATAAACGCCAACTCCGATCTTACTCAAATTGCCGGCGAAAACTTTCGAGTTGTTGCTTGAGTTGGTCCACTTCGCGCTCGAGCGCCTCAATGCGGGCCTCCAAATCCGGGCGCGCTTGCGAGGAACCGGGTGAGGAGCCGGGCAAAGAAACGCTTTCCGGCGGAGCTTCCTCCACGTGTGGCCCGGAAAGCAACTGCGCCCAGCGCCCCCGCGCCGCCCGCGCGACCAGCGGCTCCGGTTCGCGCGCGGCCAGGTGGTCGAGAACGCGCTCGACTTCATCCATATCCTCGAAGGCGTGCATGCGCTCCGTGCGTCCGCGCAATTCGCCGACGGTCTGCGCGCCACGCAGCATCAGCACGCACAACAGCGCCAGCTCGCGGCGGCCCAAGTTGAGCGTTTCGCCCAGACGATGAGAGTATTTCTCGACGCGATGTCCGGCGCCGGAGATTTTGAGCACCAGTCCCTTTTGCCGCAGCGTGTCGAGCGCCGCCTCCACGGTCGCGTCGTCGTATTGAACGATCGGCTCGCGGCTGGATTTCTGATTGCACGCGTTCACCAGCGCATTGACGGTGAGCGGATAATACTCCGGCGTGGTGGACTCTTTCTCGAGCAGGCAACCCAGCACGCGAACCTCGGCGGGATGGAGTGGAGCGGAATGAAATGGGTTCATGTTTGTTCGTACTCGACGGCGATGTCGCGGCCGTAAAACTGGCGGAAGGCGCCGGAGACGCGCTCGGCGCTCCACTCCGCCAGGTCGGGTTCGTGGGGGGCCCGCAACGTGATCTGGACCCAGCCGTCCTGAACGTCGCAGCGCGCCAGTTCTATGTCACGGCCGCGGCTGCGCTCCAGACTGTCGGCCAGGCGAAGAAGTGGGATCAGCAGGTTGAGCGCGCGCTTGTCGTCGGGCGCGAGCACCTGGTATTCCGGGTGGGCGGGCACGGGCAGGGCTTTGCGGTGATAGCGGCACAGCGCGGCGATGAACTGCTGCTCGCGGTTCGTGAAACCCGAAAAATCGGCGTTGGCGACCACGTAATACGAATGTTTGTGATGCGACGCATCGCTGATGTAGTGGCCCGTGTTGCACAGATAGCAGGCAGCTTCCAGCAATCGGCCGAAGGCCGGGGCCAACTGGTGCACGGCCGAGAGGCGTTCGAACAAGGCGCGTGAAAACCCGGCCACCTGGCGCGCGTCGTCGAGTGGGATGCCGAACCGCGAGGCCACCCGCTCCACCTCCTTGCGCTGCTCGCGGCTGAGGCGCGCCTGCTCGGCTCCGACGTTGCGGGCGGCCATGTCGGCGATGATGCCGTCGCGGACACCGGCGGAGGAATAATACACGCCGCGGGCCTGGAAGCGGTCGAGAATTCGCAATAAAGCGCCGGTTCCGGCAACTGCGATTTCCGCGCGCCGGGGTCCAATTCCGGGAACTTTACGGCGCCCCGCGAGATCCAGTTCCGCGAGCCGCCGAAAGAGTTTCCGGATTTCGGCCGTGGAGGCGCGCATGCGGTCGGCTTGATCCCGGCGGGCGCGGGGCACGCGATTGATGGCGCACACAACTGCCGCGGCGCTGGCGGAAGTGGCGATGACGCGTTCCCATTCGAGACCCATGCGATCCACCAGATTCCCCAGCTTCTGGTCGATGAACTCGTTCATCTGGTGGACCTCGCGCGCCGCGGGCGGGTCGGACTTGAGGAACATTTCCTGCAGGCGCACGGCGCCCAGCGGCCGGGACACGGCGTCCAGCATGCGACCGTCGGCGCTCGAAATAATCTCGGCGCTGCCCCCGCCAATGTCCACCACCAGCGCGCGCTTGCCGGGCTGGGGCCAATGCCACATCACGCCCTGATGAATCAGGCGCGCCTCTTCTCTTCCGGAAATGATTTCAACCGGGCTACCCAGAACATCCGAAGCGAGGGCGAGGAACTCGGCTTGATTGGAAGCGTCGCGCACCGCGCTGGTGGCGACCACGCGCACGCCGGCGACTTCCAGACGGCGGTAGATGGCGGCCATGCGCGCCAGCAGAGACACCACCGACTCCATGGCGTCCGCGCTGATGCGGCCGTCGCGGAACACGCTGAGACCCAGGCGGGTGACCTCACGCTCGGCCGCGAGAGTGCGGGGGGCTTCACCGGGCAGCACTTCCGCCGCCAGCATCCGAGTGGAGTTGCTTCCGATGTCTACGGCCGCGTAGCGCATGCCAGGGGTGGGGCAGCCAATCCTGGCTGCCGCCGGCTTTTAGCCGGCGTTCAGCTCCGCGGACGACCGCCGGGCCCACCGGAGCATCTTACTTGTGCTCGCCTTCAGCCCCAGCCGCAGCCCCTCCAGCCGCCCCGGTAGCCGATGGCGCAGGAGCCAGAGGTGCAGGCGGAGGCGTCAGCAAAGGGTTGAGCGTGGTGGGCGTAGGCGTAGGCTGCGCCATCGCGGGCATGTTGTTGGGCAGCAATGGAACCCGCGAGCCGACATCCAGGAACGTAAACAACATGAACAGACCCAGGAAGATGAATCCGCCGACGCCGATAATGGCGTTCACCGGCTTATCGTGCGCCAGGTGCATAAAGAAGAGCGCGACTAAAGAGGCCTTGATCGTGGCGATGGTCAGAGCGATGACTACATTGGCGGTGCCCGAGCCGAAGTGAACGCCCGCCGCCGCCACCGTGATCACGGTCAGGATCAGCAGTGCGATCAGCGTGCGCAGGTACAGCCCCGGGTCATGGGAAATGTCATGCTCGTGGTGCGCGCCAGCCGGGACTGCCGCGTGGGTCGGGGTGTGTTCGTTGTGCGTGCTCATGAGATCAAGTAATACAGCGGGAACAGGTAGATCCAGATCATGTCGACGATGTGCCAATACAGGCCCACAAGGTCGACGGGTGTGTAATAAGCGCCTGAAAATTCGCCTTTATTGGCGCGCAACATGATCCACGTGAGCAGCGCAATGCCGACCACGATGTGGATACCGTGCAGACCGGTCATCATGAAGTAGAAGGCGAAGAACGTCGCGTAGCCATGCGTGCAGCCGGGTATCGTGGGCGTGGCCGTCGCGGGACCCGCCGGGCAGGCCGGGATGCTGTTTTCCTTGTGCCAGTAATACTTGGCCGGCAGCAGACCTTCCTCGAATTTGGCCGAGTATTCAAAGTACTTCACGCCCAGGAAGATGCAGGCGCACACAATGGTGAACGCCAGAAACATCACCGTCTTCTTGCGCTGATTGGTGCGGGCGGAGTGGACCGCCATCACCATGGTCCAACTCGAGACCAGCAGCACGATGGTATTCAGCGCGCCCAGGCTGCGCTGCAAGTATGTGTGCGCTTCCACGAATTCTCGCGGATAGCGCCCCTGCATCAGGCCAAAGCCGACAAACAAACCGCCGAACAGCAGGATTTCGGTCGCCAGGAACAGCCACATACCGATCTTGCTGGTATCGAACTGCTGCTCCATGGTGGTGAAGTGGTGCTGAAAATGCGGATCCTGGCCCTCATGGCCGTGGCCTCCTCCGTGCGGCTGCAGGTCGATACTGGTTGTGCTCATGCGGTCACCCTCACACTGTCACTCTATGTCGATAGTCGTACGGCTCATGCTCCAACACCGGCTGCTCTTCGAAATTATGGGCGATAGGCGGAGACGAAGTCTCCCATTCCATGGTGGTGCCGCCCCACGGATTGTCGGGAGCGTCGGCCGGCTTGCGAAGAGACGCCAGCAGGTACGCGGCCATGATAAAAAAGCCCAGCGCGAGAATCCAGCTTCCGAACGTCGAGTACATGTGCAGCGGCTGGAACTGATCCAGGTAGTTGTAATACCGCCGCGGCATCCCGCGCGAACCCAGGATGAACTGTGTCAGGAATGTGGTATTGAAGCCCACAAACACCAGCACCGCCGAGACGCGGCCCCAGGTCTCCGAATACATCCGTCCGGTCATCTTGGGCCACCAGTAGTGCAGGCCGCCCAGGAAGGCGATCACCGTGCCGCCCATCATCACGTAATGGAAGTGCGCGACGACGAAGTACGTGTCCGTGAGGTGAACGTCGGTCGCCAGCGTCGCAAGCGGGATTCCCGTTAGCCCTCCGATGCCGAAGGTGATCATAAAGGTTAGCGCGTACAGCATCGGCGTCTCCAGCGAGACGTTGCCTTTGTACATCGTAGTGAGCCAGTTGAACACCTTGACGCCCGAAGGAATCGCGACCAGGAACGTAAGCGCCGAGAACACCACGTTGGCCAACTGCGACTGGCCCGCTACGAACATGTGGTGGCCCCACACGATGAAGCTGACCAGCGCCAGCGAAACGCTGGAATACGCGATGGCCCGGTACCCGAAGATGGTTTTCTTCGAGAAAGTCGGCATGAGTTCGCTGATGATCGCCATTCCCGGAAGAATCATGATGTACACGGCGGGATGCGAATAGAACCAGAAGAAGTGCTGGAACAGCACCGGGTCACCGCCCATTCGGGCGTCGAAGATACCGATGCCAAACACCCGCTCCAGCACCATCAGCACCAGCGTGATGCCGATCACGGGCGTCGCCAGAACTTGAATCACGGCGGTGGAGTACATGCCCCAGACGAACAGTGGCATGTCGAACCAGCCCATGCCGGGCATGCGCAGCTTGTGTACCGTGGCGATGAAGTTCAGCCCGGTAAAGATCGACGAGAAGCCCAATACAAAGGCGGCCATAGCGGCCATGGGAACGGCGCCGGTGGTGGTGGTGGAGTACGGAGTATAGAACGTCCAGCCTGTGTCGACGGGACCCATCGCGATCGAAGTCAGCGCCATCAACAGACCCAGGCACCACAGATAGAAGCTGGCCAGATTCAGCCGCGGGAAGGCCACGTCCTTCGCCCCGATCATTAATGGCAGCACGAAGTTGGTCAGCGAACCGGGAATGGCCGGGATGATGAACAGAAACACCATCACGATGCCGTGCAGGCTGAAGGCCCGGTTGTACTGTTCCGCGTCCATAAGCACCCGGCCGAAAATCTTGTGCGTGGGTGTCAGCAGGGAGAGGCGCACCAGCAACGCGAACATGCCGCCGATAAAGAACGCGGTCAACACGCCGCACAGGTACATGATCCCAATGCGCTTGTGATCCAGCGTCGTCATCCAGCTCCAGATGCCGGTTGTTTCGTTCAAGTAATTCTTGGTCGGCCGGGGCCGTTGCCCGACTGGCGCTCCGGATTTGACTACATGTTCCATAAATTCACCGTCTCCTACTGCAACGACTTGATGAATGCGACCAGGCCGTCGATCTCTTTGGGCTTCAACAGACCCTGAAACGTCGGCATAATCGGCTCGAAGCCTTCCACAACCTTGGCCTGCGGCTGCATCATCGATTCCCGCACGTAGGCCTCGTCCACCAGCACCGTAGTGCCGTTGTTCAACTTCTCCATCTTGCCCCAGATGCCCTTCCAACTGGGACCCTTGCTGCGGGTGCCATCCAGGTTGTGGCAGCTATTGCAACCTTTGCGCTCCCACTGGAGCTTACCCCACACCTCGGGGGTCTTGGTCGGGTCTTTCCCGCTGAAATAGTCTTCCCATTCGGTGCCGCCCGTTTCCAGAAAATTTGCGAATTCCGCGTCGTTCTCGACAGTCAGCACGCCATGCATGTCGGAGTGGCCCTTGCCGCAGTATTCCGCGCAAGTGAACACGTGCTTGCCCAGCACCGTGGGATTGAACCATACCTCGGTGTACCGGCCCGGCACGATGTCCATCTTCACGCGCATGTCGGGCACGAAGAAGTCGTGCAGCACGTCGTCGCTGGTCATCACGAAGTGGGCGTTCTTGCCGATCGGAAGATGCAGATCGTTGATGGTGCGCGAGCCGTCTGGATACTCGAATTGCCACAGCCACTGCTTGGCCGTAACTTGAATTTCCATGGAATTGGCGGGCGCTACCGCGTAGCTCAGGTAGCCCTTTAACCCGATGAAGAAAATCACCACGCACAGAATGAGGGGCGCGACGCTCCAGATCACCTCCAATTGGGTGTTGTGGGTCTGATGCGGGGTCACGCGCCCGGCCTTGAAGCGATAGCGCAACGGGAAGTACACCGTGGCGATTGCGATCCCTGCAAACATCGCCATGCACAGCCAGAACAAGCCCGCGTAGATCGTGTCGCTATAACGCGCGAAGTCCGAACCCGCAGCGGGCAACATCCATTGAACGCCCCAGTTCATCTAAGTCAGTCCTTCCATGCTTACCGGCGCACGACGCCTGGCGCCCGTGCGGCGGTGGGCCCTCAGCAAGTACAGCCCCAGGATCAGCACCGTCAAAGCGCCGCCAGCCTTCATTAAATTGGTCGCGAACAGCGTGTATGAGTTGGCCTGCGGATCGTAGTGATAGCAGAACAAGAGAACCTTCTCGATAGTCATGGTGGTGCGATTCTCGGAAGCCTCGGCCAGGGCGAAGCGCACGTCACGAGTGCTGAACCGAACTCCGTATAAATACCGCGACACCTTGCCCTGCGGAGTCAGAATGGTGATCGCCGCGGGATGCGCGTATTGGTCCTGGCGGGGGTCGTAATGGTACAGGAAACCCACTTGTTCGGCCAGCCGCTTGGCGTTGCCCGCGAAATCCGTGAGGAAATGCCAGCCCGGAGCCGGCCGGCCATACGCCGTCAGGTGTTGAGCTTTCTTCTGCAGCGCCAGCTCGCGCGTCTCATGCGGGTCGATACTGATCGTCACCACTTCATATTCATTGCCCGGAGTCCACGGCAACTCGCGCATGACTTCGGTCTGGCCGTTCAACACCAGATTGCACAGCATGGGGCAGCGATAATACACCAGGTCCAGCACCACCGGCTTGCCCTGGTGGAAGAAGTCTTTGAGATTGACCTTGGCGCCGGTCTCGTCCTCGAAGGTGAGATTGAGATCAACCGTGCGGCCCAGATGCTCTTGTACGCCGACGCCTTCGAGCGCCGGCGGAAGCACGTTGTCCGGCACCACACCCGTCGGCATCGCGGGGAGAGCGTGCATCTGCCCGAAGGCACACACCGCCCCCAGCACCATGCAGGCTATCGTGATGTTCCGAACTCTAGTCACACACCTACCTATATTGTCCCGCTCACTTCTTCCCCGCAGCAGGCCCTGCCGCTGGCGCGGCCTGTCCCGGCGTTTGTCCCGGCGCCTGTCCCGCAGATTGTCCCGGCGCTTGTCCCGGCGCAGCCCCCGGAGCCGCCGCCGGTTGATCCGGCACCTCCGGCTTGGGCTCCGTCGGCTTGCCCGGATAAAAAGTCTTACCAGCCTTGGCGTCTTCCAGGAACGCCTTCCGCGCCTCCTCGAAGGGAATCCGCACGGCAGTCTTGCTCGGGTCCGTGTATTCGTAATGCGTCAGACGCCAGTTCTCCAGATTGTGCAGATCGCCGACTTCCTCTCCCGGCACCGCCAGCTGTTTTTCCACCGCCTGATTCCAAATGCCCTCGAAGTAGACCTGGACCGCCAGGATCAGCACCACCAGCAGCACCAGCGACCCGATGGCGAAGGCCCAAATGGACTTGGCTTCCGGTTCGGTCGCGTCGAACCCTTCTTCGGGTAAGTGCTTCTCGATGATTCTGTCGTCGTCGTGGTGAGTGTCGCTCATAGTCCCTACCTCACGCGTTCTCGAAATGCAGGCTCTGCTCGAACCGCAGATCGCCCACCGGCATCAGCTTGTGTTTCTTGAACCGGCTCCAGAACGTCAACGCGCACACGCTTACCGTGAAGGCGAGCGTGGCGAAATCCATCCAGTGAATCTGCGGACCGTTGGGATAGTGCACCGGCATCACTATCCAGTACATATCGACATACACCACCACCAGGCTGTAGGCAGCCAGCACGCCGATCAGGGTCAGGCTCCGTTTGGCGGGGCGGCACAACAGGGCGAAAAACGGGAGGAAGAACCGGATGATCGGCAGCGACAGGCTCAGGACCAGCCAGCCGCCCATGCGGTTGCGATAAAAAATAGTCTCTTCCGGGAGGTTGGCGTACCAGATGAGGAGGAATTGCGACGTGCCGATATAGCTGTAAAACGCCGTCATCGCGAACATCCACTTGCCCAGATCGTGATAATGCTCCCCGGTGATGGAGTTGTTCAGGATGCCTGCGCGCCTGAACCCCAGACAGATCAGAGTGACCACCGAAAAGAAAGCCAAAGCGCCGTCGGACAAATAGTACAAGCCGAAAATAGTCGAATACCAGCCCGGCTGCAATGACATCAGCCAGTCGAAAGCCGCCAGCGATCCCACCGCAACCACCAGGAACAAGCCCGGCGCGCTCCACCGCGAAATAATGTGCATCTGTTGGATGCTCCGCGTGGTGTCCTGCTTGGTGCTCTGCCGATAGATGGAGAAAATCCATATGGACCACACGATAAACATCGCGTAGGTGCGGAACAGGAACGCGTTGGGGGTTAAATACGCCGACTTCCACTTGAGCGCTTCCTTGGAGGCCATGAGCGCCGCGTCGGTCCAGGGATAGATGTAGGGGAGCAGGAAGGCGATCGGCAAAAACAGAATGGCGCCCACCGGCAGCGTCACCATGATGTTCTCCATGATGCGCCGGGTGGTCACGCTCCAGGCCGACCCGGTCAGGTACTGCACCATGACGAAGAAGAACGCCCCCAGTCCGATACAAGCCGTGAAGGTAAACGCCACCAGGTAGCTCTGTCCGAATCGCGACGGGTCCTTGAGGTAGCCGAACACGCAGGCCAGCAGCGATACCAGCACGGCGAACACCAGGGCGTTGCGGCCCTTCTGCCAGCGGCTTTGCTCCAGTTGGTAATTGTCGGTAGCGGTGCCGTGTGTGGATGTGGATTGGCTCACTGTTTTGGATTCCCCTGTGGTGGCGCCGGTGTCGACACCGGCGTCGGCGCTTGCCCCGGCGGAGCTGGTGGAGCAGGTGGCGGCCCTTTATATTCCAGCGAAGCGCGCTGCTCGGCCGGCACGTCGTTAACCGTGCCATGCGCGGCCCTCTGCAACACGCGCAAGTACGCGATGATCGCCCAGCGGTCCTCCGGGCGGTTCTGCACCATGTACGGAGGCATCGTGCGCCGCCCGTAGGTGATCACGTTGAAGATATCGCCATCGGCCATCTGCACGATGCGGTCTTCCGTCAGATTCTGCGGCTGCCACGCAGGCCAGCGAAGCGGCACCATGCCGCGGCCCGTGGCGGTGCGGTCGTGGCATGGCGAGCAATAGGTGTTGAAGCGCCACTGCCCTTCGGTGAGCAATTCATCGGTAACCGGAACCGGCATCTTGCCGACGTACAACTTGCCTTCCATGCCCGTATAGAAGGGCGTGTCTTCCTGCATGTGCCCGCGAGCGATAGCGCCCTCGGGAGCCGCGCGGCTTTCGCGATGATCCGCAAAGAGGTCGGTAGACAACTGCGCCCGGAACTTAGGCTGAAACTTCATGTCCGGCCAAACCTGCAGTGGCGGATCGCGCTGAATGCTGGAGCATCCCGCGAGCCCAAGCATTACGACCAGCACCGTGGAGCACCCACTCATGCGTGCCACGTCGAGACTCGTCTCGACGCTTGGCGGAACGACCACCGGAATCGACGGAGGTGACGGCACGAGTGCCGGCATGGCACGCACGAGTGCGTCCTCCACGGCCCGATTCTGTCTTCTGCATTCTGTCTTCTGTATTCTTCCGGAGGTCATCCTTCCACCACCTCCACGTTCTCCGCCCCCACGCCAGTCAAATCCGCGACAGAATGCAG
>Ga0210409_10007283_pt1 | contig 11400 bp, 7 predicted proteins | sample IncBWH17MmetaG_FD_161649 | JGI IMG/M metagenome (GOLD analysis project Ga0210409, IMG submission 161649) | Forest soil microbial communities from Barre Woods Harvard Forest LTER site, Petersham, Massachusetts, United States - Inc-BW-H-17-M | ecosystem: Environmental > Terrestrial > Soil >...
GGTCAGTGAAGGCCTGGTCGGAACCGAATACTCCGATGTTAATGTTCCCGAGGGCGACCACAACCGCGCCGGTGAGCGTTGCCGCGTCAACTAAATGCGTACAGCCAAGCTGCTTGGCATACGCGACGCCGTCGGCCAGAACCAAACGGCCCTCGGCGTCGGTGTTGATCACTTCGATGGATTTTCCGGCCATGGAGATTTGCACGTCGCCGGGCTTTTGCGCGCGGCCACCAGGCATGTTCTCGGTCGAGGGAACAACGGCGATCACTTTGCACGACGGCTTCAGCGTCGCGAGCGCGCGCATCGTGCCGATCATGGCGGCGCCGCCGCACATGTCGTATTTCATTTTTTCCATGTCATTTGCGGGCTTGATGGAAATTCCGCCGGTGTCAAACGTGATGGCCTTTCCGACCAGGCCCAGAACCGGCGCTCCCGGATTTAATTTTTCGGGGGTATAGGTGATGATGATCATGCGTGGAGGCTCCACGCTTCCCTGCGCGACGGAAAGCAGCGCGCCCATTTTCAAACTCGCGATCTTGTTTTCATCCAGGATGTCGACGGAGAGGCCCGCTTCTCGCGCCATAGCGGCAGCGCGGTCGGCCAGCATGCGCGGCGTCAGCCGGTTTGCGGGCTCATTGCCCAGTTCGCGCGCGAAATTCTGCGATTCCGCGATGACGCGCCCGCGCGCGAGACCCAGTTCCGCATCGGCACGCGCGGATTCTTCCCACCCGGCCAGCGCGGCAGCCGTGATTTCGTTCCCAGGCTTCTTGTCCGTTTTGTATTTGTCGGAATCGAAATTCGCCAGGATTATCCCTTCCACGATGGCCTGTGCCGCCGCGGCTGTGCGATCGTTCTCGCGGGCGAGGAACGTCACACTCTTCACTTGGCGCGACTTCAGGGTGCGAACCGCCGCCCCGGCTAGCCTTCGAAGCTCGGCTGTTCCGAATTTGTCTTTCTTCCCAGCGCCCACGACCAACAGACGCTGAGCGGCCAGCCCTTGCGGGTAATACAGGAGGGTCGTATCCAGCATTTTGCCGGTCAACTCACCGGATGCGGCCAGCTTCGTAAGCGCGCCCCCCGCAGCCTCATCGAGCCGGGCGAGAACGCCCTCGACGGGCTTCTCCTGTTCGAATGCATACGTAACGAGGGCTTCGGCGTCAATTTTGTCAAGCGCGCGGGTCTCCACCGTGATTTCCATAAGTTCCCTTCTTTGGATGAGATAGCGCTGCCCGCGAGGGAGCTGCGCGAAATATTAAACTTCCAGCACTCAATACGTAACCTAAATCCAGTCTCAACTGTTCAGCGACCTACGGGTCCACGGTCCGTCGACCTGCCGGTCAAATATTCAGTGACCTACAGGTCAACGATGACGAAACTGACGCATGGCCTCGCCGACTTCCCGTTTGGCCTCTTTATCGCGCTCGGTCTGGCGGCGGTCCCACTTCTTCTTTCCCTGAGCCAGCGCCAATTCACACTTGGCGATGCCTTCGCGGAAGTAAATCCGCAAGGGCACGAGCGTCAGGCCCTTGGCATCCAGTTTTCGTTCCAGTTTGTCAATTTGCTCCTTGCGGAGGAGCAATTTCCTCGTTCTGAGAGGTCCGTGGTTATATGGCCCTCCCGGAAGATATTCGCCGATGTGGAAATTCACGAGCCAAACCTCGCCCTGGCGAATCACGCCGTAAGCGTCCCGCAAGTTCGCCTTGCTCTCGCGGAGGGATTTCACTTCGGTGCCAAGCAACACCATACCCGCTTCCAGCTTCTCAAGAAGGTGGTAATAGTACGAGGCGGCGCGGTTTTGCGCCACGACCAACTCAGCGAGTTTTTCCTGTTTTTTTTGAAGTTTGGCCACGGGCAGCTATCTTAGCTGCGGGCAGTTACCAGAATCAAGCACGCACCTTGTTCGAGTTTTGTGCGGGTGCTAGACTGACCAGATGAAAATGCAAGATGTGGAGCGCGGATGAACCTCCGGAATTTGTGTGGATTCGCCCTGCTGTTGGCGGTGGTGCTCCTAACGGGGTGCCCGAAGGGAAGCCAGGATACCAATGCAGGCATGAAAGCGGAATCGCTGAAGGATTATGACACCGCCCTCGACTATTACAACAAAGCGCTTCAGACCTCGCCGAACAACACCGAATACAAACTGAAGGCGGCCAGGGCTCGTTTTGAAGCCGCTCAGTGGCACGTCGATCAGGGCCGGCGATTTCGGGATCAAGCCAACTTGGAGTTGGCGCTTGCGGAGTTCCGCAAGGCACAGATGATCGATCCGTCCAGCGCCGTGGCGAAGCAAGAAGTGAAAGCCACGATGGATTCGATCAGCGTCAAGCAGGGGACCACAGAAAACACCGCTCCAACCGGGTCGGTTTCGGAAGAACCAAAACTGATGGCTGGGCCGCCCCAGGTTCAGCCCCTTTCGCGCGCCCCGATCAACATGAAGGCCACCAACGACTCGAAGGCGGTTTTCGAGGCCATCGGGAAGCTGGCCGGCCTGACCGTAATCTTCGACCCGGATTTCACTTCCCGGCGAATTTCCGTCGAGCTGACCAACGTGACGCTCGAGCAAGCGCTGAACATCTCAGCGCTGCAGAGCAAGGCGTTCTGGCGTCCGGTAACTTCCAATATTATTTTTGTGGTGCCGGACCAGCCTCAGAAGCGCAAGGACTATGAAGAAGAAGTAGTAAAGACATTTTATCTTCACAATACCGTCCTGCCGCAGGAACTCACCGAAATCGTGACCAGCATCCGGCAACTGCTCGATTTGCGGCGCGTGCAGCAAATCAATGCGCAGAACGCCATCGTGATCCGCGACACGCCGGACCGGGTCTTGCTGGCCGGAAAAATTATTGACGACATCGACAAAGCCAGGCCGGAAGTCGTGATTCAGGTGGCTGTGATGGAGGCGCGGCGCGACCGGGTCCGCAATATCGGGATTACGCCGCCGACCAGTGTTACGGCCACGTTTGCGAATCCCGGTACCACTACCTCAGGCTCTTCCGGTTCTTCCGGTTCTTCAACGACGACGAACCCGGCAGCCACAATCGGTCAGCTGATCAGCGATCCTCATATTTTCACCAACGGATACAGCATCACCATGCCGGGCGCCACGGCGTCTTTCCTGATGACGGACACATCGACGCAAATCTTAGACGACCCTGAAATTCGCGTGGTCGATGGACAGACCGCGAAGCTCCGCATCGGCGACCGCGTCCCAGTCGCGACCGGAAGCTTTCAGGCCGGGATTGGCGCGACCGGAACCGGCGCCATCAATCCTTTGGTTAATACGCAGTTTCAATACCTCGATGTGGGCGTGAACGTGGACGTCACGCCGCGAATCCATCAGGACCGCGAGATCAGCATGAAGGTGAACGTGGTGGTTTCGTCGGTGACCGGTCACACGAATATCGGGGGGATCGACCAGCCTATCATCAGCCAGCGCAGCATCGAGCATGACATTCGACTCAAAGACGGCGAAGTCAATGTCCTTGGCGGGCTAATCGAGCAGACCGATACCAACACAGTCAACGGCATACCCGGTTTGGCAAACATCCCCCTCTTCGGACATTTCTTTGCCGGCACCACGATCGATCACGAAAAGGATGAAATCCTGATCGTCCTGATTCCGCACATCGTGCGATTGCCTTCGATCTCAGCCGAGAACTTGCGCAGCATCGCATCTGGAACGGACACGAACGCCGAGGTGCGATTGGAACAGGCGGTGCTTTTGCCGGAGCCCCTGAAACCTCAAGCTGCGCCTGCTCCCCAAGCGGCTCCGGCTCCTGCCGCGGCAGTTGCACCTGCGGCGGCGAATTCATCCGCTGCGCAGAATCCGACGCTGCGATTTGAGCCCGGGACGGCCGCCCTGAAAATCGGTGAAACGACCACGATTGGCGTCACCGTTCAGAACGTGCAGGACCTGTACTCCATCCCGATGCTCTTGCAGTTTAATCCGGCGGTGATTTCCATCGAGGACGTTCGCCAGGGCGGATTCCTCTCCGGTGGAACGCAGGAAGTGGCCATCGTGGAACGCGTGGATAAGGAGCGCGGGCAGGCCATTATCTCGGCGACGCGCATGCCGAATACGCCCGGAGTGAGCGGCTCGGGCACGCTCGTGGGGATCGTTGTCAAGGGACTCGCTCCCGGCAGTTCGCAGCTTTCGATTGTGCAGGTGAACGCAAAAGATTCTCAGCAGCGGCCGATCCAGGTGGTCACCGGCGAGGCCAGCGTGCGAGTCCAGTAAATAAGAGGGCCAGTCCATATGCACATGCGTCGACAGACATCATTCCCGCGGGCCAGAAGGAGGAGGATTGCGGGATTAACCTTGATCGAACTTATCCTCACGTGTGGAATTCTTCTGATCCTCTCCGCAGCCGCGATCCCCATGTTTCAAATGACGATCCAGCACCGGAAAGAAACGGAACTGCGCAACGATTTGCGAGAGATGCGAAATGCAATCGATCGGTACAAGGATGACGCGGACAAGAATTTAATCCGCACGGAAGTTGGCAGCCAGAATTATCCCCCTGATCTGCAGACCCTCGTCGATGGCGTGACGATAAGCGCCGGAGCAAGCGGGCCCGGCGGCATCAGCGCCGCAGCGTTGGCAGGTGCGAGCGGCACGGGCCAGTTCGGATCCGCCGGGACACCTCAATTGGGTACCGGAGCGGCGGGCGGCATTCCGTCACTTGGCACCGCGGGCCAAGGCTTGTCAGATGTACCCACCAAGGTGCGCTACCTGAGGAAAATTCCCGTGGACCCTATGACGGGAAAAACCGATTGGGGGCTGCGGGCCGTCCAGGACGACGCGGATTCCACCAGTTGGGGCGGCCACAACGTCTTCGACGTTTATTCTCAGTCCCAAGCGATGGCGGTTGATGGGACGAAATACTCCGTCTGGTAAGGCACGGATGAAACCCTTCCAAATCACAACCTTCGGTTCTCGAAACACGCGGTGTCACACTTTGTCCGCGCGACGAGGCTTTGGTGCGGCCGGATTCTCGCTGCTCGAAATGATGATCGTCATCACGATTATTTTGATCCTGGCGGGGATCGCGGCGGCCCGATATGAGAGATCGGTCCTGCGCGCCAAAGAAGCCACGCTCAAGCAGGACCTGTTCGTTATGCGGAATGCGATTCAGCAATACACGCTCGACAAAGAGGCAGGGCCGGCGTCGCTCGATGATTTAGTTTCGGGAAAATATCTATCCGGAATCCCGACGGATCCCATCACGCGCAGTAAAGATTGGCACGTTGATTTTGACCAGGTTCTGCTGGACCCGCTGCAAACTACTCCCGGCTTGACCGATGTCCATTCCAGCTCCGATCAAGTTTCCCCGTTTGAAAATACGCCTTACAATACCTGGTAATTCGGGATGTGTATTCTAGGCGGTTTCTTCCGCCAGATTCCAATCCGGAAGTGATTTTCGACCGCTCAAGACTTCGGCAGCCCAGCGTCCCAGATACACCGATTGCGCGACTCCGTGACCGCTGTATCCTCCGAGCACGACGGTGTGCGGACTTCGGGGGTGCTGTGCAAAGACTGGACGCCATTGATTTGCGATCATGATCGGCCCACCCCACTCGTTCTTGAAGCGCACATGTTGCAACGCCGGATGCAGCGCGCGGACTCGAGATTCGAGCCGCGCGATAAGTTCCGCCGGCTGCCCTGCCTCGATATCCAGGCTTGCGAGTTCGCGCCAATCGTTCAAGTGAACCAGTCCGCTACCGAAGACGACGCCCCCTGTGCGCAGCGTCCTGCCCCACAAATAAGGAAAATCGATTGTGTAGAATGGCTTTTCAGACGCCAGCCCCAAGCTTTCCAGTTGGCCGGGGCCGAGAGGTTCCGTTGCAACGGCCAGCGTGAATTTCGTTTGCCCGCGGCGAGCCAGGTCGCTCAATTCGAGAGACATTCCATTCGTCGCCAGCAGGACTTTGCGCGCGCGGAGTTGTCCGCCGGAAAATCGCAAGGACACAGCTTCCCCAAATTCAATTTCCTCGACGGAAACGTTCTCAAAGATTTGCACCCCGTTCTTTTCCGCCGCGCGCGCCAGGCCGCTTACCATTTTTCCGGGATCGATCATTCCGCCGGGCACTTGCCTCACTGCGCGAACGAGTCCGGAATCCGACCAGGAAATCGGCGAATCGGGCAGGCCGCCGCCTCGGCCGATTTCATAGACTCCGGGAAGGGCGAGATCGCAATCGACCGCGAGATCGTTCAGGATTGCTTTGAAACCGGCCAGGACATCCCCCAGGCCTGGAAGATCGCCGGCGGCCGTCTCTGCCAGCACCATCCCGCCTGTGTGGCCGCTCGAACCTGCTCCGATCGATGAGGATTCGAACAGGACCACGGTCTTGTCAGGTGCGAACCGCCGAAGCCATGCCGCGGCGGAAAGTCCTGAAAATCCGCCGCCCACCACGGCGAAGTCAGCCGCGGCGGGCATAGACGCTGGAGCAGGCTGAAAATCGAGGAACCACGGGGGATTGCCCCAGCGCGGATGGGAAACAGCTCGCGTCATGCGATATCTCCTAACGAATCCAGAATAGCGCAGTCTTAATTGTGTGGCTCGTCTGAATGGAACTGCATAGGGTTGGACCCGGGAACGCCAATCTCCCGATTGGCGTGGCGAAAACCGCCAATCGGGAGATTGGCGTTCCCGGGGAAAATCATCACACGATTCTTCGTTCGATGGAATCGCCCGAATCTTCCGTGCAGCTCACTCGCCGAGGCCGATGGCGAGTCCGGTGAAGCGCCTTTGGAACCCATCAAACTTTCCAAACAAAGGTGAGACGGGTGAGGTGAGGGTATTGAAGACGTCATGGGGGTTCTGGCGATTCGTGATGTCCAGCGAATAAACGCCAATGCGGATTTTCCGTACCTTGCCATTGGGACGCTCTTTGAACGGGATGTGGATCGGAAAGTCACGGTACACCTTGACGTCGAGAGAAAAATAGGTCGGGAAGCGGAGACCATTGGGAACGCCGATGTAGTTCTGAAAAACATCTACATTGGAATAAGCAAAGCCCGAGTGGATGTCGAAGACGGGGCTCATCACCAGGCTCCAAAACGGGAGATGGACATATCCCCAGGCAAGCAAGCGCTGAGGGATGTCGGAAGGCTGAACGCCATAGGCATTGGGGCGGATCACGGGAATCTGGAACGGAATAAAAGTATCCGAGAGCGTATTGAGGTCGCCGCGTGCCCGGCTCCAGGAATACGACACGTTGACTTCGGCGCGTTCGTTCGGGCTGTAACGAGCGGTTGCTTGCGCCTGTCGATAGTGCGCGGACCCTGTGTTCTCCAATGCCAGAAGTCCATTCGAACCGGTCGCGGGCAGGATCGGATTCACCTGGAAAAGTTCAACCGTATGAGTCTCATAGTAGCCGAGGCGAACGGTGACATTCTTCCGTATGGAGGTTTCGGACTCGATGTTCCAGGTGAAAGTCCTGGGACTGTTTCCCGGGTCTGCTGGATTGGAGGCGTTGGCAATGGATCCACCTGGGAGGTAGACATTCTGCAAACTGATCGGTGTGGTCGGGTTGGATGCAAAGTTGAGCACGCGAATTTGATTGTCCGCAAAGTCCTGGGCCAGCAAAGGAACATGGCTGTAGATCAACCCGGCGCCGGCACGGATGACCGTCTTCCACCCGGCAATGGAATACGCCAGGCCCGCGCGAGGCGCAAAAGCAGTATCGCGTCCGATGGTTTGGGTGCTCAAGCGACCGCCAAAGGTTAGGGACAGGCTTTTCGTCAACGTCCAGTGGTCCTCGGCATATTCCGAGAATTCGGTGTCGGATCCTTGTAGCGCGCCGGATCCTTGAAAAGTGATCTGTTCGGCAGTTGTGCCGTCCTCATTGAGGAGGTTGATCGGCCGGGAAACACTGCTCCCCGTAAAAGTCCTGTAAAGGAAATCGAATCCAAATCGGATTTCATGCCGGCCAAGCCACTTCTTTGATGGAAGCTGCAGGGCCGGAAGAACTTCCAGCTGGTTTGCGTTCCGCGACGATGTATTGAAATAATTTCCGCCCCAGCCCTCCGGATTGATGTTCATCTGGGCGGGACCTTGCCCGTGGGCGTCGGTGTAAAAATTTGTGTAGCGGACAACCGTGGTCAAAAGCATTCCGGAATCGAATTGGTAGGAATCCGTGAATCCAAATGACGCTCCGCGGCGGCGGAAATTCACCGAAGCGGACTGCGGGATGAGGGAATCGATATTCGCATAGAGGTTTGTGGATTGAAAAACGTTCAGATTGAAGTTCAGCAAGTGTTTCGGCGAGAGAATCCACTGTAAATTCGTAAAAGAATCAAAGGCATAAACATAGGTTTCATTGAAAGGCCAGGTCAATCCGTGCACCGGGTCCCTGCGAAATTCGTAGCTCAGATCCTCGGAGAAATTGAGTTTGTCCTTTACCAGCGGGCCGCCCACCTCGAATCGCGGAGTGATATTTGCGATGCCGACCAGACTGTCATTTTTCCCCCGGAAAGATGGCAGGAAATCGAGGAACTTGTAATTCCACAACGGCGAGGGAGGCTTGATATCGATTCGCGTTAAACCCGCTGAAAATCCGCCATAGGCCACGCTGTCCGGCGTATTAAACACCTGGATGGATTGAATGGCATCCACCGGCACGGGAATCGCGAAACTTCCCGCCACCGGATCCACATTCTCCGCCGAGTCCACGAGCAGCATGCCCTGGCTTTCCGCCTGCCCGTTGAAATTCAATCTTCCTTCTTGGGTCTTAATGACGCTCGGACTGACGGAAAGCGCCTCGGTGAATTTGCCGGTGCGCAGCGGAAGTGTTTCGAGCTGCTGTTCGCTGACCGTCGCGGTGGCGCTAACGCTCTCTGTCGCGATCTCGGTAGCTTCCCCTTTGACCTCGACTCTTTCCTCGACCAAATTCAGCTGCAAACCGGCATCTTGAACGACAGCCTGGCCGGCCACGAGCGCTACCGTTGCGGACCACGGTTTGAAGCCCTCCACGGTTACTTCCAGCGTGTAACTCCCCGGCGCTAAACGATTGAATTCGAAACGTCCTTCCGTATCCGAGACTGCGTCCTGCGAAGTGGCGGCAGGGGCAGGCCCAGTCAATTTCACGGTGATGGCCGAAAGATTGTTGCTCACGCCTTGGGCCGACGCGACGCTCACTCTGCCAGAGAGGGTTGCCGTTGTTGCTTGGGGACTCGAATCCCCCTCACGCGCAAATCCGGGAACCGCCCTAACCAAGGCGGACAGCAACAAAACCCAAAAGACAATCCATTGAGCTACCTTGGTCCTGCTTTGCGGCATCTTCAATAACACACTCCCTGCCATGGCACTCGCAAATCCACTGTTCCTGTGTTCGATGGAAAATCCCGGCGGATGGAATCCCAAGATGGCTTGCAGGTTGTACTGCATGCCAGCCACCACCGATTGGCCGCAAGAATCAGAAACGAAGAGATTTGGTCTGACGCGTATCGCGGACAATATCCATCTTCGCTCGTTTTGACTCTTTGGCCAATCATAAGGTTGTCCGCCCTTTTGCAAAGGGTTACCGGTCGGAAGAGTCGTCAAGACCCACTGGGGCTCCGTTGACACTCCGTGCCGGGCTTGATATGTTTCCCCCTCAATCGAACAAGCATCGGATGCGCGAATTGTCCCGACGATTCTTGTTGGCCCGGCACATTCCGTTGTTCAAATTCAAGAAAGAAGGAGTTCATGAAAATCGATATCTTCTGCCATATTGTTCCGCAAAATTATTACGAGCGCATGCTCAAGCTGCCGGAAACCGGGACCACGATCAAGAAGCGCACAGCCAACATCCCGGCCATGGTGAACCTCGATGCCCGATTCCGCTTCATGGACCTTTTTGCAGAATACTGCCAGGTGGTGAGCATGGCCGCCCCTCCGATCGAGGCTATGGGGGACGCAAAACTATCGCCGGAACTCGCACAGATCGCCAACGACGGCTTGGCTGAATTGGTTGACAAGCATCCCGACCGATTCCCTGGATTCGTGGCGGCCCTGCCAATGAATAATCCGGGTGCCGCGGTGGAAGAAATCGATCGCGCGGTCTTGAAATTGGGAGCGGTGGGAGTTCAAATCTTTTCAAACGTGAATGGGCGACCCCTGGATGAACCGGATTTTCTGCCGATTTTCGAAAAGATCGCAGAACGCAACGTGCCCATTTGGCTTCACCCCAGCCGGTCATCCAATTTCGCCGACTACGCGACAGAAAAGAAATCAAAGTTTGAACTTTGGTGGGTTTTTGGGTGGCCGTATGAAACTTCGGTGGCCATGGGTCGCATTCTGTTTGCCGGGTATTTTGACCGTTTTCCCGAACTCAAGATCATCTCGCACCACCTGGGCGCTATGGTCCCTTACTTTTCGGGGCGCACGGGCGCCGGCCTCGATCAGTTAGGGGTTCGGACCGAAGGGGAGGATCTGGCCCTGGTGGGCCGGAAACTGAAGAAGCGGCCGCAGGATTATTTCAAAATGTTTTACGCCGATACGGCAACATTCGGTTCGCTCCCCGCATTACGGTGCGGACTGGAATTCTTTGGGGCCGATAAAGTTCTGTTCGCGTCCGATTCGCCGTTCGATCCGGAGAAGGGGCCGGGTTACATTCGCGAGACGATTCGTTGCGTCGAAGGCGTCGAGATGTCGGCCGAGGACCGCCATAAAATTTACGAGGGCAATGCGCGGAAGTTGATGCGTCTGAAGCTGGCGTAAAGAACCTGCGGAAAAGTGGCGTTTTATATTGTCATTCAAATATTTCAGTATATCCGTGGTACGCGCGTCCTATTCGGTAATCAGTTTTTCCGGCGGCTGGGGGAGCCAAAAACTTCCGATGAACCCGGCTGCGTAGGCAAGAAAGCCGACGATTCCGGCAGCGTAGCCGAGTTGCCGCGTGGCGGTGCCGCCTGGCATGTACGTCACGATGCTGGTCGTAATCAGGGCGGCGGATGTTCCCAGCATCCGCCCTCCCACATTGGCCGCAAAACTCTCGCCGGTGCCGCGCAAGTGCGTCGGATAAAGCGTGGGCAAATAATTCCCCCAAAAACTGAATTGAGCGACGGACACTGTGCCAAGAAAGAAAATTCCCCAAGGCGACATCGCGGTGTCCCGAACAGATGGCAGCAACACCACGAGTGGAATCAGAAGCAAGCCCGGAATCTGAAAAATGTGCAGCAGACGTCTCCTGCTGAGAATAAAGATAGTCAGAATGGCCAGCAGGATGCGTCCAAACAGACTTCCGGCCTCCTGATAGCCTTGCAAAAGGCTCGCTATTTTCAGCTGATCCAGGTGTGCAAGCTCCCTTACTCCGGGAGTGCCCGGAATGATGCGAAAAAAATGCTGCAGCATGCCGAAGGAAGCTGCATAGGCGCAGGCCATCATAAAACAGCTCAACAGGGCCGTCTTGCGAAATTCA
>Ga0210409_10007284_pt1 | contig 11399 bp, 4 predicted proteins | sample IncBWH17MmetaG_FD_161649 | JGI IMG/M metagenome (GOLD analysis project Ga0210409, IMG submission 161649) | Forest soil microbial communities from Barre Woods Harvard Forest LTER site, Petersham, Massachusetts, United States - Inc-BW-H-17-M | ecosystem: Environmental > Terrestrial > Soil >...
CCGATTGAATTCTTGCGTGGTACCTCTTTCAGTTTCCATCTAGTTTCCAACTAAGGCTTTGATTCGGAAAGCTAAGTGCCGCCAGATCAATCGCTTTCAGAGTTTTATATAGAGCTTCCCAAGCTTCGGACGTGGGTTCGATTCCCATCGCCCGCTCCATAAAGCCTGATGACTCTATTGCCCTTAGGCGGCCGAGTCGCTGAAAACACCCCATAAAGTACCTGGTTTCGGACGCCAGTTGGACCCTGCGGTTCGAATTGGACGCCACGAAATTGCCGCCGAATTCCAGTTTTCCAATTGATGCCATGCCATAAGGAGGTCGGGCTCGCTGCGGCCCGCGTAGACTGTTTCGGTGTTCACCCTAACAGCGCTCGGACCGAAGGAGGCCGAATGCGAATTATAGGATGTGATTTGCGGACATTTTAAGTAGAACTTCACTTTTTTGATTATGCGTTATCAAGTAGATGGTTGGTTCAACTTAAAGTCCTCAGGGTGGACAGGCCACTAGGACAAGGATATGCACCTGCCCGTTTATTGGCCTTCCCACCAGTTTCTTCAGTCGGTTCCGATATGTAGATTGAGTTCTGTCCCATCCGAAGGTGGGATTCTTCCCAGAAATCTAGGATTAAAGAGGAAGCTCAACCTCATTTATGCCCACGACCGGAGTTTTTTCGCGAGCCCGTCGCCATTCTACGTTTTATGCTACCCCGTTAAAACCGTTGTGCCTTGCGCTTGCTCTATTGTCGTGTTTGGCGCTGGTCTCCTGCTCTGGTCTGGTAAGTTCGAGTACTAGTAGTGCCCCGCAGATCTCCATTTCCTTCAACGCGTCTGCCATTTCCGTCCTAGTATCGCAGTCCACGCGTTTCACTGTGACGGTGCAGAACGATTCGACGAGTAAAGGCGTCAATTGGGGGCTAGCGGGGACGGGGTGCACGGGTGCAGCCTGTGGAACGTTGACCAATGTCACCACGACATCGGTGACCTACACCGCGCCGCCAACGGCTCCGAGTCCCGTGACGGTGAGGCTCAAAGCGACTTCGATTACCGATAACTCAAAGTCGGCTTCGGCGACCATCACGATCACAACGACTCCTGCGCCCATTTCCGTGACGATGAATCCGACCGCGACATCGGTGCAAGTGTCGCAATCCCCAGGTTTTACAGCGACAGTACAGAACGATTCAGCGAACAAAGGAGTCAGTTGGACGCTAGCCGGTGCGGGGTGCACGGGCGCAGCCTGTGGAACGTTGACCAATGTCACCACGATATCGGTGACCTACACCGCGCCGCCAACGGCTCCGAGTCCCGCGACGGTGACCCTCAAAGCGACTTCGATTACCGACAACTCAAAGTCGGCTTCCGCGACCATCACGATCACAACGACTCCTGCGCCCATTTCCATGACGATGAATCCGACCGCGGCATCGGTGCAAGTGTCGCAATCCACAGGTTTCACAGTGACGGTACAGAACGATGCGGCGAAGAAAGGTGTCAGTTGGGGGTTGGCGGGGACGGCGTGCACGGGCGCAGCCTGCGGAACGTTGACAAATGTCACCACGACATCGGTGACTTACAATGCGCCTGCAAGCGCTCCGAGTCCTGCTACAGTCACGCTCCTCGCAACCTCGATCACCGACAACACTAAGTCGGCTAGCGCAACCATCACGATCACAACGACTCCTGCGCCCATTTCCGTGGCGATGAATCCGACTGCGGCATCGGTGCAAGTGTCGCAATCCACAGGTTTCACAGCGACAGTACAGAACGATGCGGCGAACAAAGGAGTCAGTTGGACGCTATCGGCTGCGGGGTGCACGGGGGCAGCTTGCGGAACGTTGACAAATGTCACCACGACATCGGTGACCTACACCGCGCCGCCAACGGCTCCGAATCCCGCGACGGTGACGCTCAAAGCGACTTCGATTACCGACAGCACGAAGTCGGCTGCCATCACCATTACCATTACGGCGCCGACAGGCGGCAGCGCAGCGCCCACGCTGGTCACATCGCGCAGCGCGTCAACCACCCAAGGTCCGGTCTCGGGGACTGACCCGGCCATCACCACGTACGTATTCCAGGCCCCGTCATTGTCGCTTGCAGGCAACGCTGTGCTGGTGGGAACGACTTTCAGGGCCCTTGGCGGGTCGCTGAGCGTCACACTGACGAACGAGCACGGCGACACGTTTACCAACCTGGTGGACGCTACCAACGGGGCGGACAACCAGCGGGTGATTACGTTCTGCGGGTTCCCGACAGCCGGCCACTACCAGTACACCCTCACGTTCACCGGCACGGGCACCGCGCAGTACGTTCAGGCCACCATGGGAGAGTTTAACAACATAGCGTCGTGCACTCCGGATGCGGTGTCCGACAACACGGGCACATCGGCCAGCACCATAACGGCCGGGGAGCTGGGGGCGCTGGCGCACTCCGGGGATTTCATATTCAATTATGTCGCCGCGGCCAATGCGCCGCAGATCGGGACATGGACAAGCGGATCGCAGGCAAACATTGCCTGGGCCAAGGGTCGCTCCGACACCGTGAATGCGCAGGTATTCCAGTGGGGACAATACAACGCGACGGCGGGATTCACGCCGACGCTGACGAGTTCCGACTCGGTGGACTACGTTTCGGAGGCAGTAGCGCTGCCCACCGCGGCAGCGGGAACCGCGCGGCCCACGACAGGGATCATCGTTACCGGGGTACAGAGCATCGACACGAATGGGACGGACACAGGTGCAGCGCTGACCTTTGACATGCCGACGGTCGGCAATCTCCTAGTGCTTATGGATAGCGAGGCGAACTACGGAGCCATATCCAGTATCACGTCAAGCCCGGCTCTCACCTGGCACCAGGTGTGTTCGTCGACCGAGGCCCCGCAATACTCGTCACCGTGGTATGCGTCGAACACTAGCCCATCAACCAACATGAGGATTACCGTCAACTTCTTGGCCTCCAGTAACTCTAGGTCGTTCCAGACATACGATGTGGTGGGTGCGGATCCGGCGAACCCGCTCGACACTGGTTTTGGAACCAACGGCTGCGTGAGCGGGCAGGGCAGCCAACCGACACAGGGGCCGCTAACCGTTGGTTCGGGCACACCATCCAATCCTGGCGAGCTCATAATCATGGTGAACTCCCTGGACAACAATTCCGGAACGGCATGGACGAGCCCCTCCGGCGTACTGTTCATGCAGGCGCATCACGGGCCCGTTTACAACGTTCCGACAACCAACGACGAGAACGACCCGTGGGCGCTGTTGTATACCCAAGGTGTTTCGCTGCTCACCTTCACGATGACGGCGGACAACAGCCAAGGCACGGGCGGCGTCAACAAGTGGGCCTTCTCCTCCGCAGCCTTCAAGTAGCCGATCGGTTTGCAATGACCAGAGCAGTATGGTGGATGAACTGTTAACGTTTTCTCCGAGATTCCACGTGAGGTACGATGTGGCAGTGATAGAGGGTAAGGCGGAGTGTCGTTTGTTGACTTGCCTATGCCCCCAACCTAAGACGAGGGGCCAAAATGGCGGACCCTCGGTCACTTGTCGGGCAGACCGTCTCCCACTACCGCAACTGGAAAAGCTGGGTGGTGGTGGCATGCGTGTAGTCTAACCTACCAACCGACTGGGCCCCACTGGGTCACGATTAGCTATGGCCAGGGCCCCTTTGAAGCCAATCCGGCTGTCCACAACTTCAGCGATCATGTCGTGGGAGATGCGCACAGGGAAGCAGTTGAGAAAGTAGCCTCCGTTGTGGACGCTATTGGACGCCAGACCCTCACAGTCAACTAGTAGATTCAGCGACTTGGCCGCATGCGGCGTTGGGTTCGATTCCCATCGTCCGCTCCATAAAGCCTCTTGACCCAGTTGACTTCACGCGGGTTTGCTCCAGTTTCCAAGGACCTCTCGCCCATCGAAGTCGCAGGCAATGCGAAAAGAATCCAGATTTTACCTTCCTAACGATAGAATGCCCTCCCAGCGGCTGACTCACTTCGTTGACGGATCGAGGTCTTGCGGGTTTCTCAGCGTGTAACGGGAGCACATAGATGAAAACGATTCAGGGTCCGGGCATATTTCTTGCGCAGTTCGCATCCGATTGCGCACCTTTCAACACCTTCGATGCGATCTGCGCTTGGGCGGCGAACCTCGGTTACGCCGCCGTGCAGATTCCTTCATGGGATGCGCGGCTGTTCGATTTGAAGCGCGCTGCCGAGAGCAAAGCGTACTGCGACGGGATCGCCGCAATAGCAGCGCAGCACAACGTCGTGATTTCGGAGCTTTCGACCCATCTGCAGGGTCAGCTTGTGGCCTGCCATCCCGCTTACGATGCTATGTTTGATGGATTCGCCCCGCAGGGCCTTCATGGCAATCGAAGCGCACGCCAGGCGTGGGCCGTCGAGCAATTGCATTTCGCAGCGCGGGCTTCCGCGCATCTAGGCTTGAAAGCCCACGTCACGTTTTCAGGGTCGTTGGCGTGGCCGTACATCTACCCCTGGCCGCAGCGCCCCACCGGCCTCATTGAAACTGCCTTCGAAGAACTCGCAAAGCGATGGCTCCCCATCCTCAACGCTTTTGACAAAGCCGGAGTCGATCTTTGTTTCGAGATTCATCCTGGAGAAGATCTTCACGACGGGGCGACGTTCGAGATGTTTCTGGATCGCGTGCGCCAACATCCTCGCTGCAATTTGCTCTACGATCCCAGTCACTTTGTGTTGCAACAGCTCGACTATCTCCAATTCATCGATTTCTATCACTCCCGCATCAAGATGTTCCATGTAAAGGACGCGGAGTTCCGTCCGAGTGGCAAACAGGGGGTTTATGGCGGCTACCAGCCGTGGTTGCAACGCGCAGGCCGGTTTCGCTCGCTGGGCGATGGCCAAGTGGATTTTCAGACCATTTTTTCAAAGCTCACTCAACATGATTTTCCGGGATGGGCGATTCTCGAATGGGAGTGTTGCATCAAGAGCAGCGAGCAGGGAGCAAGAGAGGGCGCGCCTTTCATCCGGCGCCATATCATCGAGGCGGCCAAGAGTTCGTTTGACGATTTTGCTAGTTCGGGCGCGGATCAGAAAGCTATCCGCGAGATTCTCGGTCTTTAGCACGAACAAGTTTAGGCGCGCTTGCGTAGGCTGAGTATGGTGCGCAAACGACTGCCAAGATCCCAGCCAACCGTTGTGCGCTCCGGAATAATTCTGAACTCTCTACTTCTTTGCGAAAATGGCTTTGGGAATCATGCAATGCACGCCCTTGCGGATGTCCACCACCTGCGAGACGCGGCAATCACCGACAATCGAAGTGAGTGAGTAAGCCTCTTCGCGCGACATCGGCACCATCTTCTGTTCCGCCAGAAAATTTACCGTCTCGCGCACCGCAATCTTCATCGCTTCGTTCAAATCCTCGTCGAATCCCATGAAAACCCAGTGCGTCGATGTCTCCGCCTGCGGCCAATCGATATGCGAATCCTTCCGCACGATTGGTTGGATTTCGATTTCCTCATACGAACATTCCAACGCAGTCAGATTCACTTCGCCGCCGCCCTGCAAACAATGCGAGTCTCCCGTCCAGATCAAGCCGCCTTTCTGAAACACAGGCAGGAAGAGCGTTGAGCCGACTTGCAATTCGTTCATGTCCAAGTTCGACCCGTTCTTCCACGGCCGCAGCGTACTGGTGCGGCCCTTGGCGTCGTGAATCGGAGGGCCTGCTTTCTCTTTTGGCTCGTTGGGATCTGGGCCGACCGCGATGGTTCCGGGAAACGGCTTCAACGTGAGTACGATTCCAGGCTTAAATTCCGTGGTCATCGTGGCCGAATCGAGCTTGAAATATTGCACATGCCCTTCGGGAAACTCCGACGCCAGCAAACCGACGGTGGGGAACTGCTTGCCGGGAAGATTGAAATTGAAACCGGACTCTTTCATAACGATTTTCACGATGCGGATTTCCATTGTGTCGCCTGGCTCCGCGCCGTTCACATAGATTGGTCCCGTTACCGAATGCGGCCCGCCGCCGGGATTCGCAAGCCGCAGCTTTACGATCTCCTCCATCGAAGCACCTGGCTTGATCTCGTCCATCGCATGGCTCAGCGTTTCGATCGACACAGTGTCTCCGGAATCGACCACGGCTTTTGGTTTTTCAGCGGGATCGAGCCAGCCCCACTGCACCGTGTTTTTATTTGCAGGCAGAACGTAATGCTTGCCAGCAGATTTCTGCCCAACGGCTTTTCCAGTATCACTTTGCGCCTGTGCTCCCGCCCGCACTGAACTAGCAGCAACCAAAAAGGCAGTGATCAAGGCCCTCTGCGATGAGCTCATCCTTTGACTCCCAATTGTTCGGATTCCCCGATAGAAGACGAAAGTATAGATGGCGAGCGCTCAAGAAGCGCGTAGAAAAAACGACGAGATCCATCCATGAGTTTGTTAGAAGAGGATCCCAGGGGGCGGTTGCGGGGAAGCTGGATCAGACTAGAAAGATCACATCATTTTGTCGGCCTCGACGAAGGCCGTTTGTGATTGCAGTCCATGCCCGGTGCGTGCCCCGGCAAACGATCCGCGCAGTCTGCGAACCAGAAACGTTTACGTTATAATTTAATTCTAAGCGATGGACACCAAGACTTCACCACCGACCTTTTCCGGCTTGGAATGGGCTCACCCTCTCGTCCGCGACTGGTTTGTCGGCCGCTTCGGCACGCCGACCGAGCCTCAACAAGCAGGCTGGCCCAGCATCCTGTCTCGAGAAACAACGCTCATATCGGCTCCCACTGGTTCCGGTAAAACGCTGGCGGCATTTCTAATTTGCATTGATCGCTTGGTACGCAAAGCTCTCAGCGGAGAATTAACGGACCGGACCGAGGTTCTTTATGTCTCGCCGCTCAAGGCCTTAAGCAACGACATTCAGAAAAACTTGGAAATTCCCCTCGGTGAAATCCTGCAACTCGCTGGTCAGCGCGGATTCCTCATGCCGGAAATTCGCACAGCTGTCCGCACCGGAGATACGCTCGCGCACGAACGCCGAGCCATGTTGGCACGCCCGCCGCACATTTTGGTCACCACTCCGGAATCCCTCTACATCCTCTTGACCGCCGCGAAGAGCCGCGAAGTCCTCCGAACTGTCGAAACCGTCATCGTGGACGAAATCCACGCGGTAGGTGACGACAAACGTGGCGCGCACCTTGCGCTCTCCCTCGAACGCCTCGACCACTTGGCCGGCAAACCTTTAACGCGCATTGGTCTTTCCGCCACGCAAAAACCGATTCAACTCGTCGCCGATTTTCTGGGCGGCACCGTTCGGCCCGCTCCGGTGATTGTGCAAATAGGCCATCGGCGCGAACTCGATCTCGCTATCGAGGTCCCCGGAAGCGAACTAAGCGCCGTCGCCTCCAACGAAATGTGGGGCGAAATCTACGACCGCATCGCCGCACTTGCCACGCAGCACCGCTCAACACTCATCTTCGTCAACACGCGCCGTCTTGCCGAGCGCATGGCGCATCACCTCGGCGAACGTCTGGGACAGGACGCCGTCGCCACGCATCACGGCAGTCTCTCGCGCAAGTTGCGCCTTGTCGCTGAAAGAAAACTCAAGGGAGGAGAAATCCGCGCATTGGTCGCGACCGCCTCCCTCGAGCTGGGGATCGACATCGGCAGTGTCGATCTGGTCTGCCAGATCGGCTCCCCCCGGTCTATTTCAGTGGGTTTGCAACGGATCGGCCGCGCAGGTCACTGGCGCGGAGCGATATCCAAAGGCCGCATTTTTGCCACTACGCGCGATGATTTGCTGGAATGCGCGGCGCTGGTCCGGGCAATCCGCCAAGGTGATCTCGACCGCATTGCCATTCCCGAAGCGCCTTTGGACATTTTGTCCCAGCAAATCGTGGCGATGTGTGCCGCCGAAGATTGGAAGGAGGAGGAACTCTACCAATGCGTCCGTCAAGCTTTTTCTTATCGCAATCTCTCCCGCCAAGACTTCGACGCGATTGTCGAGATGCTCTCCGAAGGCATCGAGGGCGCTCGGGGGCGTTACGCCGCATACCTTCACCGCGATCGTGTCAATGGAATGCTCCGCGCGCGCCGAGGCAGCCGCCTCGCGGCCATCACCAGCGGCGGCGCCATTCCAGAAAATTCGCTCTACACCGTCGTCGCTCATCCCGAAGCAGCGGTAGTTGGCACTGTCGACGAAGACTTCGCCGTGGAGAGTCTTGCAGGCGACATCATGCTCCTGGGAAATACTTCTTGGCGCATTCGCCGCGTACAATCCGGCAGCGTCTTGGTCGAAGACGCGCAAGGGGCAGCTCCCAACGTGCCGTTCTGGCGCGGCGAAGCGCCATCGCGCACCGACGAGCTCTCCGCCCAAGTCGCGGAGTTACGCGAGAAGATCAGCGCATTTGTCCCACGTGTTTCTTCGGAAGTCGCCACAGCGCAAACTGCCACAGGCGTCGCCACCGCCGTGAATTGGCTAAAACTCGAATGCGGGCTCGATGATGCTGGAGCCGAACAGTCAGTCGAATACATCGTGGCTGGCCGCGCGCTGCTCGGAGCGGTTCCCACACAAACCACGCTCATCGCTGAACGCTTCTTCGACGAAAGTGGCGGCATGCAACTCGTGATCCACGCCCCGTTCGGCGGCCGCATCAACAAAGCCTGGGGACTCGCACTCCGCAAGCGTTTCTGCCGCTCCTTCAATTTTGAGCTGCAGGCGGCTGCCACCGACAACGGTCTGAATATTTCGCTCAGTGAACAACACAGTTTCCCGCTCGCTGATGTCTTTCATTTTTTGCATCCAAATTCCTTGCGTTCCGTTCTCGAACAAGCCGTTTTAACCTCGCCGCTCTTCACCACGCGCTGGCGCTGGGACGCCGGGCGCGCCCTTGCGCTGCTTCGATTTCGCGGCGGCAAAAAAGTTCCTCCGCCGATACAACGCATGCGCGCAGATGATTTGCTTGCGGCCGTGTTTCCCGAGGCGCAGGCCTGCCAGGAAAACATCGAGGGCGACATCACCATCTCCAATCACCCGCTTATCCGCGAAGTGATGAAAGACGTCCTCACCGAAGCGATGGACATCGAAGGTCTCGATCGCGTTCTCCACGGCATCGCCGACGGCCGCATCACTTGCCTCGCTGTTGATACGCCGCAGCCATCGCAATTCTCCCACGAAATCCTGAACGCCAATCCCTATGCGTATCTCGATGATGCCCCGCTGGAAGAGCGCCGCGCGCGTGCCGTCGAGATGCGTCGAGTCCTTCCCGACGTAGTGCTCGGAGAAATTGGCCGTCTCGATCCAGCCGCCATCGCCGAAGTCTGTGACGACGCCTGGCCCGATGTTCGCGATGCGGAAGAACTCCACGACGCCTTGCTGACTCTGATCGCGCTGCCTGCCCGCCAGGAAACAGATCCGCCCATTGCCGACGACTTACACGGCAAGCTGCAGCATTCGCTTCCCGCGTGGAACAACTTTTTCGAACAATTGGCCCAAGATCGTCGCGCGTTCCGCGTACCTCTGGGAGGCGAAATCTACTGGGTCGCCACCGAACGCATGCGCACCTTCGCGCAAGTTTTCCCAACGGCGGGCTTCGACGAATTGCCCATTCCCGACTTCGAGTCGCCAACTACCGCTAACAGGGAAGACGCTTTCCTCTCTCTTGTAAGCGGATGGATCGCCCACAGCGGCCCAATCACGGCGAACCAACTCGCCACGCTGCTCGCGCTCCCTGCTTCAGACATCGATAAGTCTTTCCTTCGCCTCGAATCCAGTGGCGTCGTCCTTCGCGGCAAGTTCACCGATCCTGCCTCGCCTGACACCGAATGGTGCGAACGCCGCTTGCTGGCCCGCATTCACAAGCTCACGCTCCGCGGGCTCCGCAAGCAGATTCAGTCCGTAACTCCCGCCCAATTAATGAACTGGCTGCTTCGCTGGCAACACGTTGCTCCAGGCACGCAACTTCTCGGCGAGCGCGGCACTCTCGAAGCGATTCGTCAGCTTCAAGGTTATGAAGCGCCCGCTAATTCCTGGGAACGACAAATCCTCAAACGCCGCATCGCCGATTTTGAGCCTACTACCCTGGATCAGCTTTGCTTGACTGGCGCAGTAGGCTGGGGACGCCTCTCGCCGCATCCAGCTACGCTCGAAGCCGTCTCCGACGCGAAACGCCGTGTCATCCCTACGAGCGTCGCTCCCATCACTTTCTTCGTGCGTGAAGACGCCGAGTGGATGATCCCGCGCCGTGAAACCGGCGAAGCCGAAGTCACAGGCCTCAGCTCCGATGCCGCTGCAATCCTCCAGTTTTTGCGCCAGCGCGGCGCTTCATTCTTCGCAGACATTGTGCGCGGCGTCGGTAAATTAAAGTCGGAAGTAGAATCTGCACTCTGGGAACTAGTCGCTGCCGGTCTGCTCACAGCGGATGGTTTCGACAATCTGCGCGCACTCATCGATCCCAAGCGCCGCTCCGGGCAGGGAATCGGACGAACCTCGCGTCCACGTCACAGCGCCGGTCGTTGGTCGCTGCTCTTTTCCGAAGACGCCCACGATCGCACTCGTGCCCTCGAATCCACCTGCTGGATGCTTCTGCGCCGCTACGGAATCGTCTTCCGTGAACTCCTCACCCGCGAAACTAATCTTCCCAAGTGGCGCGAGCTGCTCATCACTCTCCGCCGCCTCGAAGATCGCGGCAAGGTTCGAGGCGGCCGTTTTGCAAGCGGCTTCCTCGGAGAGCAATTTGCTCTCAGCATGGCCGTCGACTCATTGCGTGCCCAGCGCAATCAGCAGCCCACCGGCGATCTCGTCACCATTTCCGCTGCCGACCCACTGAATCTCGTCGGTATCGTCGTTCCAGGAGAACGCATCGCCGCTAACTCCGGCAAGCTGGTCGCATTTCGCGAGGGTGTCGCCGTCGATCCAGCCGAACATGCGGCTGTTATTCGAATGCCCCTCGCCCGCTGAGATTTGCCGCGCTTTATATGGGTATTCTGCAGCGTGGAGGCTTAGTTCGTACTTTTCCTCCCAGCTAGGATTTTATCCCAACGACAAGAAGAGTAAGAATACGGGTTGACTCTGCCCCCGTCAGAAGGCACGATTTACTTGCTGACACAATCCTTCCACTCCCTAGCCCTGGTTGGTTTCATATTCAATTTCTAGCTTGCGGCTGCCTATGATCAAGAAAACGCTCCGGGTATGTTCCCTGTTGTGTTTCAGTCTTCTCCTTACGGTTTCCGCACTCGCACAGTGCAAAGCCCTTCTCTGCCAGGGCCTGCAAAACATTCTCGACGCCGCGGTCACGGACTTTCGAGAATATCGCGCGAACAGCGCCGTCGTTTCGGCCCTCTCGACCGAAGGAGCCAAGGTCCCCTGTCAAATGTCGACATGGGCGAACAATGTGCCCATGTACATCTGCTACGCGCAAATTGCTTATCCAAG
>Ga0210409_10007288_pt1 | contig 11394 bp, 7 predicted proteins | sample IncBWH17MmetaG_FD_161649 | JGI IMG/M metagenome (GOLD analysis project Ga0210409, IMG submission 161649) | Forest soil microbial communities from Barre Woods Harvard Forest LTER site, Petersham, Massachusetts, United States - Inc-BW-H-17-M | ecosystem: Environmental > Terrestrial > Soil >...
GCGAACCACGCCGAGTAGATTTTCTCGTAGGTCCGATCCGCGTACATTTCCAGCAGCGCCCGATTGATCTGCTTTCGCAGCGCGCTTCCCACGTCCACCGCGATAGCGTATTTCTGGGGCCGGAAAATGGGCCCGACGACCTGCACGACGCCCTTGCCCTCCTTGCCCGCCCAGTACTGCAGCGTCGCGGCGTCGAATACCACCGCCTGGACCTCGCCGCGCATGAGCATGCGAATCGCGTCCGGTCCACAGGTGACGGTCGTGAACGGCAGGCCGCGCGCAGTCAGATAAATCGCCGGCAACGGTCCCTGGCACGCTGGCAATGATCTTGCCGGCAGATCTTCGGGGCCGCGGATCGTCGATTGCAGGCGCGCGACGGTCTGCGTGGAGGTCACGGTCGCCGTCAGCTGGGCGATCAGCACGACACCGAACAGCCACATCAGCAGGATCGTTACGCGCTTCATCGCCGGTGAGTCGCGGTCGACGTTGAGCGTCGCAACCACCAGCATGGCTCCCCATAGCGCCTCGCCGATGGCCGACAGGTAGCTCCTGCGGGGTTCACGCTTTCTGTGCCGTTCGATGAGCCACAGCACGTTGGCCAGCAGGAAGATGACGAGAATGCCCACCGTCAACAGGTGTCCGATGGCGGTCCAGGGAATCGACTTGACCGTGTTGACGACCCCCGCCTCGTAACGCGCGCGCACCATGATGCGCAATCCGGAATCGAAATGCGGCAGCGAGAAGTCGACCCTCTGCTCGCTCTCCGAAGTTATGGCAATGGCGCCGATGGCTACATCGGCAGTGTGACTTTCGAGCGCAGTAAACACCTCCGCGGGTCCGCGGACGATCTGCCAGGTGAAATCCACGTGCATGCGCCGGGCAACTTCATTCCAGAGGCCGACGCTGAAACCCTGCGGAGGGTCGGTGCGCGGAAGAACGAACGGCGGTGGCGATGGTGACGACTCGCAACGACGGCTGCGCGCCGCTCGGAGCCGTGGCAGCACGCAGCGGATACGCCAGGTACAGAAACAAGCCCACGGCGGCTGCCAGGCCTGCGAGCAGTTCAGCTGCGACCGCGGAAGGGTGAGCGTCACTGCATGTAGTCTACACGGAGCCGTTAAACATCATCTCCCATAACACGCGGCTCGTCGCACTGACTGCAACATGGCCGACCTGACCGGTCGGCGAGTCAGCGGCCGACGCCCGGCCGCGTCCGGTCCATGACAGACAGCGACTTCTGCTGTGACAGATCGTGTGCGACGTTCGACCGACCGCGGACGGAGTTGCGGCCCCCTGGTGCTCGCGAACACGGCTCGGTCCGAACACTGCCCGGTTGGTGAGCGGTCAGCGCTCGCTCGAATCGCAAGCCCGCTGCGCAGATAATGCATTCACCGTCGTAGCCAGAACCAAGGAATTCGACACTCCATGCTCATCAATTGCGTCGTTTACCAGGACGGCAGGAAAGTCGCGGAGATCGCAACGGACGAGATTCACGAATACTTACGGCGTCCCAAAACATTCGTGTGGGTCGCGCTGCACGATCCCGCGCCGCCCGAACTCGAGCGAATGCAAAAGGAGTTTGGCCTGCATCCGCTCGCAGTCGAGGACGCGCAGCGGGGGCATGAACGTCCGAAGATCGAGGAGTATGGCGACTCTATCTTTGCAGTGCTCCACATGATCGAGCCCACTGACGGCCAATTTCAGGTGGGCGAGGTTGCCATATTTGCCGGTCCGAACTACGTGCTTTCGATCCGCAGCCGCGCCCAGAAAGGCTTTCAGGAGGTGCGCGCACGCTGCGAGCGCGAACCCGAGCTGTTGCGACAGGGGTCCGGCTACGTCCTGTACGCGCTCATGGACGCCGTCGTCGATCGCTATTTTCCCATTCTCGATCGACTGGAAGACGAACTCGACGCCATCGAGCAACACATCTTCGCGCCCGAGGGCTCGCCTCGGGCCAACATCGAAGCGCTCTACGAATTGAAGCAGCGTTTGATGATCATGAAACACGCCGTTGCTCCGCTTCTGGAAGGCGTCTCGAACCTGTCAGGTGGACGGGTGCCGTCGATGTGTGCGGGCATGCGCGAGTATTTCCGCGACGTCTCGGATCACCTGCAGCGGCTCAACCAGGCGTCCGATTCCATCCGCGACACGATCGCGACTGCCATCTCGGTGAACCTGGCGATGATCACCCTGCAAGAAAACGAGACGATGAAGCGTCTCGCCGCGTACGCCGCGCTCGTGGCCGTTCCCACGATGATTGCGGGCATCTACGGCATGAACTTCCAGCACATGCCGGAGCTCTCGTGGCGCTATGGATATGAGCTGGCATTGCTCGTGATGGCCGCGCTGGATGGATACCTGTTCTATCGTCTACGCAAAGCAAAATGGCTCTGAGCCTCGAATTAGGCGCGGTCGCGAGGCCAAGACCCGGCGGCGCGCCCGCGGAATCCGCGCTGACCTGTCACCTGGCAGTGTGACCCCCGTCACATTGCCGCCACAGATCAAACCTGAACCTCGGCGATGCGGGATGCGCTAAAATCCATGGTGTGAGCGACACCGCTCACCTCGGAACCATGAGCGGCGAAGCGCGATTTCCAGCAATCCGTTGGGGACGATAGCGTGCATCGCATTCCTGGTGCGCTCCGCAGGCGAGTACACGTTGATGTAATCGGAACCAACGCTTGACCGGCAGTTTCAATCCCCTGAGCAGCCTTGCCGCGCGCTGTCGCAACGTCCACTCGGTCACTGCGTGTGTGGTCCGAGCGGCGACCGTCGCTCGCCATATTGCTGATGCCTGAGATGTTGCCGGCCGTAGTGATCGGCTCTGGCCTCGGCGCACTCGGAGCGCTGCGATTACTGCGTCGTGCCGGGATCCCGGTTTATTCGCTGAACGCGGCCCCCTCGTTCGAGTCCCGCTCCCGCTGGTTCCGTCCGCTTCCCGGTGTGCGCGAAACGCTCGCCGACGGGGCCCCGCTCGCGCACGTGCTGGAGGCGAGTTCGCTGGAGCGCGCGGTGCTCCTTGCCTGCAGCGACAGCCTGCAGTCGGCCGTGTCCGAGCTGCCTCCAGCGCTCGCCGCACGTTTCCCGAGCAGCACTGCGTCTCCGGCGATCGTGAGTCAGCTCACCAGCAAGGCCAAGTTCGCGACGCTGCTCCAGGCGATTAACGTGCCCCATCCGCAGACATTGATTATCGATGGCTCCAGTTGTCTTGAGCGCTTCGGCGCCCTGCAACACGGTGAGGCGTTCCTCAAGCCGATCGATTCGGCGAGTTTCACAGGGGACTACGGTGTCAAGGCGTTCTGGGTGCGCGACCTGGCGGATGCTCGCGTGCAGCTCGCACGCGTCCAGAAGGACGGCCACGGCGCAATCCTACAAGAGTACGTGCCGGGGCCCGCCTCGAATCACTTCCTGATCGATGGTTTCGCGAGCGCCAACGGACAAGTGCGCGCGCTGTTCGCGCGCCGGCGGTTGCGGATGCACCCACCAGATTTCAGCAACAGCGCGCACATGATCGGCGTGCCACTCTCTGAGGTCGAGCCGGCGGCGCAGGCACTGCGCGCGATTCTCGCGGCAATCCGGTTTCGAGGCATTTTCAGCGCAGAATTCAAGCTCGACGCACGCGACGGGATCTTCAAGATCCTCGAAATCAACGCTCGCATCTGGGTCTTCGTCGAGTTCGCCGGTCGCTGCGGCGTGGATGTGTGCACCATGGCCTATCGCGATGCGTTGGGCCTGCCGCTGAGGGACGTCACCGTCTACCGCAGCGGCGTGCGGTTGGTGTCACCGTACGATGACCTCGCGTGGGCGCATTACGCGTGGTCGAACCGGCAGCTGCATGTGCGTGCATGGCTTCGCTCTTGGTTCGGCGCACAGCAGCCTCTCTTCAACTGGACTGACCCGGCTCCGTCGCTCAGGGACTGGTGCGAAATGTCGTACCGAGCACTGCGACGCCTGGTGCGCCGCCGGCTCCGGTTGTCAACCGATCAGCCCGAATGGCCGGTTGACACCGGCCAGGGCGACCGGTAGCGGCGCATTGCGCGCGCTACTGCATGAGGACACTAAGCGTCACAAGCCTGCGACCGGAGGAGTTCGCCGCGTGGGGGGAGTTCGTCAGCCGCTCACCTGGCGGAAGCGTTTACGCGGAAGCTGATTACCTGGAGGCTCTCGCGGCAGCTACCGGCGCAAGTTTTCGCATACTCGGCGTCCGGCGTGCCGGGGTCCTGGTCGGTGGGGTCGCCTTGTATGAAACCCGATCGCTCCTGCGAGGCCGCCATGCCGGTCCGCGTCTGCTTCTGTACTACCACGGTCCGTTGTTCTCGCCATATGACGGAGCTTATCCGTCGCAGGAAACCTCGCGCGATCTTGAAATCCAGGACGTGCTGCTCGATTACCTGTCGTCGCTGCGATTCGACAGCATGATCCTGAAGAGCCGCAGCACAGTCCGCGATGTCCGCATATTCCTGCAGCGCGGGTGGCAGGCGTCGCCGAGCTACACGTACGTCGTCCCGCTTACGGACCTGGCGCAGCAGTGGCAGCACGTCGAAGGGAACCTCAGGCGGCTGATCAAGCGTTGTACTGAGGTCGACGGCCTGCGCTTCACGGACGATGAGGACTTCGATTCTTTCTTCCGATTGCATGCGCTGACACTCGGCCGCCGCCGCATTCCCACCTACTTGCCGGAAGGAGCGTTCCGTCGCTTCGTCGAGCGGGTGCGCGCTGCGGGGATCGCGCGGCTACACCACGCAAGGCTACCGGACGGAAAAGCCATCGCTTCGCAGCTCGTGCTGCTCGGCAAGCATCCTGTCACTCACACCGTTTGCGCCGGGATGGATCCAGACTACAGTCGCCTGGGGGCATCAGCGTTTCTGCGCTGGCGCGGCTTCGAGGCGCTCGCCGCACTCGGCTATAAGGCCAACGACCTGACAGACGCAGCATTGAACTCCGTCACCCACTTCAAATCGCAGTTCGGCGGGAGCCTCGAGACCGCGCTTGTCCTCGGAGCGCCGCCATCGCGCCGCGGGCGCGCGGGGCAAGCAATCGAGCGCATGCTGAGACTGCCGCGCGCGGCTGGGGGACGGTTGCTACGGGCGTTCGGCCGAGCCGGGACACCATGACCGATTTCGCGGGCCCCGCGGCGGCGGCGGCGATACGAAGCGCACTCGAGCGCTGCAATGCCGCTGTGGCTTTTGGACTGCCGGGCGGCCCCAACCAGGTGCTGTTTAAGGCCCTCCGCAACGCCACTACGCGTTTGATCGTGCCGACGCATGAACTGGCTGCGGCATTCATGGCCGGTGCCTATGGACGTATCGACGGCCGGCCCGGAATTCTGTTGACCATCCCGGGTCCTGGATTCGCTTACGCGCTGGCTGGGATTGCCGAGGCCTGGCAGGACTCGGCGCCACTCGTGCACATCGTCCGCGCGCCACCCGAGGGCCGACATCCACGACATCGTCATCAGGCACTCGATCAGGCCGCTATCGTTCGTCCGATAGTCAAAGCTCTTTTCGGCGTGAGCGAGCTCGCACAGCTCGGCGAGACGGTTTGCACGGCATTCGAAACGGCGCGCAGCGGCGAGCCGGGGCCGGTCGTCGTGCAACTGGGGGGAGCCGCCGACTGGCCAGGCAGTGTTTCGGATGCCGCTCCAGCCAACGCAGCCGCAGCACGAGCTATATGGGGACGCATCCATCAGGCGCGCAAACCCGTCCTGCTCCTCGGTCAAGGGTGCACGCGCAGTGCCGCGGTGATCCGCGCCTACGTCGAGCGCTCGGCAACGCCGGTGTTCACTACGGCATCGGGGCGCGGAGTCATACCCGAGCACTCCCCCTGGTGCCTCGGCTACGAGTCCCTGCGGGGGTCGACCGAACAGCTGAACGCATTTCTACGCGAGACTGACCTGGTGATTGCTATCGGCGCGCGGCTCGCTTTCAACGGCACGGCGGGATTCGGCGTCACCCTTCCCCCAGAGCGGTTGGTCCACATTGATGCATCGGCGGCGAACCTGAATGCCGTCTATCCCGCGTCAAACGTAGTCGCCATGTCGGTGGCGGCGTTCTTTGCGCTGGTGGAGAGCACGACATCGCCGCGAACGGCATGGACACTCGAGTCGCTCACGCCGTGGCGGCTGCGGATTCGAGCCGTGCAGGCGGTAGATCCGGAGCCGACGATTGCCGGCCAGGCGCCCGAGCAGTTCTTTAGTCTGCTGCGCGCCGGGCTGCCGGATGACGCTTTGGTTGTCACTGACAGCGGCCTTCACCAGGTGATGGCCCGACGTTACTTCGAAGTGCGTGAGGTGCACGGTCTGTTGCTCCCGACGGATCTTCAATCGATGGGCTTTGCACTGCCGTCCGCGATCGCGGCGAAACTAGCGGCGCCTTCCCGGCGGGTGGTTGCGCTGGTCGGCGATGGCGGCGCGCTGATGAGTGGACTCGAGCTCGCAGTAGCGGTTCGCGAGAGACTCCCGCTTACCGTCATCGTGTTCAACGACGGGTACCTGAATCAAATCCGCATGCAGCAGTTGCTGGATAGCGGCCAGGAGCACGGTGTCGCGCTGCCGGCCCTCGACTTCAAGGGCCTTGCAGATGCGACCGGCGCCGACTACGTCGCCGGCACCTCCGCGATTGATAAGTGCATCGCGAGGGCAGCGCGTGGCACCGGCGTGACGCTGATCGATGTGCCCGTCAGGGATGGCGTTTCCGTTTTCGTCGCGGCGGCCAAGGGTCGCGCAAAAGCTGTCGTGAGGAACGCGCTCGGCACGCGTTGGGACACCTTGCGACGCTGGCTGCGGCGCTAGCGAAGCGCGGGCGCCGACGTAGTGATATTGAAGTGTCATCTGTCCCGGCGGAATGGACAGTTGATCATTGGTTACTCAACCCGAAGGATTAAAGGTAGTAATGCTTGCCACCTGCACGGCACGCGGGCTAGTGTCCGTCCAACGCGCAGTCACGGAGACACCCTTGTCGCAAACGTTGCGGGGCATGATTTACGGTGCAGCGCTTTGCCTGAGCGCATGCGGAAGCACAACTTTCACCTCAACCTGGAAGGCGCCTGACGCGCAGCGCGTCGATCCAGCAGGCAAGAGCATCGCGGCGCTGGTTATCTACAGCGATAAGAAGCGGCGGCGCGATGCCGAGGTCTATCTGACTCACGAACTCACGATCCGCGGTGCGCGCGGTGTCGCCGCGTACACGCTGATAGGCCTGGATCAGCCCAGCGTGGATTACGCCCGCGCCCGTTTCAAGGAAGCCGGTGTCGAGGGTGTCGTGGTCATGCGCGTGGTCGGCCATGACCAGACTGTCATCGTTGACCCGGGCGGCTTCTCGGGCAGCGCGTACAGCTCATTCGGGTCGTACTACTCGTCGTACGGCGTAGGGGTAACCTACTCCACCGGCTCGGTTCAGACTGACACGGTAGTGACGCTTGAAACGCTGATCTACTCACTGAACCAGGACAAGCTCCTATGGGCGGGGACTAGCCGGACGAGCAACCCAGAAGGGCTTCAAAGCCTGATAACCGAGGTTGCCGATGCGGTCGCGAGCCAGGTAGCCAAGCAGGGGCTCGTTGCCCGATAGCGATCGCATCCGAAAGCGTAGCGACGCTGATCGCTCACGACGCTACCTCCTGGGTAGCCGCAGGGCTCACAGCCTAACGACGACCAGCAGCTCGCCTGTGTTGGTGTCGGTCACGTAGCTGCACGCGCCAGGCGTGTGGCGCAAGTGGGCGAGCGCCTCGGCATCGCTCCCTGCGACCAGTGCCGCGCCGCCGCCGGCGCACAGCAGCGACACCAGGAGGGCCTTCAGCATGCCTCTGAGCACCGCGGCACTCCGATAGCGCGGTCACAAAAGCGGATCGCGTATTGCAGCAACACGTCGTAAAAAACTGATGACCGGCTCACGACTCTCGGTCAAACGGACCGCTAGCCTCGTGATCGCTGGCAGGCGGGACCTCGGAGGGCTCAGAGTGAGTACAGCCGGCAGTCACCTTCAAATCCCCGCGGAGCCATTCTTCGTAGCTTCCCTGGTGTGGGTTCTAGCGTAGCCGTGGCATCCGCGTAATTGGCCAGGTATCAGCTACCCGCACCTGAACGATGCACTAGATTTTCGACCCCCGCTAAGATGCAACGGCTCTCAGTGCGCGAGATAATTCCGCAAGGACAACAGATGAGCGATCTCGAGAGCACTCGAATGACCCTGACTGACATCAGCCTCCCACTCACCGCGGGAAGCTCCGTTGTCGCGCTGATCGACGAAGGAAATGCCCTGCAGGAACAGGGACGGACCGCTGAGGCAATGGCGCGCTATGATGCTGCCGTCCAGGCTGACCCGCGATGCGCGAGAGCGCACCTCAACCGCGGCAACATTCTGCTTGCGGGCGCCCAGTTCGATGAGGCGCGCGACGCGTACCAACTCGCCATAGCCTGCGACCCGCTTTATGCGGCAGCCCACTTCAATTTGGGCAACCTCAATTGTCGCGCCGGCGAATACGATCGTGCATTGCCCAACTACCAAGCGGCCATCGGCATCAAGCCTGACTTTTCAGACGCGTTCGTGGCGATGGCAAATGCACTTGACAGTCTGGGCCGCACTGCCGAAGCAGTGGAGAGCTACGAGCGCGCACTGGCCATCAATCCAGGGTACTCCGAAGTTCATTTCAATCTGGGTCTCCTTGCAATCACCCAGGGACAACACGACCAGGCCGCCCATAGCCTGCGCAGGGCGATCGATATTCGGCCTGACTATGTCGCAGCGCACTACACCCTCGGCAGGGTGTTAAGCAGCCTCGGGCAACTCGATGGGGCGGAGGCCAGCCTGCGCCGCGCATTGTCCATCGAGCCCGAGTCCGACGAAATTCTCTGCAACTTGGCGATGGTTCTCCTAGCACGTGGCAAGTCCCCGGAAGCTGTGCAACTGATCATTCCCACGCTCGAGCGTACGCCGGCGTGGCCCCTCAAAATAGCCTTTGCCAGCTGCGTAGCGCGCACCAAATTTGTGACCGACGACTCACGGGTGCGCGCGGCACTCAAGACCGCAATCACCGAACCATGGGGAACTCCGTACGAGCTTTGCCGGCCGGCACTCAGCCTGATCGTGCTTAACGAGCGTATCGCCAGTTGCGTACGTCGTGCCAACGGATCCTGGCCGGCGCGATTGCCGAAGGCGGAGCTATTCGGCGCAGACGGCCTTGCCACCGTTGCCGCAGACCCGTTGCTGCATGCAGTGCTCGAAGCAGCACCTGTGAACACGATTGAATTCGAGCGGTTCCTAACTTGCGCACGCCATGCACTGCTCGAAACCGCAACGAGCGAGCAAGCGCCCGCCGCTGCGGACATCGCGGCGCTGTCGTTCTATGCCGCACTCACTCGGCAATGCTTCGTCAACGAGTACATTTTTCATTGCGACGAGAGCGAACGGCTCGCGGCAGATGCCTGTCGTGCGAGGTTACTGGCGTTGCTGGACGCCAGCGCCGTGGTACCGCCATTTATCGTGCTCGCCGTAGCCGCTTATTTCCCGCTTTATGCCCTGCGTGAACCAAGCCGGTTGCTCGCTGCAAATCAGCCCGGCCCAGTTGGCGAGGTCCTGCGCCAACAGATTCGCGAACCGCTCGAAGAACAGGCGCTGCGTGCCGGCGTCGAATGCTTGACCTCGATCACCCGCGGTGTTTCCGAAGAGGTGCGCGACCAGTATGAACAGAATCCCTACCCGCGTTGGGTGAAACTGCCAATACACGACCAGGCACTGCACTTCAATGACGAACTGCGGCGCACGCTACCGCTCGCGCGGTTTACGCCGCTGCCTGACGACAGCGCGCCCGAGATGCTTATCGCCGGGTGTGGGACCGGCAGTCAGCCGATCCTCGTTGCGCAGCGATTCCGCGGAGTTCGTGTGCTGGCGATAGACCTGAGCTTGAGCAGCATCGGCTATGCCAGACGAAAGACGCAGGAGCTGGGTATCACGAACATTGAGTATGCACACGCCGACATTCTGCAGCTCGGTGACATCGCGCGCACCTTCGACATCATCGCATCGGTTGGCGTGCTGCATCATCTGGCGGACCCCTTCACCGGATGGCGAACTTTGCTGTCGCGACTGCGGCCCGGTGGATTCATGGATTTGGGTTTCTACAGCCAGCTGGCGCGCAGGCACGTCGTCAGGGCGCGTGAATTCATCGCCGCCTGCGGTTATGCAAGCACGCCCGATGACATTCGCCGGTTCCGCCAGGATCTCGGCGTCCAGAAAGCGGACGTTGCGCTGCAATGGCTGAGCGCGACCGCGGATTTCTATTCGACCAGTCAATGTCGGGACCTGGTCTTCCATGTGCAAGAGCATCGACTAACGCTAGGTCAGATCGAGTCGTTCCTTTCCGAATTCGGGCTCCACTTCATCGGCTTCGAGTTGGATCCGCGTGTGCTGCATCGGTACCGAGCACGCTTTACCGACGACCCGGCCGGTACCAATTTGCGCAACTGGGCACGTTTTGAGGCCGACAATCCGGATACGTTTGCCGCAATGTACCAATTCTGGATTCAAAAGCCGGTATAAACCGTCGCCTATCTCATCGGAATAGACACTGACGTAGTTGGCGCGCCCGGAGAGATTCGAACTCCCGACCTCCTGGTTCGTAGAGAGGCACTCAGAATGGCGCAAGCCCGTCAGGCGCCTAAGAGATGTCCTCCTAACAGTGCTGAATATTTCCGCCTGTTTGATGCACCTAACCGGCTGATCTGCTTAGAGGGAGCAGCAGGATATTCAGCGTAGTTCCTGGCGACGACAGTGCCTACTTCAATCAATGGAATGGTGGTGCCCACCGAGCTCGTGGATCTGATCCATGTGCGCGGCGGACGCATCTCCTCTCACATCGAATTCTTCGTGCCCATCTAGCACTTCGCCGGCGTCCTACACCTCTCGTCGCAGCACGCACGGCCGCTGTGCGCCGTGTTGGAATGATGCTGCAAGGCGAAATTCTGTCGCTACGGAGCGACGTCGCTACTCCGCGACGGGTTGCGGGTTGTGACACAAGTCAGTATCTATGGCACGGTTTTTCGCTGCTTGTGTCTGATCGCTTGGTAGTTTGAGTGGGCAAATCCGCCGTGAGGCGGAGACGCAAAGCCTCCGGTCTCGAGCGACGAGCTGAGATAGCGGGGTTGCCGGCAGGAGCCTCGTCGCACGCAGGGCTTGCCGTCATCCGTGCTCTCTAAGTCTTCCGCCGTTGCTTTGAGGGGGGTTCGCGCACGAGCGAAGGCCAACGACTGAGCACGGAGTGTTAGTGAAGGTTATCAACGCCCGCCGTGGACGGGCGATTTACCTAACGGTTTGCATACTCGCGACTGCAGCCCTGGTCGGCTGCGGCCAGGTGGGTGTTAACTCGGGTCAGGCCCTGAGCTCGACTCCCGGTGTGGGA
>Ga0210409_10007291_pt1 | contig 11392 bp, 5 predicted proteins | sample IncBWH17MmetaG_FD_161649 | JGI IMG/M metagenome (GOLD analysis project Ga0210409, IMG submission 161649) | Forest soil microbial communities from Barre Woods Harvard Forest LTER site, Petersham, Massachusetts, United States - Inc-BW-H-17-M | ecosystem: Environmental > Terrestrial > Soil >...
CATTACGACCCTGTCGTAGTTGCTACCGAGCAGTTCAAGGCCGAGGAAAAGCAGCGCGTGTTCGGAATCGTTCCGAATTTTTACGTTTCCTATGAGAGCGATCCTGCACCGCTGACGACAGGGATGAAGTTCAAGCTGGCTCTGAAGGTCTCTGCAGATCCAGTTACTGCTGCGGGAGTCTTCCTTGTAGCCAGTGCCAAGCAAGCTGGAAATACTCCGGACTATGGCCAAGGCTGGGGAGCATATGGAAAGCGCTTTGGCGCAGTCGCCACCGATGGTTTTTCCGACATTATGATCGGTGGCGCCATTTTGCCATCGTTATTGCACCAGGACCCGCGCTACTTCTACCAGGGAACTGGTACAACCGGTTCCCGATTCCGCCACGCGGTATTCAGTACTTTTGTTGCAAGAACGGACAAAGGAGAATCGCAACCAAACTACTCTAGCTTGGGCGGCATCCTAGCGTCATCCAGTCTCGCGAACCTTTACTATCCCAGATCCAATCGTGGTGCCGGGCTGGTGTTCGGAAATTTCGCGATCGGCATCGCGGAACGAATTGGCGCAAACCTGGCCCAGGAGTTCCTTCTCAGTAAGTTCACCCGGAGAGGTGGTCACGTGAAGTAAGGCAGGGAGTACGAGCAGTTCTCCATTCCTCGGAGCGAGTGAGAACCTCTGGGTTGGAAGGTAGCGCAGGAAAATGAAACTTCCATGCACGTTACTTATTCTTAGCCGAACAGTAGAAGTTGGCTCGGCCCCGTTGGTAATTAACAGTGGCTCGCACATTCTGTAATTGAGGACCCGGAGGCTACACCCCTATGGCAACCGCTCCGAAGTTTCGAATTGATGTCGATATTCACGATCTGTTGATGGATTCATCGCGGGAACCGGTAAGACCGGTAACCGTAAAGGGACTGACGCTGCCCAAGCCTGTATTTCCCCAGTATCCGGAAAAGCTGGTCGACCCTGGACCCGAGATAGCTCCCGAAAAGCGGGACTGGAGCTTGTCCCTCGTCTATCGGGCCATGCGCGGATGGCTTTTCCCCTATATACGGTCGCGCGTGATGCCCGGCGAATTCCATCCCATCACCGCCTACCTGTTCGTCGAATACAAATGTAATCTCGACTGCTGGTACTGCTGGGCCTACAACAACAAAGTCAAAGGCATGACCGAGGATGTGGCGCGGCGGTCCATTGACTGGCTCTACGACCACGGCTGCCGCGTGCTCGCGCTGATGGGGGGAGAACCATTGTTGCGCCCTGAATACATTCACAAGGTGGTGTATTACGCAGCCAAAAAAGGATTCTGGATCTACATCGGTACCAATGGCCGGCTCTTACGCCCCGATGTTGCCGACCGCCTGGGAGACGCGGGCGCGTCTGTCTTTAACTTCGCCGTCGATTCCTGGGATGAGCAGCCGAGTCTGCCGAAGGCCGTCGTACCCGTGCGCAAGCATTTGGAGCACCTGCTGAAGAAGCAGCACGTGTACGGCTACATGGTGTTTTTCAACATGAACATCTGCCGAAACAACACCGAAGATATTCGGACCCTTACCGAGTATGCACACGACCACCGTATTGCTACCGACTATCACATCAACGAAACTCCCATGCTCGAGCAAGACGAGCATTTCAAGCATCTGAGCGATAATCCGACCTATATTCGTCCTGAGGACTGGCCGCAGATAGACTCGCTGGTGGATTGGCTGATCGACAAAAACAAGGCAGGCTACCAAATGGTGAATTCGGTGCAGCGCCTGCAGGAAATCAAGGCTTTCATCCGAATGACGAGCGGCGCCGATTTGAAGCGGTTGGGCTGGAACGGGGACGGCAGCGGCGGCAATGGAAATATCGCCAAGCGGCTGGTCGACACTCCCGGAATCGTTCAAGATGCAAACGGCGAGTTGCACTTCGCCGAGTGGAACTGTCGGGCTGGTCAGAACAACGTCATCATTCGAACCGACGGGACCGTTGCTCCCTGTTTCCCCATGTACGCATCTACTTACGATTGGGGAAACATCGATGGGCACAAATTCGATGATGGCCAACTCGCCGGCATGAAGAAAACCTGCCAACAGCATTGCTTTTCTACGCTGAATCACAATCTTGCGTACTGCTACAACGATGCTCGGGTGATCAAGTTCGTCTGGACGAATCTCGTCAAGAACCGGATGAAGGGCGGCGCAAGGAGTTTCGATGACTGAAACTGAATTTGCAATCGAAGGTCGATAATCTAAGAGAAGACATCAGGGCAGTGCATAGATTCGGCACTGTCCTGTCCTTAGGGGTGTTTCCGAATATTTCCGCGCAGAGCTCCGAACAGGCAACCGAGGCGGTTCACGAGAGAGTGCGCGTTCCGCGGCTACTTGTTTTCACCGCAATCGGCAATCCTGTTCCATCAGCCGACGACGTCGTCGCGAAGATGTTGGAGATTGATGCCCGACCGCAGTCTGAACTGACTAGATACAACGCCGTTCGGCGTGTCACAAGAACTTCCTCTTGACAACACAAAAGGGAGAATCGCTCAACCGGATCCTAGCACAGTGCTAGGCAGACGCAAGAGGTTGCGGATGCGAGTTCTGTCGCTGTGGTTCTGCAAGGCAAGAAGACGGTAAGTGCCAGAGGAAACACACGGTTTACGGATTGAATCACCAGTCGGCGTGATTTCGTCAATTAAACTTCTTCCAGCCGTTCGTAAAACTCGTATGACGAGCTTTCGTTCAGGGCGGATTACTCCCGGTTGATTGGCGACTCGCTCACAAACAGCCGACTAGCGCAACCATGGCATTCAACGTCCGATTCGGATTTTCCTTGCAGACCGCAGTGTTGAACCACTCCGCGGCGCAAGGATGGGCCAAGAGTGGATTGCCGATCAGTTCGGCCCAATCCCTGTTGTTGCCGTCAATATTGGCGTCTACGCCATTGAAGATGGTCGAGGACTGTCCGTTGCAGAGCGAGCGTCTGATCTCTAAAATTGCAACTTAAGCGCCAGTTGCACCGAGCGCGGGCCGCCGATCTGATACAGCGGATTGAGTCCGCCGCTAGCGCCACCGGCCCCCAGACTGTTCGCAAGGGTTTGCGTTGAGTGGCCGAACAGGGGGCTGGTCAGGAGATTGTTTGGATTGCCGAAGTTTGGGTGGTTGAAGATATTGAAGAACTCTGCCCGGAAACTGAGTCCCACCTGCTCAGTGATGTGAAATCGCCGCTGTATTCCGAGATCCAATTGCGCAGCTCCGAAACCCCGCAGCACATTGCGCCCGAAATCACCCTGCTCACCAGCGGGCGCTGCCGTGAAGGCAGCACTATTGAAAATCTTGTCGCCAGGATATTGCGTTCCATGCAGTTCAAGAGGAACTCCCTGGTTTACGTTGGGGCGGGGAGCGAGGGCGACGCCGTCTGCAAAAAAAGTTCTCCCAACAATGTTCACGGGCGAAGCCGATCTTGCCAGAACGAAACTGTTTACTGACCAGCCACCCAACGTCTCACGAACAACCCTATTCGATCCGGGGGAGGGCAGATCGTAGGTGATGCCAGCAGTGAATGAATGCCGTATGTCAAAGCCCGAATTGCCGCGGTCAGTCTGCGCACTGGCAATCGATCCCGGAGTACTGAAAGTCGTACTTGCATCGGAAGAAGCGATATCGATCGAATGCGACCACGCATAGGATGCCAAAGCCTGCAATCCTTGCGACAGGCGCCGCTCGAATTTGGCTTGTAATGCGTGGTAGTCGGATGTGGCGGTGTTGTCGGTCACCCCGACAGATTGGAAGTCTGAATTCGGATTGAATAAATTCGTGACCCGTAACAAATCCCGTCCAACTGCACCGACGTAAGTCAACGACACGCTTTGGCAGTTTCCGAATGACTGCTCCAGGGCCACATTCCACTCATACGTGCGTGGAAGCTTCAGATGTGGGCTGGCTATGAAAATCGTGCTAACGGGTGGATCTACAGAAAACGGCACAGGAGCGGCATCCTCGGGACTTAGCGGAAAGGGTGCTGCCGAGAGGAATTTGTCCGCCTCATGGGGAAAGGAACTGGACACCGCACCGAGTGAGCCGGAGCCAAGATCGTAAAATATGCCGAAGCCGGCGCGAAGCACCGTTCCCCAATTCGGATTCTCGTTGAGCTGATACGCAAACCCCACTCTGGGCGCCACGTTGCCGTAAGTAGTCTGGTAAAGCGGAGTGCCGCGAGGCGCCAGGGCAAGGGTGGCTGGATTGTCCAGGCCCACCACGGTGAAGGGATCATTGGCTGAGTTTTTCCCCTTCAACGGCGGATTGATATCCCACCTCAGACCGTAGGTCACGGTGATTCTGGGCGTGATTTTCCAGGTGTCCTGACCGTAAAAGGAGAAGTTTTGTGACAGCAGCGCGTTCGATTGAAATGCGGACGGTTCTGCGAAGAGAGCGGTTGTCGTGGAACCGGGAGCCGTTCCTGATAGAGCATACCCAGTGCATGGCGGTTGAGAGGGGCATGCCACTCCCGAGAACGCCACAAATTGACGGTAAGAGAATGGACTGCTGAAAGGTGAAAGCCAGCGATAGTCGACGCCAAACCTTAATTGATGGCCACGTTTCGTGAGCGAAAGATTGTCGATCAGATTCAATTGTCGTTGCTCATCAGTCCCCAGTTTGCCTTGACCGTATTCGCCCACACCAATGATGTCGAATAGGAAAGCACTATCGGTGGATGAGAACCCCGGAGGAAACAACAGCGAGTCAGGAGGCGGCACCGCGTCGCCAAAACTATCAACAACAACCTTCGTCGCAAGTCGGTGGTTGCTGTAGTTCATCCGCACTTCATTGCTGATTGCCGGCTTAATGGCCTGTGTGAGGCCAAGTGTAAAGGTATGTATCGCGGAAGAGATCAAATCCCTCGTATTGAGCGTTGTAACGGTAAAGGGAGCATTCCTTTCATCCAGGCTGGATGGCGAATAGTTGTAGCGCCCGAATAAGTTGAACTTCGAGCCAATGATCTGGTCGACCCGGATGCTGTAGGTATCCAGCGATGAGGGATTCGAATAGCTGGCATTGAATTCTGCCACGCCGGGCCCGGATGCCCCGCCATTCGGCATGGGGTATGCGTTTAAAAAGGGCTGCATTGCACCCGGGGCTTGCAGCCTGGATGCAACGTCTGGGACTAAGCTTTCCTGCGTGAATGGCTGGCGTAGCTGCAAACCCTCATAAGAGAAAAAGAAGAATGTCTTATCTTTGAAGATGGGGCCGCCGAAGACGCCGCCGAAATCATTCTGGTGCTCCTCGGGTTTCGGGAGGTGGTTGAAATTGGCGAACCAGTCGTTGGCGTCCAGCGCGCCATTTCTAAAATACTCGAATAGCGTGCCATGATAACGATTCGTGCCAGAGCGAGTCACAATCGAAATCTGTCCCCCAGGCATACGCCCGAACTCCGGAGCAAACGAAGAGGTCTGCACACGAAACTCTTCCATGGCATCCACCGACACCAAACTGTTCGTTCCGCCCGTAGGACTGAGCGCGGGCAACGCTCCCCCCGCACTCTGATTCAAGGGGAAAAAACCGGTGACGCCGAAATTGGCGCTCGCACCATCAACGGAGAAATAGTTCGCGTCGGCGCGTTGTCCATTCACGCTGAATTGCCCCTGGTCAAGCAGTGATGCAGCGGTCACCACCACACCCGGCGTCAGCATGATCAGTGTCTGGAAGCTGCGTCCATTCAGTGGCAAGTTATCGGCGAAAGTGCGATCCACCAGGGTGCTCACGGTGCCGTCTGTTGCATTCAGATTCACGGCATTGGCTTCGACGGAGATGGAATCCGAAACACTACCCACTTCGAGCCTAAAATTCTGGTCCAGATTGTCTTGGACGTTGACGGTGATTTCCGTCAGATGGACGAGTTTGAATCCGCTCTTTTCTGCTTCCATCCGGTAATGGCCGGGACGAACATTGGCGAAGGTGTAGAAGCCTCGGTTGCCAGTTGCCACTTGGGTTTGAGATCCGCGATCGACGTCAATCAGGCGGACGCTGGCGTTGGGGACGACGGCGCCGGTCGGATCGATGACAGAACCTCGGATCGTGCCGGTTTCCGTTTGTGCGCGTGCGAGCGGAATAAAACAAGCGAGCACGCTAACGACCAGGAGTACGGCTTCGCAGCCGGTCACCTTTGGGGAAGTCACATACCACCCCGCTGAGGTCCGTTTGAGATAGAGTTTGGTTGTAAGAATGCGGCGTGTTCACCGCATGTTGACTCTGTTCGGTACACCAGCAGACGAAAGGCCATTGTCAGATCTCGCCCTGACCAGAACCTTGTAATCGTGCCCTCGGCGTTTTAAGGAGTCCACGGGGACGGTCAGGAGTGTCAATATTTTGACATTGACACAATCCTGACGCGCAGGTGTCATGCAGTTTTGCTGGTGCTTTAAGGTGTATCACTCGTATGAAGCAAGCATGCACGCATGCGACCTTCTGGCTGACAATCCTGTTGGCATACTGTATTTGTGCATTCGCTTTAGACCCATCGCTCGACGTCAGCCAGTACGCGCACACCGCGTGGAAAATCCGCGAGGGCTTTACCAAGGGTCAGATCTCCTCGATTGCCCAGACGCCCGACGGTTATCTCTGGCTGGCTACGGAATTTGGCCTGCTTCGCTTCGATGGCGTCAGGAATGTTCCCTGGGAACCACCTCCAGATCAGCCTCTTCCCTCGAATTCGATATTAAGCCTACTCGTCGCACACGACGGGACACTCTGGATTGGCACTTCGAAAGGGCTCGCAAGTTGGAGGGATGGAAAACTCACACGGTATCCGCAGCTCGATGGCTTCTATGTTGTTAGACTCCTTGAAGATCATGAAGGCAGTATGTGGGCTGGCACATTAGGATTTCCTAACGGCAGGCTCTGCTCGATCAACAACCATAGCATCCATTGTGACGGAGAGGACGGAAGTCTCGGCACCATAATTAGTGGTTTGTACGAGGACCGCAAGGGTAATCTCTGGGTAGCAGGGAAGATCGGACTCTGGCGGTGGAGGCCCGGCTCTGTCCAGTTCTTTTCGCTACCCAGCGAAATAGGGGATATCCGTGCCATAGGTGAAGATGACGATGGCACGATCATCGTCGGTTGGCGGGACCGGATCGTGCGTCTGGTTGATGGAAAAACTGAGGCCTTTCGACCTCTGAATGGTGTGCGCGATTTCCGCGCTCAGAAAATCCTCCGCGATCGGGATGGCTCTTTGTGGATTGCAACGAACCAAGGCCTTTTGCATGTCCATCGCGGCAAGACTGATGTCTTTGCACACCCAGACGGCCTCTCAGCCGATTGGGCTGGATCGCTCTTCGAAGATCGCGAGGGCAGCATTTGGGTTCCGACCGTCAACGGTCTCGACCGCTTTCGCGAATTTTCGGTCTCTACCCTTACGACAAGGCAGGGCTTGTCAAGTGACGCTGTCATGTCCGTTCTGGCGGCCAAAGATGGAAGTATTTGGTTTGTTGCTGACGGCAATTTGAGCCGATCGGACAACGGTCAAATTACGGTATTTGGCGAGAGGGGTATGGGTAGCGTTAAAGCAGGGGAAAAAACTAACAGGCAGAGTCCACTTTCCATATTTCAAGACAGCAAGGGGCAGGTCTGGGTCTCTACCATCGCCGGGTTCGGTTACCTGTCGAATGACCGCATCGTGCCCGTCACTGATATGCCGGGCGGATTTGTCCATTCTATCGTAGAGGACACAGCAGGTACTCTGTGGATTGCCAACAAAGATCGAGGACTGCTTCATCTAGTTCATGGAAACGAGGTCACACAGATTCCATGGACGGCGCTGGGACACAAGGACTTTGCCTCTGCACTGGCCGCCGACCCTCTGGGTGGGCTGTGGATGGGTTTTTTTAACGGAGGAGTCTCTTACTTTAAGGACGGCCAGATCCGCTCGAACTCGGCTGGCGATGGACTGGGTGAGGGCTCGGTGAGCGACATTCGCGTAGACAACGAGGGTTCCGTTTGGGCTGCTACACGTACTGGTCTCAGCCGGTTGAAAAATGGACACGTTGCCACACTGAACAACAAGAATGGATTGCCCTGTGATGCTGTGAATTGGGCAATTGAGGACGACGACCACTCGTTCTGGCTGAGCACGCCCTGTGGCCTGATACGCGTTGCCCGCTCCGAGTTAGACGCGTTGGCGTCCGCCGTGGAAAGAGCCGCAACTAACAACGGTTTGGGAAACAAAGAAACGCCTCCGAACGTGACCCTTCATACGACTGTTTTCGACAGTTCCGATGGAGTAAGAAGCCTCGCCAACTTCCAGGGGTATAGTCCAGTTGTCGCCAAGACCTCAGATGGGAAATTGTGGTTCTTGCCAATGGATGGCATCAGCGTTGTCAATCCGCGCCATCTCCCAATTAACAAGCTTCCGCCACCCGTGCACGTCGAGCGGGTCATCGCCGACCGCAAGACCTATGAAGCGAGCTCCAATGCAAATGGGCAGCTGCACCTGCCGCCACAAATTCGCGACTTGCAGATTGATTACACCGCGCTTAGCCTGGTCGCGCCGGAAAAGATCTTGTTTCGCTACAAGCTCGAAGGCTGGGACCGCGACTGGCAGGACGTCGGCACCCGCCGGCAAGCGTTCTACAGCAATCTTCCTCCCCGCAATTATCGCTTCCGAGTGATGGCATGCAATAACAGCGGGGTGTGGAACGAAGCCGGCACGTCATTGAATGTCTTCATCGACCGGGCGTATTACCAGACCTGGTGGTTCCGCTCGTTGTGCGTGACCGGCTTTCTGGCGTTGCTTTGGGCACTTTATCGATGGCGCATTCATCAGGTCAGGAGTCAGGAAGGGCAACTGCGGGACGTTGTGGACACAATTCCGGCGATGGCATTTGTTTCCCTGCCCGACGGTTATCGTACGTTCGTGAATAAAGGCTGGGTGGAATACACGGGAATGACGGTGGAGCAGTCGTTGGGTTCAGGCTGGCACGCGGTCATTCACCCGGGGGACCTGAAGCGGGTTCTCGGCGAATGGGAGGCGGCACTGGCCAGCGGAAAGCCGATGTACTACGAGGCCCGGTACCGGCGCGCGGAGGACGGCCAATATCGCTGTTTTATGGTGAGGGTGGTGCCGCAACGGAACAAGCGCGGGAAGATCGTGAAGTGGTTCGGAACACTCACGGACATCGAGGATCGCAAGCGTGCCGAGGAATCGCTTCGGTCCAGCGAAGCCTATTTGGTGGAAGCGCAGAGCCTGACGCAAACCGGTAGTTGTGCCATTGATGGCACAAGTCGCGAACCCGTGTACTGGTCCGACGAAATGTTCCGACTTTTCGATTTTGATCCACAACAAGGCAACCCCATGTTCGACCAATGGCTACAGCGAATACACCCAGAAGACCGCGAAAAGCTGAAGCTGGCGAATGAGAGGACATTCGTCAATAAAGTAAATTGCGACGTAGAGTTCAGAATCGTGAAACTCGATGGAACCGTCAAACACATTCATGGCATCGGCCATCCAGTTTTGAGTCCGACTGGAGAGCTTGTTCAAGTGCTCGGCACAATGGTCGATGTCACCGAGCGCAAGCGTACCGAAGAGGCGCGTGACAGGCTGCGACAACTGGAGGCCGACCTGGCACACATCAATCGTGTGAGCACGTTGGGAGAAATGGCCGCGTCGCTGGCACACGAAATCAAGCAGCCCATCGCTGCCGCCATCACCAGCGCCAACACCTGCGTGGAATGGCTGGCACACGCCCCCCCCAATCTGGATCGGGCCCGCGCGGCAGCAGCGCGAATCGATAAGTATGGGAATCGTGCGGCAGAGATCATCGACCGTATCCGTTCGTTCTACAAGAAGTCTCCTCCCCAACGTGACTTGGTGGACGTGAACGGAATCATCCAGGAAATCCTCACGCTGCTGAAGTGTGAGGCCGATCGATACTCGGTTGCGATGCGCGCGGAGCTTTCCGCCGAACTCCCCAAAATCATGGCGGATCGGGTGCAGCTGCAGCAGGTTTTCATGAACCTCATGCTTAACGCCATCGAAGCCATGAAAGACGCGGGCGGAGACCTTACTGTGAAGTCGCAAGCGGACGTGGACGGTCAATTGCTCTTTTCGGTCAGTGACACGGGTGTGGGGTTGCCAACGGAGAACATGGATCAGGTCTTTTCTGCGTTCTTTACCACCAAGCCGCAGGGCAGCGGCATGGGGTTGGCCATCAGCCGTTCCATTGTGGAGTCGCATGGAGGCAGGTTGTGGGCTAGTGCGAATCACGGGCAGGGTGCGACTTTCCACTTCACCCTGCCACTCGCAGCCAAGGCGGTGCAGTACCCGACGCAGGAACGGGATTCCGGACGTCATCCAATGAGAGATCAGATTCACAATCACAGTAAAGGAACGTAGATGGGAAGCCGTTGACCGCATCAGACGGTAACAACCGAAGCGCAAGGCTCGCGCTGAAGTATGTCGTATGATCGACCAACGCCTGATACCGCCAAATCGACCTGGAGTTCCCATCGTGACGGGTGCCTTCCGAAAGAGCAGCTTTGCTTGAGCCCTTAGCGGCTGTGCCAGAGCTGTGTCAAAACCCCTTTGATTGCAGGCCATGGAGATCCTCTGCGAAGAGCAGACTCCCCAAGTTGTCTCTTCTTTTTTTGAAGGCGCCAGATAGAAGGAGAGCGTTTAGAGGGGGCTGCCTTTCTCATCTTCTGCTTCGTGTCTGGAGCGTCCACCCACTCATACCCCGTGCAAACTATCTGAAGGTAGCCGTACCACTGGTTCGAATGGAGCTTTTCAGTTCGGCTATCGGCCTGATTGTCCAGCCACGTCTCCCAGCGAGCCGCAAAGTCTTCGAGCACATGACCAGCAAAAATCATTGCGAGCAGAATGACTAGACTGCTCTCGGCATAATTGTCGAAGACAAGCCTCCTTAGGTCGGAGAAATGCCACAACAAGGCAATGAACCATGTGCTTATGCCGTGTCCCAAACCATTGGTTCCTCAGCGGACAGCTTTGCGCATATATTGTGCAGAACGCCTAGCGAGTAAAGCCGAATTGTGTCTCTGTTAACGGTACACGGTGCACACATCTGAGTAGATGTATGCCTCATCGAGATCCAGCACAGAGAGCGGCCTGGATGCGGGAATACCGCAAGCGGAAGCGCGGGATACGGACAAGTGTGTCTGCGTCGCAGGCATTCCAACCTTCTGTCGTGCGTGCACCGGACCCTTCGCCCGTCTCCCGGCAAACAATTAGAGAGATTGGCTCCCCAAACCACACCTCCGAAAACCGGGGTTGCCCGAAGAGCTGCACGCACCAGCTTTAAATCCGCGCTGCAACTGGCGCGAACTTTTCCTTTCGGGGTCCTCGCCTCGCACGCGTGTCCGTATTGCTATGAGCAGAAAGCCAAGGGAGAAAGCGCAAGTCG
>Ga0210409_10007292_pt1 | contig 11390 bp, 10 predicted proteins | sample IncBWH17MmetaG_FD_161649 | JGI IMG/M metagenome (GOLD analysis project Ga0210409, IMG submission 161649) | Forest soil microbial communities from Barre Woods Harvard Forest LTER site, Petersham, Massachusetts, United States - Inc-BW-H-17-M | ecosystem: Environmental > Terrestrial > Soil >...
CCACGCGAGAATTGAGCTAGGGACACAGCCGCAATCGTCGTGACAATCAATCCAACGAGAACGGACCACACCAGGTTGGGAAAAAACATTCGATGAAACCTGTCGATCGACATGCACACCTTTCGCGGATTTGAAAACAGCATAGACACTCTGTCAATCCCTTGGGTAGTGACGGGCCCGTCTCGCCTAATTCATTCTCATCTAGGCGGGTGTTCTCCCAAACCTGAAGACTGAGCGCGAAACCGACAGCCTGACCCTAACCGTCGAAATATCGCCATAGCACTGATTGACCCGATCGTAACATTTGCACCCGCCGTTCCACCTGTTTCCCGATTCATGCGGCGTCTTTCTTCGCCCAGTCATGGTCCGTTTTTCTCTGGGTAAGAACAGTCCTGAGGTGCTTGTTAATCTTAGTCAGTTCCCAGAAAATCGAGACAAGCAGAACTGCGATTACAAACAGCAAGAATTGGAGAACCATTTTTACTCCTCTGGACCAGAAAGTTCAAAACGTTAAGGTAATTCCGCTTCCCCACGGGACGCGTTCGGACGAATGTTCCCCGCCATGAATTTTTGGCCTCAGACTCGATTACCACAAACATAGCTATCCTTCCAATACCGTTACCAATCATTACGATTTCCGAACAAGGTGTGAACTAGGGTATGTAACGAAGCACCCTTAACGGTTGGGAGAACTGCCCAAACCCGACGACGCCTAGTGATGCCTGGCGTGTAACATCGCGTCTCTGACCATGTCGGCTTGTGTCAAGTCCTTTTCGAGCGCACTACCGCATGCACTGGCCGGCGGCGAACCTCGCCATCATCGCGAGATTCTACCGGGCAGAAGGAGTTTGGACGAAGTAGCATTTGGGACTATGGCAGGATTAGCCACTACCCCAATCGTGCGGCGCAAACGGGGCAATCCCGACTGCGGGCGTCCCATGCCGCTCGCCCCCAGTGTTCGCAACCGAATTCGAACGACAAGTCAGAACGTTGCGGCTCACGCCGGAAACGTATGTTTTCTCCGCCGAGCTGCGCCGGTGGTGCTGGCAGAACAGGAATCGGTTTTACATTCCCGAATGGCTGCTAGCGAAGTGGCGCATCGCCGTAGATCCATACACCAGCGACGCCGCCTAGAACATCCAATCGACACTCCCAACCAGGTCAAAGAGTGCTATGGTCTGATTTCGCCAGTTATCATTGTTCGCATGAATCGCACTCTTGTTGCGGGGTGTGCAATAGCTCTAACTTGCGTCGCAGTCGCGGCCCAATGGAATCGAGAGGAGCAGTTCAATATGACGAACGAAAAGGTGATCATGCTGATCGAAGCAAAAATTCAGCCGCAGCGCCGCGCGGAGCTTGTCGAGGCCGTCCGCCAATACCTGCCGTCAGTTAGGGCGGAGTCGGGCGTGGAAGCGTTTTACGTGATGGCGCGAAAAGACGATCCGAATACATTTGTTTTCTATGAGATTTACAGGTCGCAAGCAGCACAGGATTTCCATCTGCAGCAGGACTTCACTAAGAAATTCCTAGCGACACTAAAGAGCGCGCAAGCCGGAGACCGAGTGCGGACAAATCTCGTCGAGCTGGCCCCGGAAGTACAGACGCAATCTAAGTAGGGAGATTTTCATTGACTGTCTTTTGAGTGAAATGGCCTGGTTTCGCCATTCGATGGGCGGCAATCAAATTCGACTCTTGACAGCGTGGAACTGTCCAGCCTAGCTTGGCGGTGTGAAACTCGATTCCTTCGTCCAACTTTATTCGTCCAAGACTGACGATGAACTGCTGGCACTGGCATCCAGCCCAGATTCTCTTGTCGAAGAGGCTCGACCCATACTTGCAGATGAACTTCGTCGAAGAGACCTCGTCGTGAAGCCCGGTACGCCTGAGGTTGAACATCAGGCTTCTAATCTTCGGAATACAGCGGTGGGCAAGTTGTTTCATTCCTTGGCTGCGTTTCTGCTAAACCTTGCCATTGCGGTCCTTGGCACGGCAATGATTGAGTCTTCCATCTGGTCAGTGATTGGCCATGCGCATTCAGTATCTGGGGTAGAAACCAGAGAATGGCTCTTGAGTATCACGATTGCGGCTTCACTGGGATTTTTCATTTGTAGACGGCGGGCGACCAAGAGCGCAGTTTGGGTGTGGATATTGCCAGTTACAGTTTTCGCGTTCGTAGTTTTGCTACACAGGACGAGCAGCAGCGTGTTGAGCGACAGCAGCTTTTCGGGGCACTTCTTAGCTCCGAATGACTTGAGCAACAAGGAAGCATTCAACGACTTCTTCATATTCACTATACCCGCCGCTCGAACGGTGTCCTATTCTCTGGGGGCATGGGTTTCGTTGCACTTCCAAAGACGTCCGAACAGAGCCAGTGTCCTCGAATCCTAGCCACCTCGGCGCGCAGGGAGCCGATACCTCAACGGTCAGGGTTTTCGCGATTTGTTGCAAAATCGCGTTATCACTCATTGAGTGGGCTGGCCCGGCCTTTCGCCTCCTTTGCGGAGGCTCAGGCATTTCGCCGTCATTCAAAGCGAACGTCTACGGCTATCGCGGAAGCGTGAGGCCTTTGACTCCCTCCAGTCCCAAAACGGGAATCATGCCCTCACACCAGCGCTTTTTCGTTGATTGCTCCTCCCAAAACAGATAATATATATGCAATAACATTAGCTATTTGAGAATAGCGCCGTCATCCGCTCTTTGACAACTTACCGGCGACACCGGATGTAACAATCGGCGTCCGTCTCGCCCCTCGAACACCCCGCTGGGCCAAGCTAGGTGCCCATCTTGTGCTAGCAAGAATCGATAACTCCCCTGTTTTCTATATTTTACGGTTTGCTCGCAAAATATTAAAAAATAAGGACTTGTGAGAGCTTATGCCGCACGAGATCTGCTTTGTTTTCTATATTTTACGGCCTTCGCCCAAATCTATGAAAACATTACTGGTTAAAGTCTAACGTTTTGTTAGATCTAGCCCGAATCTAGCAGTAACCCATTTGTTTTCATAGATACGGTGCGAGAGAGAGCGTTTTTTTTCGAAAGGAAAAACAGGGAAACGCACTAGGTCAGGAATCGGGGTTGGTGTACCAATTCCTTAAAGCGCCACAAACAAAGTACATACGATCCTTTGCTGGGCCCAAGACGACAACTCCTGGACACGCGGAATTCGCAAGATTATCCACCGATTCGAGCAATTTGGACGCTCTTAGCACCGCTTACGGTCCGTTCACGCACTCTTGGGAAGACCTTGGGGCGGAATCAAGTCGCCGAGCTTGCCAGTCCCCTCAGCGCTTGAGATAGCGTGCCGGGGACAGAATCGCGATGCCCTGCCATGGGTTAAGGGCCAGCAGATCCGTGTCGCCGGTGAGGATCAGGTCGGCCTTGCCGTTCAGAGCGACTTCGAGAAACTTGTCGTCTTTGGGATCGCGGCATTCGCGGACTGGATACACAATCGGCACGAATTCGGCTAAGCGTCCAAGCAGCCGCAGGAACTGCTGGCGATCGGCGATGGTGATGTAGTGGTCGAACTTGCGGCGGCCCAGAACGTCGGCCAGTTCGTTCATGGTGGCTTCACATACCAGCAAGAGTCCGGAATCGACGGCCTTGCGAACCGCGTCTCCTGGAACAGACGATGGGAGCAGGAGTCGGCTGACCAGGCAGTTGGTGTCGGCCACGATGCGCTCGCGGGCGCGCATCAATCCTTCATCAGCTTCTTCAATGCCGACTCGGTCAGGCCACGAGCTTTAGCGTGAGCCGCAACGCGGTCGCAAAAACGCTGGAACTCTGCGGCGTTGAGGTCACGGATCCTTTCGTATTCCTCGGCCGACATGATCACCGCAACATCGCGGTTCTGGCGGCGGATCACGATAGGCTCGCGCTGGGCAGCGTCCAGAAGGGCGGCGAGGCGTTGTTTGGCGTCCGTGGCGGAAACGGCTTTCATAATGTCTATCTTAGACAAAATGGACAAAACAGTCAAAGGTGGCGATCCGAGCGAACCGAAGAGCGGCTCACATCGGTAGCATCGATTCCCACGCAAAAGATGGGGCACCCCCTCGGTTTGGTTCGGGAAAGGAGAAGAGGAGAATAGGATAGGCCCCTGCCTATCCGCCGTTTCGCGCCGTTTGGACCGCTCTCAGCACTGCCTGGGCCTTATTCATGCTCTCCTGAAACTCGCTCGCGGGATCGGAGTCGGCCACGATTCCTGCTCCTGCCTGCAAATAAGCCCGCTTGCCCTGCATGAGCATGGTGCGGATGGCGATGCAGGAGTCGAGATTGCCCGCGAAATCGGCGTAGAGCACGGATCCTCCATAGACGCCTCGACGCACGGGTTCGAGTTCTTCGATGATCTGCATGGCGCGCACTTTCGGCGCTCCGCTGAGCGTGCCCGCGGGAAAGCATGCGGCGAAGGCATCGAGAGCGTCCAAGCCCTCGCGCAATTTGCCTTCTAGCGCGGAGACGATGTGCATGACGTGCGAGTAACGCTCCACGTACATCAGATCGCGCACCTTCACCGAACCGTACTCGCTCACCCGTCCGAGATCGTTGCGGCCGAGGTCGACCAGCATGACGTGTTCGGCGCGTTCTTTCTTGTCGGCCAGCATTTCTTTTTCGAGGCGCGCGTCTTCGGCTTCGTCCCGGCCGCGCGGATGGGTTCCAGCAATCGGACGGTATTCCAGCTTGCTTCCGGTCACGCGCACCAGCATCTCCGGAGACGATCCCAGAACGTGAATGTCGCCCATGCGAAGAAAGTACAAGTAAGGCGAGGGGTTCACCGTGCGCAGGGCGCGGTAGATATCGAACGGCGCAACTTCGGGAGAAAAGTCCAGTCTTTGTGAGAGCACAACCTGGAAAATGTCGCCGGCTGCAATGTACTCTTTGGCACGCTCCACGGACTTCATGAAACGGCTGCGGCTGGTTCCAGCATGAACCTTCAGCTTGGCTTTGCCGGGTCGAGTTGACTTGTGCCAATGTGCCGGACGCAAACCAGCGGCCAGCTTCTTTTCGAGGATTGCAATGTCAGCGAGTGCACGATCGTAGGCTCGTCGAGGGCTCTCGCGCGAAACATCGGCAGTGGCGATGATATGAATCTGATGGTGCAGGTGATCGAAAGCTAGGAGGCGATCGAAGAACATCAGCACACAATCAGGCAGAGCAAGATCATCCTTGGCCTGCTCGCCAATTTTCTCCAATTGGCGGACGGCGTCATAGGTAAAATAACCGACAGCGCCGGCGGTAAATGGAGGCAAGCCCGGAATCGTCGCCGGACGATGCTGCCGGAGCAACTCTTTCAACATGGGCAGCACGTTGCCCTTGCGATATTCGCGAGTCTTTCCGCGCTGCAGCACTACATCGTCGCCACGGGCTCCCACCTGCAGGTAGGGACGCGCTCCGAGAAATGTGTAGCGCCCGATTTGCTCTCCTCGCTCCACCGATTCCAGCAGAAAAGCGTCAGGTTCGTTGGCCGCTATGGCGAGAAAAGCAGAAACGGGGGTCAGCAGGTCAGCCGTGACCGACTTGACCACCGGCACCAGCGTGAACTCGCGGGCGAGGCGCGAAAACTCCTTGTAATCGGGGCGCAGCAAGCGGTTGCCGATTAGATCCTTTCGAGTGGAATCGCGTCTGCCATTATAAGGGCAGGAGCAGGTGACCCCTGTAACCACCGAATGAATTGACGGATTCGACGGCGGGGCGGAAGATGGCTGTTTAGCCAGCACGGGGGTCTATGCGTATTAAGTTCTGGGGAGTTCGCGGATCCACACCTGCTCCTCAGCCCGAAAATATGCGCTATGGAGGCAATACTTCCTGCGTGGAGGTGCGCGTCGGGGACAGCTTGTATATTTTCGACTGCGGCACCGGCTTCCGAGTGTTGGGACAATCCCTCCGGCACGAGTTCAACGGTCATCCGGTTTCCGCCCACGTTTTCGTCTCCCATTTCCACTGGGATCACATTCAGGGGATTCCGTTTTTCGGTCCCCTTTACGATAACCGCGAGAACCGCTTCCAGTTTCATTGTTCCAGCCGGACGCGCAGCCTGAAGCGGGTGCTCGAGGAGCAGATGGCCGCCCCCTATTTCCCCGTAGGCCTCACCGAAATGCAGGCCCACCAGAACTTTTACGATCTGGACGAAGGCCGCATCCAGTTGGGAGACGTGACCTTGCAGACCCTCTGGCTAAACCATCCCCAAGGCTGCATGGGTTTTCGCCTGGAAACCAAAGAAGGCGTGATGGTCTATGCCACCGACAATGAGCCTGGGGACGCGTTGTTTGACAAGAACCTGCGCAAGCTCGCGGCCGGCGCGGACGTCCTGATCTACGACGCGCAATATCTTCCCGAGGAATACTCCCGCAAACATGGCTGGGGGCACAGCCATTGGCGTGAAGCCATCAACGTGGTGACCGAGAGCGGCGCGAAAGAATTGGTGCTGTTCCATCACGACCCCGATCATGACGACGCCTGCATCGACAAGGTAGTCAAGGAAGCCCGTGACTACTATCCGCGACTGCGGGCCGCCGCCGAGGGCATGCAGATCGAAGTATCAGCCAAGGCGCCAGCCTAACCGTTCAGTTTTCTCCTCACGCTTGTAACCTTTGTGGTAATGAATCCTGGATTACAATGAATCCACGGAGAAATCGTATCTCCAGCCATTGTCATTCCGAGCGTAGCGAGGAATCTGCATTTTCGTGGCTCCGAAATAAATGCAGATTCCTCGCCACGCTCGGAATGACAGATGGTTGAGAATGTTTGGGCCAAGCGGATATTACTTTGAAAGGGGCCGTGAGTGACTCAGTTTTCAGCACCGTGGCCACATCTGTCGGTGATCTCGATCATCGATATTCTGCTGGTCGCAATTATCATTTACGAATTTCTTGCCCTGATCAAGGGTACCCGCGCCTCCTTGATGGTTGTGGGCGTGGCGGGGCTGGGGCTTGTTTTCTATTTGTCCCGGCTGGGCAACCTGGCCGCGCTGAACTGGCTGATCAGTACGTTGCTTCCTTATACCGTGTTCGCCCTGATTGTGGTTTTCGCAGCGGAAATCCGGCAAGCGTTGGCACGACTCGGGCGCGGACTTACGCTAAGTCGTGCACCAGGTTCGGAGGCCGACGCTTACGACGATATTGTGCTCGCCGCGAACTTGTTTTGCCAGAACCAAACGGGGGCACTGATCATCATCGAACGCGAGATTGGTTTGCGCACCTACATCGAGAGCGGGGTTCCGCTGGATGCGCGGCTCTCCTACGATTTGCTGGCAACAATATTTCGACCGAGCGCTCCTCTGCACGATGGCGCCGTAATCGTGCAGAATGACCGCATTGCCGCTGCCGCATGCTTTTTGCCGCTTTCCATGAACCCGGTGCTTTCCACACAACTGGGAACGCGGCATCGCGCGGGCATTGGAGTAACCGAGGAAACCGATGCCATTGCCGTAATCGTTTCCGAGGAGAGCGGCAGCATTAGCCTGGCAGTTTCGGGCAAGATTGAGCGTGATCTGAGTGTCGACCAACTGCGTGATCGTCTTGGAGAATTGCTCCGTCGCTACGTGCCTCCGTCTACGCTGCCCACGCCAATTTCGAACGACAGCGAAGTATTGGACGATTCGCAACAGGAGAGCTCACGAGGTTCTGTGCCTCGTGCCGCTGATTCTCGTTTAAACGATTCGCGCTCAAACGATGCGCGCCTGAGCGAGTCGCGTCTGAATGACTCCCGCATGAATCAGGGGGCGGATCGCTAGCCCATGCGCGACTTCCTGTATCGCTATGTGTTTCACAATCTGGGTCTGAAGCTGATCTCGCTTGCGCTCGCCGTGGGCGTCTGGCTGGCGGTTGCGCGCGATCCCGTAGCCGAAGTCGCGGTCGATGTCGCCATCGAGTTCCACAATATTCCGCAAAATCTGGAGATCAGTTCAGAGAACATCCCTCGGGCCCAAATCCGGCTCCGCGGTCCGGAGCGAGTGGTTCGCCGCCTTCAGCCTTCCGACGTTTATGCGGAAATCGAACTCAACGGCCTGAGACCCGGCGAGCGCACGTTCGATTTAACCGCACAACAGATTCACGAGCCTTCCGAGCTCGAAGTTGTTCAGGTCGTGCCTAGTCAGGTCCATCTTACTTTCGATACCCGGCTCACTCGGCAAGTTCCGGTGCAACCGCGTGTCGCAGGCACATTCGCTCCCGGCTACAGCATCGGCCGGATTGTGGTGGATCCTCCGAACATCACCATCAGCGGGCCGAAGAAGCATGTGGAGGCGGTCGAGGCAGCGATCACTGACCCGGTCGATGTCAGCGGGGCAATCGATCGTGCCACCTTCGCCCGGCACGCTTACGTCTCCGATCCCCTGATCCAGGTGGCGAGTCCGGACCCGGTGCGAGTAACGGTTATCATGCAGAAAGTTCCAATCACAGACGGAAGCAGTTCGACTGCAAAACCAGAATGACATCTCAGACACGACAGCTGTTCGGAACCGACGGCATTCGCGGCGTAGCCGGCGAGTTCCCCTTAACTTTGGAAAGTACCTACCTCATAGGCCGTGCGCTCGGTCATGATCTGATTCGCACTGATCCGAACGCCAGCGTTGTGATCGGACAGGACACGCGAGAATCGAGCTCCTGGATCGCAGACCGCGTGTTGCTAGGGCTGGTTTCCAGCGGCTGCAAAGTCCATAGCGCCGGTGTGATTACGACTCCGGGGGTGGCCTACCTCGCGCGTTCCCGCAACCATGCTGCCGGGGTTGTGATCTCGGCGTCGCACAATCCATGGACTGACAATGGCATCAAAGTTTTCTCTGGCGATGGATACAAGTTGCCCGACTCGCATGAACTTGCCATCGAGCAGGAAATTTTCGCTCTGCTGCAGAGTCCCGAGGACCACTTGCCGGTGTCGGTGAAGCCCGCTCCCAGCTTGCCTGGGGAGGCAAGCCTTCGTCATGCGTACGTCGAATGGCTGGCGCAAGGCCTGAAGACGGACCTGAGCCGGATCAGAGTTCTGGTGGATTGCGCCAACGGCGCAGCCACGGCTGAGGCTCCTGAACTTTTTCGCGCTTGCGGCCTTCAGGCAACCTATCTGAGCGCATCTCCGGACGGGCAAAATATCAACGATCAATGCGGCGCCCTGCATCCGGAAACGCTGGGTCGAGCTATCGCTGAGAAGAAGGGTCAGTTCGATTTGGGCGTTACTTTTGACGGGGACGCCGATCGCGTCCTGTTCAGCGACGCGAATGGCCGAGTGGTGAATGGCGACGGCGTACTTTTGCTGGTTGCGCGCGACATGCAATCCTGCGGCGTTCTCACGGGTTCCACGATTGTTGCCACGACGATGTCGAACATGGGTTTGGAAATCGCGCTGCGCAAAGCTGGCATCCGCATGCTCCGCGCCAACGTCGGCGACAAGTATGTGCTCGAGGAGATGCTCAAGACCGGCGCGATTCTCGGCGGCGAGCAGTCCGGCCACATCATTTTCCGTGACGGAGAAGCAACCACGGGAGATGGCCTTCTCACCGCTCTGCGAGTAATGGAAATCATGGCGCGAACCGGCAAATCGATCGCGGACCTGATGGGCGACCTTAAAGTCTTTCCGCAGACAATTCAGAATATTCGGGTCCGCGAAAAGATACCGTTTGCCCAGGTGCCTGAAATCCAGCGCACGATCGAAGCGGCGGAACGCGAACTGAATGGCAATGGTCGCGTGGTCGTCCGGTACTCGGGCACAGAAGCGCTCGCCCGGGTGATGGTGGAAGCGGACTCCGAAGAAAAGATGCGGGCGTTGGCGGGAAATATTGCCGGTTCGATCAAGAACGCGCTGGGAACCTGATTTGATCGTGTAGGGACGGGCGCCCTCGCCCGTCCAAGCCGAGCAAAGCTTGGGAGTGCTGCTGTCTATGAAAACGTTGTTGTCCAATGCCGCCGCGATATGGAATTTGCTCCTTCTGCTGGCGGTGATCGGAACGCTGGCCGGCTTCTTCTACTGGTTTGGCGTGCGAAGGCTGATCAGAGCTAGAAGAATCGCCACCTCGCGAGACCGACGATTGCTGCGAGAAGCCGCCGAACGCGAATCCGACAGCAATCAATCCTGAATTTGCTTTCTCTCTGTGACTCTGTGTCCCTGTGGTGAAGGGGTTAAGGCAAGAAGTTATTCGAGGTCTCGCCAGTTCGACCCAACTCCAATTTCCACCAGCAGCGGCACGGTTAGCGGATGAACTTTTTCCATCTGCTCCCGCACCAGAGTTCGGATTACTTCGATTTCAGCTTCCGGAACCTCAAACACCAGTTCGTCATGCACCTGCAGCGTCATTCTTGATTTCAGTCCGCGCTCTCGTAGCGCCGCATCAATGCGAATCATCGCGATCTTGATCAAGTCCGCCGCTGTTCCTTGCAGAGGCGTATTGACCGCCGTGCGCTCGGCGAATCCGCGCAGGTTCGCGTTCTTGCTGTTAATGTCCGGGATGGGACGCACGCGCCCAAACAGGGTTTTGACCTTGCCTTCGCGCCGGGCTTCATCCAGAGTTCGGTCGATGAATGCGCGTACGCCCCCGTATCTTTCAAAATAGGCGTTGATGAACTGCTTGGCCTCGCCGGGCTCGATCCCTAAATTTTGTGAGAGTCCGAATGCCGACAATCCGTAGACGATTCCAAAATTCACGACTTTCGCTTGCCGGCGATGATCAGGCGTAACCATCAGCGGCGGCACACCAAACACTTGAGACGCGGTGAGCGTGTGTATGTCATCGCCGCGGCGGTATGCTTCGACCAGCAGAGGGTCTTTCGAGAAATGCGCCAGCAAGCGCAACTCGATCTGCGAATAATCCGCCGCCAGCAGCACATGACCCGGCTCGGCTGTAAAGGCGGCGCGGATCTCGCGGCCCAACTCGGTGCGAATTGGAATGTTCTGCAGATTCGGATTGGCCGACGATAATCTTCCCGTCGCCGTTCCGGTCTGCCCGAAAGTCGTATGCAATCGGCCACTCGCAAGATTCAGCAGGGCAGGCAAAGCATCGACGTAAGTCGATTTGAGTTTTGTCAGTTGCCGGTACTCGAGCACCATCCGTGGCACGTCATGGCTCTCCGCCAATCCCTCCAGCACGTCGACGGCAGTCGAAATTGTCTTCCCCTTGCCGTATTTCACCGGCTTGGGAAGATTCAACTTGTTGAAGAGAACGTCGCCCAACTGCTTTGGTGAACTGATGTTGAACTCTAGCCCAGCGTGCTGGTAAATCTCTTTCGCCTTGGCGTCGATCTCGCGTTCCAGGCGCGACGACATCTCGGCCAAAGCTGCGCGGTCGATCTTGACTCCGGCGTGCTCCATGCGCGCCAGCACCGGCACCAGGGGTAGATCGATTTCTTCGTACAGCTTGAGAAGCCCGGCTTCTTCCACTTCCCGTCGCAGCGCGGTTGCGAGCCGGCCTG
>Ga0210409_10007294_pt1 | contig 11389 bp, 7 predicted proteins | sample IncBWH17MmetaG_FD_161649 | JGI IMG/M metagenome (GOLD analysis project Ga0210409, IMG submission 161649) | Forest soil microbial communities from Barre Woods Harvard Forest LTER site, Petersham, Massachusetts, United States - Inc-BW-H-17-M | ecosystem: Environmental > Terrestrial > Soil >...
GCTTCAACCCCCAAATCTCGGATGCGTATTCCGCGATGGTGCGGTCGCTCGAAAACTTTCCGGAGCCCGCCACATTCAAGATGGCCTTCCGAGCCCAGCCGTCGGAGTTCGCATACAGCTCGCCGAGCCGCTCCTGGGCCTGAACGTAGGACGTCAAGTCCGCCAGGTGCATGTAGTAATCGCCGTGAGTCAACAGAGTGCCCCGCAATGGCTCGAAGATGCCGGGCTCCTCGCGGCTGAAATGATCGGAGAAGATCAGATCCAAGGCGGCCCGGATCTCAGCTTCATTCTCGTAATGCCACTGCGGGTTGTACCAGGATCGGCTGGATGCGACCTGTTCGGCAGTGAGGCCGAATAGGAAGAAGTTCTCCTCGCCCGCTTCTTCCGCCATCTCGATGGTTGCGCCATCGCGTGTGCCGACGGTCAGGGCTCCGTTCATCATGAACTTCATGTTGCTGGTGCCGCTGGCCTCATAGCCGGCTGTTGAAATTTGGTTTGAAACATCGCAGGCGGGTATCAGCCGCTCCGCCAGGGAAACACAGTACTCCGGTAGGAAGACGACGTTGAGACGGCCCCGCACCGCTGGATCCCGATCGATTGTGGCGGCCAGGTTGTTGATGAACTTGATGATGAGCTTGGCCAATTGGTAAGCAGGCGCTGCCTTTCCCGCGAACAAAAACGTCCGTGGAGCTACATCCAGGCCAGGGTTCTGACGAAGCCTGTTGTAGGCCACAACAATCCGCAGCGCGTTCAGTAATTGCCGCTTATATTCGTGAATGCGTTTGATTTGAGAATCGAAGATTGTCTCCGGGTCGATCGATACACCGGAGGTCGATTTGAGCCAGCCCGAAAACCGCACCTTGGCGGCGTGCTTGGCCCTGAGAAACGCAAGGCGGAAGGCTTTGTCATCGGCCAGCGGCGTGAGCCGGCGCAGTTGTCCAAGGTCGGCGATCCACCCCTCGCCAATCGCGTCGGTAATAATGCGCGCGAGCCACGGATTTGAGAGAAGGAGCCAGCGTCGCGGTGTTACTCCATTGGTCTTGTTGTTGAAACGCTCAGGGAACAAGTTGGCCAGTTCCTTTACGGTAGTCGTCCGCAGCAGTCCGGAGTGGATCGCGGCAACCCCATTGGTGCTGTGCGAACCGACAATCGCCAGATTCGCCATCCGGATCTTCCGGCCAGCGTCTTCGTCAACCAGGCTGACGCGCCTAACAACTTCCTCGACGGCCCCACCGTCGCCGGGAACCTGCGTACGGACTGAATCGAGCAACCGGCGATTGATCTCGAAGATGATCTCCAGGTGCCTCGGCAACATCGCTTCAAACCACGCCAGCGGCCACTTCTCCAGCGCCTCGGGGAGCAGCGTGTGGTTGGTGTACGCGACGGTTTTGTTGGTGATAGCCCAGGCCTCGTCCCATCCCATATGTTCCTCGTCCAGGAGTATCCGCATCAGCTCCGGAATGGCAAGGGTTGGATGGGTGTCGTTGAGTTGAATCGCGACCTTCTCGGCAAACTCGCTCCAAGTCGCGTTGGCCCGCCGAAAACGCCGCACCAGATCGGCCAGCGAGCAGGCGACCAGAAAATACTCCTGCATGAAACGCAATCCCTGCCCGAGGCTGGTTGAATCATCCGGATAGAGCACACGCGTCAGAGACTCCGCTTCCAGAGTTTCGGCGACGGCTCCGACGAAATCGCCATGGCTGAATGCCTGAAAATCGAAGAAATCGGGCGCCGCTGCTGCCCACAGCCGAAGCGTGTTGATGTTCTTGCCTCCGTACCCCACCACCGGGCGATCAAAGGGAATCCCAATTAGACTGGAAGGACGTCCCTCAATTGCGTGCAAACTCCCGCCGCGTAGCTCGAATGAGCAGTTGAGTTTGACCTCGACACTCTCATGAGGGCGAGCGACTTCCCAAGGATCCTGCCGGCGGAGCCAATTATCCGGCTGCTCACGTTGCCAACCGTTCTCGATCAATTGTTTGAAGATGCCGTATTCGTATCGCAGGCCGTAACCCATGGATGGGAATTGCATTGTGGCCATCGACTCGAGAAAGCAGGCTGCCAGCCGGCCCAGCCCGCCATTGCCCAGAGCCGCATCAGGTTCTTGCTCCAGCAGCTGGATCCAATCGAGGTTTTTCTGGCGGACGGCTTCCTGGACCACCGAATCGAGTAGCAGATTTGTAACATTGTTTGCGAGCGATCGGCCGATGAGAAACTCCATCGAAAGGTAGTAGATTCGCTTGGGATTCTCGCGTTGGTACGTGCGCTCGGTAAGTGTCCAGCGCTGTGAAAGGACGTCGCGGGAGGAGCGGGCGAACGCCTCAAAGCGGTCGCGCACGTCGGCGCCAGCCGTCTCGATGACATTGTCAAAAAGGAGATGGCGTTCATACAAGCCATTGTCTGAACCTACGATATGAATCGGACCCGCGCCGTATTGCTCCAAGAGCCTCGCCGTTCGAGATTGCGTCGTCGTCGTCGGGTCGATCGCAGGGGATATACTCATTGCCGTTTCCTTCTTTGCCCTTAGGTGATGTTCACGTGATGAGTGTCGTTCCACAGCCGGATGACCGGATGTGAAAGATCCTGATCGTATCCCACCGCGCTCAAGCTCGCCGTGCTTAGGAGAAAGGACATGCTATGGACCGATGGTTCGAGCCCGATCCAGCGCGCCGCCAAGACGCGAATGAAGTGTCCACTGGTGAAAAGCAGCACGTTTCCCTTAACCCCTCGCACTCGGCTCCATAACTTGTCAGCGCGTGCCATTACTTGAGCGGGCGATTCGCCTCCCGGGGCGCCGTCGCGGAATAGTTGCCAATCCGGGCGCTTGGCACGGATCTCTACCGACCGGAGCCCTTCATATTCGCCGTAGTCCCACTCGACCAAGTCGCCTTCGACTTCGGCCACGGACCCGAATCCAGCCAAGGCGCACGTGTTCCTCGCACGCTGAAGAGGGCTGCTAAGGACCTTGGCAAACGCCATTCCCTTCAACCGGTCTCCTAATCCTTTTGCATTCTTTTCGCCCTGCAGTGTAAGAGGCAGATCCGTCAGTCCGGTATGTTGACCAGTGATGGTCCAAGCCGTCTCGCCGTGCCGGGCGATGTAAATCACAGGAAGTTCACTGTCCATGCTTTGTTTTTGGCCGCGCGCACCCAGGCGCTAAAAGAATCGGCTCACCCAACAAGAGCGTGGTCATTAGGACTTTGTTTGTGGTTGCACATCGAAAGGCGTCAACCTGATCTTCGGAGTAGGGCTGGGTACCGCGAAGGTGGCAAGCGCTTCATAACCTAGCGAGTTACTGCAAAAACCCTTGATATTGTGATGAATCTGCGGCATGGGTTGGCCATACTCACATTGTGATGTGGTCCCTTGTGATGTGGTCAATTGTCGCGTGCACAAAAGCAGTCATCTCGGGCCGTCACCTCTATCAATGAACCGCCAGGGGGCTCTATGACCCAACTAGGATCTCCAACACGTCTCATGCTGACGCTCGCGTCGTTGACGAATGCGCTGTGTTGGCTCGCTTTCATCACCGTTCCACAATCCGCTATGGCGGCTGCGAAGACCGGCGACGTCCGAGGCACCGTTTTTATAGTCGATTCCCAGATAGGCCGATTTGTGATGCCGGGCGCGCAGGTCCGGCTCGAAGGCAATTCCATGCCGTTAGAGACGGTTACGGATCTACAAGGAAACTACACGTTTAGCGAGGTAACACCCGGCAACTACCGGATTGAGGTAAAGGCTCCTGGATTCATTGGCTCCGCTGAGGTGACCGTCGTGCCGGGCGCAGCGCTCGAGATTCCTATCCCGCTCGGGATCGACACTCTTTACGAATCGGTGACGGTGACAGCAAAGGATGAGCCTGCGATGCAGACAGACCCATCCGGGCAGACGGTCATAAATAGGTCCGCTGTTATCAATACACCGAACAGATACGACACTTTCGATACCTTGCTACCTCTCGTCCCGGGTGTTGTCCGGGGACCGGACGGCCTCATCAACATGAAGGGTGGCCGTTCATCGCAGGGCGGTTCGCTCGTCAACAACGCGAGTGTCACCGATCCTGCAACTGGCAATGCCGCGATAAATCTGCCAATCGATGTTGTCGAGTCGGTCACGGTAGTCCCCAATCCTTACGATCCCGAGTACGGCAGGCTCACTGGCGCTGTTTCGAAAATTGAGACAGTGGCCGGGAACTTCAATGATTTCCATCTTTCGGTGCAGAATCTGTTCGTTCGGCCGAGGAAGCGCGCCGGCGATTTCGTCGGAATTGAATCCGCCACACCCCGGATCACTGTTACCGGGCCGCTCTGGAAAAACAGGATTGCGTTCACACAGTCATTCGAGTACCGCTTCATCCGCACACCGATCTCGAGTCTGCCACAGCTCCAGCGGGACATGAAATTAGAGGGCTTCAACTCCTTTAGCCAGATGGATGTCAACCTGACGCAGCGCCAATCGCTGACCGCATCTTTTGCGCTGTATCCGCAGAAGTTCAACTACCTGGGATTGAATACGTTCACCCCGCAGGCATCGGCTCCGGACCTTCACCAGCGCGGATATATGGCCTCCATTCAGCACCGCTACGCAATTGGCCCCGATTCGCTGCTCCTCTCGCAGTTCAGCTACAAGCGCTTCGACGCGGACGTGACTGCCAACAGCAACGATCCCTACCAGCTCTTGATCGAGACTACCGCCGGGGGCGTTTTCGACCGCCAGAACCGGCAGACCTATCGAACCGAGTGGCAAGAGAATTATCAATTCGGAGTACGCGACTTTTTCGGTTCCAATCAATTCAAGCTCGGAATCGATTTCGCGCGCAGCGACTACAACGGCCGCGTGGCATTACTGCCCGTCACGATCATCGGCGTTTCAAACTCTCCTATCGAGCGTATCGACTTCGGACCGGCTTCGCGATTCGACATTACGCAGAATGAAACGGCGTGGTTCCTCGCGGATAAGTGGACACCGTGGTCACGCCTCACCTTTGACCTCGGCGTTCGCTTCGATCGGGATTCCGTCACGGCGTCGACTCATACGGCGCCACGCGCGGGCTTCGCTCTCATGCTTACCAAAGACGCGAAGACACTGCTCAAAGGAGGCGCGGGCCTGTTTTACGACCGCGTGCCGCTCAACATTGCTTCTTTTCCATTCTTACCCAACCGGACAGTCGTGGATCTCGACTCCACGGGCCAAATTCTGAATTCTGGAGCTTACGTAAACACGATCTCTCGCGGCCTCCACAATCCACGCAGCACAGGATGGAATTTGGAGTTGGACCGGCAGCTGACCTCGGCCCTAACCATGCGGGCGGGATTCCAGGAGCGGAACACCTCTCGCGATTTCTTGCTGACACCTGAAATGGCGCCCGATCATGGAATCCTCTCGCTCTCGAACGGCGGCAGCAGCTTCTATCGCGAGCTTCAGTTCGCGGGGTTGTACAAGTTTCACGGAAACACGCTCAACGCTTCGTATACCCGGTCCAAAGCATACGGAGACCTGAACGACTTCAACCAGTTCTTCGGTAACGCCGCGGTACCTGTCATCGAGCCGAACGGGCGCGGAAGGCTTCCTTTCGATGCTCCCAACCGTTTTCTGTTCTGGGGCCAATTCAACGCGCCGATGAAGCTCACGGTGATGCCGGTTTTCGATCTTCACACTGGATTCCCTTATTCGGTGGTCGATCAGTACCGGGATTTTATCGGGCCTCGGGACTCAAAGCGATTTCGCCGGTTCAATTCCTTGGACATGCAAGTGACGAGACCGATATCTCTCCCGTTCCCGCACAAGGAGCTGAAGGCCCGTGTGGGATTCAGCGTATTCAACCTCCTTAATCACTTCAATCCCCGCGACGTGCAGAACGACGTTGATAGTGACAGATTTGGCGGGCTCTTCAACGGAGTGGGCCGAACATTCCGCGGAAAATTCGTTCTGGAGTTCTAACCATGCGACTCTGCCTATTCTTCTTAGTTCTCGCGGGAACGATGGCCGCCCAGGAGTTGGGCCAGCAGCCACCTTCCGCTGACGATGTCGTAGCCAAGATGATGGAACGTGACAACCAGCGCCAAGCAGCTTCACACGGTTACACAGCCACGCGGCGCTACGTACTCGAGAACTCGCGCCATCATAAACGAGCGGAAATGCTTGTGACCGTGACGTGTCTCGACAACGGCTCGAAGCAATTTCAGGCGGTATCGGCGACCGGTTGGGGCATCGCGCGGAGCCATGTATTCCCAAAGCTTCTGGAAGGCGAAAGCGAAGCATCTCTTCCGGATGTTCGTCAGCGGTCCCGCATCACTCCAGAGAACTACTCATTCGAGATGATCGGGACGGATTCCATCGATCAGCGTCCGGCCTACGTGCTCGCCATCGCTCCGCGAAAGCAGAACAAGTATCTGATTCAAGGCAAGATCTGGGTAGATCTCGACGAATACGCGATCGTGCGCATCGAGGGTAAGCCCGCCAAGAACCCATCCTTTTGGACCAAGAGCGTTTACTTTGTTCACACCTACAAAAAGAGCGGATCGTTTTGGCTACCTGAATCCGATCGTTCAGTAACGGACGCGCGGATCGTCGGGACCACGGAACTGACGATTGAATACCTGGATTACGCGCCGAACGCGGGCTCTCTTTCGGCCCGCCGCGATCTCGGAGGTCTTCCGTGATCAAGAAGTGGGACGCTCTGTTGGCCGCTGCTGGCCTCGCTCTGTTTGCCTTCGCCGCGGAACGGATTGGCTGGGGTGCTGTGGTCCGAGCGATAGCAGAAGCCCGAACCGGCGTGGCCATTATCGTTGGCCTTAGCCTTGTCCGGCTTTTCCTGCAAACACGCTCGTGGTCGATCGCTCTTCGCGCGGATGGGGTCGAACCGCCGGCGAGTGAACTGATGTTCATCCGGCTGGCGTCACAGGGCGTCGGCTACCTCTCAGTGCTTGGGCCCGTGGCCTCCGAGCCGATGAAAATCAGCCTTCTTCGAAAAAGAGGTTCGGGCACCACAGGCACGCTGGTGGATACCGGAGTTTACTGGTTCACCTCCGGAATGGTTGGTATTGCTGGGTGCCTTTCAGCGGTTCTGCTGTTGGCACATAGCCGTCATTCCATCGCGTCGTTGGCGACGTTCGGGTTGGTACTCGCCGCGAGCCTTTTTCTCATTGCAGGTCCGAAGTCGCGCTTATCGCCGCTCGTGGATGCTCTCGGCGCGCGCTGCCCCCGTTGGCTTCAGAGATCTGCGCGGCTTGAAGTTGCGCTCCGGCAGTTTGAGAGCCAACACCCATCTTTGATTCGCCGGATGTTTCTGCTGGGTATCGCCTGTCAAGGTCTGGCGGGAGCGGAAGTCCTCGCGATCTTCTGGACTTTGAAGATACCCTTCCACGCCGGCATCGTCCTGGGGGTTGAGGGAGCTACCCGAGCGATCAAGATGTTAGCCGGATGGGTGCCCGCGCGCATCGGAGCTGATGAGAGTGGAACCGCGGGCGCCTTTCTTGCTTTCGGCCTCTCGCCGGCTTCGGGGTTGACGCTCGCGTTGGCGCGCCGATCGAGAGACCTGCTGGGTGCATTGATTGGGCTGACCTGGCTCGCTTTGAGTGCAGGCCTCTTTAGATCCCCAGCGGCGCGGATTCCGGCGGCCGCAGATTCGAAAGTGGAGGCATGAACGTGCAAGCTGTGCTAGCAATTCCAGGCTCTGCAACGCTCCGGAACTATGGCGAGCCGCGCGATGTTCTGATGCGACAAGTCGCGGGCGTGCCGTTACTCGTTCGAGTACTCGCAACCGCGGCAAGGGCGGGCGTGGACTCGATACTGGTCATCTGGCCCAAGGACGTGGACCTAGCGATCTTTGAGTCGTGTGCCGATTCATACCTGCTCAAGGGCATCGACGTGAACAAGCGCGTGTGGACCAGTGCGTTCGATCCGTGGAGCGCCGATCATTGGGCTGCAATCGCCAGGCGCCTCGAGGGCCAGTTTCTTTGGTTGCCGTGGAACTGGGCGACTCACAAGCGTGCGCTCGCGGGACTCTCGCCTTCATCGTTTCGTCCCGTGAATTGGGAGTCTCCCGTATCGTTGGAAATACGCGCAGTACTCCCGGATGCAAGGTCTCGTGTCAGCTCAGACCGGGAGCCAGAAGGTGTTGCCGTCACTTCTCCTGCGACGGCATCGGTGGCTGAACGGTATTTGGTCGCCAACTCCGGTAAGCCGACAGATGGAATCTATTCGAACTTCAATCGCCTCCTTTGCCGGCCGGCTGTTCGGCTTCTCAGCCACACTCGAGCGACGCCGAATGCATTAACCCTCGCCGGCCTCCTGGTTGCAATTGTCGGAGCGCTCTTCTATGCACGTGGATCCTACGCCAACTACTTAACCGGCGCCCTGATGTTCTTTGTGTCGGGTCTCTTCGACGAGATGGACGGCATGATCGCGCGGCTCAAGTTCCGGGAGTCCGCTTTCGGAACCTGGTTTGAGGGATTCGTGGACAACGTCACCTATCTGGCCGTCTTCACGGGAATTATCGTCGGTCTTCACCGGCAGGACGGGAGTCGGGCGTTGAAGTATGGCATCGCGCTGATCATTGGGTGCGCCCTCTCCGTAGTCGTGATCGCCTTACAACGCAAACTCGCAACCTCGCCAGATCGGCCGCATGAATATGCGAGAACAATGAATCAGCTAATGGAAGCTGACTCGTCGAACTTGGCCTCCAAGATTGTGAGGCAAATTCACATCTTCGTGAAAAAAGGGGTGGTCGTTCATTACCTGCTGATCTTCACGCTTCTTGGCGGCTTGCCTGTGTTCTTATGGCTCGCCGCGCTGGGGAGCAATCTCACATGGATTTTCGCCCTGTATTTCACGCGTAGATTCTTCCATCGTGCGCCTGTCGAGGCCGCGGTCACTGAGATGCCAAAGGCAGCTTAGGAGTAACATATGAAAGCACTCATTCTTGCGGCGGGACGTGGAACACGAATTCACTCCGTTCATGGTGATCGTCCGAAATGCCTGATCCAGTTTAACCTCAGCAATTCCACGATCCTTGATCATCAGATCGAGAGCCTGTTTTCCGCGGGAGTAATGAACATTGGGATCGTCGTGGGCTATGAGAAGGACCAGATCGTCCAGCATGTGCTAACGCGTTACCGTGATCGGCGTCGCCACTTTTCCTTTATTGAAAATCCGATGTTCGCGAAAACAAACAACATTTACTCCTTCTGGCTTGCTCGAACGTGGCTGAACGGAGCGCCTTTTATTTGTCTGAACGCGGATGTTGTTTTCGATCCGCGAATCGTATTGCCCGCCATTCCGTCTGTCGCGCCCATCACGATGATCGTGGACCCGGCGTGGCGAGACGAGACGATGAAAGTTGTCATTGCGGATAACAGGGTTATTCAGATGAATAAACACATTCCGCGATCCGAATTCAGCGGCACCTACATCGGAATCAGCAGCTTTACATCCGGCGTGCAAAACGAATTATTCGGGAGGATCCACAACGTGATCCGGGCTGGCGGCCAGAACGAATTCTTTAATGTGGCGGTGCAGCAACTCGCCGATGAGGGCGTCCGGGTTGGATGTGTCAATACAGCCGGACTACCCTGGGCTGAGATCGACGATCCCGGCGACCTTGCATTCGCTAGACTCTATGTTTTCCCCAGGTTGACTTCAGGCCCGATCGCCGCGTAGGCCCAGTAATGAAGGACGTCATAGCCGGCAACTTCGCCGAGTGGCGATGGCAATTATGGCCGCCCCAAAGGATCCGCGTCGTCAACTGGAACATCGACCGGGGACTCCGTCTGCCGGAAATCACAGACTTTCTCGAATCTCAGCAGGCCGATCTCCTAATCCTGCAAGAGGTGGACCTGAACGCTAGGCGAACTCACTTTCTTAACGTCGCCGAAGAGCTTGCGCGCAAGCTTGAAATGAACTACGTCTTCGGGCGTGAATTCGAGGAACTGACCCAGGAATCACGAGCCACTCCGGCATATCATGGGCAGGCCGCGCTATCCCGTTGGCCCTTGAGAAGCCCTCGTGTAATCCGGTTTCGGTCTCAGTCCGGTTTCTGGCGACCGCGATGGTTTCTGCCACGAACCGCGCCGTTTCAGGAGCGGCTCGGCGGACGCATTGCCTTGGTAACCGATGTCGATGTAATGGGGAGGACCTTCAGGGTCTATAACCTTCACCTAGAGAGCCGCGGGGACGACAAGCTGCGCCTTTCCCAACTCACCGAGGTGCTGGACGATGCCGCCACGGTTGCGCCCCGGGTTCCACAACTATTGGCAGGCGACCTGAACTTCGACATTTCGGGAGGACTAGCGGCCGATCTTATTCAGAAGGCGGGTTTCCGCAATGTGCTCGGGGATTCGCGTCACTACACAAGACCAGCCCACAATTTATTCGGAAGTCCCCGTTCCATCGATTGGGCCCTCGTATCGGGGTCACTCGAAGCGACAGAAGGGCAACTGCATGAGAAGGTCAACGCCTCGGACCATTATCCGATCACGTTCACGCTCCGGTTCTCCTAGTCGGTGATTTTCGGTATCGAGAACCATAGAAGTTCAACTGCTGCCGGCCCGACCAGGCGCCCGTTATACATTCCAACGACTACTGGCGCCAACAAACGCTTGCCGATCTCGCTCTTGACAGGTGCGGGCATCCGAGCCTCGCCGCGCATTGACCTCGGAGATTCGCACCGAGACCCGCTCTAGTGAAACGTATGAAGAGGATCGGAACTACGCTCGCGCCAGTGTGAACCTCGAGCGATGCGAGTGGTGGCAAGAGTTTTGGACCGGAAAGGAATAGATAAATGGCACAAACACAGCATATGAAGCGTAGCGAAAAAGGTCTGCTTACTCCCGACAATTGCGCGGTGGCGTTCATCGACCACCAGCCGCAGATGTTGTTCGGCACCTCTAATTTCGACCGGCAATCGATCATCAACAACACGGTAGCTCTCGCCAAGGCGACTCGGATTTTCGGCGTTCCGGTTGTCCTGACGACGGTGGAAACCAAGTCCTTCAGCGGTAATATGTGGCCTCAGCTCAAAGCTGTTTTTCCAGGCCAAGAGCCCATCGAGCGTTCGTCGATGAATTCGTGGGACGACAAGAACTTCGTCGCGGCGATCGAGAAAACCGGCAAAAGGAAGGTCATCCTCACCGGTTTGTGGACCGAGACCTGTATTGCTCTGCCGACCGTTCAAATGATCCACGACGGCTACGAGATTTATGTCGCCGAGGATTGCTGTGGCGACGTCAGCCAGTTGGCGCACGACAACGCGATGCGCCGGGTTATCCAGGCCGGCGCAAAGCCCGTCACCGCTCTTTCCACGATGCTCGAGTGGCAGCGCGACTGGGCGCAGCGCGACACTTACGACGCCGTCATGGACGTGGTGAAGGTCCACTTGGGTGCATACGGG
>Ga0210409_10007295_pt1 | contig 11388 bp, 21 predicted proteins | sample IncBWH17MmetaG_FD_161649 | JGI IMG/M metagenome (GOLD analysis project Ga0210409, IMG submission 161649) | Forest soil microbial communities from Barre Woods Harvard Forest LTER site, Petersham, Massachusetts, United States - Inc-BW-H-17-M | ecosystem: Environmental > Terrestrial > Soil >...
AACAATGACGAATCGCTTACGTATTTTACGTCTTTATAGAGCCGAAGAGTCGGCCAATCCTGTCGCTACGATTTCCTTTAACGACCGCTGCGACATCTGCGAACAGGAACCGAATAATTGTGTTGTGTTCGATAATTCGTATGATGAATACACCGGCACCACGATTTGTTTTACTTGCTTGCGAAATTTCATTGGACAATTTAGTCCATGAGCGACGAAACCGACCGCACCATTGCGAGCTTGCGCGACCGCGTGCGCTCGTTGCAGGATGCGCTAGACAAGAAGCAAGAGCTTTGCATCGAATACCGCGCGACGATTTTTCACTTGGTCGAAGTAGAACGCGGCTTGCGCGCGGAAATAGAATCGCTCAAAGACCTACGGACCACGCGCATTGAAAAACTGCACCGGGAACCTTGAAGGAAATTGTCTAATGAATATCCGTCTGATAGAAACGATGGAAAAAGAAAAAGCGATTCGCGTTTCTCACGTCAACAAAGATAATCTATTGAAAATAGAAATTTGGGACGCGACAGGACAACCGCCACAAACCCTAACCATATCTTTCGACACTTTCAAATTGATGATCGAAACGATGGCAATGGTCCGGGTGAAATGAAACTCTACTTGCAAGGAATCTTATTTACCCGCGCCAGCAACTACGCGACGAAGCACGGCTTTCGCGACGACAAGGAACGTGAAGCGATTGTTGACGGCTGGCTTGCCGGTCATGCTTCCGCCAAACGTAAAGACCCGCGCGTTGAACGGTTGTTAGCCGAAGAAGAACGACCGAATTTTAAATCTAACCCGCAGGATCTAGGATGAAAGGTTTCACCGTCATCGAGTTGATTATTGCAACGATTCTCGGAATCACTGCCACGGTCGAAGTTGTTTTATTTTTAATTTTGTTGATCGATAGATAAGGGAGTTAAATGACATGACTTTCTTCTGCGTCACCGGCAAGGGTGATTTCCCTTTCCACATGTTGGCTGTCAGCAAAGCATGGCCGGTCGATGCGCACGAAGCGCATAGGATCGCGTTGTCCTGTCCCACCGTCGCCCCGGAGCAAAGAATATGGCTCGAAACCCAAAAGGGAAACTATCCCAACGTGAAGCTATGGGCGGCGGAAAAATGGCCGGTGATTCAAACGCAATAGAGCGCAACGCCTACATCGACGCACCCAAGATCGCGCCCGGTTGTCAGCATATGCTTGGATGCAAATGTGACACACCTTTCTGGCTGCGCGATCCGACACGGCGCGAAGTGAAGTTTGAAGAGATTTATATCCGCACCGGATTTTATCTTGATGATTAAATACTACTTCGTCGCCAGTTTCGCCTTCTGCGTCGGCTGGATCTGCTGCCTCATTTGGAATTGGGTCCGAAGTAGTGAACCGTCAGAAATCACGCATTCTCCAGATTGTGGAATTAATACCAAATCTAGATGGGATTGTACCTGCGGATTATGGGACAACAATTTAAATTGGCTTGAAAAAGAATTTTTAACGGATCATTCGGATACGTGTCCTTGTCATTGTTCCTGCAATTTTGGTCAACGTCTGAAAAAATTTTTCAATGCCGAAAATCAGTAAACGCGACGCGGCCCGCGTAGCGCGTGCCTACAAAGACCGCCAACTAATTGCGAACCTGCGCAAGCACTTCACCGGCTACGATGCGAGCGATGGTTTTTCTTTGACTCCTAAAAAGATCATGGCTTTGCCGTATTCCAAACGGAGGGGACTTAGGCGCAAAGCAGAAAAACTCCAAGCGCTGTTGTCTAAACCGTTTGTCGATTTCGTGACGCCGACGGATGATATCAGCCGCAAAGCCTTAAGAAAATTCACGGGCGAGCGCATGCGAGGGATGAAACATTTCATCGTGGCGAAACCCTCGGCTGAAAGTCAAGTCCGGGTGGTTGAGGGGAATGTTCAACTGCGAACGCAATTCCCCGGTGAAGTTTCATTCACTGAAAGATTCTATATGTTTCCACGCATTGCACGCGGTCACACTCACATGCTCAAAATGTTCGACCGAATGTATCCCAAAATGCTGAAAGGGATGTATGTCTTGCAAACGGACACCTACGGCGACACCGGCAACATGATCGAACGGGAACAATTGCGGGATGAACTTTTGAAAATCTTGGAAGCCTACGATAAAGCGAAGTACGGTGAACATCGTTTCATGTATCGTATCGCCGGCTTTCGGTGGCTTTCGACCGCAATAAAGGGACGCGCGCAATTAAATAGGCGAGACGATGCCCGCGCCGGTCAGCGGGAATGGAATCGCCGGCAACGCGAAGAATTACAACGAGAGATCAGGGACCGGACGAGATGCAAGGAAGAACAAAACGGACGACGATGCAAAAAACAAGCCGGCCACAAGGGGCCGCACCAATTCTAGGAGTAACAAATGTCATTTCACGAGTTTTTAGGTATTTCCGTCATGCTTGGCGCACTTGTCGGCATCGCTGCTATTATCTATTCAATAAAGCACTTCCGATAATTCTCTAGTTGGCTCGCGCGCCGCTTGAGATATGGGCGCTTGACTGTGAAACAGATCCTTTCAAAAAAGGCCGGGATAATCCACGACCTTTTCTATGGGGCGCATTCTGTCGGGCTCTCAATCGATACGAAACTTTCGTTTTCGGGCGTCAAGTATTGGACTTTTTCAGCGAGCGTCGATGCTGTGTATATGCGCATAACGGGGGCCGGTTCGATTTTCATTACCTACGCGAAGGATTCGAATCAGAACAACAGATACTTATTATTAACGGCCGTATTTCAAAGTTTCGGGTGGGCAAGGCAGAATTTCGTGATTCATATTCATTGCTGCCCATTCCGCTGGCCGCTTATCAAAAAGAAAAAGTAGACTATGCTTTATTCGAGCCGGAAGTCAGAGACTTGCCGGAAAATAAAACAATGATCGAAAAGTATTTACGTTCCGATTGCGTTAACTTGGCTGAGTTATTATGGGATTTCGCTTCACGTTTTGGCCGACCGCTGACACAGGCCGGATGCGCGATGGCGTACTATATCAAGCACTATCGCGGCGGAGTCAAACCTCGACAGAGTGCCGTTAAATTTGAAGAATACAAACCGTATTTTTTCGGTGGTCGCGTTGAATGTTTTCAGGCCGGCTATGGCGTCCGGGATTTTAAGGTAGTGGATAAAAATTCCGCGTATCCCCATGCGATGTTGTCGGAGCATCCATTATCACCTTCGGCGGACGTGTTCAACGATATTCCCTCTGATATTGAAAAATGTTTGATTTCCTTAATAGGTATCAGTGAAGGCGCGTTGCCTTACCGCGAACCTGATAATGCGTTGATCTTTCCGCGAGATAACAAAGTAAGAGAATATCATGTGACGGGATGGGAAGTTAAAAAGGCGCTGGAATTAAAATTACTCAACATTTCAAAAATAGTAAAAGTTCACCGCTTTGATCAAACTCAAAATTTTCGAGGGTACATTGAGCACTTTTATAAAGAACGATTGGAAGCCAAGAAAAAGGGAGACAAAGCCGGCGACCTATTCGCCAAACTCTTTATGAATTCCTGTTACGGCAAATTCGCATCCGACCCCTCGAAGTACCACGATTTTATGATTATCGCGCCGGAACGATTGGCGACGATGAGTGAAAAAGGCTGGAAGCTCTACAAGCCTTGGGGTGATGGACGATGGCTCTGTTATCAACCCATTCCGGTAGAGCGTCATTGGTACTACAACATTGCGACGGCGGCGAGCATCACGGGATACGTCCGCGCCGGTTTACTTGATGATCTTAATCAGGCATCCGGTCTACTTTATTGTGACACGGATTCAATCTCAGCCGAATCGGTCAATAAGTTAAAATTAGGGCCGGCTTTGGGGGAATGGAAGCTTGAACTAGAATGCGATGAATACGCCATCACTGGTAAGAAAACCTACGCCTTCCGCTCGGCGTTCGATCAGCAATGGAATGCAAAAGAAAACCTTTACGAATATCCAAAAGGGGCGTATAAAATAGCGTGTAAGGGAGTCGATTTAGATGCCAGTGAAATCATCCGCGCGAGCAAAGGCGAAACGGTTCTTTACGAACCGGAAGTCCCTACCTATTCCATCACGCGCCCGAATCCTGTTCTTATTAATCGAACTGTTTCACTAACAGCGAGGGTCCAACATGCCTAATAGTTATGATCTTCGTTTTAAAGATGCGAAACGGTGCGGTGTATAGTTTAAACAATGTGAATAACATCGAACCTATGTCGTATTTAAAATTCTGTATGGCGGCTACTTTTATTCAATTAGAAGATAATAAAAAACAAAGAAATTATCTTTTTGCGAAGCGATCAACTGGACGTAATAGAGTTAACTCCACATGTTTGAAACATTAAAGCGTTTCTTCTTTCATTCCTGGTACCCCGGCGACGCCAAACACTACTGGAAAGCTTACCGATTCTTCGGCGGTGGCGCGATTACCTCACCCTACCCGATGGACGAAGGCGAGGCGGTCGATTGGGTGTCCGGTACGGTCAAGGGTGAAATTGCCTACATCGACAGGGAACTGGGTTTTATTTTCTACCGGCCACGGGAGTAATTTATGCTAGGCGCACCGAAAGGTTGTATCCCTTTGGGGAAAATCGAAGGCTTCATTGCCGCTCGCGAAGTTGGGTCGGTTGTTAGCGTCAAAGATAAATTTCAAATGCAAAGCGCTTATTATTCCACTACTCAACCGTCGTGGATGCAAATGATGAACAATTTAAACGGCGCAACCGTACAAATGTTTGCCGGCAAAGGAATTTTAGTTTCTGTCGGACCGGAACGATTCTATTTTGAAATGTCGGTTCAACAGTTCGCGGCGCGAATGGTTGAAGCATTGGCAGAACTTGAGTAATCACTACAGGAGAAATTGCAGATGGCATTTAAAAAAGTTAGAAATCTCACGCTGGACATTTTGAAGTTCGTCGAAAACGAACCGCGTCATGTAAAGTTCACCGGCGCGATTCATTTGGGCAAGCCGCAAAAGGCTGAGGAAGGAAAAGCGGCGAAGGCGCCGGCCCATCTTGCGCCCGTTATCGATTTGGATACCGGCAACATGGAGTGCCAGATCATCGTTGCAGCGGTGGTATTGTCGATATTGAATGACGACTATCCGAACGAAGCCTACGTAGGCAAGTGTTTCGAAATCGTCAAGAAGGCGCGCGCCGAGGGCAAGGCGTACTTTCCCTATGGAGTGGCAGAAATCGAAGATCCGGGCGAACCGGTCGAACTGCCCTCACGTCAACCGGAAGTTGCAAAGCACGGCGGAAAGCGCTAGAGTGAATTCGTTACTCCGCTTGGGTTGATCTTTTACCCCCGTCAGGCCGCAATGTCTGCCGGGGGTTTTTTATTTTTATCTTGGAGCAAAATTCATGGGTGAGCATAACAAGTCGGATCGAACGCCTCGTTTCACGATTCCGGAAAAGCCGCGCCATCCTTTGGGGTGGTCCTGCGAGGATTGTTTTCATGTCGTCAAAGATACGACCCCCTTGAGCAAAGCCATGATTTGCCGCGCTCATCCGCCCGTGGCTCAATTGGTGCAACAAGGCGTGGCCTCTTTATTTCCTCCGGTCAACGAAGGCGAATGGTGCGGCGAATTCAACCCGCGCGATAAAGAGGCGCAAGAACGGGTGGAGCAAAGAGCCAAAGAATCTTTGGGCAAACAGAATTGATTGCTTGAGCGTTTGCCTGCTAGACTGCCTGCCGCACACGACTTGAAACCGGGACAAATTCCATGAAAACGATCAGCGAAGAGGAACGAAAAACCGCAACTTTGATCCCTGTGGACAGTATTTTGTCCGATGTAGATGACACGGAAGCGGCTTTTAGCGCATTCCGCGCAAGTTTTGATTCGAGTGAAGAACCGGGGTCGATCAAAGCGTGGGAATTGCAAATCGATGAACGCGGCAACATCGGCACGACTCGTACTCAAAATCGTCTTGGAAGTTGGCCGATTGACGCCTACACCTTCGATCAAATTTGTCAGATGCTGATAGATCAGTACATGACCCCGGACCAAAATCGCATGGCGGTGCGATTGGTCGGCGTGTCACCTAAGCAGTCCGGTTTTGTTTTCAACAAAATTGTGATGTTGAAGCGGGCACTTAAGAAGGAAAGTTCTAGCAACGGTTCAGATTCCACCGGCAGCCTTTTGAAAATGTTGCAAGAGATGAACGAACGCAACATGCAAATGTTTCAGCGTTTGCAGGCACCGGCAATCGAAAAACCTGACACGGCGGCAGAAATTCAAAAAATGATGGCTTTCGCTCAAGCGATGAACGCGCCCATGCTCGGGGTCTTGCAAACTTTGCTGCCGGCTCTCGCGGGTCGGCCCGTAGCGTCCGCCGGCAACCCGTTCGAAGGCTTGACCGGCATACTCGATGTGGCGGAGCGGTTATCTGAATTTCGCGGTGGGGGCGGCGGCGACAGCGGGGGCGATGACAATTCCTTTGCCGGAATCCTGCGCGCGGTCACCCCGCTCGTGAAGCCTGCTTTGGAAGCCTTACCGGCGGTCGCCACCGCGATGGCGCAACGCCGTCCCCCTCAGCGCCCCGCAATTCAAGGCCAACCGGCCCGCCCGCCGGCCAATCCGACCGCCATTCCGACTCAACCGACCCATGTCGAACCGCCCGGACCCGCACCGATTCAACCGAATGACATTCCCTCTGGAGATAGAATTATGCTCGAACAATTAAAGCCGCAAGTCGACTCCCTTGTACAGATGGCGTCCCAAGGTTCGGACGCCGTGGGCACCGCCGATCTGATTTTCGATCAGGTTTTTTTGAACTTAAAAGATGAGGATTACGAACGATTGGCAAATTTCGTTGATAATCCGCAATTTTTAAATTATGTGGGAATTATCAACCCGGCAGCAAAGGCACACGCCGATTGGTTCGCTGCGTTCCAAGCTCAAATCGTCAAACACTTGAATGCCGATGAAACGCAGGAACCTACCCCCGGCCAATGGCCGACTCCGGGCTCTGTTGCACCCGCTAATTAAGTAGAGTAGATTCCAAAGCCGGGAGTCGTCCGATTATCGGAGATTTCCGGTTGTGGCTTAACGGTTCTTCACTTCCCATCGCTCCCTCCCCGCGTCCGCGCAACGCGGTGCTGTCGGGAATTCCTTCAGGTACCGCCGGCAGCATCGCGACCATGCGCACGATGCGTCAATTGGTTAACACAGCGATTCGCGATCCGGCGCAGCAAGTGCGGGAATCCGCTCTCGCGATCTTACGCGGCGTTTCAACATCGTTCACCGATCAGGCCCGCGCGATTCAGCAATGGGTGCAACGGAACATCGAGTACCGGCGCGATCCTCCCGACTTTGAATTGGTGCAGACGCCGCAAGTCACGTTGCAGCTTCGCGCCGGTGACTGCGACGACCAAGCGGTGTTGACCGCCGCGTTGTTGCAATCGACCGGTCATCCCTCACAATTCATTGCGGTGGGATTGGACGGCGGACCCTTGTCGCACGTACTCACGCAAACCTTGATCGGCAATTCTTGGGTCGCGGTGGAAACGATTGAAAAGCGGGGCCTCGGTTGGATGCCGCCCGGAATCACGAGTCATTACATTGTGAAGGTCTGAATGCCCTTACTTTTTCCCAACATCTTTTTACACGCGGCGATTCGCAGGGGTCCGCCGAGAATCGTCGCGAGGAAAATGATATGCGCTACGCATCGATCAAAGATTCGGTGATTCTGCAACGCTCCGCGTTAGGTCCGGCAGCGATTGCCGCCCGCGCGAATTCGTCGCGCCTTCGGAATTTAGGATTGAGACAAATCCCCTTTCGCAATGCCGCCACGTTGATGACAACCGGCGGTTCCTATGGCCGGCAACTACTGACGCCACCGGAACCGATGTTGAAAGGATTGGGCGCGCATCATCGTGGCGCACTCTCTTGTTTGTGCGGTCCCGGCGATCCTAAGTTCGGCGCACTCGCCATGCCCGCAGTCGTTAAAATGGGTCCGATACCGGTGCGCATGATTCAATTGCGCAAATCCGGCGTGCCGGATCGCGTCGCGCTTCTCGATGCGTTGGCGGTTTTGGATCGCGGCGGCATGAAAGTCCTGACGCCGGAAATGCACTTGCAATTAGCCGCTGGTCTGCAACCGCTGCCGAATGCGTTGGCGGGATTTTTAGGATCGTTAGGCTTGGCACCGGTGGTTGGCGCAGGAATTACCGGCGGTTCAGTCGCGGCTTCGGGCGTGGGCACAGCGGCGGCAACGGCGGCGGGTATTGGCGGCGGAATGATGCTAGGGCAAACGGCGATTCCGATTCCGGTGGTGGGCGCTGTGGTCGGTGCGGTGATCTTCGAAGCGATTCACTTGATGCAACGACATGTGGGAACCGCCGAAGCCTCATGGACCAACAAAAGCTTTTTGAATTCCTTGAACACGGTGCCGGGAAGAAATTACACCGACTCTTCTTTCTCGGAAGCCTTCAAGGGAATGATGGACACGAACGGCGCGGTCTTTCCAGGGTGCGGACCCGACCGCCACAAAAATCCCGACTGCATTTTAGGACCGCTCGCGAATGCGATTGCGCAGGGCTACTTGAATCAAACGGTGCCGCTGTCCGCGACGACAGCGCAGGTTTTCAATTCAGTGGTCGTGCCGTGGATTTCTTCCGGTGCCGGCGGACTGATCGCGAATCAAACTTGGTTGCTCACGAATCCTTCCGCGCTGCCCGGACGACTCATGTTCCAGGCGGCGACGGATAAATATCTCGCCGGCCAAGCGATGACGCGCGGCGACATGCCGGCCTATCAAAATACCGGTGCGCACACCTTGCCGTTGGTGCAAGCGCTGCAGCCGATTTTGCAGCAGCCGACCACAACCACGCCTATGGTTCCGGGCGCACAGCCTGCCGTTCCGCCCACCTCTTTGCCGCCGGCCACGCCGTACACGCCACCGCCTCCAAATGTGGACCCTTTGTATAATCCAGCCGGTGGCGGCGGAGTTGCGGTATTGCCGGCCATTCCCACCGGAATGCCGCCGCAAATCAATTACAATCCGCCGCCCTATCCGCCATCCTCGGGAGGCGTCGCGGTGGGATATGCTCTGCCGGTGTCGCCAGCAGTTTTGCCAGCCGCAACTCAAGCCGGATTCGGTGCAGGGTTGCCAAGCTGGGCAATTATCGGAATCGCGGTGGTTGGCTTAGGATTTCTATTTTTCAAACAAGGGCCGGTGACTTCGCCGCCGAAGGTTTAAAAATGAACGCACAGCAAATGTATCTCGCTTGGCTTCGCACCTACGCGCCGTCGATTTATTCCGGTGCCGTGAGACGCGCGACCGGACACAAGCGGTCGCTTGGGGGACTCGCGGATGATTTGGTGAACAAATCTTTTTCACCGGACTTGTCGCATTCGTTCCTTGGCGATGACACGATGACGTATACGGATGAAAGCGCGTTGCAGGATGCGGCGAATGCGAGCGTTGATAGTTCCTTGACTTCGATACCGGCGTTCGATCCTTCCACCGTGGCGGCTCCAAATCCGGTATTGATTGCAAGCGGTGTCGCAACGCCAACGCCCGCTGCTCCGTCATCGTCAACGTTTTCGAACATTTTGCAGGCGGTCACGGCAATTGGTGCCGGCGTGATTTCCGCGAGCAACCAAAGCAAGTTGATTGCCTTAAACACTCAGCGTGCCGCGCAAGGTTTGCCGCCCGTGAATGCTGCCGGCCAAGTAGTCTCGGGTACCGGATTCGCAACAACCAGTCCCGCATTGCTCGCATTCGAGCGCGCGATTTCCGGCGGAACATCCGGTTCGATGCTGCCCCTTCTTCTCATAGGCGGCGGACTAATTGCCGCGTTCGCCTTCTTAGGTAAACGGAGCTAAATCAAATGAATTTCAGTCAAGCGAATTCTGTTTTTGTGCCGGGTCTGACGCGACGCGGGCCGGTGTTCAATGTCGTAGGCCCAATGGGCGCGCTTCCGACACTCTCACCCGGAATCAAGTTTGCGCTTGAAGCTGGATTGATCGCGGCGGGAATTTTCAAAAAAGTTCCCTTACCCGTTGCGGTCGGCGGAGCATTTCTTGTGTACATGTTGTTCCCTGATGCAACCACGGGCGCGGTAGCGAACGCGGCGGCTCCGGCGATGGCAGTACCAACGCCGAACACGACGATTGCGCCATTCGATCCGTCAACGCTCACGATGCCCGCAATGCCGGCGGTAGGTGGATAAAGGTGCGTCGCCGCCGCAATCCAACACTCGCCGGAAATTCCCTTTTAACGTGGGGAATGATTGCCATTGGCGGATATGTGCTGATCAAATATATTCTGCCGATGATTCAAGGAATCGGACAAGCGGGCGCGACGGCAGTCAATGCGGTGACGACACCAATTGCAAATTTATTTCCGGGTACGTCTCCCCAAGTAAACACGGGAAGTACGGGACTGACGGTATTATTTCCGGACGGCAGTTCGATTCCGGTTAATCAAATCAACATGAGTTTTGTCAATGGTCAGGCACAGTTTACTTACAACGGCGCGTTGTACGCGCTAACACCGCAAGTGAACGGAGTTTACAACGCAATTGCTTTGTGAGGCCAGAAGGATATAAATTATGAACCGGAAAACTTTGCTAATGTTGGTGGGACTCGGCGGCGGATATTTCTTTTTATCTTCGCGTACTCCCATTTGGGCGATTCAACCGGACGGCACTTATGGTCCTTCCGGATTTTTGGACAAACTCACCGTCATGCTCACGGGCGCTACTCCGCCACCGACCAAACAGCAATCCACGGTGAACGCGATCAACACCGGATTGCAAGCCTTTAGCACGATGCTGAATCCAACTGCTGTTCCTGCCGCGCCATTGTCTGGTTTCTACGATCAATCGTATTCTCCGGGAATCGTGCCACGGATTTATGCGAGGCAACGCAATGGATGATGTCGAACAATTAGAAGAGTTTATTGAACGGTTAGGAATTGTCGATACCGTTCATGCTCTCATTGTTTATGCATCCGAAAAAGCGGAAGCGGAAGATGACGAAGATTTGGCAGACGCGTGGGAAGAACTAGCGGACACTTTGCAGGATGCTGAACGCCTCGCGGGAGAACTTTAAAATGTGGCTCGGCGATATTTCAGTAGGCGATATACCGATTCCGGACCCTAATGCGAGTCCTACTCCCGCCGCATCGAGCGCTTCGTCCGATATCACGCCTTACGTGAGTTTGGCCGCGAATATCGCGAGTGCTTTTGCGCCGAAAACGGGTGTTCCGGTAACGGTCGGTATTTCGCAGCAAACGCAATCTTTTTTAATGATGGGTGGAATTTTGATCGGTGGGTTATTGCTCTTGAACATGATCAAGCGATGAAAGATACCGGCAAAAATTTAACCGACATGTCGCTCTCGAAAGAAGAAA
>Ga0210409_10007296_pt1 | contig 11388 bp, 13 predicted proteins | sample IncBWH17MmetaG_FD_161649 | JGI IMG/M metagenome (GOLD analysis project Ga0210409, IMG submission 161649) | Forest soil microbial communities from Barre Woods Harvard Forest LTER site, Petersham, Massachusetts, United States - Inc-BW-H-17-M | ecosystem: Environmental > Terrestrial > Soil >...
CGCCGAACTCGGAGATCATCGTCCCGAGACCGGCGAGGACGGTCTTGCCGAGGTTCGATATCGCGTGCTTCGCGTTCGGCCCGCCAGCCGCCAGCGACGCGAAGACGTTCTGTATGCCCTGGCCGATTGTGCGGCCGAAATCTCCCAGCGACTGAATCCATTCCTGCTTGATCTCGACCCAGTTCGGCGTCAGCACCGCCTTAATGCGCTGCGCTAGCGTCTGCTCGCTGGCCTTGGGAACCGAGAATGATCGGATCGTCTGCTGCGCAACCTTCTCAGCCTCGAGGACGCTATCCAGATTGCCACCAAGGCGAATGCGCTCTTCCAGGGACAGGTTGGTCTCTTGGAGTTGCGCGCGAAGGAGCGCCTCGGTCTCGCTCAGCTTCAGCAACGTCGCCGCCGCTGTAGACTGGACCTCAGCCCCCTCCCTGAGTAGCGCGATGCGATCTTCGAGGTGCGAGAGCTCGTCCTCTTTGTCCTGCTTTGCCTTCTCCGGCTTCTTCCGATCCTCGCGGCCTGCCTCGGTTACCGCCTCCGTGCGCGCGCCGCGGGCGAGATGGCGCTGCATTTCCGCATCGGCGTCGACGATGTTCTTCTTGATCTGATCGGCCGACACGCCCATCGCTCGATAACTGGCCTCGGCCTTAGCTAGAAGCGCCTGCGCCTCCTGCTGAAACCCGAGGGCCTTCTTCGCCTGCTGGATATGACCTTCGTCGGTCGCGGTTTGCCGCTCCTGCGCCCGCTGCTCGATTTCCGCGCGCGCGTCCGCCATGGCGCGCTCGGCATCCTCGCGAGCGGCCTTCTGCGCCGAGAGCGCGTCGATGATACGAGTCGCGTCCGCGATCTGCCGATTTACAATATCAAGGTCTGACTTGGCTTGATTGAGATCGCTGAGAAGGTTGGTTAGGAACGTGTCAGAGATGCCGACGGCGTGCTTTTCGGAGCGCGCGCGTTCCAGCGTCGTAATCTTGTCTTCCAGCTCCGCGCGCTTCGCAAATAGTTCGAGCCGACGCTTTTCCTCATCCTTCTCGGTTAGAGGATTGACGATGGCGTCGATCGCCTTCTTGGCCGCCTTCTCTGCTTTCTCCTCGCCCTTCTCGAATCGGTTGAAGAATGCATCGACCGCGAGGCCGCCGATGGCGAGAGCGGAAAGCAAGATGCTCCCTGGTCCGATGAGCCGCGACACATTGGCGATGAATCCAGCCATCCCGCGGCCGGCGAGATTCCCGGTCGATGCGACGAAGAGCACTGACCGGGCCATGCCCTGGATTGCACGGTCGGCTTCGAAGCTAACCGTCGTCGTTCGCGCGATCGCCGGAATGAGCTGGCCGCTCATCGAGGTTTCGAGCGCTCTCTGGCCCGAGAGCAGCTCGCTATACGACGAATGCGTGAAATCCGCCGTCGACATCACCTTGTCCAGCGCGGCGGATGTCGCCTGCGCTTGAGTCTCGACGCCTTTGAGACCCGCCTGCGCCTCGGATGCCCCAGTAACTCCTAGGCGTGCAGCGAGATCGAAGAGCGGGCTGCCCATTCGATTACGCCTTGGTCGCTGGCGCCATCTTCACACGACCGACGTCAGCCTGGAATACCATATTGGTCGGCTCGTCGATCAGCTCCGTCTTCACACCGGCCTCGCGCGCAAGCCCGTTCTCGTCGAGGCCCCCAGTCGCGTCAAGGTAGGCCTGCATGGCGCGGAGGCTCGGCCCGTACTCGCGCGCCCGCCGCTCCTCTTTGGTTTCCGTCCGTCGCATGGTCTGCACTGTCGGCTGCTCCTCATCGTGGTGGTCGTCCGGCGCGGCTGAGAGCCGGTCGCGGATGGCGTCGTCGATCGCTTCCAAGCCTTCTTTCGTTCCGTTGACGGCGACGTTGACGACGTGCATCAAGTCGCCGAGTCGACTCAGTTTCAGTAGCCCGTCGAAGGCGTCCTGTTCGGCGATCAGGGCATAGGTGTAGAGGGTGAGGGCGAAGGACTCACGGAGGACAGCTCGGAGAGACTGGCCGGTGGCGTGGGCGACGCGGTAGCAGACGTGGCCGACCCAGTCGTCGGGGACGAGAGCTGCCCAGTCGTCTCGTCCCCCGTCCCGTTTGGGTTCCGCGCATCCACGCGAAGCGCGATGTATTTCTCCATGGCCTGGATCGGGGCCTTCGCGAGTTCGAAGAGCGCGAAGAGCCGCTCCTCTGAAAGCCCGTCAACTTCCGCCTGCGTCGCGCTCGGCACGAGGAGCTGGCCAATCGCGTACATCTCCATCGTCTGTTCCGTGCCAGGCGGCATCTTCTCAGCGCGCTGCAGGCGGCGGTACGCGATACCGTTCGGCGGTTCGACGGCATGCTCCCGGCCGCCCGGCAGGCGGACCCATGGACGTTTGTCGCCGCTCACGCGGGCGAGGTCGATCAGTTCGTGGTCTGGCATCGTGCAGAGCCCTTGCGTAGTGGGTGGTTACAGCGTGGCGACCGTCAGGCCGGCGATGAGCTGCTCGTAGAAGTAGATCGGCGAGTCGGTCGTGTTGCCGACGACGGTGAGATCGAGGCGACCTTCGAACTCGGCGTCGAACTCGGACTCGTCCTTGTCCTTCGACACCGCGTCGTACTTCGTGCACAGCGCGCGTGGCATGCGGCCCTGGAAGAACGTGCCATTGGTCCGGAGCCAGATCGCGCGAAGGTTGTTGAGGTACGCGTTGGCCGTGAGGAACGCCGATCCGGGCTGCGGCGTGTAGATGATCGACACATTGCCGTTGCCTGACGACGAGATGATCCCCGGTTCGACGACCTGGATCGTCGACGCGCCGAACTGCAGCAGCTTGCAGGAGATCTTGCAATCCACCGAGATGATGCGATCGCCCTGGTAGAGCTTCGAGCGGCCGCCGTCGACGTTCTCCAACGCGTTCCGGTATTTCTTGTCCGGCGAAAACTTGACACCGCCGCGCGTAGCGCCGAGTGGCGTCGAGCCCGGCCCCGCGATCGTGCCGTACATGAGGAACGCGGAGTCCGGCAGGATGTCCGCGAGGAACGTTGATGTCAGGCTGCTAGGCATACGGACGGACTCCGTGAGTTGAGGACTGAGGTCATGGGATGATGTCGCCGCCGCCCATGAGGTACAGAATGGGCGCGTAGCCGGAGACGATGAGCTGCTCGCGCGCGATCTCGCGGTCGGCCGGTGCGTGATCGAACAGAATCGTCTCGCGCCGCACGTCCTGCATATGGACGCCCGACGAGGGCTCGATCCACGACAGCATGGCCGATTCTGCGATGTCGCCGCAGATCTCGACGAACGGACTCTGCGAGCGCGGCCGCGCGAAGAAGTTGATCTCGACGTCGAAGTTCTGGCGCCACTTGGGGCGCAGTCGGTTCGTACGGTTCCGAAGCCGGATCGTGCCGTAGGGATACGGGACGCCGTCCGGCGCCTGGTTCTCGTACAGTCTCAAATCCGGGTTCGACAGCATCGCGGCGAGATTGGCGCCGTCCCAGCGGATGTAGCGTATGAGCTGGTTGCGGATGGCCTGGACCAAGAGCGGCGTCGATGCGGTCGCAGGCAGGACGACTGATCCGCTCGCGACGATCGATCCGCCGCCCGCGAGCTGCACGCTTACGAAGAGGGGCACGATGACGACCGCGGCGCCCTGAAGAGAGCCGCCGCCCGCCAATCCCGCGGTTGAGAGCCAGGTCATCGCGCCCGCCCCGCCAATGCTGCCGGATCCGAACAGATTGATCTGCACGGGCACGATGAGCGTCAGGCCGCCTCCGACCGATCCCATGCCCGCGAGGGCAATCGTGATCGGGATCGCGAACTGGACCGCGCCGTTGAGTGATCCGCCACCGGCGAGCGCCGCTGGGCCGCTGATAGTCTCAGTGGTGAGCGCGACCATGGAGCCCATCCCAGCGAGGCCTGCCGATGAGCTCAACGTCTCCGTGCTGCTCGCGCCGATCGATCCCATGCCCGCGAGCGCCGCCGTACTCGGGAGCGTCTGTTGCATGGTGGCCGCGATCGAGCCCATGCCCGCGAGCGCGATCGTGACCGGGATCGTGACCGGTGGCGGGCCCCAGAGTCCGGCCGCGTTGTTGGGGCCGGAGTAGGTGACCGTGCCGTTGTCACCCAGTGCGACGGAGCCCACCTGCGCGGCGGCGGATGTCGACCCCGTCGCGTCGTTCATGAACGCGAGGTAGATGAGGCCCGTATCGGTCGTGGCTGGCGGGTTGTAGCGCGTGGCGCCAGAGGTCGGCGGCACTGAGTTGTACCACGCTGTACCCTGTGCCACCATGCCGGCGTTCGCGTCGAAGCCGACGATGTTGCAATCCCCAATCGCGATCTCAGTCGAGCCGGAGCTGAGTGCTACGGTCGCCGTTCCGCTGCCGCTCCCGTACTGGTTGCCACTGTCGTCGAACAGAATGAAGCCGCACGTGCCGAGCGTCGTCGAATACCAAACGAAGAGCACGAGATAGTTGCCATTCGCTGGTAGCGCCGACTGGAGATCACTTCCGCTGGATAAGACCGAGACGCCGTTGTTGTCATAGACCGCCTTGAGCTGGTACTTGCTGCCCGTGACGCCAACGGCACCGACATCCCATTTGTCGGCGCTGACGCTCGTGAGTGCGCCGACCGCTTCCAACGCCATCTGCGAGCTCGTTGCGAGACCGCGCAGCGTGTCGACCTTAAACCGGGTCTTGGACCACATGTCGGTCGTCGTGCCGCCGACAGTGCCCGCGCCGGACATGCCGCTCGCGGTCTGGAGCCAGCCGCCCGAGGCGATAGTGGCGAGGCCGCCAGTGTTCGCCATGGGCTATTTCACGCTGATGTAGAGGTCATCGACGTCGAAGTACTGGCTCGGAGGATGATCGCTCGAGCTGTCGCCGCCAAACGTCGGATCGAATTCGATGAAGTAATTGCCTGGCGTATCGCCGGGACGGTTGAAGAGGATACCGTTGTTCGGGACGCCGCCTGTGCCGAGTGCGCTCCCGACGGTGGTGTAGGCCAGCACGCCGTCCACCCAGTACGTGAGCTGGCCATTGCCCGGGGTAACGCCGAGCGGTGATTCCGGTTGCTGATAGATCTCGACCCAGTGCCACGACCCGCGTGCGGCGCCACCGATATTCGCGATCGCGTTCCAGAAGGCGGCCGGGTTGTTGATGTCGTTGGCGCCCGGCGTGCCTGGGATATTCGCGAAGTAAGTGCCGCCCGATCCCACGCCCTGTAGCAGCGCACCTGGCCAGAGATTCGAGCCGTCGGTCGGTTGGCCGTGCGCGCCGAAGCCTGAGATGAAGCTGTTCTCGCCCGTCTCGGCGACCGGCTGAATGCGCGCGAGCTTCATACCCGACGCGGTCGACAGCGTCCACGCGGGCGAGTACCGGAACCGGAATCGGAAGTAGACGAATCCGGTGCCGCGCGAACCGGCCCAGCTCCCGCCGAAGTGCACCGGGCTGTTGCCGCCTGGCAGCGACGGTCCGTAGAGGACACGGAAGCCCGTGTCCGGCGCCGGCGTCTTGATGATGTTGCCCGACCAGTCGCCTGAGCTATTCGGCGCCGCCCCGCCGTTCGAGAAGTTGTTGAGGGTGATCGGGATCGGGCCGCCCGTGGACCACGACCCGCCTGACGCGCCGCCGTTCTGACCGAACGTGGCAGGCGTCACCGACATCGGACCGGTGTTCACGACCGCGGTCATGCCCGGCGGTTCGTTGTTGGGCGGCGTGCCTGGTCCCGCGGCGGCGATCGATCCGCCGCCGGCGACTGAGGCGGTAGAGAGCAACGTCTGCTGACAGACGGCCGCGAGCGACCCCATGCCAGCGAGCCCGATCGCGGCGACGCCTTGAATACCGCCGGCGGCCGCTATTGAGCCACCGCCTTCCGTCGCTACCGTTCCCGGAATCGTCTCAGCACTGAACCCGAAGAGCGACCCAGCGCCGGCGAGGCTGATCGCCGCGGTGCCTAAGAGGCCGGCGACGGCGTTGACCGATCCGCCGCCCGCCGCGAGTGCGGTTGAAATGAGCTGCTGTACGAATTGCGCGAAGGCTGACCCCGCGCCGGCGAGACCGCCCTGGCCAATGCCGAACGACAGCGTCGCCGTACCGAGCACAGTGCCCGCGCCCGACATGACGATGGCCGTGATCGGGATGAAGACCGTCTGGTCGTTGCGGTTATAGATCTCCTCGTCGGTCAGGAGACCGCGGACATGCTGCTCATGCTCCCAACGGCGCTGATCAACGGTCTGGACGCGATACATCTCGCCATTGGCCTTGATCATGAGCAGGCCATTGCGCGGGATTGCGACCGTGTCGGCGAAGATGAAGACCGAGATCGCCTGCCGCTGTGCTTCCGCGCCCGCCGAGCGCTCGCTGCCGCCCGCGGCGCGGATCGCGGCCCAGCATTCCTGCTCGAAGATGTAGAGCGGCTTGATGACCCCGCTCTTGCCCTGGTCAGCGTCGCTGTAGCTGTAGACTCTGACGCGTCGGTCGCGCAGTGACAGACTCACCGGGCCCCCGTGGTAGCAGGCCCGATGAGATCCGGCATTACGCGCACACGGCTCACGACTCTCGGTTTAGAGGCCGGAGACCGTGGGCTCGTCCGTATACGTGAATGACGAGCAGCTGATGACAGCGCCCGACGAGATCGAGGTCGACCCGATGTTGAGGTTAGCCCCAGAGACGCCGACCGTGCCGTCCATGACGATCGTGGTCCCGTCCGACTTCAAGCATCGGAACCAGGTCGCCGTTCCGGTGTTGCCAGCCGTGCCGCTCGTGATCGCGTTCGCCGTGACGACGCCGTTGACCGCCGCACCGAACGCGGTCGAGCCGAACGTGAGCGTGACGAGCAGCGTGTTGCCCGAGAGCGCGCCGCCGGCGGCCGGCTGTGTGCCGGTGTAGATGTTGATCGTGCCTGAGTTGAGCAGGGCCGCGATCGCATTGGCCGCGGCATTCGTCGCCGCTGAGGCCTTTGATGTGTTGAGCGCCACGGGTTAGCCCCCCACCGTCGCGAGACGCTTCAAGGCATCCTCGACCGTCTTGCGCGTCTGCCCGACAGTCTCCGCATGCTGGTCCAGCGACGCCTTGCTCGGGTCGACGTTCGCGGCCGACGTGTGCCGGGTGAGCGATGCGATGACGCCGGCGATCGCATTCTTGAACAGCTCACCAGCGTGCTCGAGGCACTCGATCGCCGACTCCAAATGCTGCGCATTCGTGCGCGAGCCGTGCTGGACGATCGGCGTGCCCTTCTTGAGGATCTCGGGCTTGAGCTGTACGGCTGCGGTGAGCACAGTGCCGGCCGCGAGCTGTGTTCCATCCTTCAAGACCCAGCCGCCTTCGGGGACGACCTGGCCGGGCTGCATGATGACACCTTCCAGAACCGTGTCCTCGGCGAGCGGCTTGGTCCCGAGCCCGATGACATGCGGCCAGCCGACGCCATTCTCGTCTACGTGAAAGAGCCGCGGATCGGGGCCGAGCTTCGTCGGGTCGACGAGGCCGGGCGGCGTTACCGACGCGACGCCTTGCTGTTCGCCTGCCATGGTGACTCCGGATCGTGAGGGTTCAATTGAAGTCGTCCGCTATGAGGTCGCGCACAGTCGCCGCGAAGATCTCGATTGCTTCCGGTCCATCTTCCTCGAGCGTCGGTCGCCAGATCTCGACGCGATAGAACTGCCCATTGCCGTGGTGATGAAAACCCAGCTCCCAGAATTTCCCGTATTCGACATCCGTCCCGATCTCGATCGCGCGATCGCCAGAGCGAAGCGCGACAGCGGTATCGCCGCTCGCCTCGGCACCGTCATACGGCTCACTCACCGTCACAGAGTTGGCGATATTGCCGGTGACGTACTCGCCACTCGTATAGCCCTGGGCGAGCCGGGCCTTGATGTCGTTGGCGATGAATGTCGCGGCCGCGATCAGACCTTCGTCGGTCGCCTCAGCGAGTCGCGCTTGGAACTCAGTCAGCCGCGACACTAGGGTCATGCGGCCGCCGTGACGAGCGCGCGGCGCGCGCGGTCGACCGCGCGATATACGCGGGTCTTGGCGCAGTTGGGGAGCACGCCGCGTGCGTCCCCGATTTCTTGGCTCGTATCGCCACGCATCCAGCGCGCCAGCTCCGGCGCGAACCGGCCGGCCGCGTCGAGTGCGGACGGCGCGTCGAGGCCCGCGTCGATCCGCGGCCACGGATCATGCTCGGCGTCCCAGTCGCTCGTCGTATCCCACCGCTTGCCGCGCCGCGCGTGGTCTTTGAGGAGATTGCGCAGGACAACCCACGCGTAGCGCTCTTGCGCGGAGTCGGTCCGGTTCACGGCGTCGAAGCGCGCCATGATGCGGACGAAGGTGTCTTGCACCACGTCCTCGGCCGTGTCGCGACAGCCGGTCGACTGCCAGGCCACTACGCGCATCCCAGGTGCGCAGAGGACGTAGAGCTCGGCGAGCGTCATACGGCTGCCAGCTCCGCGGAGGCGACGAAACTCGGTGGCTCGCGCATGCCGTCGGGACGCGCGAACGGGATCGCGTAACGCGGGTGCGCGCTGCGCCACAGCCCAGTGGGCCGCTCCGAGTAATCCTCCGTTTGAGGGCAGGTGGTCGGCGTGACGTACCACGCGTCCGCGATGCGCTCAGCGAGATGTGGCGCGCGCCGGGCCAGCATTGCCAAGTACCGAGCGGCCACCGCGCCGTAGCTATGGTAGGCCCAGACGTACCAGCCGACCGTCTCAGCCGCTTGCTGCCGTCCGTCGCGATCGTGGGCTAGCCAGTAGATCGCCTCGGCCAGATCAGAGCGCGAGTTGGCGAAGACGTACGGGCACATGCCGACGTGCTGCTCGTACAGCGCGCGGACCTCAGGATCGCCCGCGATAACGGGCAATCCCATGGCGCCGGCTTCGAGACCTGAGCCCTGGATGCCGAGCGAGAACGAATCGAAGACCGCGTCGCACGTCGCTTTCATCGCGAGCGCTTCGCCGTGCCGCTTCTTCTCGATCAGTACGGCCTCGACGTTGACACCGCCCGCTCTGAGATCAGCAACGACGGCCTCGAAGTCTGCGGTACCCTTGATCGCGCGCAGCGTTGGCGAGTGGCCGATGCGGAATGGGCGATCGACGCCGGGGATACCGGTCGGCCGCAGGTGATCACGCAGCGCGTAGTAGCGCCGCACGGGGACCGTGATTGGAACCCACTCGAAGTCGTCGCCCCAGGTCAGGTGCGTGAGGCGCGCGCCGACGCGGATCGCATCGAAGTCGCGGTCGACCAGCTCGAAGTTGTCCGCCAACGTCGGCTGACCCGGCGCGACGGAGCCGTGGTAGTGGTGCACGAGGACGCCTGGCGAGTGCTCGAAATGACTCAGGAGCCAACCGTGCGAATTGGGATGCTGACCCGTGCGGACGGTCTTCGTGACCTCGGCGACCACGTAGCTCATGTGGCTGTGCAGCACGTCGCACTCGCGGATCGCCTCGCGACACTCGGCCATGTCGCGGCCCATGTCGAGCTGCCGATCGGGCGCGAGCCAGCTCATGTCCCCGTACTGGGCGTAGAGCGACGCGTGCGGCGTCGTCTCGTTGATCGCCGAGTGGAAGCGGTAGGCCGCGACGCCCGGGTCAGCGCCGGCGGTGGCGTTGAAGACCTTGATGCCGACGCCATTGGGTGGCTCGTGGTCGATGAACGACCGCGGCTCGCCGATGTCGCCTTCCAGGCGTTCGGTGCGGATCACGCGACGCGGCCGCGTCCACCAGCGGAGATCGGTCACGCGACCACCAGCTGCCCGTCGCGGAGCCATCCGTGCCAGTTGAAGGTCTGAATCGAGGGACTGACCGTGAAGCGCGGAGCGGTCCCCGATCGAGTCCAGCATTTGTGCGGCGGCGCCTGCGCTGTTACGCCCGGCGCCCCACAGCAGTTCGAGGCGCGGCCGTCGATCATCCAGTCGCCGCCGCCCGGGCACCTGACGCACCAGCTCTGGCCATCGGCGCCGCACCGGTACGGATCCGACTCGAACCAGTACACGCGCCACATGGCGCCAGGTTCGGCGTCACGAATCGTCGTGAGCTCGCCCGTATCTGCGCGCCGATACATCCGGTCGGCGAACAGTTGCCACTCATCGTCCGGCTGGAACTCGTAGCCGCAATCACAGTGCGACGGCCAGCCAGCCCAAGCCTCGTGCGGCGGCTCGCCGTCCATCGGCGTTCGCCGGTTGCCTTTGCCGTCGAGCACGACGTCGACCGTATCGAGCAACACCATCGCGTCGTGATAGCCGCTCGACCCGTTGCACTTGACCGCGCTACTGTGATAGCGCCTGAGGTAGCGCGGCGCTTGCTTCGTCTCCTCGATCACGAAGCACTGAGTCATGACGAGAACTGGCTCAGGTCCATAATCGGCTTGAGCGTCGCGCGGATCCGCGCCGGCATGCCGTGCACCTGGCGCCCGTAGCTCCGCGTCGCGCCGCCGCCCGCCGACTCGATCGAGATGAGCGAGTTCCGATGCTCGTAGTACTCGACGACGAGATCCTTGACCGCGCGCCGGCAGACTTGCTCGAGCCGCGGCGCGAAGTCCGGAAGCGATGAGAGCGGCGGATCCGCCTGCGGCGCACCTGGACTGGGCAGGTTCGTGATCCGCCCGAAGTCGTCAGTCCCGCTCGACAGCATGCGCACGCTCGGAGCGTCATCCGAGATGCGCTGGCTCTGAATCACCGGGAACGCCGCGCGTGCAGCGCCAAAGACCCGGGACGGCGGTACGGTGTCCCAGATCACGCGTTTGATGTAGGTCTCGATGTCGGCGATCGCCTCGCTGATCATGTCGGTGACGGTCTTGAGCTCTGTGTCATCTTCCAAGCGCAGCAAACCGCCCGGACCGCTGAAGTCCTGGTACGTCGGCGGACCGACGCCGCCGCCCGCGAATGCCGGTGCTGTCATTCACCGCCCTCATCGCCAGCGCGGGGGCGAGCCCAAGAGCTGCGCCCCCGCCAGGTGAGTAATGCCCGTGACGAACGCCTCAGCTCTGAGCGGCCGCCTTCGCTGCCTCGGCCTCGGCCTTCTTCCTTTTCCGATCCTCGCGGGCCTTCTTGGCTTCGAGCTCGCGCAGCAGCTCGCTGTTGTGCCCAGCCTTGGCCAAGACGTTGGCCTCGGTCAGGACCTTCTCGCCCGTCTCCTCGTTTTCCTCGAGGAGCACGCCGTGCGCATTGACCCAGTTGCCGGCGATGTCTTTGTACAGGCCGCCCGGATGCGTCTCGGGGACCGGCGCGTCCTCGACGACTTCCTGGCGCGTCACCGGGTCGCGGGTCTTGACCTTGACCACGGCGTTCGTCGAGTCCAGATCCGGCTTCGGCGACTTCGAGTGTTGGTGAGCCATCGGTTACGCTCCGACGATAGAGGCGTCGGCCCACACCGTGCCGCCGCCTGCCGTGTAGTAGGCCGCGGCCGACATCCGGCCGTAGGCGCCGACACCGAG